>Ga0070741_10010926_pt1 | contig 16950 bp, 15 predicted proteins | sample Coa_R1_4_FD_66440 | JGI IMG/M metagenome (GOLD analysis project Ga0070741, IMG submission 66440) | Surface soil microbial communities from Centralia Pennsylvania, which are recovering from an underground coalmine fire - Coalmine... | ecosystem: Environmental > Terrestrial > Soil > Unclassified ...
GGCGGCCTGCTGCGGCCCTCGGTCGTGCGCGTGCGGCGCACGGCCCATCCGGCTGAGGCGGCGCTGCGCGCGCTCGGCGTCGACGCTGCCGTGACGGTCGCGGGCGGCACCGCGACGGTCGACCTCGCCAGGGCGCTCGACCCGCACGTCGCGGAGATCGTCTACACGCTCACGCAGTTCGCATCGGTGCGGCGCGTCGACGTCGCGGGCCGGCGCGGGCTCACACGGGCCGACTTCGCGTCCTACGTCCCGCCGATCCTCGTCGAGACCCCGGCGCCCGGCGCCGAGGTGCCGGCCACCTTCCACGTCTCCGGCACCGCGAGCGTCTTCGAGGCGACGCTCGTCGTCGAGCTCGTCCGCGACGGCAGGGCCCTCGTGCGGAAGACGGTGACCGCCTCGGAGGGGGCCCCCGCCCGCGGCACGTTCGACACGACCCTGCACGCGTCCGCCGGGCCGGCGACCGTGCGCGCGTTCTCGCCCTCGGCCGCCGACGGATCGCCTCAGCACGAGGTGGACGTCGCCGTGACCGTCAAGCCTTGAGCTGCTGGGCGAGCACCCAGAGCCCGGCCACCGTGTAGCAGACCATCAGCGCGACCAGCGGCACCTGCGCCGCGAGCGCGTTCCTCCGCGTGGAGCCGCGTAGCGCCAGCCGGTGCGCCGCGAAGACCGCGGCGACGTGCCCCCAGACGATCAGGACGATCTGCACCCACCACGTGAGGGCCGCCGGCGCGATGCCCTTCCACAGGTCGTACTCGCCCCAGCCGAACGGGTTCCAGCTGTGCCCGAACGGATCGACGACGACGGCGAGCGTGTTCTGGCCGGCGATGAGCAGGTACGCGAAGTAGTGGGCCGCGAAGTAGACGGCGGCGATCGGGATCAGCGTCGGGGCATAGCGGGCCGTCCCGCCGCGGGCGACGAGCGCGTAGGCGGCCACGAAGACCACGACGACGGCGAGGAGCGACAGTGTCTGGAGGACGTCGACGTGGTGCGCAAGGAAGGACCACCTGTCGTAGAACCACTGCTGGAGCGAGCCGAAGCGGTCGGTCTGCGACCAGCCGTCGAAGACGACGGTGGCGAGCGCGGCCAGCACGAACGCCCCTCCCCCCGCCGGCAGCCGTGGATCGGTGCGCAGGCCCGCACCGTACGGACGGAGTCGTGCACTCCGTTCGGTCGAGCTCGCCCACTCCTCGGGCGAGAAGGGCCGCAGCTCGAGCGGCGAGAAGCGCGAGAGCGTCCGCGCGAGGACGCTGAAGAGCTCGACGTTGCCGAGCCACGCCTCCGCGCCGTAGAGGGCGCACCCGACGAGCGTCGCGATCAGGTACGCGACGAGGATGAGCGCGAGCGTCCGCGGCTCCTTCGCCTGGTCCCACACGAGCTCGAGCCAGGACCAGACGAGGAGCAGGAAGACGGCCGGCCACTGCCCGAGTCGCTCCGGATAGCGGAGCGGCTGGACGTCCCGGCGCGCGAGCGCGCGGTCGAGCGCGCGCGCGGCGACGTTCAGGGGCGCGACGCGCTCGTAGACGTTGCCGACGAGCCACGAGACGATCCCGAGCCCGACCCAGAAATCGACCCACGTGAGGGTTGTGACCGGGTTCTCGAAGAACTCCTGCGACTGACTCGAGGTCGAGAAGAGGCCGCCCGCGAGCGCCTCGAGGACGAGCAGCGCCGCGATCGCCGTTACCGCGGGCCCGAGGCGCCGAACCACGGGGTACACGTCGTTGAAGCGGCGCTCGCGCACGGGCTCGTCCGTGACCGCCACCGCCGCGGCGGGCGCCGACAACAGCACGGCCGCACCGCCCGCGAGCACGTACAGCCAGATCGGGAGCGGGAACCGGTAGGAGATCGGCGCGGCGTGCGCGAGCAGGGCAAACACGCGTTTGAGGCTAGCTACAATGCCGCCCGCTGAGCGATCCCCGGTAGCTCAATTGGCAGAGCATCCGGCTGTTAACCGGAGGGTTGTTGGTTCGAGTCCAACCCGGGGAGCTTCGACGTTCGCAACGACTGAGCGAGAAACGAGAGGGCGCCGCACGGCGCCCTCTCGACATAGGGGAAGTCGCCGATGTCCTCGCGGCGCGTCTGTGCCATACCCGATCAGTGTCGTCGGATGAAGGGGGTATGCGATGAGAGAGGCGGCACTGTTCGTCGGCTGGGGCTCGCCGTTCCCCGGTCGGGAGCACTTTGCCCTGGACGGCTATCACCGGTGGATCGAGATCCTCGAGGGGTTGAAGGAGAAGGGGGAGATCGAGGACTTCGAGACGGTGGTTCTCGGGCCGAACGGTGGCGAGCTGCGTGGCTTCACGCTTGTGTACGGCGAGACGCCGAAGCTGGCGGAGATCACGGAGCGGGAAGAGATGCGTCGGCTGCGCACGATGGCCGGCTACGAGTTCCCGTTCTTCACGATCACACCGGCTCTCGTCGGCGCCAAGGCCGAAGAGGAGCTGAAGTTCGCGGAGGAGGAAATTCTCCCGATCTTCGAGCAGACGCCGGTTCCCGCCTAGGTCAGACCGCGGGGGGTGCCGCACGCGGCGCCGCCCGCGGTCATCGATCGGCCCGGAGGAGCGTTGGCTACGCCGCTAGCCACGACTCGCTGCCGCCGCGGCAGGCAGCGCCGAGAGCCGCGTCCGCGCGCGGCGCGTGGCGACCAGGTTCTCCTTGCGCCCGTGGCGCTCGATCGCGATCTCGAGCGCGTCACGCGCGCCCTCGGCGTCGCCGACCAGCAGCAGCGTCTCGGCCAGGTCCGCGTATGCGCAGGCCTGCCGGCTCAGGAGCTGCGTCCGCTCGAGGATCTCGACGGCCTCTCGGGCAAGGCGCGCGGCGTTCTCACGGTCGCCGGCGGAGGCGAGGAGCTTCGCCCGGACCCCCCGCCACGCCGACTGCGCTTGCGCATCCTGCAGGACCGCGGCCTCCTCCGCCAGGCCTGCGTGTCGCGCGGCCGCATCGAGATCTCCCAGCGCGTACGCCGCCTGCGCGACCGTCGCATGCGCGTACGAGAGGGCGGCGCGCTGGCCGACCTGCTCGAAGAGGTCGCATGCGGTCGCACCGAGCGCAGCGGCATCGGCGTGGTTCCCGAGCAGAAGCTCTTCTTCAGCCGAAACGCCGAACGCCAGCGCGAGCTCGGCGCGGCCGCCACGCTCGCGCAGCGCGTCGCGGACCGCGGCCAGTCCGGCACGTGCCTCCTCCTCCCGTCCGAGGCGGGCGAGCGCAGCTGCCCTCAGCCCCGGCAACAACCCGGAGCGATTGCCCGAACCGAGCTGGTCGTCGCACCACGCGAGCAACTCCGAAGCCGGGGTGTTTCCGTCGAGGCACGCCTTGCCGAAGTAGAGGCGGAGCCACGATTCGCGGTGGATCAGGCCCGCGAGGTGTGCCTCCTCGATTGCCGCGCTCAACTCGTCACGCATGTCGTCGGCCAGCGCCGCGGCGCCTGCAACGTGGAATGCCGCAGTATGCGCGAGGTGTAGGCCGAGGTGGTCGCTCCCCGCCTCGAACCGCGGCAACGCCTCGGCCACCAGGGCATCGAGTTCCGCCGGCGCGACGACCGCCGCCTGGATGCCGAAGACGGCGCGCAGCAGGCGCAGGCACAGCTCCGACGAACCATCGCCACCCGCTGCGGCACGGGAGGCGGCGCTGCCGAGATGCGCGTAGCCGCCGGGCCAGTCGCCACCGAAGACCAGGGCCCAGCCGACGTCCAGCTCGAGCTCCAGTTCGAGATGGCCGGGGTCGCCGAGCGCGAGCGCACGCCGGAACAGGTTCAGGGCGGCGCCGTAGTCGCCGCGAAGGTACGCCCGCCGCCCACCCGCCTGCAGCCGCCGCCGGGCATCGGCCGCAAGCTTCGCCGGGACATCCTCCCCGAGCTCCGACAGGTATCGACACGTTTGCTCGAGGTGGTAACCGACGAGCTCGTCGAGCTCGATCAGCGTCTCGCCGCACGCCGCGAGCCAGGTCGCGAAGCGCCGATGCAGATCGGCGCGGACCGTCTTCGGCAGGCCGTCGTACGCGGCGTCGCGGATCAGCTGATGCCGGAACCTGTAGGCGGGACCGACGAGCATGGGCTTGGCAGGCGCGATCAGGGTGCGGCGCACGAGCCCCTGCAGCCGCACCTCCACGTCGTCGTCCGCGTCGCCCAGCGTCTCGACCGCCTGCTGGTGGAACTGCAGCCCCTCGACCGCACCACGTTCGAGCACGGCTCGGTCGGCAGGGTCGAGCTGATCGAGCCGGGCCGCGAGCAGCGCCTGGATCGTCGGCGGCACCGCGGCTTCGCCGCTGCTCCCATGGCGCGCGAGCGCCAGCATCTCCTCGAGGAAGAGCGGGTTGCCCTCGGCTCGGGCGACGATCTGTTCTCGCAGGTCGTCGTCTGCACCGCCGAGCCGGTCCAGCAGCAGCAGACTCTCGTCGGGCGAGAGCGGCTCGAGCAAGAGCGTCGTCGCGTTCATCTTCCCCCCGCCCCACGTCGCTCGCCGGTCGAGGAGCTCCGGCCGGGCGAGGCAGAGCAGCAGGATCGCCGCGCCGCGACTGAGGTCGGCGACATGCTCGACGAGGTCGAGCACGGGGGGTTCCGCCCACTGCAGATCGTCGAAGAGGCAGACGAGCGGCGCCTCGACGGCCGCGGACTCGAGCATCTGTTGGAACGCCGACGCGATCGCCCGCGGCTCCGTCGGCTGCTCCGTCTCGCCCAGCAGCGCCGCAGTCTCCGCGACGGCCGACGCGGCCCCCGCCTGCGCGGCGAGCTGGCCGACGATCTCGGTCACGGGCCAGTACGTGATGCCTTCACCGTAGGAGAGGCAGCGGCCGTGCACGACGCGCGCGCCGATCCGGGACAGAAACTCCGCCGCGAGCCGCGACTTCCCGATGCCGGCAGCACCGAGCAGCGTGAACAGCTGACACGAGCCGTCGTGAACAGCCTGGGCAAAGACGTCGTCAAGCCGACGAAGCTCGGTCGCGCGGCCCACGAGCGCCGTCCTGGGGCGGCGGGCCGGCGGCTCACCGCCGACCGTGAGCAACCGGTACGCCCTGATCGCGCCGAGCCCGTGGAGTGCGAGCGCGTCGACGGGCTCCGTCTCGGCCACGCCGCGCACCAGCCGCAGCGTCGCAGCCGAGATCAGCACGTCCCCAGGTTCTGCCGCCTGCTCGAGGCGCGCTGCGAGGTTGACGGCAGCGCCCGTCGCAAGGCGTTCCTCGGTGCCGACGACGACTTCCCCCGTCGCGACGCCAACTCGACCCGTGATCCCGAGGGAGGGCAGCGCGTCGCGCATCTCCGCCGCGGCGCGGCACGCCCGCAGCGCGTCGTCCTCGTGTAGTCGGGGAACCCCGAAGACCGCCATCACGGCGTCGCCGATGAACTTCTCGACCGTCCCACCGTGGGCGCCCACGATCGCGCTCATCCGCTGGAAGAAACGTGCGAGAAGCGCCCGCAGCGGCTCCGGGTCGAGCTGCTCCCCGAGCGTGGTCGAGTCGGTCACGTCGCAGAAGACGACGGTCACGACCTTGCGCTGTTCGTGCGGCGCAGCCATCCCCGCCCCTCGTCGACGAGACGATCGTCGCCATTCCGTCATCGGTCGTGCATCGGTAGATCCGCGCAAGACGCCGCGGCGCGGGTGGCGCAGACCGGGCACGGAGGGCATCGAGGCAGGACTTTTCCCGACCTGTCGGGTTCAGCGGTCTTGTGCGGCGGCGCCCCGACGCGGTAGCTTCCGCGGCCGTGAGATGCGTCGAATGTCACGACCTCGCGCGCGGCGAGGCGACGGGCTGGCGCGGGTATCACCTCTGGCGGCGCCGGTCGGACGCCGTTCCCGAGGTCGTCTTCTACTGCCCCGTCTGCGCGTTCCGGGAATTCGGGCCCATCCCCGGACACGAGGTGTCCGAGGACGACTCTCCCGCGCAGCCGTACTGACCTGCGTTCAGACGGCGCGGTACCAGGCGTAGCCGTACGGCTCGAGCCGCACCCGGTGCCTGCCGCCGCGCGCCGTGCTCCGCTCGTGGCCGAGCAGGCTCTCCAGGTCGCCGTCGACCGGCAGCGTGACCTCGACGGGTTCGTCGGCGAGGTTGTGCACGCAGACGACGCCGCGGCCGGCAAGGTCGTAGCGGAGAGCGAGCACGCCCGGGCGCCGCGTCGCTAGGGCGCGCCACTTGCCGCTGCCGATCTCGGGGCACTGCTTGCGGACGCGGATCATCCCGATCAGCCAGCGAAGGAGCGACCCGGAATCGCGGAGCTGCGCGTCGACGTTCACCGCCTCGTAGCCGTAAGGCCCGGCCCCGACGAGCGGGCGCACGAGGCTCTCCGCCGTGGAGAAGCCGGCGCCCGGCGCCGCCGACCACTGCATCGGCGTCCGGATCGCGTCGCGCTCCTTGAGCCGCAGGTTCTCGCCCATCCCGATCTCCTCGCCGTAGCGGAGCACCGGCGCGCCCGGCAGGGAGAGCATGAGGCTGTAGGCGAGCTCGAGGCGACGCCGCTCGCGCAGCATCGGGGCGAGCCGCCGCCGGATGCCTCGTCCGTACAGACGCATCGAGTCGTCGGGCGCGAAGGCGGTGAAGACGGTCTCCCGCAGCGGCGCCGGCAGCCGCCCGAGGTCGAGCTCGTCGTGGTTCCGCAGGAAGTGCGCCCACTGCGCGTGCGCGGGGATGCGCCGCGTGGCCGCGAGCGCGTCGCGAACGAGACGGGCATCGCCCGTCGCGAGCGCACCGAACAGGTGCTGGTTCACCCAGAAGTTGAACATCATGTGGAGACCGTGGCCGCCCGCGAAGTACTCGGCGTCGTCGCGGGGCACGACGTTCGCCTCGCCCAGGAGGATCGCGTCGCCCTTGCACCACTGGACGGCGTCGCGCAGCTCCCGCAGGTACTCGAACTCGAGCTGCGGCCGGCCGCCGTTCGGCTTCGGCTTCTCGATCATGAACGGCACGGCGTCGACGCGGAAGCCTGCGGCTCCGACCTGCAACCAGTACGCGACGATCCGCCGGATCTCCTCGCGGACCCGCGGGTTGTCCATGTCGAGATCGGGCTGGAACGCGTGGAAGCGGTGGAAGTACCACTCCCGCGCCGAGGGGTCGTACGTCCAGGTCTCCGTCTGCACGCCGGGGAAGACGATCCCCGTCCGGCGCGCCCGCGGCCGCTTGCTCGACCAGACGTACCAGTCGCGCGTCGGCGCGTTGCGGTCCGCGCGCGCGGCCCGGAACCACGGATGGCGGTCGGACGTGTGGTTCACCACGAGATCGAGCAGCACGCGCATGCCGCGCCCGCTCGCCTCGTTCACGAGCTCGACGAACTCACCGCTCGAGCCGTACCGCGGGTCGACGCCGTAGTAGTCCGCGATGTCGTAGCCGTCGTCGCGCCCGGGCGACGGCTGCGTCGGCGCGAACCAGAGGGCGTCCACACCGAGACTCTCGAGGTAGTCGAGCTTGCTGCGGAGACCGGCGAAGTCGCCGACACCGTCGCCGTTCCCGTCCATGAACGACTCGACGGAGAGGCTGTAGACGACGGCGTTGCGGTACCAGGCGCTAGACGACACGCCGCAGGGGGTTCCCCTGCGACGCCGGCAGCGAACGTCCGGCCACGGGCAGGCGCACCGTGAAGGTCGAGCCGCGCCCGAGCTCGGACTGCACGTCGATCGTGCCGCCGTGGCTCCTGACGATCTCGCGGGCGACGGCCAGCCCGAGCCCGGTGCCGCCGATGGTCGAGGCGGCGTCGTCGGAGCGGAAGAACTTCTCGAAGATCCGTTCGGTGTCCTCGGGGGCGATGCCCACGCCCTCGTCGTGCACGGCGACGACCGCCTCGTCGTCGACCACCCGCAGCTCCACCCGCACCTCGCCGCCGTCGGGCGAGTACTTGACCGCGTTCGAGATCAGGTTGCCGACCACCTGCGCGAGACGGTCCCGGTCGGCGTCGACCTCGACAGGCTCGCCCGGCAGGTCGAGCACCGCCTCGTGCTTGCCGGCGTCGAGGAAGAACAGCCGTGCCTGCTCCCGCACGAGGTCGACGAGATCGAAGCGCTCGCGTACGAGGGTGAGCCCGCCGCCCTCGAGCAGCTGCACGTCGAGGAAGTCCTCCGCAAGCCGCGCGAGCCGCCGAGCCTGGCCCTGCACGATCTCGAGGTAGCGGTGGCGTTCCTCGGCGTCGTACTCGCGCTCGATCAGCAGCGACGTGAAGCCCAGCACCGCTGCGAGCGGCGTGCGCAGCTCGTGCGACACCATGCCGATCAGGTCACGCTGCTGCCGTTCGCTCTCCCGCAGCAGCTCGTTCTGGCGCACGAGCTCCTCGTGGCTCGTCTCGAGGGCGCGGGTCATCGAGTTGAAGGCGGACACGAGCGCGCCGACCTCGGCCGTCCCTCCCTCCTCGAGCCGGACGTCCAGCCGGCCGTTCGCGACGTCGGAGGCCGCCGCGGCGACACGCCGGACCGGCCGCGCGACCGAGCGGGCGACCCAGCCGCCGAAGAGCAGCACGAGGAGCGTCGAGACGGCGAGCGCGCCGATGCCGACGCCGACGGCGACGTTCGAGAGCGTGCGCGCATGGGCCGACGTGCGCTGCGCGCGGGCATTCTCGTCGGTGAGGAGCGCGTCGAGCGTGCGCTTGATGTCTCCCGTCCGCCGCTTGCCCTCGTCGTTGGCCGCGGTGCCGCGCGCGGCGTTACGCGAGATCTGCGCGATCACGATCACGTTCTCTGCGTAGTCGTGCACGTAGTCGTTCAGCTGGCTGCGCACGAGTTCCGAGCGGTGCAGCTGCACCGGGTCGTCCGCGACGAGCTTGCTCAGCCGACCCGTCTCCACCGGGACGCGCGCCCGGGCCGCACGGAAGAGTGCGAGAAAGCGTGAGTTGTCGGACAGCGCGTAGCCGCGGAGCGCCGACTCGAGGTCGGCGGCGAGCGTCCGAACGTGCAGCGACGCGACCGCGACGTCCTTCGACCGGGTCTCCCGCCGCTCCGCGTTCCGCAGCGAGAGCACCGCGAGCAGGGACGCGCCGACGAGGACGGCGACGAGCGCCGCGACCCCCGCCGCGACGAACGACACCCGCCGGGCGAGGGAGGCGTTCCTCACCTCCGCCGCTCCAGCAGGGTCTGTGCGAGCGACGCGAGGTCGTCGACGAGGAACGGCTTGCCGATGAACTCGTCGGCACCCTTCTCGAGCGCGCGCGTGACGTCGTCCGGCGTCTGCCACGCGGAGACGATGACGACCGGAACGTCGCGCATCTGCTCGTCGGCACGCATCTCCTCGAGCACGTCGAGACCGCTCTTGCCGGGGAGCATGACATCGAGGAACACGAGATCGGGCTTCACCTCGTCGAGCAGCTCGAGCGCCGTCTCGCCGTCCGGCGCCTGGATGCACTCGAAGTCGTCGCCGAGGGTGACGGCGATGAGCTCGCGCAGCGGCGCCTCGTCGTCGACGACGAGGACGCGCGGCCGGATGGGCGCGTCGTGGTTCACCCGACCAGCCGGAAGACGAGCACCTCCCGACGGGGCCGGAAATGGCTTGCGGTCACCGTGAGGGTGCCGCGGGCGTTGTCGTACAGACCGGTGCCGCCCACGACCGGAAGCTCGTACAGCAGGCGCGTGCGGAGCGTCCCGGCAGCCACGATCGAACCCCTGGGAAGGACGTAGGTTGCAAGGCAGGAGCGGTCGCGGTCGTCCACCCACGTGCAGACGATCGACGAGCGCCCGATGGGCTTGCCGACGCCGGGCTTGAAGAGCCGCTGCCCGACCGTCTCGACCGTGCCCGGGACACCGCCCCTGGCCGGATGTGCCACCCGGTGCGAGGTCTCGAGGTCGGTGATCTTGATCTGCGCCGGCCCCGTCGCGCCCCCGGCCGCCGTGGCGGCGACCAGCACGCCCGCTGCGAAACCAACCAACGTCCGGATCATCTCGCCCCCTTTTCGTTGCGGCCCCGACGAGGGGACGGGCCCTCGCGGGATTCAGTGTCTCATACGGGTGACGAGAGAGCCGACACCCGCTCAAGTAGCTTCTGCAGCGCCTGCTGCAGCTCCTTCGTCTTCTCGGGATCGGCATGTTGGAGCTCGCGCCTTAGCTGGCGCTCCCGGAGCCGCCACAGGAGCTCCTCGCCCGTGGCGTCGTCGATGCCCTCCGCCACCGCCCTGGCGTCAAGCTCCGCAAGCAGCCCGACGGCCTCCGGCTCGAGCGGCGTTCCCTGGACGATGTGCTCGCGGAGCGCCCGGTGGACCGGGTCGTAGAAGTGGTCGGGGGTCAGCTCCGCGAGGAGCGGGCGCAGCCGCTCGTGCGCAAGCGCACCGGCGAGCGCGTTCCGCTCGAGCTTCGCGCTCGCGTCGAGGACGCGCTGCGACACGGGCGCCGCCGCCCGCGCCGCGGAGGCGCCCGCTCGAAGCTGCACGGTCATCCCCAGCCGGTCGTTGGCAAAGCGCCAGGCGTCCTGCCGCTCGGGCGACTCGGGCGCCTCGTCGAGGATCGTCTTCACCGTGCGGAAGGCGAGCTCGCGCTCCTCGGCTCGCTCGAGCTCGATCCGGACGCGGTAGAGGAGGTACGGCTCGGCGGCGGCAAGGCCGCGCTGGAGGCCGGCGGGATCGTCGGCCGGGTCGCTGCCGGACGGGAGCGCGACGACCTTCACGTCGAAACCCTGCTTCGCCGCGAGCTCCATCCCGCGCAGCGTCGCCGACTCGCCTGCGGCGTCGCCGTCGAACGCGAGCCAGAGCCGTTTCGTGAGGCGCGCGAGCTCCTTCAGCTGGTGCTCGGTGAGCGCCGTCCCCATCGCCGCCACGACCGGCTCGAACCCGGCCTGGCGGAGGGCGATGACGTCCGTGTTCCCCTCGACGACGCAGGCGCGGTCCTCGCGCGCGATCGCGGCGCGCGCCTTGTCCAGTCCGTAGACGACCCACCCCTTGTGGAAGAGCTCCGACTCGGGCGTGTTCACGTACTTCGCCTTCAGCGGGTCGTCGTCGTGGAGCCGGCGCGCCTGGAAGCCGAGCACCCGGCCGCGGCGGTCGGTGAGCGGGAAGAGCAGCCGGCGCTGGAAGTAGTCGTCGCCGCGCTGGCGTGCGAGGCCCGTCGCGCGGAGCTCGTCGAGCGTGAACCCCTTCTCGAGCGCCTTCCGCACGAGCGTCGTCCCGCCGAGGGCGAGCCCGAGCCGGAACTCGCGACAGACGGCCTCCTCGAGGCCGCGGCTCTTCAGGTAGTCGCGGGCCATCCCGCCGACCTGGGAGTCCCAGAGCGTCCGCTCGTAGAACGACGCCGCCTGGTCGAGGAGCGCAAACAGGCGGTCGCGCCGCCTCCTCGCCGCCTCCTGGGCCGGCGAGCCCTCCTCGTACTCGAGCGGGACGCGGAACCGCTCGGCAAGCCACTCGATCGCGCCGGCGAAGTCGAGGCCCTCCGTCTCGCGCACGAAGGTGATGAGGTCGCCCTTCGCGCCGCAGCCGAAGCAGTAGTAGAGCTTGTCGACCGCGTTGACGGAGAACGACGGCGTGCGCTCGTCGTGGAAGGGGCAGCGGCCCGTGTAACGCGCGCCCGACTTGCGCAGCTGGGTGCGCCCGGAGACGACCTCCACGAAGTCGGCCGCCGCCTTCACCGTCTCGACCGAGGTGTCCTTGATCCGCGCCATCAGAGCCGCTCAGCGTACGACAGCGCGAACCTGTCGGTCATCCCCGCGACGAACTCGACGACGCCGGCCTCGTCGTCGCCGCGGCCGGTCAGGTGCCCGTGGATCCGCCGGATCGTCCGGTGGGCGCGCTCGTGCTCCGGCCGCGTCTCGGGCCCGAGGTAGACGCGCTCGAACATGAACGCCCGCAGCGACAGCATCGCCGCGCCGACCTCCTCGCCCTGCACGATGTCGCCGGCCGCCGCCGAGGCCTCGACGAGGTCGTGGACGAGCGTGTCGATGCGCCGCGAGCCGGTCGGGCCGAGCACGCCGAGCTCCTCCCGCGGCAGGTCGCCCTCCGAGAGGATCCCGTAGCGGATCGCGTCGTCGATGTCGTGATTGATGTACGCGACGCGGTCGACGACGCGCACGATCCTCCCCTCGAGCGTGGTCGGCTCGACGTCGCCGGTGTGCGTGAGGATGCCGTCGACGACCTCGTGCGTGAGGTTCAGCCGACGCGCGATGCGCGCCGACTGCTCGTTGTGCCGGAAGCCGCCGGCGACGAGCCCGTCGAGCGCCGCCTCGCCGGCGTGCCCGAACGGCGGGTGGCCGAGGTCGTGCCCGAGCCCGATCGCCTCCGTCAGGTCCTCGTTCAACCCGAGCGCACGGGCGACGACGCGGGCGATTCCCGTCGTCTCGAGCGTGTGCGTCATACGGGTGCGGTAGTGGTCGCCCGCCGGGTCGATGAAGACCTGCGTCTTTCCCTTCAGGCGCCGGAACGGCTTCGAGTGGAGGATGCGGTCCCGGTCGCGCTGGAACGGCGTCCGGACGGCGCACTCCTCCTCGGGGCGCTCGCGTCCGCGCGTCTCGTAGGAGCGGACGGCGAGCGGCGAGAGCGCGCGCTCCTCGGCCGCGCGGATCCGCGCTGCGAAGGCGTCGCCGACCCGTCCTGCCACCTCGGGCACGCTGCCACGGTAGCGGCGCCGCCGGTCGTGGGTGAGCGGCGGCTCGGGCCGTCGGGACGGCCGCGAGCTAGAGGATGACGGGGACGGTGCCGCCGTCGGCCGACCAGGCGGCGCCCGTGACGTACGAGGCCCGGTCGGAGAGGAGGAAGACGATCACGGCGGCGATCTCCGCCGGCTCCGCGAGTCGGCCGAGCGGCCGCCCCGCCCCCACCTTCGCGAGCACCTCGTCGCGGTCCCCCTGCTGCGCGGCGAGCCCAGCGGCGCCGAGCCACGTCTCGGTGGCGGTCGGGCCCGGCGTGACGGCGTTGCAGCGGACCCCGTCCTTCGCGTGCAGGTCGGCGACGAGGCGCGAGAAGGAGAGCATCGCCGCCTTCATGACGGAGTAGTCCGGCATGCCGAGCGAGGGCCGCTTCGCCGCGGTCGACGACACGTTGACGATCGAGCCCGCGCCGCGCGCACGCATGCCGGGCAGCGCGGCCCGCGTCGCGCGGACGGCCGTCATCAGGTTGAGCTCGAAGGACGCCTGCCAGTCGTCGTCGGTGAGCTCCTCCAGCTTGCGGATGTCGGTGCCCCCGACGTTGTTCACGAGACCGTCGATCCGGCCGTACCGTTCCTCCGCCGTCGCGACGAGCCGCTCCGGCTCGCCGCGCCGTGTCAGGTCGGTACGGACGTGGAGGTCGCCGACCCCCTCGTCGCGCCGACCGGAGGTGACGACGACTGCGCCCTCGGCCCGGAGTTGCTCCGAGACGACGCGGCCGATGCCGGCCGTCGAGCCGGTGACGACGACGATCCTCCCTTCGAGCCCGAGATCCACGGCTCGCTACGGTAGCTCCTGATGACCACGCTCCTGCTGGCGAGGCACGGCGAGACCGACTGGAACCGCGACGGCGTCTGGCAGGGGTGGGCCGATCCGCCGCTCAACGAGACGGGGCGCGAGCAGGCGCGACAGCTTGCCGAGCAGCTCCGCGAGACGCCGTTCGACGCCGTCTACGCGAGCGACCTGCGCCGGGCGCGCGAGACGGCGGAGATCGTGGCGGCGCCGCACGGGGTCCCGGTGGTCGCCGACCCCGGGCTGCGCGAGATCGACGTCGGGTCGTGGTCCGGGCTGACGCGGGCGCAGATCGCGCAGCGCTTCCCCGACGGCGAACGGCCGGACGGCGAGACGCGCGACCAGCACCGGGCGCGGGTGCTCGCCGCCGTCGAGCGGATCGCCCGGGCCAACCTGGGCAGGCGGATTCTCGTCGTCACCCACGGCGGCACGATGCGGGCCCTGCACGGCCACCTGACGGGCGCGCCCGTCCACCCGGTCGCGAACTGCGGCGTGCTCGAGCTGCACTTCGCCGAGGACGCGCTCTCGCTGCCGCCGGCCTGAGCGGGCCGCCGCGCGGGCGGCCCGCCCTGCCGTTGCCTACTCGTAGGTCGGCTTCGAGCCGAACGGGACGGCGACGCCGAGGAAGAGGTTCGTGCCGCCGCCGACGATCGTGACGGGCCCGGCGGTGAAGATGCCGTAGTGGTCGCCGGTGATCACGTTTGCGGCCACGGTGACCGAGAGCGGATCCTGCGAGCCGATGAACACCCCCGTCGTCTCCGGATCGTCCGGCTCCTGCTGGGCGCCCTTCAGGTTGTTCGTCCCGATGAAGTTCCGCACGATCGTGTTGCCGCTGAAGTTCTGCCCGGGCGCATGGCTGTGGATCGTGACGCCCGCGAGACCGTTGCCGCTGATCGCGTTGCCGACGATCTGGTTGTCGTACACGGCTCCGCCGGGTACAGGCGATGCGAGCAGGACGCCGCCGCCGAACCCGTGCATGGCGTTGCCGGTCACGACGTTCTCCGCGATCAGGTTGTCGTGGATACCGAGCTCGTCGCCGACACCCGCGTGGTCGACGAGGAGGATGCCGCACGCCTCGGGGTTCCCGACCACGAGGTTGCGCTGGACGACGTCGTGCGCCGCGGTGCCCGACGACCCCCACGCGTCGAGGAGCTCCTGCGGCACCGCACCGGTCGCGGCGTCGTTCGCGAGCTCGATGCCGCCGGCGTTGCCCGTGACGCGGTTCCCGCGCACGGTCGACCACGAGCTGCTCTCCAGCATGATGCCGTTGCCGCCGTTGCCCTGCGCGAGCACGTGCTCGACGTTCGCGTGATCGCCGACGAGCAGGATTCCGTCGCCGGTTGCCCCGGTCGCGGTGAAGCCCGAGATCGAGACGTTCGCCGCCAGCACGGTGAAGGCGTTCGTGCCGAGGTCGCCGGCGAGCGGCGACGACGTGTCGTTCGGGTCCGGCTGCACGGTCGCGTTCATGCCGACGAGGTCGACCGACCGGTCGACGACGACGTCCTCGGCGTACGTGCCGGGACAGACGACGACGCGGTCGCCGGGAGCGGCATGCGCGATCCCGTCGCTGATCGTGGTGTACGTCGGGCCGCCGCCGCAGCTCGCCGACCCCGGCGGGCTCACGTACACGGTTCCCACGGCGGCCGACGCGACGCCGGCGAGCGCGAGCGTGCACGCGGCAACCGCCACGGCACTCGCGATGAGTCGCCTCACGAGGCACCCCCCTTCCTGTCTCCCCGCCGGACCCCCCGTCCGGGCGGGTGGAGGCAGGAGCCTACTACGGGTGGTACTGCTGCTTGATCGAGCAGGCGCGGTCGATGTGGACGCCGAGCCAGATCCCGCTCGCGAGCGGCTCGAAGAGCGTGGCCGTCTGGCGCCCGTGCACGAGCTCCGCCAGCCTCGAGACACCGACTGCGGTTCCGTTGACGATGTCTCCGGTCTTGAGCAGGACGCGGACCGGAGTCGCCGGCGAGACCGTGTACAGGTACGTCCGCCGCGACTCGTTCACGACGTAGTTGTCGTTCGGCACCGGCTGGCCTTTCGGGATCGCGCCGTCCTGGGCGGCGGCCTGGTTCGCCGTCGCGCCGCTGAGGAAGTACGCCGGATCGAAGCGCAGCGCGTACGCGTTGCCCCGCCGGTCGAGTGACCTGATGTAACCGAAGAGCCGCTGCTCGCCGCAGAACCCGCTCGTCCGCGCCGCGACGGTCGCGTCCGCGCGATGTGCCTGCGGCGTGAGGATCAGCGCGGCGCCGACGAGCAACGCCGCGAGCACCGCCGCGCGGACGAGGCGCACCCGCGTCACGCGCTCCTCCAGCCGGGCATGCCTGGAGCCTACGCCTCCGCAGCTGGAAGGACTAGGCTCCGACGCATCGAGGACTACACGAACAAGTACAAGGGCGAGCAGGTCGAGATCGCGCTCTTCGGGGGCGAGTACCAGGACGGCGTCCTGACGGCGTACTGCTACGTGGAGGACGTGGCGCACGTCGAGCTCAACGGACACATCCTCATCCCGCTGCAGAACGTCGCCTCCCTGCACTGCTCGAGCCGCTGTGACGCACCAGAGCCCGACTGGCCGCCGCGCGGGCTCGCCGAGGACGACACGGACGGCACGGACGACGAGAGCTGAGGGGCGCCGTCGTGCGGACGCGGCTCCTCGTGCTCCGGAACGTCCTGAAGGCCTGGGCCGTCGTCGCCGTGCTCGGCCTCGCCTTCGGCGCGATCGGCTGGCGACTCGGCGGCTACCGGGTCGGCATCCTCTTCCTCGCCGCCGTCGTGCTGCTCGCCGGAGCCGTCTACTGGTATGCCGACCGGATCGCACTCGGCATGGTGGGCGCGCGCGAGCTCGTCACCGGCGAGGCGCCGGCACTGCATGCGACGGTCGAACGTCTCGCGGCGCGGGCGGGCGTCGCGAAGCCGCGGCTCTACGTCCTCCCGGACAGCTACCCGAGAGCGCTGTCGGCAGGGCGGGGCGCCGGTGGCGGTACCGGGTTCGCCGTCTCCGTCGGGCTGCTCGGCGTCGCCTCCCCGGCCGAGCTCGAGGGGATCGTCGCGCACGAGCTCGCGCATCTGCGCCACCGGGACGTCCTGCCGCAGACGATCGCCGTCGTCCTCGCCTCCGTCGTCGTCGAGACGTCGCGGATCGGCGGGGCGCTGCAGCGCTTCATCCTCTTCGTGCTCGGCCCGGTCGCCGCGTCGATCGTCCACCTCCTTCTCTCGCAGAAGCGGGAGTTCGAGGCCGACCGGTTCGCCGCCGAGCTCTGCGACTCGCCGCACGGGCTCGCCGACGCCCTCCTGCGGCTGGAGGCGGCGATGGAGCTCGTGGGTTTCGAGGCGAGCCCGACGACGGAGCCGCTCTACACGACGAACCCCTTCGCCGAGGAGGGCCTCGCCGCGCTCTTCTCGACGCATCCGCCCGTCGGCGAGCGGGTGCGCCGGCTGCGCGATCTCGATCCCGAGTGGCGCGAGAAGCTGCGGGCAGCCTAGAACGAGGAAGAGCCCCTTGCGGGGCTCTTCGAAGAAATGGGCGGCGTCCTACTCTCCCGGGGGCTTGCGCCCCGAGTACCATCGGCGCTAACGGGCTTAACTTCTCTGTTCGGAATGGGAAGAGGTGTTTCCCCGTCGCTATGACCGCCC
>Ga0070741_10010927_pt1 | contig 16949 bp, 16 predicted proteins | sample Coa_R1_4_FD_66440 | JGI IMG/M metagenome (GOLD analysis project Ga0070741, IMG submission 66440) | Surface soil microbial communities from Centralia Pennsylvania, which are recovering from an underground coalmine fire - Coalmine... | ecosystem: Environmental > Terrestrial > Soil > Unclassified ...
CCCTGCCCGCAATGCCTCGATACTCTGGGGCGCATGCAAAAACACCGGAGAAGCCACATAGACGGCCTGCACCGCCGAGTCGCTCAGGGCTGCTGTCAGCGACGTCCAAACCCGCTTGCTATAGGGCGCGGCTTTGGCCTGGTCCCGGGTGACGATTCCGTACAACTGGCTTCGCGTCTCCGACTGAATCGCCGGAATCACACGCTTCCTTGTAATATCACCCACTCCAATCACAATCCAATTCAGCATACCTCTATTGTGCCTTACAACCGGTATGCGCGTTGACCACACGCGCAAATATCCCCAAAACTTTTTCGATTTCCATCAATAGTTTTCGCAAACGAGCGGCTTCAGAGTTTCCGGAACGATTCCGTCAAACCGGACTTTATGAAGCTTGGTTCAGTTTCACAACATGAGACAAATCTGGGAAAGGTACGACCTTTTCTGCGACGATCCATGTTTTCCATATTGCCGATCATGCCAGTTTGGGCATAGCTCCCTGCCGATTCATGCAGGTATCCTCATGGGATAATTCATCATCGAAAAAAAATACTGGATCGTGCCGGCGTACATCCTGATTTCTCCCATGCGCATTTGCCTTAAAAAAAAAGCACGCAATTGACTAAAGCTGTTAAGATGGTCGGGCCTGAAAGGACATTTGAGTGAAAAACATCTACGTAGGCAACCTGGATTTTGGCACAACAGAAGATCAGTTAAAAACGGCCTTTGAGCCCTATGGTGTTGTTGACAAGGTGACTTTGGTGCGCGACCGGGCTACCGGCCAGCCACGTGGCTTTGCCTTTGTTGAGATGCAGAACGACGCCGAGGGGGAAAAAGCGATCGCAGCCCTCAATGGCAGCAATTTAGGCGGCCGAAACCTCAATGTGAACGAGGCTCGTCCCAAAATGGAACGCTCTGGCGGAGGCGGTGGCTTCGGTCATCGTGGTGGCGGCGGTGGTCATCGCGGTGGTGGTGGCGGCGGCGGCCGGCATGGTGGAGGCCGCGGACGGCAAGACCGCTACTAGTTCTGCTCACATTTTCTACGCTTCCGGATCATTAACTACAAGGAATGCTGCCCAAGAAAGTCTTCATTGCAACTTCCAATGCAGGCAAGCTGCGGGATTTTGCCGGAGCAACGGCGGGAGTCACCGGCGTTGTCCTTGAACCGTTGCCTGGTTTTTCCGGCTTTCCTTCCGTAGAAGAGGATGGCTTGACCTTCGAGGCAAATGCCTGCAAAAAGGCCGGCTTCTATAGCGGTTACGCCCCAGGGGCTGTTGTGCTGGCCGATGATTCCGGATTGGAAGTTGCAGCCCTGAACGGCGCTCCAGGCGTGCGCTCAGCCCGCTATTCGAAAGACGACGCGCACCAATTCCAGGCCGCCTACGCTTCCCTCTCCGATGACGAAGCCAATAATCAGCGCCTGTTGCGCGAAATGGCAAATATGCCTGCGCCGGCAAGGGCCGCGCGTTTTGTTTGTGTTCTAGCCGTGGCTCGCGATGGCAGGCTCCTGCAGACCTTTGAAGGCGAGGTACGAGGCACAATTCTACGTGCCCCTCGCGGCGAGAATGGCTTCGGATACGATCCTCTGTTCTATTTGCCGGAATTAGGCAAGACCACTGCTGAGCTGACCGCCGAAGAAAAAGCCAAAGTCAGCCACCGCGGCCAGGCTTTCAGAAAGTTCCTGGAATGGCACAAACAACAAACTGAGTACTGAGTACCAGATAGCAAGTACTGTTATTTAAAGCATTTCGCCAATGCCGTAGCTATCGCAGCCAGCTTTTGCAAATCAAGAGGAGAGAAATCAGGCCCTGCCGCCGGCGCGGAGGTTCCCTTACGGCAAATTTCAATCACTCCCACCGTCCCTTCCGGACCAATCACCGGCGCTGACATCAGCTTCTGGATCGTATGCCCTGACTTTTCTCCTGTTGTCGGCTTCAGTTCCACCGACTCAAATACGCTGATGTGCTTGGCCTGGGCGAAGGCATTAATCACCTCGGCACGCTTGCTTGTGGCCGTGCGCGAAGCGACTGAACCCAACGTATTCAGGGGAATCGTTCCCACCATGTGCAGCTTCGCGGGATAGACAAAAATCAGGCTTTGCTTCTCCAGCTTGAGAATGCCCACCTCATCAGGTTGCAGGTTGAAAGTCTTAGCGATCTCTTGCCCAATGCGTTCGCTGTTTTTGGGGGTAAGCCCTTCTCTTTCACACTCATTGGCTATTTGCGCAAACGCCGCAGCCGGGGTCGCCATGCTGAACTCTCCTTATTCGTCCTGGAATCAATGCGCGTCATTATAATCTGAGAACTGACAACCGAGAACCGAGAACTGCTTCAAAACTTGAAACTTGAAACTGCTTTCAACGATAATAAAAGGTTTGGCGCTATCCCCTGAAACTTTAAGGAGTCGCGGATAAAAATGGCCTCGAGCCCTGCCGGTGTATCTTCTGTGCCCTCTGCTCCCAGCAAGCCTCGCCTTCATGGCGGTGTTGCGCCTCTGCGGGCAGGTCAGGGACACTCCTATTTCTGGCGTCGCCTGCACTCCCTGACGGGAATTGTCCCGATAGGCGCATTTCTGCTCGAACACATCCTGGTTTCCAATGCCACCGCCATTAATGGGCCTGCTGCTTACGCCCACCAGGTAAAGTTTCTCGGCAGCCTGCCGCTGGTAATTGTGCTTGAGGCCTTTGGCATCTGGTTGCCCATTGCCTTTCACGGCCTGTACGGCTTTTATATTTGGTATCGCGGAGACGCCAATGTCGTAAGTTATCCTTGGCAGGGCAATTGGATGTACACCCTGCAACGCTGGACCGGCGTCATCATCTTCGCCTACATCGGATGGCATGTCTGGCATCTTCGCTTTGCCGGCATTGATCTGCACCAGCACCCCGGCGCATCTTTCGGGAAAGTACAGCTTGAGTTGGCCCAGCCTGCATTCCTGGTCTTTTATATTGCAGGCTTGCTTGCCGCGGCCTGGCATTTTTCCTATGGGTTATGGCTCTTCTGCGCCAAGTGGGGCGTGACTGTCGGTGAAAAAGCTCGGCAAAGATTTTTGATCTTTTGTATGTTGCTGTTTTTTGTAATCTCGGGTGTGGGATTAATGAGTATCCGTAGCTTTGTTACGCATTCTCAGCAACCGACAGACGAACAGGGCGCTCAGGTCATAGAAGAAGGCCGTTGAACCGGAGCATTTGCATTTTCTGGGAACTGGGAACCGAGAACTGAGAACTATCTTCATGGCAGAGGCATCGAACCCGAAAATAATCGTTGTTGGCGGAGGGCTCGCCGGACTTTCTGCAGTCATCAAGATTGCTGAAAAGGGCGGACACGTTGATCTCTTCTCCATCGTTCCGGTGAAGCGCTCACATTCTGTTTGCGCTCAGGGCGGAATCAATGCCGCCAAGAACCTCAAGGGCGAAGGCGACTCTACCTGGCAGCACTTTGATGACACCGTCTATGGCGGCGACTTCCTGGCCAATCAGCCGCCGGTTAAAGCCATGTGCGAGGCAGCGCCAGGAATTATCGATCTGCTTGACCGCATGGGTGTTCCTTTCAATCGTACTCCGGAAGGGCTTTTAGATTTCCGCCGTTTCGGAGGCACCCTGTACCATCGTACCGCCTTTGCCGGCGCCACTACCGGCCAGCAGCTTCTTTACGCGCTCGATGAACAAGTCCGCCGCTATGAGGCGGAAGGTGCGGTGACCAAGCGCGAGCACTGGGAGTTCCTCTCTGTTGTGCTCGGTGGCAACCGCGTCTGTCGCGGCATCTGTGCCATGGACCTGCACAGCATGGAAGTGCGTACCTTCCCTGCTGACGCGGTCATCATGGCCACCGGCGGCATTGGGGCCATTTTTGGAAAATCCACCAACTCGGTCGTCTGCACCGGCTCCGCCCAATCAGCCCTCTACCAGCAGGGATGCTATTACGCCAACGGCGAATTCATCCAGGTACACCCGACCTCGATACCGGGCGAAGACAAGCTTCGCTTAATGTCAGAATCAGCCCGCGGCGAGGGTGGCAGGGTTTGGGTCCCCAAACAAAAGGGCGACAAGCGAGACCCGCTCAGTATTCCCCAGTCGGAACGCTGGTACTTTCTGGAAGAGTGGTATCCCAAATACGGCAACCTGGTACCGCGCGACGTCGCCACCCGCGCCATTCACAAAGTAGTGTATGAGCACGAGCTCGGAGTCGACGGACAGCCCGCCGCCTATCTCGACCTCACCCATATTGACCGCGCTACACTCGACCGCAAGCTCGAAGGCATTTTGGAAATCTACGAGAAATTTGTGGGGGACGACCCTCGGACTACTCCGATGAAGATTTTCCCCGGCATGCACTACACCATGGGCGGCTTGTGGGTCGACTTCAAGCAGGCCACCAACATTCCCGGACTCTTTGCCGCGGGCGAGTGTGAATACCAATATCATGGCGCCAACCGCCTTGGTGCGAATTCTCTGGTTTCGTGCATCTTCGGCGGCTTCACCGCCGGCCCCAATGCCATGTCCTATGCCAAAGGGCTTGCCAAATCGGCAAGCGACGTTGATAGTAGCTACTTCGAAGCCGAACGCAAACGCCAGATGGAGATGAACTCCGGCCTGATGTCATCGGATGGCAACGAAAATCCCTTCCGGCTATGGCGCGAGTTGGGTGAATTGATGACCCGCAACTGCACCGTCATCCGTTACAACAAGGCGTTGCAGGAAACAGACGCAAAAATCTGCGAATTCCTGGAGCGCTTCAAGCACATCAATCTGAGCGACAAAACAAATTGGGCCAACACCTCTGTGGTCTTCGCGCGGCAGCTTTATAACATGCTGCAACTCTCGCGCGTCATCGCCCAGGGAGCAGCCCTGCGCAACGAGTCGCGCGGCGCCCACTATAAACCCGACTTCCCCGAACGGGACGACAAGAACTGGCTGAAGACCACAAAAGTATCGTTCGCGCCCGACGCCGACGAACCGAAATTTGAATTTGAACCGGTGGATAGCAGTTTGATTCCACCTCGACCCAGAAGATATGACATGGCGAAGTGAGAAAAATTGTGTGGCACAGCCGTCCCCGGCTGTGCGGGATTCAGCCCTGCTGGACGAGGATAGATAAGATTTTTCGACAAATTAGAATTGAGATCGTTTTCAAATGACCACTGAGAACCGAGAACTGAGAACTGAGAACTCCCGCAGGACCGTACTCTTCAAAATCAAACGCCAGGCCTCTCCCGATTCTTCACCTTACTGGGAAGAATTTGAGCTGCCCTGGAAGAAGCACATGAACGTGATCTCCTCGTTGATGGATATCGCCGCCAATCCAGTGACACGCCAGGGCAAAACCACCACGCCCATCACCTATGACTCCAACTGCCTGGAAGAGGTTTGCGGCTCCTGCGCCATGCTCATCAACGGACGCGCCCGCATGGCTTGCTCCGCGCTGGTGGATAACCTTGAGCAGCCCATCCGGCTCGAACCTTTTTCCAAATTTCCGATTGTGCGCGACCTGGCTGTAGACCGCAGCGTGCTCTTCGAGAACCTGAAGGCGGTCAAGGCATGGATCCCGCTCGACGGCACTTATGACCTGGGCCCGGGGCCGCGCGTTTCCCAAAAAGAGCAGGAGGAAGCTTATCCGCTTTCGCGGTGCATCTCGTGTTGTTGCTGTATGGAGGTCTGTCCGCAGTTCAACGAGCATACCGGATTTGTCGGGGCTGCCACCATATCGCAAGTGCGGCTGTTCAACACCCATCCCACCGGCCAGATGATGAAGCACGAGCGGTTGACCGCGCTCATGGGCGATGGTGGCATCCAGGAGTGCGGTTATGCGCAGAATTGCGTGGAGGCCTGTCCCAAGGATATCCCGCTCACCCGCTCCATCTCTGATGTGGGCCGCGAAGTAATGAAACAGGCAATTACCGATTTTTTCAGACGGTAAGAAAGGAACTTCTGCGGCGTAGCCGCCGTGCCGTGCGGAGATTAGCAGGAAAATTTATACTGGCTGCTGCAATTCATGACTATGTTAAGGAGCAATTTCATGTTTCGAATGCTTCCCTTGCTTTTGTTGTTATCTTTGACTATGAGCGCTCAAACCAGCCCAAGTCCGGCTGCAGCGCCCAAATCAAAACCCAAAACCGCTCATAAACCCGCCTCCGCAAAGGATGCTCCCGATGTGCCCGCCATGCCTACCGTAGATAAGCCCACGGCCATCATTGATACCTCGGCGGGCCGCATGACCTGCACGCTCTTCCCCGACAAGTCCCCGAAAAGCGTCGCTAATTTTGTAGAGTTGGCCTCGGGCACAAAAGATTGGAAAGATCCTAAGACGAAAAAAGAGATGCACCATGTTCCTCTCTATAACGGAACCATCTTTCATCGCGTAATTCCCAACTTCATGATCCAGGGCGGCGATCCGCTTGGAGACGGCACTGGCGGCCCCGGCTATGAGATTCCTGATGAGTTTCCCGATCTGAAGTTCGATGCACCTGGCCGGCTGGCCTATGCCAACTCGGGACCTAACACCGATGGCTCTCAATTTTTTATTACGGAAGCACCCACACCCTGGCTCGATTCTCCCGGCCACTACACCATTTTCGGCACATGCGACGATGCAACCGTAACTTTGGTAAAAGACATCGCACGGCGGGCGCGCGACGAACGCAACGATCGCCCTTACGATCCTGTGAAGATTGTAAAGATTACTATTTTGGGCATGCCAACGGCTTCCGCTCCAACCGCGAAGTCAATTACTCATACCCGGAAAAAGCCTTCACCGGCAAAAAACCAGTAGCACACACATAACGCCCAAGGAGCGCACTATGGCACGACCAGCGGGAATGTACGCAATCTTCGATACGAATCAAGGGCAGATAGTCTGCCGCTTGTTTGATAAGAATGCTCCCAAGACCGTCCAGAATTTCACCGATCTGGCCGAAGGCAAGCGCGAGTGGACCCATCCCGTCACGCGCGTCAAGAGCACACAGCCACTCTACAATGGAACCATTTTTCATCGCGTGATTAAGAACTTCATGATCCAGGGCGGCGACCCGGCCGGCACCGGCTTCGGCGGTCCCGGATATCAATTTGAAGACGAGACCAAGGGCTCGCCTCATGGCTTCGATAAACCCGGCAAGCTCGCCATGGCCAACGCCGGACCTAACACGAATGGCTCCCAGTTTTTCATTACGGTGGCTCCTACACAATGGCTCACCGGCAAGCACACGATCTTTGGCGAAGTAGTCGAAGGCCAGAATGTGGTCGATAAAATCGTGAATACCCCGACAGGAGCGCAGGATAAACCCGTGCAGGATGTCAAAATTAACTCCATTACGATTGAACGGAGCTGAAACGCCGGGAGCTGGGAGCAAAGAGTCTCGGTTGGGGTACGAGTTTAAGGTCCCAGGCATCTCACTCTCGAGAAGCCTGTCTTTTGAAGTCTAGCCATGGAACTCGTTGCCTTAAAAATCGTGATTGTCGTGGCTTGCGGCCTGGCTCTCTTTTTTATCAGCAAATCAATCTCGGGAGCTGCTGAGAATAGCTCCTCTGCTGCGCAATCGCTTTTGCAGCCGTCGGGGCAGTTCTTCGCACCAAGGCCCAGGCTTGTCCCGAAAATCGGCAGTGAACTGCCTTTTCCTTTTGATATAGGGGATCTTGAGGCCGATCTGGAGAAAAAATACGGCCCCGATTTCTTCCGGCCTCGGGTCTTAAACTATTACTTTCAGAATATGGATCTGGAGACCGGGCCGGCGAATCCGACTGATTTTTACGATGATTTTTACATCGAGCTCGAAAATCCGGCCAACGGCCATCAATGGACAGCTTCTTTTTGGGTCACAACGCCCGCTGGTCTTACGCGTCAGATGCAGGAGAATCGAACCGATGCCATCTGGGGAACAGCAACGCTGGTGGTCAAACGCTTCGACCTCGAAACTATTTTGCGCGCCGCGCTGGAGAATTGCGCTGAAGCTCACGCCGCCGACAGAATCGCAGACTCAGAATGGCAAGAAGATACATCCGAGAACAACATCGGCTAGGGAACATCCTGAAATCACTACCGATTAGTGTTGATTCGAGACAAGCAACTGAGTACTGAGTACCGGGTACTGAGTACTGCTCTCTACACTCCAATCACGCTCACCAGCTCCTTCACGGCATCGGCGCTCTTTTGCAGCGCGGCCTGTTCTTCCGGCTTCAGCTTGATCTGGATTATCTCTTCCAGCCCGCGCGCCCCCAGCTTGCAGGGAACACCGACAAAGAGCCCTTGAATGCCGTACTCCCCTTCCAGGTACGCGGCGCAGGGCATGATCTTCTTTTTGTCTTTCAAGATTGCCTCTACCATCTCGGCAACGGCCGCGGAAGGGGCGTAATAGGCGCTGCCGGCCTTCAGGTATTTCACAATTTCTGCGCCGCCATCGCGGGTGCGTTGCACCAGCCGTTCGAGTGTAGCCGCGTCCATCAATTCCGTAATGGGAATTCCCGCCACTGTCGAATAGCGTGGCAGCGGCACCATGGTATCGCCATGACCTCCGAGCACGAAAGCGGTAACATTTTCCACGCTGACCTTCAGCTCCTGTGCGATAAAAGTGCGGAAGCGCGCTGAATCCAGCACGCCCGCCATCCCAATCACGCGATTGCGTGAGAATTTGCTGATCTTGAACGCGGTCTGCGCCATGGCATCCAGCGGGTTTGAAACAATGATGAGGATGCTGTTCGGCGAGGCGGCAACGCATTTCCCCACAACATCCTGCATAATCTTGTAGTTGGTATTCAGCAGGTCGTCGCGGCTCATTCCCGGCTTGCGCGGAATGCCGGCTGTAATCACCACAATGTCGGAGTTGGCTGTGGCTGAGTAATCATTGGTCCCCAAAACATAAGAATCTTTCTTCTCGATGGGCATGGCCTCCAGCAAATCCAGAGCCTTGCCCTGTGGAATGCCGTCAATCACGTCTACCAGCACCACATCGGCCAGCTCTTTGGAGGCGATCCAGTGTGCCGCCGTCGCTCCCACATTTCCAGCACCAACTACCGTTACCTTCTTACGCATAAGATTCCTTTCGTTTCCTCGTCGAGATATTTATAACGCCCGCATCACGCATCTTCGGGTCATTCCCACTCTGGATTTGGCTAAATGCTAAGTGCCAAATGCCAAGTGCTTCTCTTCACGCCATATTTTTAATCATGAAATCGGCAAACTCGCTGGTCTTTACCTTGGTTGCGCCTTCCATCAGCCGCTCGAAATCGTAGGTGACTTTCTTCTGCTGGATGGTGCGCTCCATGGCGGTCTCAATCAGCCGGGCCGCCTCCGGCCATCCCAGGAAGTCGAACATCATCACGCCCGACAGAATGACCGAACCGGGATTGATGACGTCTTTGTCGGCATATTTCGGTGCGGTGCCGTGCGTGGCTTCAAAGACGGCATACTCGTCGCCGATGTTCCCGCCCGGAGCGATTCCCAACCCGCCCACCTGCGCCGCGCAGGCATCGGAAAGATAATCGCCGTTCAGGTTGGGGCAGGCAATTACGTCGTACTCATTAGCTCGCGTAATTACCTGCTGGAAGATGGAATCGGCAATGCGGTCGTTGACCAGGACTTTCTGCTTCCACGCGCCCTTGCCGTGCGTAGAGTAAATCGTATCCAGTACGCTCTTGACCTCCTCGCAAACCTTCAGCGTGAAGTCTTTTGGCGCCAGTTCCAACCCGGGCTCAACCAGAGCGGCGTTCTGCTCGATGCTGATATTAGGATTCTTGTCTTTGTTGTCGAGAATCCAGCTTTCGCGTTCCGAGACCGTCTGCGCACGGAACTCATCGCGCGCAACTTCGTAGCCCCACTTGCGAAATGCCCCTTCGGTAAATTTCTGGATATTGCCTTTATGCATCAAGGTAACCGAGCGCCGTTTTTTCTCGATGGCATATTTGATTGCTGCCTTGACCAGCCGCTTGGTGGCTGTGGCCGAGATCGGTTTGATGCCCACGCCAGAGTCGAGCGCAAGCTGTTTTTTCGTGCCCTTCAGCATCTGGGAGTTGATGAAGTCGATGATCTTGGAAGCTTCCGGTGTTCCCTTCTCCCACTCGATGCCAGCATAGACGTCTTCTGTGTTCTCGCGGAAGATGACCACGTCCAGAAGTTCCGGATGCTTTACCGGTGAGGGCACGCCCTGGTAGTAGCGCACCGGCCTCAGGCAAACATACAGGTCCAGAATTTGCCGCAACGCGACGTTCAGTGAGCGAATGCCGCCGCCCACCGGTGTTGTCAGCGGCCCTTTAATGGCCACGCGAAACTCGCGGATGGCCTCGATGGTGTCATCGGGCAGCCAGTTATTGAATTGCTTGAATGCCTTCTCGCCGGCAATCACCTCATACCAGGCCACCTTGCGCTTGCCCTTGTAGGCCTGCTCCACACCAGCATTGAAAACCCGGCAAGATGCGCGCCAGATGTCGCGGCCTGTGCCGTCGCCTTCGATATAGGGAATGATGGGATTATCAGGGATGGAAAACTTGCCGTTCGCGTACTCAATCTTCGTCCCGCTCGCCGGGACAGAAATACCGTTATATGCCTTCGACATGAAGTCCTTTCCAAAGTAAAAAGATGAGGATGATGATTGCAAGCCCCAGCCTGATGGCGCCCTTGGCCTCACTGGAGCAAACTATCTAAATTAACATCTTGCGGAAGAGCGTGCAATTAAGACTTTTACGAAAATGGCAGGCTGATTGCGGGACTAAAATTAGATTTTGATGAAAGTAATGTCAGGCTTGCTTCTGAATTTGTGAGTGAAATGAAGAAACAGCGCCAAGACCAAACCAGCCGCAACACTCATAATGAAAAATGAGCGTACCCCGCCCATGCCAGTCCCCAAAATGAACATAGCAGCGGCGAAACAAGCTCCAGTTGAAATCTCCTTACTCAGAATGCCATGAAGGCGGCTCATAAGCCCAGCTTACTCCTTGCTGCTTTCACGTCCAATGTCTTTAACTCCGAATTCCGCCTTATGGGGTGAATGCTGAAAAGCATGCCTTTTCACGCCTAAAACGGAACGAATCAAGAAGCTGCTAGAAATCATTATCTGTGCGCTCTACGCTTTTTGCTCGAAGGCACATCCCAAGGGTTGGGGTACGTTAGTAATCTGGCACACCTCCACAAATATTTGTACACTTTTTGCTGTTAATCCCCTTTTGTTATCGGCATGCCCTGGCTTGGCTTTCGGTCCGGGATTGTATTCCACTTTAGGAAGTTCCTGATTTGGGAATGTAAGAAAGGGGAGTCGCTAACTGGTCAATAGGTGTCTGAGCCTTACCGGTTTAGTATTGACCTCTAGCATAAGGGAGAAATAAAAGGGTCCAAACATAGCTGCAAAGTACGCAAGGCAGTTTGAGAGGTCCCAGAGAAAGACAAGACAAAAAACGGTTCGATGTTTGACAGCTAATCCCCCCAATCCAGGCATGTTTTCTGAATAAAGCTGTTTGCCTTTAGCTTCCCCCCCATCTTGAAGAAGCCTGTATTTATTAGCCTCCCCTTTGACTCGGTCTGCGTTGTTTTCTTGTCAGGCTGCTGGAAGAAGTATTTTGTGGCGATGAACAGCATACCAAGCAGTGGGTTGATGGCTAGACCAAATCAAGATAATTAAAGGAGAAAAGGTGAAGAAAACAAGTATTCGGCATATCGCACTTGCACTCGCTGGAATTGTCGTATTAACAGGCGCCAGTGCCTTTGCAGGGACCGCGACCAGCAACATGGCGGTATCCGCTACGGTCAGTGCAAACTGTACCATTGCGGCGGGAGCTTTGGCATTCGGAGCATATGATCCGATTGTGGCCAATGCTTCTGTTCCGTTGCCTGGCACCGCGACCCTTACAGTCACATGCACGAGCGGTTCCCCCTCGACGATTACCCTGGATCAAGGCTTGAACCCTGCAGGAGGCTCAACCAACGCTGCGCCGCTTCGGCAGATGGCGTCCGGCGGCAACTTCCTGAGTTATGGTCTTTTCCAGGACAACGCACACACGATCACTTGGGGCAATACTGCCGGTACCGGTGCTGCTTATACCGGAACCGGAGTAGCAGGTTCGGTGACAGTTTTTGGCCAGGTGCCTGCCGCACAGAACGTTCCGGCGGGTACTTACAACGACACCGTAGTTGCAACCATTACGTTCTAATGCTCCGGTAGCTGAACTGGCGTGCGACTACGCCAGTTCAGCAACGGACCCGAGTCCCACTCGGCGTAGAAAGCCGATTATTTTCATCATGCAACTCAAGATATCGAAAAACCGAGTTCATTCCTGCGCAATTCTGGCTCTTTGGGTCATGATCGAGGCCATAGCGTCATGGGCTGGTACGTTCACCGTGACTCCCGTAAGGGTTCAGGTCTCTGCGTCGCGTCCTAACGCGATTTTGCAGATTGCGAATCGTGAAGATGAGCCGGTTACGTTGCAGGCGCACGTGGTGGCCTGGAGCTTCGATGGCCAAAAAGATGTTCTCGTAGATAGCGACGAGGTAATGCTGAACCCGCCTATCGCGATCATCGGAGGCCATCAAACTCAAGCCATACGCATGGGATTGCGCAAGCTGAATGACGGTCCGCAAGAGCGATCTTATCGGTTGATCCTCGAAGAGGTTCCGCAAGCGCCCAAACCGAACTTCATCGGAATCCGGACCATCATAAAAATGAGCATTCCGATTTTTGTTTCACCTAAGACAGCAATCGCTCCAAGACTTAGTTGGCAAGCTGTAAAGATGAGCGACTCGCGGGTAAAGTTGATCGCAATTAACCAGGGCAGCGCCCATATTCAGATCAAATCCATGGACGTGACCGGCCCAGATTCTGTCCAAGCTTATCTTAAAAGCCTGCCGCCAACCTATATTCTGCCGAACCAGCAGCGCGAGTGGGTAATCGACGATGAACGGGCGCGGGTGGCAAACCGAATGAGAATCACTGGCGTCACCGATGCCGGAGCTTTGCATGAAACTATCGATATCACGCGTTAGTTGCATGTTGTTGGCGGCCCTATGGATGGCAGCGCCGGCCACCATGTGCTTTGGCCAAATCGTGCTCGCCAGCAGCGCCATGCTTCCGCATATTCTCTATTGCAATAACGAATCAGGACCTCTGCTCTGTTCTGACGATGCCGGCCAAACTTGGCATGACCCCCAGCAGTTTCAGGGACGGTATAAGAGCGCATGGCTGCTCGCGGGGGGTGGCGTCAAAAGCATGACTGTGCCGGTTACCACCGAGGTCAAACCGTCGGTAAACAAGAACAAACCCGACCTGCTCAAGCAGCCTCTCGGTCCAAACGAGGTGGTGCTGGCAGTGCAGATTAACGGCAGGCCAGCCGGCGATTTCGCCCATCTTGTGCAGATGGAAGACAAGCTCTATGCTCCCGCAGACCTGATCACGCAATGGCGATTACACATCCCTAGTGGAAACACGGTGACCGTAGGGGGCCAGACGTTTTACAACCTCAATACCTTGCCCGGGGTCACGTGGCAGGTCAACAATGCCGAGCAGATTCTCGCACTGAGCGTCCCCACATCGAATTTCCTGCAAACCACTTTGAATGCGTCCTACCAGGACATGCCAGAGGCATCTCGACCCAACCCGGGACTATTTCTCAATCATCAACTGGTCTTCAGTCACTTGGACCGGACGTCAGCTTTGGCGGGGCTTTTTGAAGGGGGATTTTTCAGCAAACTGGGCGTGATGACCTCGCGTTTTGCCGATACTAATTTCTACTCTGCCATCAGGCCCATTCGCCTCGATACTAAGTTTGTCCGTGAATTTCCGCATCAAATGGCGACGCTGACCATTGGCGACTCCATCAGCGCCATCAACCCCTGGTCGCGCCAGGTCACCTACGGCGGCATTCGTTGGGCCAGTGATTTTTCGACTCAGCCTACCTTCGTGCCCGTGGTGCTCCCTAACCTTAGCGGAACGGCATCACAGCCTTCAACGGTAGATGTCTTTGTCAATGGCGTGCGTACTTCGCGTCAACAGGTAGACCCGGGACCGTTTGCCATTCAGAACGTTCCGATCATTACCGGGCAGGGACAGGTGCAGATGGTGGTAACCGACATCCTGGGCAGGCAGCAGGTCGTGACACAATCGTATATCAGTGCGCGCGAGCTTCTCCGCCCCGGAGTAAACGAGTACACCTATGAAGCCGGAAGCCTTCGGCGCAACTTCGGAATCACCAACGGCCAATATGGCGCAGCCTTTCTTGAGGGCACGCAGCGCCATGGGTTCACAAATAATTTTACCCTTGATGGAAGAGTTGAGGTTACAGGCAAACAGCAGACCGCGGGCATTGGAGCCGAATACGGAATATTGCCCTTCGGCATCATCGGTGGAGGCTTTGCCGGAAGCCACAGCGATTTTGGCGCTGGAGGCCTTGGCTATGTCGTCTTGCAGCGTCGCGCCCGGCACCTTGGGTACTCCGGAACCTTGCAGGTCGCCAGCAGCAACTTTCAGCAGCTGGGCATGATCAACGGGGAGCGCGCGCCACGGTTACAGGCGCAGTTCCAGATCACAGAGGCACTGGGAAACCGCGGCGCATTTTCAGTAGGGTACCTTCGGCAGGAAAACCGCGCGTTTCTCAATGGTGTTCAGCCCTTGAGGCCGAATTTCAGCGGCATCAGCACCTCATTCAGTATGCGGGTCGGCAGCAGAATGTATTTGACCGCGGCTGCCAACCTTTCGCACAGCTTCAAAGACGCCAGCTCCGCCACAATCAGCCTCATTATCCCGCTCGGCGCGCGCACAATAGCGTCGGCAGTGGGCGATTTCCAACAGAGTGGAAATCATTCCGGGACTATGGACTACACGCAGCAGGTGCCGGTTGGCACCGGATACGGCTACCGTCTACGGACCGATTACACCGATCACAGCCGGCTTGACGCAGGTTTCACGTTCCAGACCGATAATGGAACGCTCGATGTGGAATCCAGTGAAGACAGGCGGAAGGTCGACTCCAGGCTTACCGAAACCGGCAGCTTGATCATGATGGGGGGCCATATCATGCCCTCGCGATGGCTGGATAGCAGTTTTGCTGTGGTCGAGGTGCCCGGCACATCGGGTGTCAGAGTCTTTGCCAACAATCAGTACATTGCAAAAACAAGCTGGCGCGGGCTGGCCGTGTTGCCGGTGCTGGCTCCCTATAACAAAAATACCGTGAGGCTCGACGACCAGGGCGTTCCCATCAATCTGGGCATGGACTTCGATGAGAAGACCGTCGTGCCGATGTCACGAAGCGGCGTGTTCCTGAAGTTCAAGGCCACGCAAATCACCGGCGCGCTCTTTGAATTGGTTACTGAGAATGGCGAACCGATTCCGCTCGGATCCGAGGTCACGGTCGACGGCACAGACACAATCTATAATGTCGCGCTGCGGGGCGAGGTGTTTATTCCGGAGATAAAATTCCCGGCGCGCCTGGTTGTTCGCTGGGATGATCACATGGAATGCGTGGCGACGGTGGAAAACAGCACGGTTAAAGAACCTCTACCAAAAATTGGCCCCGTCCCCTGCAAGGTGAGCCAATGAAGCGAATACACTATTGCTCTTTTCTTATCCTTGCCTGCGGCCTGATTACCATGCGCGCATCGGCGGTCGTGGTCTGCAGCGTATCCTCCACGGGGACCGCTTTTGGAACTTTCGACACACTGAGTGGCAGCAATAAGGACGTGATAGGTACGATCTCGGTGACCTGCACAGGAAATATTGGCGATGCAGTGAATTACACGATTGCTTTAAGTCCTGGTGGCGGTAGCTTTGCATCCAGAAACATGCAGGCAGGCGGTCCGCTGCTCAATTACAATCTTTACTCGGATGGAAGCCATACTTTGATCTGGGGAGATGGCACCAGCGGCACCTCGACCGTCTCCGATAGCTACACCTTGGCCGCAAGCTCGAACACGGTGCAATACACCGTCTATGGCCGGATTTCAAGCGGGCAAAGCGGCGCTCCTGCCGGCGGTTATGGCGACACGATCGTCATTACAGTGACATATCTTTAGCAACAACTTGGAAACATATCTCATACATTTCTTCAATGTGCTTTTGGCTCTGAATTCTATGTCATGGGCTGAATGCTGAGCGCCAACCGCTGAGTGCTTCGTTTCAACACATCAGCCTGCTGAACGTAGACCGTACTTCAGTCGTAACCCGATCAAGCTCCTGTTCGATCCCGTTAGGAAAATCTGTCTGCAGGATGCGGCCGGCTAGTTTTTCTACCACTCCGGTGCCGTGTTCACTTCCCGGTGGCACCGGCCGCGCCCGGCCTTTCACCAGCCGGATAACGTGGTCCACAGTCCTCAAGAATTCTGCGGCGTAGTCAAGAGTGGCGCAATCGGCGTCGCTTAAGAAATTGTGGCTGGCCAGCGCATAAAGCCGGTCGCGGATATTCGCGCAAGCATGCGCCATGCCATGACGAAACTGCAAATAAGCGGCGATAAAATCGATATCGTAAAATCCGCCCGGTCCGCGTTTGAAATTCTTCCCCTTGGCCCCTTCAGCTTCAGCCAGCCTGATGCGCATCTCTAGGATCATGGGCAGAAAATTCGGTATCGCGGGAAAATGCTTGATTTCCTGCAGCACAGATTTCAACACGCGGTCGGCCAGAGCGTCTGGCCCGGCGATATGGCGAATCTTGGAAAAGCTCAGCGCTTCCCAGACCCGGGCGTCGCCTTTTTCGGAAAAATAAGATTGCAGCGCAGAGACCGTACACACCAGGTCGCCATCGGTGCCCAGCGGACGCAGACGCGTATCCACCGCGAAGACAGTACCCTCCTGCGTGTAGGCGGTAAGGATATCCACAGTTTGCTCCGCAATCCTGGTGGCTGCATCCGCGTCCATATCGTCAGACCGCACAAAGATCAGGTCGGCGTCAGAGGCGATATCAAATTCATAAGTTCCCAGCCGCCCCAGTGCGAATATAGCCAGGCCAGGCGACTTTAGTTCGTGGCGGCTGAGCGCAATAGCGAAAGCAG
>Ga0070741_10010928_pt1 | contig 16945 bp, 9 predicted proteins | sample Coa_R1_4_FD_66440 | JGI IMG/M metagenome (GOLD analysis project Ga0070741, IMG submission 66440) | Surface soil microbial communities from Centralia Pennsylvania, which are recovering from an underground coalmine fire - Coalmine... | ecosystem: Environmental > Terrestrial > Soil > Unclassified ...
AAAAATCACAATGGACGACGGCAAAGAGACATACTCCACTTCAGGCCCCGCGCCGGGCACAACTAGTCGCAATAAGCCCGCGCCGCTCGCCTATCAGAACGAACGCTTTCTAGACAGTCCAGACGGCCGACTTCTCCGTATCATGGCGGAGTATGCGGAGCCTCTCGCGCGCTTTCGGCGGGAACAGATTCAGGACACAGTTGTGTTCTTTGGCTCGGCGCGCTTCCACAGCCGTATGGACGCGCAACGGAATCTCACTGGGATTGAAGCCAATGCAGGCCCTGACGCTACGGCCGAGCAACAGCTAGAACTGAAGCGTGCCCTGGCTGGCGTCAACATGGCTCGCTATTACGAGGATGCGCGCCGGCTCGCTCACCTGCTCACCGGGTGGTCGATTCAGATTCCAGCCCGGCGCCGCCGTTTCGTGGTGACCACCGGCGGAGGTCCCGGCATTATGGAAGCCGCCAACCTGGGAGCGCATGAGGCCGGAGGCAAAACCATCGGGCTGAATATCAACTTGCCCTTTGAGCAGTATCCAAACCCCTACATCACGCCCTCACTCAACTTTGAATTCCATTACTTTTTCATGCGGAAGTTCTGGTTTGCCTACCTGGCCAAGGCCCTGGTGATCTTTCCGGGTGGGTTCGGCACGATGGACGAACTCTTTGAGATTCTTACTCTTGCGCAAACGGAGAAACTCGCGAAGAAGATCCTGGTTGTCATCTATGGCACCGAATACTGGAAGAAAGTCATTAATTTCGAGGCCATGGCGGATGCCGGCGTAATCTCTCCCGACGATCTGAATCTTTTCAAACTCGTTGACTCACCAGAAGAGGGCTTCGAGTTCCTGCGCGATGGTTTGACCAAGCATCACCTCGGTCCCCAGCCAAAATACGTGGGCGAGCGTATGCCCGAGATCGCAAAAACTAATCCGTAGATGTACTCTATGAGCCCTTGCCAGCGTGCTTTTCCGGGGGCAACGCGGCTCAGGGGCTGACGACCGAACGATTGACCACCTTGCGATTCATGGCTGCCCTCTGCTATATCACTGATCGCTCTCAGTTCGCCGGGGACGAATCTGCCCGCCGTCATCGCCTTCTCGACAAGGTGGCCGAGGCCGCCCTGTGCGGTGTCGACTACATCCAGCTTCGCGAAAAAGATCTGTTAGCCCGTGATTTGGAGTCGCTCGCGCGCGAGGCCATGAAGATCGTTCACGACACCCGCCGCGAAACTCCCAAGTCCCAGACTCGGTTGCTCATCAACTCCCGTACCGATGTTGCGCTGTCCGCCGGCGCTGATGGAGTCCACCTTCCGTGCGAAGACATAGGCGTCGAGCAGGTGCGCTCGATCTGGAAGAAGGCTCGACTCTGCGGCGCTGGCGCCTTAACGCACGAGGTTTTTACGCCTGTCATTTCTGTGGCCTGTCACTCTCTGCAAGATGTCGCTCATGCCGCTTCCAGTGGCGCTGATTTTGCGCTTCTCGCGCCCATTTTCGAGAAAAAGAACACTCCAGATGTCGAACCTGCCGGGCTCGCCGCTCTTCGTCAGGCTTGTCGCCTGGACATCCCGGTCTTCGCCCTTGGCGGGGTTAGTCTCGCCAGCGCTCGATCCTGCGTGGAAGCTGGTGCCAGCGGTATCGCGGGTATTCGCCTGTTCCAGGAAAACAGCATCACAGACGTGGTCAACACCATGCGCTCTCTCCACGCCTGACGTCTCTGCGCTATGCTCTTAAGGATGTCCTGCGCTGCGCCCAATCCGGCCCTCCGGCCCATGGAGCCTGCGCTGGTGACTATTCCAGCAGGCTCTTACATGATGGGCTCGGAGTCCGGACAGGACAATGAGCGTCCGGTACACCGCGTTTTCATCGATGCGTTCCGCCTTGCCGTGTGTCAGGTAAGCAATGCCGAGTACGCGCAATTCCTTGCCGCGGCCGGTGCGCCGCCCCCACCCTTCTGGGGTGATCCGAACTTCAGCGATCCGAGACAACCGGTTGTAGGTGTGTCGTGGTTTGATGCCTTCAAGTACTGCGAGTGGCTCACAGCTGTGACCGGTCACAATTATCGGCTTCCCACTGAAGCGGAATGGGAACGCGCGGCACGTGCAGGTGCTGAGGGACTGCTGTTTCCCTGGGGGAATGAACCGCCTCACACTCTGCCGAACTACCAGCGGCGCTGGCAGAATGGCCCCGAGCCCGTCGGCAGTGGCGCGACCAACCCATTCGGACTGTACGACATCTGCGAAAATGTGCATGAATGGTGCAGCGACTGGTATGCGGCGAATTATTACGAGGTCTCGCCCGATCGCAATCCGCAAGGGCCTGCAACGGGACAGCGCCGCGCTTCTCGTGGAGGCTCCTGGCGTCACCACGTCAAGGTGTCGCGCTGCGCAGCGCGCTCCAGCATCCCACCTGAATTTCAGTATGCGGATTACGGTTTCCGTGTAGCCTGCGAGCCTTAATTCGTGATTGCGTTGCACGCGCCAGGCGGTCGAGAGTCCGACCCGGCAATACCAATCTGGATTACAATTTCTTCGCTCGCCAGGACCCATTAATGTTCCAACCCAATCTTCTCCAATCCAAGCGCACGCTCATCACCGGAGGCGGCACCGGACTTGGCAAAGCTACGGCAAGCCGCTTCCTCGAACTCGGTGCAACCGTGTACATCTGCGGCCGCCGCGAGGCGGTGCTTCGGGAAACCAAGGCAGAATTCGAACGCGCCGCGCACGGCAGAATCCACACACTTCCGTGCGACGTCCGCGACGCCGCTGCCGTGGAAACACTGATCGAATCGCTCTGGAAAGAGGGACCGCTCGATATTGTCATCAACAACGCCGCCGGCAACTTTCTGGCCCGAACCGAAGAGCTTTCCTCGCGGGCCTTCAACGCGGTCATCGGAATCGTTCTTACCGGCACGATTAATGTCACCATGGCATGTGGGAAGCGATGGCTGGCGGCAGGGCGTAAAGCGGTAGTTCTCAACGTGAGCGCGACGTACGCTCCCACCGGCTCCGCTTACGTGGTCCCCTCAGCCGTATCGAAAGCGGGAGTCGAGGCCCTGACGCGGAGTCTCGCCGTGGAGTGGGGCAACCGCGGCATTCGCATGAACGCCATAGCTCCTGGGCCCATACCGACGCAGGGCGCATTTTCTCGCCTGTTGCCGCGTTCCGAGTTCGAGGAACGAGCGATGATGAAGAACCCTTTGGGGCGTTTCGGTACCGTGGAGGAGTTTGCCAACCTCGCTGCATTCCTGGTCAGTGATGGCGCTGGATTTATCAACGGAGAAGTTGTGGTCATGGATGGCGGCGAGTGGCTGCAGGGTGCGGGCGAGTTCACCGAACTCGGACGTCAACTGACCGATGCCGAGTGGGCTGCAATGCGTCCCGCTAAGAGTTCAGGCTAGTCAACTGGCAGAACAGTTGAGGCGATCGCAACAGCCCGCCCCGAATTCCTTACTCCTGTCCTTAAGACGCGCGTTCGCGTCGCGGTAACACGAGCCATTTGAAGAGCATATTCAGGAGGCTGAGCACGATCGCGCCCCAGAATGCCGCGCCGAAGCTCAAAATGTGAAACCCGGGCACAAACGCCGACGCCAGTTCGATCATTGCGGCATTGATGACAAACCAGAACAGTCCGAGCGTGAGGATGGTGAGGGGAAATGTAACCACCTTCAAAAATAATCCGAGCGTGGCATTCACCAGCCCAATGACGATCGCCGCAATCAATGCCGCCGCCGGACCACTCACCACAAAGCCGGGGACCAGGCGGGATACGATCCAGATGGCCAGCGCGCTCAGTAGCCAGTGAAGAAGCATCCTCAACATGACAATCCCTCGATGTCGAACAGCTGAAGTTGACGAACCTTTACGCCAGGTTTACGGAAACTTTACTTTCCTGTCTTCCCCTGCGCATCTTATCCGATAGCCAGCTTCATACCTCTTATATCCTCATCCGGGCGGGCGTCCTGAGCTTTTGGTTACGGGACGCCTTTTTCGCGCGCCCCCGACGCTTTTCCTGCCACCAGGCATAAGAGCTTCGCCCTGCGTGAGTTTACGAAACTTTACTGTGGTTGACTGTATTTTTACCCCGTAACTTCCCTTGCCAGTGTTGAAATGTAATAGAAGCTCCATTTTGCCAAAAGTGGCAAGCCGCTCTCGCCATATGCGTGGTCGGTCAGCTTACGTTCAAAATGAATTGTCGAGCGAATTCCACGACTATGGGCGACATGCGAGCCTGTCGCGCGGGACTGCATCTTGCTCAACCGTGGAGTGTTTGTCGCCCATTTATGGAGTGTCTTGGGTTGAGTAGCTTGGTCCTGCTCGCCGCTTCTGCAATCGGGCAGAATCCGCCTCCCGCCCCAAATATACCGGCTTCGCCTGTTCCGTCAGCGAACGCGACACAAACTTCGAATATCGTCATCCGTGGAACTGTACACTCGGGCAACATTCCTATCCCGGGCGCAACCGTGACTGCGAGCAATGCTGCCACTCATACAAAATTCGTAGGCTGGACGGACCTGAATGGGCAGTACACGATCGCAGTTCCATCTCCGGGGCACTACACAGTTGTAGTCGAGATGCCCGCTTTCGCTCCAAGCACCAGGGAAGTGACCACGAACAGCACCGGTGCAGAAGCCGACGTCGTTATGCAGTTAGCCTCCAGAGTGCAGCAGGCTGCAAGTACCCAGTTTGCGGCAGGCAGTCAGTCCCGGCAAGGCATGGCTGCGGGAAAGCGTGGATTTCAAAGTCTTGCGCTCATGCAACAAGCGCTTGGTGGAGACTCAGGGGGCAGCACTGGGAATGATGTTGTCCCGTCGGGAATGCCAATCCCGGGTGTCGATTCCCGCTCGGCGACCGAATCCATCGCCGTGTCAGGAAATCAGTCTCCGTCGATGTTCGGCATGAGCACTGCGGAAATCCAGCAGCGCTTTCAGGAAGCCCGCGAACAGCAGGACGGATACCGCGGCAGTCCGTTTGGCGGCCCGCCCGGTACGCCCGCTGGCAGCACGCAGGCAGGGGCGGCCGGTGTTCGGAGCAACGGGTCTTTGGGATTTTCGCGGTCCGGTCCGGGAGGAGGTCCCCCCGGTGGCGGCGGCATGATGGTGTTCGGCGGCCGTGGCCGATTCGATATCAACCGGCCTCACGGAACCGTGTATTACTCCGCCAATGATTCGTCATTCGACGCGGCCCCGTACTCGCTAACGGGTACTCCTGCGACCAAGGCTCCATACCTGCAGCAAAGCTTCGGCGCAGCCATTGGCGGTCCTTTCAATATTCCGAAGCTGTTTCACGGTGGGACGAAGACATTCTTTTTTTCCAATTACAACGGCGCGCGTGGAAACACACCGTACGACGCTTACTCCACCGTGCCCACATTGCTTGAGCGCAGCGGGAACTTTTCGCAAACCTTGGTGCGCAATGGAACCGGCGCGGGTCAGCCAGTGCAGATTTTCGATCCGGCAACTCATCTTCCATTTACCGGAAACAAAATTCCGCAAGCCCAGATCAACTCGGCTGCGGCAGGCCTGCTTAAATACATTCCTCTTCCTAATCTGCCCGGGAACACGCAGAACTTTCATTTCATTACCTCGGCCGGAAGTAGTCGGGATGATCTGAATTTGCGGTTCATGCACGCGCTGGGAAACTCAAGCGTCGGCCCCCGCCGGGGTGGCCCGCGCAATAATCTGACTTTCGGCTTTCATTATCACAGCACCAACACGGATCTGACTGATCCTTACCCGACCATCGGCGGGGCCACTTCGGTACGCAGCTTCGATGTCCCGCTAGGATACATTCGCAGTTTCGGCAAGCTGACCAACATCTTTCGTGTGGATTACAACCGCAACCGCATCGCAACCCAAAACCTTTATGCATTCGCGCGGAACATCACCGGGGATCTGGGCATCACCGGAGTCTCCTCCAAACCCTTTGACTGGGGATTGCCGAATCTTTCGTTCACCAATTTCGGCAGTGTTCAGGACAACAATCCCATGCTCCGCCGCGATCAGACCTGGACCTTTTCTGACTTCATGATCTGGAATCATGGCAAGCATACCTGGCGTTTTGGCGGTGATTTTCGACCCATTCAAATCAACAATGAAACCGATAGCAATGCACGGGGGAGCTTCATCTTTACCGGCTTGAATACTTCGAATGTCGTGAATCGTTCTCAGGTGGCCGGAACTGGTTACGACTTCGCCGATTTCCTGCTCGGACTGCCACAGCAAACCTCGGTGCAATACGGCTACAACAACTACCACTTCCGCGGCAATTCCTGGGACCTCTTCGCACAAGACGACTGGAAGATCCGCGGCAATCTGACGCTCAATTTAGGCCTGCGCTACGAATATGTTTCGCCTTTCAGTGAGATCGATAACCGCATTGTGAACCTCGATTTCGCGCCGGGATTCACTGCGGTAGTTCCCGTCCTTCCCGGCCAGACCGGCCCTTTCAACGGAACTTTCCCAGTCGGACTGGTTCGCCCTGACCGCAACAATTTCGCTCCGCGCGTGGGGATTGCCTGGAGGGCGTTGTCAAAAACGGTGCTGCGCGCCGGTTACGGGGTGAATTACAACACGACGGCCTACTCGTCCATGGTGCAACAGTTAGCGTTTCAGCCGCCATTCTCGATAACTCAGACCAACATCCAGTCAGAGAGCATTCCTCTCACGTTGCAGGCTGGGTTTCCAGCCGTGCCGCCGGGAGCGGTCACCAACAACTACGGGGTCGATCCCAACTACCGCCTCGGCTATGTGCACATCTGGAATGCTGACGTTCAGCAGGAACTTTCTCCGACGCTGATCCTGAATCTTGACTACACCGGCACCAAGGGCACGCACCTCGACGTGATCGAAGCCCCGAACCGTACCGCCACCGGTCTGCGCATTCCCGGCGTGCAGCCTTTCTTATGGGAGACTTCGGGCGCCGATTCTACTGCTCACGCCGGAAGTGTTCGCCTGCGCAAACGTCTTCAACATGGGGTGTCGATCGGCGGCACGTATACATTTTCCAAGTCGATCGACGATGCTTCGACGATCGGCGGGGCCGCGGTCACATCGCAGGTGGCGCAGAATGCTTTCGATATCGCCGCCGAGCGCGGTCTGTCCAGCTTCGATCAGCGCCATCGCTTTACTGCCGATTACCTGGTGGAACTTCCCTTCGGTCACGATGAATATTGGCTAAGCAATCCCGGTATTTTGCGCGACATCTTTGGCGATTGGCAATGGAGTGGCGATTGGACCATCGCCAGCGGCTATCCCTTCACTCCGCGAATTCTTGGCAATGTGGCTGACGTGAATCGCGGCACCAATGGCACATTACGGCCGGATGTCACCGGACAATCCATTTCGCTGGCGGATCCTTCGATTGCTCAATGGTTCAATACCGCGGCATTCATCGAACCGGCGTTCGGCCAGTATGGAAATGCGCGCCGCAATAGCATTGAAGGACCGGGTTCCCGGCTTTTTGACATGGCATTCACCAAGGTGTTCCCGCTTCGCGAGTCGAAAATGCTGGAGTTTCGTGCGCAGCTTTCAAACGTGTTCAACACGCCGCAATACGCATCCATCGACACGGTGGTGAACTCCCCAACCTACGGGCGTGTGGTTGCCGTGAGCGCGATGCGAACCATGTTGCTGACAGCTCGCTTACGGTTCTGATTCGATTGGTTGCTGGCAATGCTGTGAGGGATCGGCGTTGAAGGAACCGCTGTGATGCTTACTTTTTTGCAACTCCGGAAGCGTTTTCAGAAGGCACACGCCTTGGGGCTCGCCTTTACACTGCTCACAGGCGCTCTGTTCTCGCAACAGACGAGCGAGTACACATTCCGCGCAAAAACTGAACTGGTTCTTGTGAATGTCACCGTGCGCGACCGCAACGGTAATCCCGTTCACGATCTCAAGCGAGATGATTTCAGCATCCTCGAGGACAACAAGCCACAACAAGTCTCAAGCTTCGACATTGAGAACAGCGATGCCGCTGTCTCCACGGCTACCCTGGAAAGCAAGCCTCTCGCCAACTTGCCGGCGAAATCACAAGCCGCGCCCGCCCTTATCGATTCTTCTACGCTGAAAGACCGCCGGCTGATCGTCCTGTTTTTTGATCTTTCTTCCATGCAGCCGGAGGAGATCGATCGCGCGGTCACTGCGGCGCAAAACTACGTGGACAAGCAGATGGCGCCCGCCGATCTCATTGCGGTGCTCTCGCTCGACAATACGCTGACGGTGAACCAGGACTTCACCTCCGATCGCGACACTCTGAAGAAAACATTGCGGGCCTTCAATCTCGGCGCGGGTCAAGGCTACGAGGAAGGTGCTACCGGCGCCACCGAAGGCACCGCCGATACCGGCGCATCGTTTACCGTCGACGACACTGAATACAACATTTTCAACACCGACCGGCGGCTTGAGGCGCTGCGTTCCATCGCTGACCGTCTCGCCCGCATCGACCAGAAGAAATCGCTGATTTATTTTTCCAGCGGCATGGACCGTACCGGCATCGAGAATGAGTCGGAGCTTCGCGCGGCCACCAACGCCGCGGTCCGCGCCAATCTCTCGATTTACACCATGGACATGCGCGGGTTGCAGGCCATGGTTCCCGGAGGAGAGGCGCAGAGCGCCAGCTTGCGCGGCACTTCCCCGTATTCGGGAAAATCTACCCTCAACCAGTACGACTCCAATTTCATCAACCAGGAAACCCTGGTGACACTGGCGGGCGACACCGGAGGCCGCGCTTTTCTCGACTCCAATGATTTCGGCCGCGTGTTTAGCCGCGTGCAGCAGGACACCTCTTATTACTACTTGCTCGGCTATCGCAGCACGAATACGGCTCGGGATGGCCGATTTCGTCGCATCACTGTTCGCATCAACCGGCCCGGTCTGAAGCTGGAATTCCGCCATGGATATTACGCTCCCGCAGACTTCCAGCATGCCAATCGTGAAGATCGCGAACAGCAACTCGAACAGGAACTCGCTTCTGATCTGCCTAGTACGGACCTGCAGGTTTACCTCTCGGCGGCGTACTTCCGTATGAGCGACAATGGGTTTTACGTGCCTGTGTCTCTGGTCGTACCCGGGTCCCAGATTCCGTTTATGCAGAAGAACGACCAAGATCGCGCCACGCTCGATATTGTCGGAGCTGTGTTCGATCCCAACAAACGCCCCGTCAACCAGGTGCGGGACACCGTCAAGCTCGCGCTGAACACTTCGCAACTGGTGCAGCACAAAAATGTGCAGTACGACACCAGCTTCGTTCTGCCCAGCGGTCAATATCACTTGAAATTCGTGCTGCGCGAGAATCAGACAGGCCAGATTGGCTCTTTCGAGACCGACCTCACCATTCCCGACCTCAAGAGCGTTCCCTTGAAACTAAGCTCAATTGTGCTCGCCAGCCAGATCCAGCCTGCCGCCAGGAAGCGCAGCGACAATCCCCTGGTGCGTGATGGATCGGAGCTCATTCCCAGCGTGACTCACGTTTTTTCATCCGGACAGCACCTTTATTTTTATTACGAGGTATACGATCCCGTGCGGGGCGCTGCGCCTGCGAAGGCAGCTGGGAAGCAATCCGCTCCCGAGAGTTCCGGAATTCGCCTCCTGACGAACGTCGTCTTCTTTCGCGGAAATGTGAAGGCGTATGAAACTCCCCTGGTCGAGACTCAGGAGCTCAATTCTCCTGATCGCAAAGCCGCTATTTTCCAATTGGATGTACCGTTGACCCAGCTCAAAGCCGGCTTCTACACGTGCCAGGTAAACGTGATCGATGATGCCGCGGGACAGTTCCGCTTTCCGCGCCTGGCGCTGCTCGTTCGCGATGACCGCGCCATATCGCAAACGGCCCAGTAGTTTCGAAATAGTTAGAAGGTAACTCGGACGCCCACCTGGGCCGCGAACGGTATGCCCACTGTAGTTCCCGGTCCAAAGAAATCTCCGAGAGCGCCCGCAGGCACCTTCACCTGGTTCAAGCTGGTAATGGGCCGCGTGTTTGTGCAATCGGCATTCAGGCAGAATGCCGTGGCATTCGCCAGATCATTGACCGGTGTGGGCAGGGCCGAAATGTCGGCGACGTAGTTATTGCCCGGATTGTTGCGGTTAAACAAATTGAAAAATTCCACGAATGGCATGACCGACAGGTGTTCGTTCACGTGAATCGGACGGCTTACGCGCAAGTCGACCTGCATGTACGGGGTTCCGCGGAACTCGTCCAGCGAGGTCTGACGTCCATTAATCACGGCGCGCACATTGCCCGGATCGCCGGTATTATTCACGTCCACGGGAGTGGCAATCGTGAATGGCCGCGCGCTTTCCAGTTGGGTCAGCGTTGTCACCTCGAAGCCACCGGGCACGTAAGCCGTTCCCGCCAGCACAAACCGGTGTCGCACGTCTTCTCCCGAGGGTCCGTAGTCGCCCCGTCCAAACGCATTCAGCGGATTGCACACCCCGTTCACATAGTCGAACAACTCGCCCACTACGCAACCCCATGTATTCGCCCGCGCCAGCGTGTAATTAGCGATCAGGTTGAAACGTCGCGTCAGGTTGCCCTGCAAATGCACGGACAGAGCGTCATATGTGGAACGATTGTCGGCTTTATAGACAGTGACGTTGGGAACGTTGTTCATCTGGCTGGCAATATCTGAAGTCGGATAGAGGGGTGAGAATAGCGTGAAGCCCGCCGTGTAGTTGTACCCTCGGTAAGCGTGATTCCCCTGTTCATGCGTCCAATCCGCGCTCAACGACCAGCGGTCACCGAAGGAGTGTTGAACGCCGGCGCTCGCGTGCAGAGCGTAAGGTGTCTTGTAATGCGGGTCGATGATGGCGCCGGCCCCGCCCGCCGCAGCGCCCGGAATACAACCCGGATCTCCTACATTGACGCACGATGCCGGCGGCGTGTTGACCGCTTGAAACGCGCCCACCCAGCCGTTCTGCGCGAGGTCGTTGTAATACAGTCCAATTCCTGCCCGAATCACCGTAGTGCCACCTTGCCCCGGCGAGTACGCGATGCCAAGTCGCGGGCCGAATCCAGCGCGATAATCGTGCGGCGCTCCGTTGATCAGCGGAATCTGCAGAGCCTTTAACGTCAGGTACGCCGGATTCTGAAGCTGGTTGCGGCCTGAGGCGGTAAGCAGTCCAAAGGTTGTGTCGTAGCGCAGGCCGTAGTTGAGGGTCAACCGCGGAGTCACCCGCCATGAATCCTGCGCGTACAAGCCGAGTCGCTGCACATTCTGTGAAAACCTGCCATCGGCGGCGGGGGTGAAGGAACAGGCAATGGCGGGATCCGATGGCGGCGTTGCGCAGGTAGGATCAAGGTAGAACTGCGACGGATTCGCCGCGTAAAAGTCTGGATTGTTCGGATACTGGATCAGCGCCTGCGCCGTGCCCGACAGTGCTCCACTCAGCACGGGCTCGTGAATGAAGCTGATTCCAAACTTTGGCGCATGGCTGCCGGATCCATGGCTCACATCGTAGCGGAAGTGGTATTTCTGCTGGACCCGCAGCACCGGAAATGCAGTGATAGCTGTCGCAAACTGGTTGTCGCCGAAAGTCTCGAAACCCGAAATCGTCCTGAAAGTCGCGCTGAACGGAAATGCGAGCGCAAAGCCAAAATTCGAATTGCGCGATTCGGTGTGATGCAGTCCGCTCGCGTCGAAGGTGAACGCCCCCAGCCAGTTGGGCGAAAACGTGTACTGATTGCCAATCACCAGGTTCAGGTAATTCGAGCCTGAGGTCGCGCCGGTCGAAGCCATCGTCGCCTGTTGCACCAGGTCGTTGTTCGTGGTGTAGTTGTCCACTGCTCCGCGCAGAAACCATTGCGATCGCGGGGATTGTGCCCAATCAAAACGCAGCGTTCCCATGTAGTCACGAAAAGGAACTGGCGTGTTTCCGGTTACTGGAATTGAACTCACGCCCGGAATCAGTCCCCGCGACGCCAGCGACGCTAGCGCGTTGAACTGAGCCAGGCTCTGGGGACTGTAATTGATGCTCGCATTTTCGTGCACATGCTCAAACGATGCGAACAGCCATACCCGATCTTTCTTCAACGGTCCGCCAATGGTTCCCACGTAGTTCTGCCGCGAAAATGGCTGCTTCGGCTGGGGTTCTGGATTATCCAGCGGGAACCGGGCGTTCATAGCTGCATCGCGCTCGTAAAATGCCGCGCTACCATGCCAGTCATTACTGCCACGCTTGGTCGTGATAACCACCGAGCCGCCAACCGTGCGCCCAGTATCGGCGTCCTCTTGCGAGGTGCGAACCGCAAATTCCTGGATGGCGTCCGGTGAAAAATTCTGCAGAAAGCCGCCGATGTAGTCATCGGAATTATCCCCACCATCCACCGAGAGATCGACATTCAAACCCGAGCTGCCGCCAAACGCGACCGCGGTAATACGCGCCTTGGTTGGATCCGAGGGTTCCACCGGCTCTGTTCCCGGCACTAAGTAGGCGATATTTGCGAAGCTACGATGCGCTAAGGGGATGTCTTCCAGGTCCCTGCTGGTTACTACGCCCTGGTGCACCACACTCGCGGTGTCCAGCGGCTGAGTCGTAATCGAGGACCCCTCTACTTGCACGTTGACGGTTTCCTGTGTTCGCTCTGGCTTGAGGGTCACCGTCGCGCCGCGTACCAGGCTGACGGCTACCACAACGTCGGATTTTGCCTGTCCAAAACCCGGCGCCGTAACCGTCAACTCGTACTCGCCAGGCATCAGGCCTTCAACCCGAAACTCGCCGCGGCTGTCGGAGGTCGCCTCGCGCTGTACTGGCGAATGATCCTGTTGCACTACGATTTTCGCCGATGAAATGCGCGCGCCTGTGGGATCCTGCACGACTCCGCGCAGGGCTCCGGTTGGGGTTTGGGCACGCAAGCCAAGGCTCAAAACCAAAAAAAAGGCGAGAAGCCCTACCGCGCGAGATAAGTTTCTGGTAGCTGCTATTTCTGTCATGGTTGAGGTCATGTTTTTGTGGCGGGCTGCGGGAGACGCAAGGTCGTCGGCTGGGTCCGAGGCGTACCTATGCTGCAGGCCTGATGGGGAAAAGCTTATTCGGGAGAACAGGCTACTACCAGCACTCGTAGATCTGCAGCGTGCAGATGCTAGCGCGCTGGTGCTCACAGCGCGCAATCACAATCAAGCGCATGCAACTTTTTGCGGTTCTTCGCGGGCTACACCAGATCTTCGATTTTCAGCGCCGATGCAGAACCTTTCCATGAACCCTGAAATTGTTTCTCCACGAAACCTGCATCGTAATCGCGTCCCTGCGCCTTGAGCGCCTGCTGCAACCCAAACAGCGACCGGGGGTTTCGCGGGTTGCGCTCAAGGTCTTCGCGGAACACTTTTTCCGCGCCCGCCGCATTACCGGACATTAACAGCACTCCGCCCAACGACTCGCGTACCGGGAAAAACCAATCCGGCGGTTCGCCATATTTGAGTGAATCCTGAATAGCCACTCCGTCTCGCAGCATGGCTTCGGCTTGCCGGTTATCTTTTTTTGCCACCGCAATCTTCGCTCCCAGCACGTCTTCCGCGATCTTCATGATGTCTTTTGAGCGGTTATTGAAGGGCATGCTGAAGATTACGTCTGGGGATGTTTGCTGCTCGGCCTGGGATACAATTTTGTATTCCGCTTCCGCATCCTGCATCCGGCCTGTGCCGGCCAGCGCCATGCCCCGCGCAAAGTGCCAGAAAACGGTCGCCGTTTTCATCGCCGGATCGGGTTGCGGCACGTTAAGCAGATCATTCCAGCGATGGAACCTGACGTCCACCGCCATGGGGATTGTCATGAAACCTTCGAGCGGCGGCATGTCCTTTACGTGCGGCCCGACGTGTTCCGCAAGCATGTCAGCTCGCCGCTTGGCTTCGCCGTAATCGCCGTTCATGCTGGCGCACATGGCGATGAAGTGCAGGTTGTGACTGTAGTACATCATGGGGTAGATGCCCTGCGCCCCACTTGCCTTGATGTAAGCCTCATCAACCGCGGCAGCTTCCTGGTTCGTCTTCACCGCCGCCTCGTAATCGCCGGTGCGAATGTAAACGTGCGCGGGCATGTGCACGATGTGTCCCGCACCGGGCGCTAATGTGGCCAGCCGGTTTGCTCCGGCCAGCGCTCGCTCCGGACTGCGTGACGCCTCAACCGCATGGATGTAATAGTGGACCGCGCCGAGATGATTCGGATCGCGCCTGATCACCGACTCCAGCTTTTCTACGATCTCGTCAGTTCCGGCTTCCGGTGTGCCGTCCGGGTGCCACAAACCCCAGGGATGAAGATCCATCCCCGATTCCGCGAACAAAGTCGCGGCATCCAGATCGTCGGGAAATCGCTTAGACACTTCGCGCATGGCGTCGTGATAATTTTCTGCCGCTTTTCGCCAATCGACGTGATCCCCCGCGGGAAAGCGCTTGGCCATTGCCTGGATGTAAGCCTTCTCGCTCGCAGACGCAGTACTGGAGAGGTCCACCGCCTTCTGGATGGCTTGGTGCGCGGCCTGGAATCGCTCTTCTCCCGCAGGATCGTTGTAATTCGGTCCAACCGCCTCGGCGATGCCCCAATAAGCCATCGCCAACTTGGGATCCATATCTGCCGCATGCTGGAACGAGCGCGCGGCCTCATCATGGTTGAAGGCGTAAATCAAGCGCAGTCCCTGATCAAAGAATTCCTGCGCTTCAGCATTCTGCGTGGAGACCGGATGGTGCAGATCTCCCAAGCCGTCCATCAACGTCACTGGTTTGGATTGCTCATGGGATGCGTGACCCTGCGCTATCCCTGCGCCAGACAAAAGGACAACCATGCAAGCATAAATAAGCGATTTCATGGCAATCTCCTCCCCGCAAGTCTGTGATCTGGAGCCCGGGCCCTGAAAGCATTTATCCGGATCGATATCAGAAAAGGAACAAAAAACTGCGCACCAAGTTGCGGGCTAGCTTAGTCAAAATTTTGCGAGAGTGCAACCAGTTCGCACCATTTCGTCAGCCACAAAGCAGTCTCGCTTGAGCTTAGAGGCTCTGTCCCCTTGTTGCAGAGCCGGTTAGAGACATACGCTGCACTTGTGTGGCATACAGATTGAAGCGCCAGGGCCCAATGTCGCAACCAGGCGTTAGGTAGCTTCAACGATGGGCGCCGGCGAATAGAGCATCTGCGCCAGTCCCGGGTAACGCGATGAGAAAAAATAAATCGAATACGCGGGGAAGAAGACAATCGCTGGAACCGACACCAGCGACATCAGGTAAAGCAGGATAGCGAGCACAATGCTAGCGGCCACGATTGCTGCCGTGATCGTGAATACATTCCAGCCCATTCCTGCGGACTTCGCCATCATGACGGCGGCCACTCCGATAATGCCAGCGGGAATGAGAACAATCACGGACACGATGACCGAAATGATTCCGAATAGCACGGCAGCGGCGAGGGCCAGCCCGACTTTCAGCAGTATATAAATGGCAAAGCTGCCCTTTTCCCGTGAGGCTATATCCAGCACCCGGTTCCAGCCCTCGGCGAAATCCAGGTTCTCCAGCGCCATGACAGGAACCAGAAAATCTTTGGCCATCACATGAATGACAGCCGCCACCAAGACCAGGCTTAGGACACAGAAAAACAATGCGATGCCGCCCAGCACCAACAACACGAGGTGCTCCCGCCAATGCAGCAGCCAGCCGGCAGCCGCGGCGAAGCCCACGGGACCGCCAAGCATGATGGCGAACACGATGCCAAAGGCGATTTGAAACACGATTTGCCAGAGAAAGTATCTTCGCCCTGGCGCCTGCCATCGATCCCATGCCTGCCCGATCGAGCACTTCTTGCGCACCACTGATTCGAACAGAATGAAGCGGAACACGCTGCTGACGTACAGCAGCACGAAAAAGAGCACGAATGCAGCCAGTACCGCGAGCACAATCAAGCCGACGTATTGCCCGAGCTTGCCGGGATCGATGTGCGGCAAGTTGGCGGCGTGTCCACCGGACTGCGAAGAACGGAAAGAGCGGGATCCGCTGCATCCTCCCGAGGTCAATTCTCCCGCAAGTACTCCCACAAACGCCAAACGCACCCATTGCGACATGCGGAAAGGTTGAAACAACTGTTGTTTCGCGTGATCAAAGGCGGGCCGAATGCAGTCAACCGCAGATGTTGGCAAGGACGCCCCCGCAAATGCTTAGCGAGCAAACTTAAACCGCGGCGCACCAGCGGTCAATGGTATTCCGGCCCCAGGACTGGAGGAAGGCTTGAAACTTTCGCTCACTCGTACCTCAAAGCCTCCACCGGATCCAGCTTTGAAGCCCGCATGGCCGGCACTAATCCGCTTGCCACTCCTACCAGGAGGAGCACGCCGGCCGACAGCAGAACCGTGAACAGCGAAATTTGTAGATGAATGTCGGCTTTGCCAGATTCGTCCTCAAACAGCGGGCCCATTAGTGGCAAAGTACCGACTGCGGCAGCTACTGCGTACGAAATGACAATTCCGATCAGGCCACCGAGCAGCATGATGAGCAGCGTCTCAGCCAGGAACTGAAGTTGGATGTGCCATTTCTTCGCGCCCAGCGCGCGCCGCAATCCAATCTCGCGAATTCGCTCATCCACCGACACCAGCATGATATTCATCACGCCGACCCCGCCAATTCCCAATGTCAGAGTACCCACGAAGGTAAGCAGTACCTGCAATCCGATGGTGATGGCATTAATGATGGGGCGGAATTCTTCGCGTCCGAACATCTGGATAGCTTTCTTGTCCGTCGGCGAGAATTGCTGACGCGATGCGATTGTGGCCAGCACTTGCGCTTCGGCCCGCGCCTCGAATTGCGGAGCCACTGGTTCGAAGAGCAACACTTGGGCATAGCGCGTGTCCCATAAATCTCCCGCGGTCGAGAACGGAATCCAGGTGGACTCGTCATCGCTGGAGAAGTAGTTGCTCATCTGAATCTTTCGTTCCATGACCCCGATTACGGTGAAAGCGACGCCGCCTACTTGCACGGTTT
>Ga0070741_10010929_pt1 | contig 16945 bp, 16 predicted proteins | sample Coa_R1_4_FD_66440 | JGI IMG/M metagenome (GOLD analysis project Ga0070741, IMG submission 66440) | Surface soil microbial communities from Centralia Pennsylvania, which are recovering from an underground coalmine fire - Coalmine... | ecosystem: Environmental > Terrestrial > Soil > Unclassified ...
GGGCAGCTGGCGCGGCTTTGCCGGTCGGGCGGCATCGAGCTCACCGGCGACTACCTGGACACCGTCGGCGCATTCAAGGTCAATAAGCGCATCCGAGGCGCCCTGGGCTGGAACCAGCTCTGGATCGGACTCGGGCTCGTCGTTCTGATCGTGGCTTCGTGCTCGTGACGTCCGGTCCGACAAGCCGCTAGCCCGCCGCGACGGCGTCGCGGGCCCGAATCGGCGAGCATGATGGCGCGATGAGCTTCCGCACGATCATCGAGCCCTTCCGGATCCACTCCGTCGAGCCGCTCACGATGACCACGCCGGAGCACCGCCGTGAGGCAATTCGCAAGGCGGGGTACAACCTGTTCGCGCTCCACTCCGACGACGTGCTCGTCGACCTGCTCACCGACTCGGGCACCGGCGCGATGTCGCGGGACCAGTGGGCGGGCATACAGCGCGGCGATGAGAGCTATGCGGGATCGCCCTCCTTCTACGCGTTCCTCGAAAGCGTCCAGGAGCTCTTCCCGTTCAAGCACGTGATCCCGACGCACCAGGGCCGAGCCGCGGAGAAGATCCTTTTCACCGCTGTCGCCGGGCCGGGCAAGATCGTCCCCAACAACACGCATTTCGACACGACGCGCGCGAACGTCGAGTTCACTCACGCGGAGGCTGTCGACCTCCTGTGCGCGGAGGGAAAGGACGCGGCGACGCCGCACCCCTTCAAGGGCAACATGGACGTCGAAGCGCTCGAGGCGCTGCTGAAGGCGCGCAAGAAGGACATCCCGGTCGTGTTCGTGACGATCACCAACAATTCGGGCGGCGGCCAGCCGGTGTCACTCGCCAACCTGCGCGCGGTGAAAGAGGTGTGCACCCGCCACGGCGTGCCTCTCTTCCTCGACGCATGCAGGTTTGCCGAGAACGCGTGGTTCATCCGCCAGCGGGAGCCGGGGCAGCAGGACAGGACGGTGCGCGAGATCGTGCGGGACATGGCCTCGCTCGCGGACGGCATGACGATGAGCGCCAAGAAGGACGGCCTGTCCAACATCGGCGGGTGGCTTGCCATGAACGACGACGAGTGGGCCGCGCAGTGCCGCAACCTGCTCATCCTCACCGAAGGCTTTCCCACGTACGGAGGGCTCGCGGGTCGCGACCTCGAGGCGATCGCGCAGGGGCTGCGCGAGGTCGTGGAGCACGATTACCTGCAGTACCGCGTCCGCTCGACCGAGTATCTCGGCGAGGCGCTCGTCAAGCTCGGCATCCCGATCGTCCGGCCGACCGGCGGCCATGCGGTCTATATCGACGCGCGCGCGATGCTCAGCCACATTCCGCCTCTCCATTACCCGGGGCAGGCGCTGGCGGTAGCGCTTTACGAGGTGGGCGGCGTGCGGGGCTGCGAGATCGGCACCGTGATGTTCGGGCTTCAACCGGACGGCACCGAGCGTCCCGCGATGATGGACCTCGTGCGCCTGGCCATACCGCGGCGCACCTACACGCAGAGCCACATCGATTACGTGATCGAGGTCTGCGCCGAGGTCGCGGCACGCGGGCCGAAGCTGCCGGGCTACCGCATCACCGAGCAGGCGCCCGCGCTGCGCCACTTCACCGCGCGCTTCGACGTGATCTAAGCGCTCCGCCACAGCAGCAAAGGCACTACGCCCATCGTTTGAGGGGCCGAACGGCCGCTGAAGTGGCACCTGTTCAGCCTGAGCATCGTTCTTGGGCATTAAGTCAATGGTTTACTTGTTTCCTTTTTCGGGTCTGGCTCGGGTCGGGGGGTCGGTCATCCATCTATGGATTGTGGGCGTCCTCACACAACACCTGACATCGCTTGACCATGGCCCGGCAAGGAAACTTGTCGAATCCACGTTTATCGGAACGGACCAGTGCGCCCAATCCTCGAGCTGAACGCGGTAACGCGAACCTATGGTTCGAGGGTCGCCCTCGACGAGGTGAACGTTTCGCTCGAACGTGGTGAGCTCGCATTCCTGGTAGGGCCCAGCGGTGCGGGCAAGACAAGCCTGCTGAAGCTCATCAACCGCGAGATCCGGCCGACGAGCGGTGAGGTATGGGTCGACGGACTTCCGGCTCACGAGATGAAGACCTCGCGCATCGCAGAGCTCCGCCGCCGGGTAGGCGTGGTGTTCCAGGACTACAAGCTCCTGCCGCGGCTGACCGCGCTCGAGAACGTCGCGTTCGGGCTCCAGGTGTGCGACATCCGGATCTCGGACGAAGAGGCGCGTGAGCGCTCCCTGGACGCGCTCGAGGCCGTTGGGCTCGGCGACCGCGGGAGCTCGTTCCCACACCAGCTTTCGGGTGGCCAGCAGCAGCGCGTCGCCATCGCGCGCGCGGTCGTCTCGCAGCCGCCGGTCCTGATCGCGGACGAGCCGACCGGCAACCTGGACCACGAGACCGCCTGGGGCATCGTCGACCTCTTCGAGGACATCGCGGAGTGGGGGACCGCGGTGCTGGTCGCGACTCACAACGTCGAGATCGTCACCCGCCTCCAGCGCCGGGTCCTGACACTGGTCGAGGGCCGCCTCGTGCGCGACCAGCCCGCGGGACAGACGGGGAGGATGGCATGGCTGGCGTTGTCGTAAAGGCGCACTTCAAGCGGCGCCGCATGGTCAAGGTCGTCGCGGCAAACCTGTTCCGCCACCTCGTGCAGGGCTCATCGCGCAGCTGGGTCCGCAACATCGGCAGCACCGCGCCCGCTTTGGGCTCGATGACTCTTCTGCTCGTGATGGCCGGCCTTGTGGGTCTCACCGGCTTCGCCCTCTACAACCTCGACCGGGTCGAGACGGCGCAGGCCTCGGTGCTGCAGGTGTATCTACGGGACAACGCGACGCCGGACGAGATCGCCGCCCTGCGCGACCTGCTGACACGCGACCCGCGAGTCGCCTCGATCACGTATACGACCAAGGCGCAGGCGCTGCAGCGGGCGCAGACGATGCCGGGCCTTCCTCAGCTTGCCGGGGCCACTGACAGCAACCCGTTCCCGGCGAGCTTCAGCGTGAAGCTCAAGAGCATCGACGACGTGGGCGCGATCGACGCCATCGTGCGCAGCGACGTCGCTGTCGACCCGGCGTACCCGACCTCGTATGACCAGGGCGCCTACCAGCGAATCCAGGCCGTGCTCTTCGGCGTGGCGGTGGCCGGGATCTCGTTCCTCACGCTGCTCGGCTTCGTCGCGGTGATGGTGACCGTCAACAGCATCAAGGCCGCGATCATCGCGCGGCGGGACGAGATCGCGATCATGCAGCTGGTCGGCGCGCCGCGCTGGATGGTTCGTGGACCGTTTGTGATGGAAGGCGCGATCACGGGCGCCATGGCGGGCGCGATCGCCGGCGTGGTCACCTTCGGGCTGGCCGCCACCGCGATCCAGGCCGGGTCGCAAGGCTTCACCCAGTTCGCGCCTGGCGTGACGGTCGTCGTGGCGGCGGTCGCCGCCGCGCTCGTTTTCGTCACCGGTCTGTTCCTGGGCTCCGGGTCGTCGATGCTGGGCATGCGAAGGCACATGGAGTCGTGAAGGCCTCCATCGCGGCGCTCATCTTCGCGCTCGTGGCGGTCGGCGCGAGCGCGGCCGGCGCGACCGCCGACACCGCTCCTCCCGACCCCACGCAGCAGCTCTCGGCGGTCGATCAGATCCGCGCCCAGCTGGGCAGCAACCTCGCCGACGCGGTGGCCGCTCAGCAGCAGCTCCAGCAGTCGCTGCAGGCGAACGCCGCCCAGCAGGAGGAGTTGCAGGGGCAGATCGCCGACGTCCAGGCCAAGATCGCGGACCTGGATTCTCAGATCGTCGAGTCGCGCCAGCGCGAGAACGTGCTGTCGATGCGGATCGACGCCGAACGCGCCCAGCTCCGCGACCTAGCGCGCGCGATCTACGAGTCGCCGGGCTCCGCGCTTATGACGCTGGCCCAGGCGCAGAGCCTCGGCGACCTGCTCACCCGCATCTCCGATCTCGACGTCGCCGGCTCTCGCGCGACCCAGGTCAAGGCCCAGATGGCGAGCGACCTTGCGGCGCTGCAGCAGGAGCAGAAGAAGGAGCAGGCGGACAAGGACGAGCAGGTCAAGCAGCAGGAGCAGCTGGATTCCGAGTTCGCCCAGCTCCAGGTGCTGCAGGCGCAGCAGGAGAGCTCGCTCCAGCAGCTTCAGGTGAAGATCGACCAGACGAAGACCGAGCTGGCGGTGCTGAACCGCCAATCGACCCAGCTCGCGCAGCAGGTGACGCTCTGGCTGCAGCAGCAGCAGGACGCGATCATCGCGGCCGCCATGCAGTCAGTCTGGGCGCAGCTCCAGCTGTGGCTTCAGTCGAACAGCGTCGGGTCGATGACGACGAGCGCGGGCCATTCCGTGAAGTACCGCTTCATCTGGCCCGAGCCCCAGGCGCAGATCTCGCAAGGCTTCGGGCCAAGCACGTTCTGGTTCGAGCCGCCGTACGGCACCTACCCGCACTTCCACACCGGCATCGACATGGTCGAGCCGTTCGGGTCGCCGGTGTTCGCCGCCGATGACGGAGTCGTCGCACTCGTCGGGGCGACGCCGACCGGCTACGGCAACTACGTGGTGATCGCCCACGCGGGCGGCTTCGACACGCTTTACGGACACCTGTCGGCCGCGCTGGTCAAGGTCGGCCAGGTCGTCACGCAGGGCACCCCGGTCGGCCTCGAGGGATCAAGCGGCAGCTCGACGGGACCACACCTTCATTTCGAGCTCCGCGTCAACCAGCGGCCGGTCGACCCGACTCCGTATCTACCGCCCGGGCCTCCGTCACCTTTCAAGGGCTAGCGAAGCAGGGCATCGGACGAGCCGCGAGCTCACGGCCGAGATGCTACCGGCGCCGCATGCGGGCGAGGCTCGTACCCCGGGGGCCAGCTGCGCACCACGGCGGGGAGCCGGGCCTTGATCTCATCCCAGGTGAGGCTTGGATAGAGGGCCTCGAGCCTGCGCCGCGTCTCGCAGTGCCGGCACAGCCGGGCTGGCTTTTTCGCCCAGCGGCCGCACCCGGTCGCGCACCGCCGAAGGTGGTGATGGCACGCAAAGCACAGCACCATCAGGTTTGCCGGGTCGTCGTCGCCGCCGCGAAGGATGCCGAGCCGGTGGTGGACGTCGAGCTGTCTTTCGGTCGAGGGAACGCCGCAGATCTCGCAGCGCGAGCCTCGGCTCGCGACCAGCTCGCGCCTCCGTGCCGGCGTGAGGCGGGCGGCGCCCGTGCGCCGGTTGTTCGCCTCGCGCATGCGCTCACGAAGCGACGGGCGGATCAGAAGAGGGGCAAACGGGCCCGGTCGTCCCGCGGAGCATGCCGAGCAAAGCACGTCCAGGTTCGCCGCGGCGGCGCGAGCGCTCGGTTCGCGCAGGAAGAGATAGAGCAGCCACGGCCATTCCAGCCCGCATGCCTCGCACGCGCCACCGCAGCGCCGCATCGCCGCCCGGCGAGCCCCCGCCGTCACGTGGAGCCCGCCGTCCGAACGCATGTTCGGGCAAGCGTAACGCGTCCACGCCGGCCCGTCAGCGGGTAGGCGCGACCTGCCCGCGGCGGACCGCGCTGACCGCGACCGGCAGCGTGAAGTGGAATTCGGTTCCATCGCCCGGCCTGCTCTCGAACCAGATGCGGCCGCCATGCATCTCCACGATCTGGCGGGCTATCGGCAGGCCGAGACCCGTGCCCGACGCTCCGTAGCCGTTCAAGCCGTTGACCGCCCGGTCGTAGCCGAACGACAGGCCCTTGTCGAAATCGGCCGGCATGCCGGGCCCGTGGTCCTTGACCATGACCTCGACGAACGTGTCCTTCCGTTCGGTCGCCACGAGCACCTCGCTGCCGGCGGGTGAGTACCTGTTCGCGTTGTCGAGAAGGATGCCGAGCAGCTGCGCGAGCCGGTCGTGGTCGCCCTGCACGGGCTGCAGGGTCGGATCGAGCCGCACGCTCAAGACGCGCTCGGGGAACTGTCCGTGGGCGACGGCGATCGCTTCGTGAACCGCCTCGTTCACGTCAACCGGCTCGAGCGTGAGCGCGGACCGCCCAGCCTCCATCTGGTCGAGCTCGAGCATCTCGCCAAAGGCGCGGTCGAGCCGTTGCGCATCCCTGTAGATGTCGGCGGCGAAGCTTTTGATCTCGCCGAGGTCCAGCTCGTTTGCGTCCTTGATCACCTCGCTGAAGCCCTGGATTCCGACCATGGATGTGCGGAACTGATGGCTGATCCTGGTCAGGAACTCGCTCTTCAGCCGGTTCAACCTCTCCAGCACGGCCAGGTTGGCGAGCGCGGTGTTCTCGGCCTCGTGCAGAAGACGTCGCCGCCAGCGGTCGGCCAGGAGCACGACCGGGAACATGGAGACATAGAACAGGAGCAGGCCCGCGCCGAGCACGAGGTAGAGCTGGTGAGACTCGGCGTCGATCGCCGCCTGGACCGGCGCGTATGGAAGGTAAAGCTCGAATGCGCCGCTTGGCCTGGAATCGCCCTTGAAGACAAGCGGCACGTAGACCTGGATGAGTGGACCGATGAGGCTGTCGCCTGAGTTCTCCTCATCGTGGCCGTCCGTCACGCTGGCGCTCGAGTCGCCGTTGAGGGCCTCCCGGAGGTCGCTGTCGATTGCGAATGTCCGCCCGATCAGCGCGTGGTTGTCCGAATAGACGATCAGTCCAGCGTTGTTCCACACCTTGAGCCGGCGCACCTGGGTGCTGAGCGACGCGCCCTGGAGACGCGCGTCGAGCAAGCCGACCTGATCGGCTGTGAGCCCGCCGGCGACCTGCTGCGCGTCGAGCAGCGGCTGGATTCCAACCTGCGTGATGAGGGTCGCGCTGCTCCGCGAGGTTTCGATGTAACGCTGCTGGATGTCGGCGTTCAGCTCGCGCGCCAGCACAGCGCCGAGCACCACAACCGGCACGAGGGCGAGAAGGCCGAACCTCACGAGGGATCCCATCGCGCCGGGTTCGCGTCTCAAGTGGCGAGAATTCTGCCATCGGCCATGGCGCATTTGATCCGCTTAAGCGCTCACCCCGACCCTGGATGCTTTCAGCGAAGCAGGCCGAACAAAGTCGCCGTTCCGTGAACAGGAAGGGAGGCGCCGCGCCGCGGCTGCCTCCCCTGCACCTTGCTTCTAGCGGCCGTCTCCGTCACGGTCGGCGAACGTGCCGCCACAGGCCGCGCGTGCCGCCTTCATCAAACTGAAGATCTGCTGCCACTGCGTGCTGGATGTCGGCCTACCCTGGTGCCACGCGGCCTTGAGAGCCGAGAGTGCCGAGCTGCACGCCGCGTTGGGCGTGAACTTGGCGCCCGAAACGGCCGGCTTGGCCGGCGCGCACGCGTTGCGAATCGAGGCGAACAGGTTCTGCCGGGCCGCGCGCTCGGAGGAGTCCTCCGCCTGGTCGACGGCGTCGGCGTCGGTCTTCGCCATCGACCGCTCGGACGCGTCCTCGGTCCTGTCCGCGGCGGCCCATGTCTTCAGCGATTGAATCGCCGCAGTGCACGCGGCGCTCAACGGCGTGGGCGTCGTCACCGTGTTGTGCGTCGCCACGACATCGTCACCGGGTCGCGTCGACGGCGCGGCGGCGAGTCCTGTCGCGGTCGGCATCGCCAGAACCAGCACCCCGCAGATGCCGGCCGCAGCACCGGTGTACCCGACGAACTTGCGAATCGAGATCATTCGTAGCCTCCTCGTGTTGCCCGGGTTGGGCGGTGGACAGGTTAACGAATGTCCAGCCGACTCTGCTCCCCTCGAGCGCCGGCCGGCCGGGCGTCCCGAATTCGATTCGAACTCGAGACGGCCGCCTCCGGTTCAGGCTGCCTCGGCGCTCGAATCCTTCGGCGGCGCCGGTTTCGCGTGGTCCGCCGCGATACGAGCCGGCCACCAGGCTCGAGGCCCGAGATCGTGCACGAGCGCAGGGACGAGGATCGTCCGGACCACCAGCGTGTCGCGGCTCCGCGGCAAAAGCGCGCGGATGGCGGCGAAACGAAGGGAAGAAACGACATAGGTCCCCGGACCTCCGAATGATGGCAATTATATCGAACGTTCGTATGATTTATTTCATGGCTTTCACCGCTGGGTCCTGTGCCGGCGGGTAGGCGGCCCGGCCCGACGGCGGGCTTTCCGGAACAGCGCCACCGCATCCTCGAAGCCGCGACCGCGCTCTTCGCCCTTCGGGGCTACGAGGACGCGGGTATGCGCGAGCTGGCCGAGGCGGTCGGCATGAGCACGGCCGCGCTCTACCACTACTTCCCGTCCAAGGTCGCGATCATGGACGCGCTCATCGACGAGACGGTCGCCGGGCCGCGGCGCGGCACCGCCAGGCTGCCCGCCGGAGGCTCGCTGCGCGAAGTCCTGCATTCAGCGGGTGCAGGTTTCCTGGCGGGTGTCTCAAGCCTGGCGGCGAAGCAGCGCCTCGAGGTCATCTTCCTCGCCGCGCACCACCGCCGGGAGTGGGCAGAGCGCTATCTGTCGGAGCTCTCGGATCCCACTGAAGTCGGGCTCACGGCTGCAATCGCAAAGGTGCTTCCGGACGGTGCGCGGGGCAAGGTCGAGCCTCGGTGGATCGCCAAGCAGCTCGTCGGATCGCTGCTCGCGTACCTGCTCCACGAGGAGATCTTGAGAAGGGCCGGGGAGTCCGATCCGGCGCGCGACGCGTATCTCGACCAGGTCGTGAACGTCATTGCCGCCGGTGTCACGGCGTTATCCGGGTAGAGATGGCGACCGTCGAACGCTATGGGCCGGGAGAGCAGGCGAAGGATTTCACGCCGGGCGACTTCATCCTCGCGCATCGCAACCGACCCATCGGCGCACTGATCATGCTGGCGCAGCGGCGACGCTTCAGGGGTCCGGACTCGGCCTTCGCGCACTGGACTCACGCGGCCGTCGTGGTCGGCGCGGACGGCGAGCTGGTCGAGGCGGAGTCGGTTGGCGTGAAGCGAAGCCCGGTCACGAAATACCGCGACCGCGAGTATCACCTCGTCCGCCTGGGCCCGAGCTTCGGCCAGGCGGATCGCGCACGCAGCGTGGACTACGCCGACGGCCAGGTCGGCCAGGCCTTCGGTTACCTGGACCTCGCCGGGGCCGGTCTGTACCTTCTGTTCGGGCTGCCGCTGCGCTGGATGCGTCGCAACCACCAGATCTGCTCCGGGCTCGTGGTCCGGGCGCTCCAGCACGGGGGCCAGGCAGAGAATCTCGACCCCGAGCTCACGCTGCCTGGCGACCTTGCAAAGCTGTACGGCGCGCGTGCCTGAGCGGGTTCACCGCGAACCGGCCGTGAAGCGCCCTCCGTCCTTCCAAACGTGCAGGCCACGCGGCCTGATCCAGGCGTTGACGCGTTCCTCCTTGCGCCGGGCGAACGGCTGTCCCGTATAGCGTCGAGAAAGGCGGTCCATCTCGACCATGTCGACGTCGTCCTCGATCCGGACGATGAGGCCGGTGAGGCTGACGTGGCGGTACCAGCTCTCGTCCAGAACCGTCAGGCTCACCTTCGGGTTGAGGCGCATCCAGCCAAGCCGCTTGCGCTCGGCGTGCATGTTGACCAGGATCTCGCCGTCGCGCCAGTCGTACCAGGTCGCCACCGACGACGGAAACCCGTCGGGCCTGACGCACGCGATCACGGCCGGGTTCGGCATGCCAAGGAAGCGATCTATGTCATCGGGAATTTCGAGTGGCCGCGTGCCGCGCAATCTACGCCACCTCGAAGCGACGGGCGGCCGCGGAGTAAGCGGATCCGGGCCACGCCCCCACCCGCCCGAAAAGGCTGACCATGGCCGGCACGAGCTGGCCCCGCACGAGGTACGAATCAATCAGCGCGCCGGCGGCCATCGCGAACGCGAACGCGCGGAATGAGGTCAGCGGAACGAGCGCGAGGGACGCGAAGCTGAGGCTCAGCGCGAGCGCGGCCGTGGCGATGGAGGCCGCCGCGCGTGGCGCGGCGAGGCGGATCGCCTCGCCCACCGTGCGCTCATTCAGTTCGTCCCAGATCCGGCCGACCAGGAAGAGGTTGTAGTCGGCGCCGAGCGAGACCATCAGCACGGCGACCCCGATCGGAACGTAGTAGCTCATGTCCGCATGACCGAGGTTCGTGAAGAGATAGGCCATCAATCCGAGCGGGGCCGCGGCGGAAAGCGCGCTTGCGACGAGCAGATAAAGGGGGGCGACGAGGGCCCGCAGAAGGAGCGCCATCAAAGCAAACTCGATGGCGATGATCAGGACAGCGACCGGCACCATGCTCGACTCGAGCGCGGAGATGGTCTCGGCGCCCGCTTCCGTGTCGCCGGCGATCCCCGCGTTGGCGCCGCGCAGGCCGGCGGCGGCAAGCAGTCGCGGGAGGTCGGCGTCGAGGTGGCGGATGGTCGCGATGGCGCGTGCGCCATACGGGTCGTCGGCCAGAACGATCACGATGCGGGCGGCGTTCCCGCTGTCCGCGACAAACGCGCCCTGGGCCATGCCCGCGATCTGCTCCCGCGGCCCGAAGACCGCCGCGACCCCGGGCTCGGCACCGACCTCGGATTCCAATCGTGCGAGCTCTAGGCGTTGGGTCCCGATGCCGGGCTGCTCGACGACGAGGTCGCTTGGGCTGATGATGCCGGCTGCGAAGCCGGCCGACGCGGCCTGCGCGGCGCGCGCTTCGGAGGACGACGAGGGAATGTCGTCCAGGATCGAGATGCCCGTCCTCAGGCGCGACAGGCCGCTCGACGCGAAGAGCAAAGCGACGATCGTCAGGCCGACCAGGCCGAACGCCACGAGCCTGATCGACTGCAGCCGGGCTACGGCACGTCGCAGGGGTCCTGGGTCAGTGGGGGCGGCCGCGGCGTGGGGTGACCGGCCCGCCCCTCTGAGGCCCGGCCACAGGATCCAGCGGCCGAAGCTTGCGAGTGCGGCGGGGACGATCGTCAGGGCGACCGCAGCGGAGACCATCACCGACACGCCGAGCGCCGGGCCGAGCACCCGCAGGAATTCGAGACCGGCCACGGCCAGGCTGGCCGCGCTCCCCGCGACCGTCAACGCGGCGACCAGGATGATCGGCGTGTAGTTGGCGGTCGCGATTCGCGCCGCCGCGCTCGAGCGCTCTCCTTCGGCGAGCTCGCTCCGGGTCCCGGCGAGCAGGAACACCGAGTAGTCCGTCACGACCGCGAGCACCAGCACCACGAGGAGAGGCTGCAGCTCGACCGGTATGTCGAGCCCGTAGTGCACGGCAGCCCACGCGACGACGTGGCTCGACAGAAAGTAGGCAAGGCCGGAGGCGCCGAGTGTCAGCAGGCCGGCGCCGGGCGCGCGGAACCGGATCGTGATGAGGAGGAAGATCACGGCGACGCTGGCAAGCTCGACCAGGGGCAGTGACTGGTCGATCAGGTCGCCCTGGAGCGCACGCGCGGGAACAGCGCCGGTGATGCCGATCACGTGGTCGTCGGGCCTGTTGACCTGCTCCCGGACGTAGCGCTGCGCGAGCCTGTACTGGCCGTAAAGAGACATCGTCGGGTCGACCTGGAGCAGCGTCACGGCGGTGGTCCCGCTCTCCTTCGACGCGGGCACGACGTTCTTTTGATTGACCAGAGGGATCGCGCCGAGGATCCGAGGGTAGGACGCCTTCAGTTCGCCCTGGTCGATGAGCGCGGCCCTGTCGACGGCGCGTCGAGCAGCGTCTGTGCCGAGGCCGTGTGGGTCGCGCTGGACGATCACGATGTCACTGAAGAACGGCAGGCCGAAGTCGGCGGCCGCGCGCTGCTCGGTGCTCACCGCCCGTGATCCTGGAGGCGCGACTGCCATGGGCGTGCCCTCGTTGCGGGAGATGGCCGGCAGGTACAGGTAAGCCAGCAGGCACGTGAATGCGGCCGCCGCGATGACGAGGAAGCGGAACGGACCCGCGACAAGGAGCGCGAAAGCGCGGCCGATCACGCCGGAGTGGGGCCTCGCCGGGTGTCGTTCACGGCCGGCCGGATGGCGCCGGTCCTTCGCAGCTCCGCCTGCGCCAGGGCGCCGTACCTTCCGGCCGCGAGATCGCCCGCGGGGTCGGGCGTGATGCGCCGCAGGTCGTCGAAGCTCATGCCGAGCAGCGCCCGGTGGGCCAGGTAGGCGACGAATTCCGGCGATCGGCCGTACCGGCGCAGGTCACGGCGCTGCGACCGGATCGCGGCGACGCGGACCATGCGCAGCGGGAGATAGAAGACCAGCAGGGGAAAAAGCGCCAGCAGCACGACTACCAGCCCCGAGGTTCGGGACAGCGAGCGGACCGCGCTTCTCGTGGAGACGGCGCCGGCCGACGTCGAAGCCGCCGCTTCGTCGAGCTGGTGCTGGGCGCCCCCCAGGTTCAGGTTGACGAACGGGATCGAAGCCAGGGGTCCGAGCGCAGTGGCAAGCGCGGTCTCGGCGCTTGCGGTCGCGCTCATCGAGTCGGCGACGCCGCCGATCCGATCGATCTCAGTCGAGACGGCGCCGGCGAGAGCGAGCATACACAGCGTCCAGGCGACCACCACCAGGTCGATCGCCACCACCAGCGAACGCCGCCACGCGGCTGGACCGAGCACTGGGGCTCAGCCTCTTTCCGGCCGTGCGGCAGCGATGTGTCTCGGCATTGCGTCAAAAGTTCAACGACTGGTCACCGGCGACTACCTCGCTCCCGGGTCGTGCTCCGTTAACGTGAGGCAGGTTGGCCGCACCGAAGTTCGGGATGTTCCTGCCGCAGGGATGGCGGATGGACCTGGTGGACGTCGCGGACCCGGTCGAGAAGTTCGAGACCATGGTTCGCTGCGCTCAGGAGGCGGAGCGCGCGGGTTTCGACGCGGTGTGGCTGTACGACCACTTCCACACCGTGCCCTCGCCGCAGCTCGAGACCACGTTCGAGTGCTGGACCTCGATGGGCGCGCTCGCGCGCGAAACGCGGACGATCCGGCTTGGTCAGATGGTCACCTGCAACAGCTACCGCCCGCCTTCTCTGCTGGCCAAGATGGCGAGCTGCATCGACGTGATGAGCCACGGCCGGCTCAACTTCGGCATCGGCGCCGGATGGTATGAGCAGGAGTACGTGGCGTACGGCTACGACTTCCCTGACACCCCGGAGCGGCTGCGCATGCTGCGCGAGTCGCTGCAGGTGATCCGCGCGATGTGGAGTGAGGATCGCGCCGACTTCAACGGCGGCCGCTACAGGCTGCGGGGGGCGATCAACGAGCCGAAGCCCGTGCAGAAGCCCCACCCGCCGATCTGGGTCGGGGGTGGAGGGGAGAAGGTGACCCTGAAGCTCGTCGCGCAGTACGGCGACGGCTGCAACCTCAATGCCGACGTCGACACCGTCCGCCACAAGCTGGACGTGTTGCGTGGCCACTGCGATGCGGTTGGTCGCGACTACGCGTCGCTGATCAAGAGCATCGAGTTCTACGCGATCCTCGGTGACGAACGGGAGATCGACCGCGTCGTCCGCGACACCGCGCGGCGTTCGGGCACGGACGCGGATTTCGTGCGGAAGTGGCACCCGTTCGCGGGGAACGCGTCCCGCCTTGCCGAGCTCATCCACGGGTACACCGAGCTCGGCGTCGACTACGTGATCGTCAACCTCCCAAACGCCGCCGAAGGCGGGGTGATCGAACGCTTCGCGGCCGAGGTCGTGCCCCTGCTCTGACCGCGCCGCGGACCGCGAACGGCCCTGATTCGGGCGGACCTTCGACTCTTGGGAAGCCGCGCGGTCGAGACCAGCATGCTTCGCGATGTCCTCCGAGCGTGCCGGCCCCAAGCTGGTTTCCGCGCGGCGCCCCGCTCGCGCCCGCCAGTGGGCCAACCTGCCCGTCAGGTGGCTGCTGCGCTCGCCGCTGCATGGAATCGTTGACGGCCGGCTGATGCTGATCACGGCCCGCGGCCGCAGCTCCGGACGCTCCTTCACGATCCCGGTGGGCTACGCGGCCGGCGTCGACGGATGGTACGTGCTCGTCGGACGGCACGGCAGCAAGCGGTGGTGGCGGAACCTGGAGGGCGGCGCGGAGGTGACCCTGACGATCCACGGCAAGACGATCCGCGCTCATGCCCGGGTTATGAGGTGGCACACGAACCACTCGATGTTCGAAAGCGCCCTGGCCCTTTACCTCAGTCGCTTCCCCGAGACCGCACGCCGGCTCGGGGTGGCAATGCCGGGCGGCATTGCCGACCGCGCGGCCCTTCGCGAGGTCGCGCGCGACAGCGTGATGGTCAGGGCGGCGCGGCCTCATCTGGCCTGAGCGCGCACGGGGTCGGCTGGGCTTAATCTAGACCGTCATCGACGCTCACTGGATGGCGGTTGCCCGGGGCGACGAGCCGGCCGACCTCGTGCTGACCGGCGGCAGGGTCCTGTCCGTCTTCACCAAGGAGTGGCTCGAGACGGACGTCGCCATCAAGGATGGCCACGTCGTGGGCCTCGGCGCCTACGAGGGCGGCGAACGGCTCGATGTCTCGGGCGCTCATCTCGTGCCGGGCTTCATCGACGCCCACATGCACATCGAGTCCTCCAAGCTCACCGTCGACGAGTTCGCCCGCGCGGTCCTCGCCCACGGCACTACGACCGTGGTCGCGGACCCGCACGAGATCGCCAACGTGCTGGGCACCGACGGTATCCACTGGCTGCTCGACTGCTGCACGGACCTTCCGCTCGACGTGTACGTGATGGCGTCCTCATGCGTCCCCGCGTCGCATTTCGAGTCACCGCGCCGGCCGTTCACCGCCGGAGACATCGAGAGCCTGCTGCGGCGCCGCCGGACGATCGGGGTCGCGGAGATGATGAACTTCCCCGGCGTCATCGCCGGCGAGGCGTCCGAGCTCGCCAAGGTGTCCAACGGGCTGACGGATCACGTCGACGGTCACGCGCCGAGCGTGCGGGGACATGCGCTCAACGCTTACATCGCGGCCGGCATCAAGTCGGACCACGAGGCGACAACGGTCGAAGAGGCCCTCGAGAAGCGGCGGCTCGGCATGTGGGTGATGCTTCGCGAGGCCTCGATCGCCCGCAACCTTCGCGACCTGCTGCCGCTGGTCAAGCGGTACGGGACCGACCGCTGCATGTTCTGCACGGACGATCGGGAGCCTGACTTCATCGTGGAGGAGGGCCACATCAACCAGATGGTGCGCGTCGCCGTGGCCGGTGGAGTGAGTCCCGAGGACGCCATCGTCATGGCGACGATCAACCCGGCTTCCTATCACCGTCTGTGGCACCTTGGTGCCATCGCTCCCGGCTACCAGGCGGACATCCTGGTCCTCGACGACCTCGTCTCGTTCCGGCCGCGCCAGGTCATCAAGCGCGGCGCAGCGCCTGGTTTCGTCAAGCTCGACGTGCCCGACTGGGTGAGGCAGACGATGTTCCTGGCGCCCGTCGATGCGGGGACGTTCCGGATTCCCGCCGGTCCGAAGAGAATCCGAGCGATCGGAGTCGTTCCGGCTCAGCTGCTGACCACGGCCGAGATCGTCGAGCCGTCCGTCAGAGACGGCACGCTCGCCGCCGATCCGTCGCGCGACCTTGTCAAGATCGCCGTGCTGGAACGCCACCATGCGAGCGGCCGCGCCGGCCTTGGCTTCGCAACGCGGGTCGGCCTGAAGCGCGGCGCCTTCGGCTCGACCGTCGCGCACGACGCGCACAACGTGGTGATCCTCGGCGTGAACGACGAGGACATGGCGGCATGTGCGGCGCGGCTCGCGAAGATCGGCGGTGGGATCGTGATCGCCGATGCCGGCCGGATCGTGGAAGAGCTCCCGCTCCCCGTCGCCGGCCTGATGAGCGACCGGCCGCTCGAGGAGGTCCACGGCCGGCTGCGCTCGATGGAGCGAACTCTCGCCTCGATGGGCGTGACCATGGCCTCGCCGTTCATGACGCTGAGCTTCCTCGCGCTGTCCGTCATCCCCGAGCTGAAGATCACCGACCGGGGCCTTGTCGACGTGAACCGCTTCGAGCTGGTGCCGCTGGGCGTCGACTAGCCGTTTTGCGGCGGCGCGCTCAGGCGGACGATTTCGAGTCGGCCTTGATGCTCGCGACCGCTGCGTCCTCGACGGGCACGAATACGTGCAGGAGCCACGTCGGCACTCCGATCGCGTCAGAAAGGGGGATGTGGAGCAGGCTGACCCGTCGCCGCACGCCCGCCTCCGCGGACCGCACCATGAGCCTGGTGGCGCACTCGCGGTTGAGCAGCCCGAAACCCTGGATGTAGGGGCACTCCGGCGTGCACACGAACTCGCCGCTCGGGCGCCGTCCCATCACCAGGGCGGGGCACCGTTGCCCCAGGGCGTCAGGCGCCTTGCGCCTGAAAAAGACTTCCGCCGCGGCGTTCCACGCGACGACGATGCCGTCGAGGCGGATGACGAAGGCCGGGTCACCCATGGCGTGAACGAGCACCTGCGGGTGTTCCCGTGCGTTCGTCCGCGAAAGCACTGACGCTGCAGGCATTTCACCCATCTCGCAGGTCACGTTAAGCAACGGGTTAACGGCGTTGAATTGCTGCCCGGCCCCCGGTTCCCGGGCCGATCGGCCCTTCGCTCACCCGGCAACCGATATCGTTGCGCCATCACACGCCAGGACCTGCGATGAGCACGCCAGCCGGCGCCCGTGCCGCTTCAGAACCGCCCGGGCTGGCCCGCTTCAACTCGCTTTCGCCGGAGGCGGCCGCGAGCGCCCTGTACGCCTGTTTCGCCCACCCCGGATGGGCCGCAAGGGTCGCGTCCGGCCGCCCGTACGAGAGCCTGGCGGCCCTCGACGCCGCGGCGGATCGGGCCTGGGCCGAGATGGAGTCCCGGGACTGGCTCGCGGCGTTCCGCGCCCACCCTCGGATCGGCGAGCGAGGCGGCCAGTCGCCCGAAGCATCCGAGCGAGAGCAGACCGGGGTCGCTTCGGCCTCGAGGGACGCACTCGACGCCCTCGCGCGTGAGAATCAGGTATATGAGCAGAGGTTTGGCCACGTGTTCCTGATCGCGGCGGCCGGTCGCAGCGCCGACGAGATCCTGTCTGAGCTGCGCCGCCGAATGGACAACGACGCGGCCGGTGAGCTCGCCGAGG
>Ga0070741_10010930_pt1 | contig 16944 bp, 18 predicted proteins | sample Coa_R1_4_FD_66440 | JGI IMG/M metagenome (GOLD analysis project Ga0070741, IMG submission 66440) | Surface soil microbial communities from Centralia Pennsylvania, which are recovering from an underground coalmine fire - Coalmine... | ecosystem: Environmental > Terrestrial > Soil > Unclassified ...
ATTTAAGGTCGATTCTCGCCTTGCGTACTCCGAATACAAAGTCGCAACTGGCCGGTACCTTAGAATTGGGCCAATTCATACATAGATCGCTTCCAGCATCTTGCATAGCAGCTATTCTTCCCTTTGCCTGCTTGACCTCGGCTTGCAAACCTTGACGTTCCGTATTCCACTGTTGCTCGCGCTGCTTGCCCTCATTCTCTGCCTGCTCCAATTTTTTCGAGGCAGCCGCAGCCGCGGCTTGGAAACTAGCGACTTGCGACTGAAGGCTGTCGACGAGTTCTCCGTTCGCCTGGAGGTTCCGCTGAGCGTTCCAGCGGTATGCTGAATAGACGGCGAACATTGCTGCTAGCAGGCTAGTAAAAAAAGAAAAAAACAACATTTTTTGATAGAAGCGCAAGCGCTCAAGACCTGCCTCAGCGTATGCGCGATTACGTTGCGCGTATTGCTCAACTGCGTCGATTTTCGCCGGGCGAGAGACCGAGCTCTTTCGGTCTAAATCATCGCGTGACCTTGGGGGTGGTGTATCTTTTTCAGGACTCATATCGACCTCATCTGAGAATGGTCAACTTAACTCGGCTTCCTTAACAATCGATATGACTTTTTCGATCAGGGTGGAATAGTGAAAATCCTGATATTCGTTGTCGCGAAATCCGGAAACACCCCAACCCAGCGAGGCGCTCCCGACCACCACTGGAACTGTATCAATGTTCTGAATGCGGCTTGCCGCCTTTGCGAATTTCAGACCTTCTCCGCGTGCAGTTCTCATCGCATCACGAACCGGCATGCTTAGGAGATCGACTTTGTTTACAAAAACCACAATGCCGACTAAATTCTTGACTAGGTGCGTTAGCATCAGCCTCAAGCCTTCCTCACTGAACGTTCTCAGTTGCTTTTCAATTCGTTCGCGGTCGACTTGCTTGCTGTATACATCTGCCTGAGTTTCTCCGGTGGGTGCAAAGAGATCGACCACGATTACTGCAATCGTTGGCTGCCCGTCGCGGGTCAGTTTTAGCTCGAGTATCTTCTCTAGTCTCTGACCCACAGTATCAACAATATTTAGTTTCATCCTAATTTTCTTTTTCGCCTTCTTCGGCGATGATCCTTCGCTCGCTGAACCAGTATCCGTAACTGGTTTGTCAAAGACAGCTACATCGCTGGCCAAGGCATACAACTTCAGTCCGTCGGTAGCTACGGCGGGATTCGCTCTCGACATCGCGGCCAGGGCTCGCACGATACTGGTTTTTCCCGCACCGCCGACACCGAGAAGAACCAAATTGTATTCGCCTGCGACCTTGAGACGTGTTTCGGCGCTGACTTCATCCTGCTGATCTAGTACGTCGCTCAGGAATCCTTTGAAGCTGCCGAGTGCCTCGGTTACCTTCGCCAGTGCGGCTTTCGCACGGCCAACCTCGAAATTCTTAAATAGGCCGAATATCGCCGTAAATAGCGCCACCAACCAGCCCCAAACATTCGAAAGCCAGGTGAAACCGGATTGGTCTGTGGAGCCGGATCCATCCGGCTTTAGAGGCTTGGGAAAGCCTTCCTTGACGCACTGCTCGATGGTGAAGCCAGTGCAGGGTCCTTTGATCGTTGCGCAAATCGGAGCGTTCGCATTACCCGGTGCTGCGCAGAAATCCGTAATTAGCTTCTTTTCATTCTCTTTGTATTTCTTGTCCCAGTCAGTTTGAGACGCTGTGTCCGCTGAAGTTCCAGGCGTGCCGTTCTTGTGCTCTTGCGCCGAAATCGAAGCTGAAGCTCCGAAAACGAGGGCCGCAAGCAAGGACAATGAGAGCAAAGAGTCACGGAGCGGAGGTGACTTGCCTTCGGCTGACGATGATGCCGGGTGGTTCTCCGACACAGTTTGCAGCGAAGCTCTGTTGTTGCCGATCGCCATGAGATCTCCCAAATGTTATCGCTGACCCTCAGGTAGGTTCGTCCGCATCTTCGCTTCCGGTCCATTGTTCGAGCGACATCCACCGGGAATCATCCGCCTCGCGACACGCTTTCAGCAGCGCATCGGTTGCGAGGCCCTCCGGTTTGATGAGGCAGACATCGATGTGATAGACCGGATGCACCTCAAACAGAGACTGGCGCGGTGGATTCGCGCGCTTACCGTTGCTGCACGGGCTGTGGCTCGCATCGAAGAACAGCGGTCCCGTAAAGCGAAGCGGGCGGTGCACCTGGTTGAGTGCGGCCGGGTTCCATTGCGTTGGGCGATAGTGGGGGCTGATCTCGGCAGTGACGCTATCGCACGGGTCGTCGTCGGGACTCTCACCCAGCACGATATGAATGTCGTTGTACTCAGCGCCCGGCGTCGCACAGTTGACGCTCTCACCTTTCGCGACATCCGACGCATGCGCGTCTATGACATAGGCAACAAGGTGGACGAGATCGCCCTCGGCGGCCTTTCTGCCATTACCGAGGTCGATGGGTCGCTCCAAGCCGCTGCGATCGCCCGGGACTCTTCCCGCGCTTCCAAATGTGACTCGTCTGTCTTGGGCAGCTTGTTGAAGCACGGCAAAATCGGAAACGACGACGTCGGTTGGCGTTCCGGCTACGCAAAAGTTGTTTTTCGTGGTGTTCTGCAAGATTTGGGCGGCGACTGTCGCTGCGCCTTGAAGGCCGCACGACTCATCGATGTCTTGCCTCTTTTCTATCGTCGAGAACGGCAGTGTGCAGGCGAGTGTGTCGTTGCCAAAGCTGACGGGACCCTGTTGCGACGACGCGGTAGTCGCTCCTTCGTGTGCCGGAGCGGCCGTGTGCGTGCCCATGTAACTGGCTGCACCGATGGCCAATGGCACGAGCGTCGCACCATGAACGAGGCGCTTGTTCATCGGTAACCTCCGGAATCGTGGTCGGCGCTGTCCGTATGTCAGGAGATCGTTACCACCGCGATGTCGAAGATGTCGGGGCGACCGTCAATTTCGGCCTTCACCGTCGCGTGGTGCGTGACAAACGGATTGGGAGCGGCCGGTGCCGTGAACAGCCCCGTATCGGACAGCGTCACGCCGTTGGCTGCGCCCGCCGTGATGGACCACTTGACCTTGGCGCCTGGCAACGAGACGAGCTTCGGTGTGAACTGGACCGTCCCACCGTATTGCATCGTCGGATTGGCGGGGTAAATGGTGACCTGGGGCGCACGCTGTTCGATACCGGCTTGGTTGGAGAATTGGATGCCCTTGCTGACCAAGTACGAGCTCGCGCTGATGCCGAGGAGCGAAAGCACCGTCGGCGGGATGTTGGACGGAAAAGCCGGATGGGGCTGAGAGACGATGATCAAGAATAGGCTGATAGCGATTACGAATGTGAAGATCAAGAACTGCAAGCGCGACATGCTGGCGTCGCCGTTCGGTTCGCTGATGAGTTTCGTCAGGTCGATCGAGCCGTCGAAAATTCGCCAAATGAGCGCCAAGCCGACACCACCGACGACGGCGCACACGATCCAACCGGCTACAAGCGTGAGAAGTTCCATGGCGTCTCTCCTCAGGAAGATTTGGTAAACGTGGTGAAGGCTTTGCCACCCAGGTAAAGCGCGTGGCTACCACCCAGCAGTTCAAGCAGTTGGGTAGGAACTGGAGGGAGTTGCGTCAGCGAGTCTTGCGAAAGCACAAGACCGAAGTAGTAGGCGGCCCCGACGAGCGTGGCTAGCAACAATTGAACGCGTTCGGGGCTGAAATACTGCGTACCATCCGAGTAGCGCCCGTAGAAAAGGCTGGTCGTATTGATTCGCCCAGTCGTGAGTTGAAAAAAAATGCAGGCCGCGAGCGTCGCTAGCAGCAGCGCCATTTCGGCTACGAGGACTTCGCGCAGCAATCCCATACGCGCTCCGGCATACACGCGGCTAAGAGTGGACGTGGACGATATTCTCGCGGCAGCCCCACGGCGCTATGCCGCCCAATGGGGGAGCGCAACAAGGATGCAGTCGAAACTGCGCCGCGAGACTGCAGCGCACACCCCTACCAAACGAGCAGACCTCGTTTACGGCGATTGCAGCATGGCGCTGCGAGAAGGTATCCCCTCGGCGCGTCCCCCGCGCCCTCCGACCATGCGTGTATATCAGTTACCGCCGGCACAGTAACCTGTATAAGTTAGCAGTCTAGGTGAAACGCGTCCCTTTGGCAGACCCCGAGATCGTCGCTCGATTCGTTGCTGCGGTGTCGCTATCCCGAATAGCGTGACAAGCGCAATACGGTGATCTCGACCTGACACAAGTTAGTGGGGAGTCCACCCTAACCGAGGAACGACGATGATGGCGAGCGGTTCACTGAAGATCGCAGGGACGCATTCCGGTCCGATCGCGACGGTTGCGCGCGCCCGGCGAGTCGGAGCAGCATGATCGACGGTCAGTCATGCACATGAATCTTCCCATCGCGCGTAGTTGCTTCACTGAATTCGGTGGTCTGGTAGACCATGTAGAGGTCCGCAGGGACGTCTGCCCCCTCTAGCAGCACGCTTCCGTTGCCCCGCACTGCAAGTGCCACAGGCCGCTTGGAGTCGTCCAAGAACTCCGTGAACATGCTCGAGTTGTGCCGCAACTCGGCGACGAGACTTTCGTACCGACTCCGATCGATCGTGGTAACGATGGCGGCCAACCGCTGGTGGATATCGAATACAAATGTGAGCTTTCGAAAACCTTCCTTCGGGTACACGGCCGGATCGACGTCATAGATCGGGCCTTTTGTATACAGACTTGGCCCCGTTTCCGTCGGCACGTAGTGCTTTTGGTTTAATGCGTGTGCGACGGCCCCCATCGTTGTCACACCCAGTTTGAACCCAAGGAACTCAAGCGGCGTGCTTTCCGGAGGTGCCGAAAGGGCGACGCAACAGGCGCCAATAGCCGCCAGAAGTACTGTCAGGCTTTGGCATAGCAAGCGCATGGATCGGTCCGACTGTCTATATATATGTAGTCTACCTATATAGTGGTAGCGACGGAAGAGTCGAGTCCCTAGCTTGGTATCTATGGAAGATGCCAAGGCAAGAAAGCAGCTTGGAGAGGCGATTCGCAGACGCCGGCAAGAACTTGGTTACAGTCAGGATTCTTTCGCTGATCAGATCGAGATGCACCGCGCGTATTACAGTGCCATCGAGCGAGGTGAGCGCAATTTGACGTTGCGCCTGATGCTGCGCGTCGCGTCAGGCCTCAAAATCACTCTGGGTGGACTTCTGAACGCAGCCAAGCTTTAGCTGGTTCCCCTTGGTTTTCCCTCCCGATAAACCGCGAGCGGTTCAAGCACCCGCCCAGGAACGCTTGCGGGTAGACGGTTCGCGTGTCTTCCAGCGACGTTTCCGGTGCTTCAGTCACGAATACGCGATTACGCTTCTTGCAACGACTCGTCAGCATCCCGTTCCCATTTTCTTCGTGGATCGATGCTCTCGAGAATCCAAAGGCTCGCCCCATAGCTCGGCATGTCGGCACCCGAGACAAGGAGGCGTTCGCCGAGGGCCAGCATCGCTTCGGTCCCGAAGTGCGCTTCCGACGCATAGGGCTTTTGGGAATCGCTAAGGTCAATACCACCGGGCCAGGGGGTGCCCTTGGCGGGGCGCCACGGAAACCGATCGGTCGGCCAGCACCACTTGATCAGGCCACTCTGGACAAATATGAGCGCGATGGCGCGATCGGATACTTCGCGGATTCGCAATGCGGTAGCCGTAAGGGACGTGCCGTACCGGGCGGCGAGTTCCTTCACCAGCGATATAGAGGTGTTCTTCCCATGCGAACGTTCGCGCACGTCGTCTGCGGGCATGAGCAACGTCATCGCAAATTCGTTGGCCTCTTGTTCAATGTTTGTCGGATGCGGTGCGACGTCCAGCAGGTTTTCAATCGAGCACCGGAGCTCTTCGCGGTCCTTGTGCAACGAGTAGTGACCGAGTTCATGCGCTGCCGTGAAATTGCGCCGGCCGGGCTCGCGAATGCGTGTGCTGACCACGATGGCGCTCTTCGCGCCGGCGCAGAGCATTGCTCCCTCCATGCCAGCGCCTAAGTCCTCCTGGTACACCTGAATCTTCAGCTCCGCGGCGATTGCGAGAGGATCGACTGGAAACCATCGCTCGGGCGGCAGCGCCGCACGCAACACGCGCGTCAGCTGATTGGCAGCGGCGCGCGGACGCATCACTTCGTACCCTCTCCCTTCAACACGGCGAGGATCGCCTTGAGCTTGGCTTTCACCTCCGGGTCGGCGCCCTCGTACGAGCGAAAAAATGCTCGATCCTCACCGGGCTCGGGGCTGTCGCCGCGCAACAGATGCTCCACGGTGGTGCCAGTTTCGGTGGCGAGCTTCAATACCAGATCCGCCGACGGCCGAATATTTGGGTCTGTCTCCAGTTCTGAGATGTAGCCCTTGGATGATTTCACCCGGCGCGCGAGCTCGTCCTGGCTCAGATTGGCGCGGGTCCGTGCGGCCCTCAATCGGGCACCGAAGGTGTCGGGTTCGCTCAAGCATGCCTCCAAGTATTGCTATGGCCGGAAATTCGGCGTATGGTGCGGTGTCAGCAGCATAGTACGTCCTGCTGGGGCAGTCCAAGGACTTCCTCACAGCAGCTTCCGGACCCAGTGCGTCTAAGGGAGGCGCCGTGAAGGAATACCAGGTCACCTGCATCCACAAGCCGGACAGGATGAGTGCGCACGAGCACATCACGCATATCGGCAACACAGCAAGGGGCTGGTGCCTGACGCGGGAGAGCGCGATCCGTCGGATCGATTCGAAGGAAGAGGCCTTCTACACGGTCGAGGCCCGCACCGGCCGCAAGATGTATGTGGGCGTCGTGCGACCCACCGGGCGAGCTCCCTACTTGCGCACCCACGCCGACAACCGGTGGAACGACAACCTGCTTGCACAGCCCGAGTGCCCAAACGACTGCAAAGTAATCGAGTAGAGGAGGAACGTGCGATGCCCCGTTTCAAGATTGCACACCTGCGCGAGCAAGGGCAGGACATGATCATCGTTCCCGTCGATGGTGCGTTCCAGCACAAGCCTGCCGCCGATCAACAACAGGTTCGTGCTGAGTTGCAGATGCGCGCACGTGCCGCCGGTTTGGCCGGCACGGTCGTCCCGGTCTGGCCAGACTCCAGCGGGCGAATGCATTTCATAGCCCCGGAACCATGGCACCCGTTCTTCAAGAGTTTGAGTCTGCCCATGGTGTATTCGGCGCTAAATCGCGAACTATATTGGTGACGTCGGAGAGTGATATGTCGAAGAATATTTTCATCGAGCGCCGTGATCAGGGCGACTACGCAGTACGGCGCCCCAGTTCGAAGCGCGCCAGCGCCGTGGAATCCACGCAGGCAGCTGCAATCGAACGGGCCAAGGAAATCAGCCCGAACTCGACCGTGCACGTTGAAAGGGTGCGCAACACCTCGGCTGGGCATCCGGACAAGTGGCGCAAACCGTAGTAGCTCGACATTCTGAGGGTCAAAAAATGACGGAGCTGCTGCGAGAAGGCGGGCCCTTGGGCGTCAAGCGCACGGGCGCGAACACGTACGAGATGTCGGTAAAGATTCCGTCGGGGTCAGGCCGTGTTGCCCGAGAGTGCCCGTGCGAGAGCTGTTCGCCTGGATACTTCAAAGTAGTGACGGGAACAGGCGTCACCGGCGAGCAACCACTCGCGTATTGCCCGTATTGCCGTCACGAAGCGGCGCCGAGCAGCTTCATCACGGCTGATCAGAAGCGATATGCGCTTGAACTGGTGAAGGAGCACCTCGCCTCTGGCGTAAGCGACATGATCGCGCAGGCGCTTCAGCTGGATTCGAGCGGTAGGCGGCGCATCGGAGGCGGGTTGTTTTCGATCGAGATGCGCATGGAGCGAGGTACGCCGGCGCGTCCGCGATTGCCCTTCGAGGAGCGGGTTCGCCGCGACGTGATCTGCCCGCATTGCGGGCTCGATCAATCGGTTTACGGCTTGGCAACGTGGTGCGCGGACTGCGGTAACGACATTTTTCTGACGCACATCGAAGCGGAGTTTGAAGTCGTCCGGGCGATGCTGGGTGACGTCCCGCGCAGAGAGCAGGTACTTGGAGCTCGTGTCGCCGGCAAGGATCTAGAAAACGCGCTCGAAGATGTCGTCTCGATTTTCGAGGGGGGTTTGCGGGCGCTGGTGCGGCGCCACCTGCTGGCCTCGGGGAAGACCCTTGATGAAGTGCGGGAGATTTTTCGCAAGGACGTGCGCAACGGCTTCCAAAGCGTTGCGCGCTCGGAAGAGCTACTTCGCACCCTGTGTTCCCTGGAACTTCGCCAGGCACTCGCACCCTCGCAGCTTGAAGAACTCGCTCGTGTCTTCGCCAAGCGACATCTGATCGCCCACAACCTCGGTGTCATCGATCGCAAATACTTGGAGACCGCGAACGCACACGGAAGTGAAGGGGCTGATCTGCCCATCAGCATTCCTGAGACGGAGCGTGCCGTGGCGATCGCGGTACAGGTGTTTCGTGTGCTCTGCGCTCCTATGACAGCTACGCACGCTGTCCAATCCTAGATCCTCGCCACCACCGCACCCCGACAGCGTAGTCGCTGCCAGGTTTATTGCCCGCAAATCGGGCCCCTTGTTGTTTGCGCCCTCTGGTATTAAATGCCATTTAAATGCCATTCTAATGGCATTTAAATGGTATACTCCCCGGGCCTTGGAGCGGTTCCCGTGCCGAGAGAAAAGAACCAGCTGGAAACAGCGCAGTTGACCCTGGCGACTACGCCTGCGGTGGTCAGTTATTTGCGAGAGCTCGTCAAAACCGGCCTGTACGGCAAGAATCAATCCGATGCCGCCGAGAGGCTGCTGTCGGCAACCTTGGAGCAAATGGTGCGCGACGGGCGCCTGGAGAAGCTACCTCCGTGATGACCGGCATTCCAATCTGCGGGCTGCGAGTCGCCGGCCTTGCGACACCGGGCTTCTATCGTTTACTTTCCTCTGTTGGGCTGACTGATTGCCAATACCAAGCTCGCCCGGGTTCGCCGTGCAGGGGAAAATCATGAGCGAACAAAACCGCGCAGAACCGACCTTTGAGGCCGCACAAATTGCGATTTGGGAGGCCGAGGAGATCGCTCGCCAAGAGGGCGAGCTCGTTGCGCTGTGCGCAGCGCTTATTGATGGGCGGCAGCCACTGTCTCCCGCCGAACGCCATTTGGCGCGCGCCTTCGAGGCATCGAAGCCGAGTCGGCGAAAGCTCGCCGCCGTGCGCGCGGCTGTCCGAGCTGGCGCGGATCCCCTGGGCGAGCTGTTCTCGTCCATTCGCGACTCCAGCAATCGTCGGCAATTGGGTGCGATCTACACGCCTGCGCCAATCGTGCATTCGATGGTGAGATGGCTTGCAACTCAGCCCGGTCCGCCGGCGCGCATCGTGGATCCTGGAGCGGGGTCGGGCCGCTTCATTCTCGCCGCGGGAGAGCGGTTTCCAAAAGCGCAACTCGTTGCGATTGAGATGGATCCGCTCGCGGCATTGATGCTTCGAGCGAATCTGAGCGCTCGCCGCTGGACACAGCGAGCGCAGGTGTTCGTGCAGGATTACCGAAAATTCCAGCTGCCGGCCATCGACGGGTGGACGGCGTATTGCGGAAATCCGCCGTATGTGCGGCATCACGGCATCGATGATCATTGGAAAGACTGGTACGGGTCCCGATTTGCGCGTTTGGGTATCAAGGCCAGCGCTTTGGCTGGGCTGCACCTACACTTCTTCCTACAAACATATCTCCTTGCGCACCCAGGTGATACGGGCACGTTCATCACGTCCGCCGAATGGCTGGACGTCAATTACGGCTCCGCACTTCGACAGTTGTTCACCGACAAACTCGGCGGCCTGGCGCTTCACGTGTTGGAACCCACGGTCGAGGCCTTTCCCGGAACGGCAACAACGGCGGCGATTGCCTGCTTCCGTGTGGGCGAAAGCGAGCGCCCTGTGCGCGTTCGATCAGTCAGCCGGTTAGCAGGGCTAAATGGTCTCACTCGGGGTACGCAGGTAGCGCGAGATACCCTGCGGAGCTCATCGCGCTGGTCGATCATTGTCAGGCCGACCGGGCACCGCGACAACCATGGTTCCTATGAACTTGGGGAGCTGTTTCGCGTGCACCGTGGTCAGGTCACCGGCGCAAACGACATTTGGATCGCGGGGGAGCATGCGGCAATGCTCCCTGATCACGTCAAATTGCCTTCCGTCACACGAGCCAAGGACTTGATCAGTGCCGGACCCCAGCTTCAAAGCACGGAAGGCTTGCGGCGCGTGATCGACCTCCCAACCGATTTGACGGTGTTCTCGGAAGAAGAAAGGGAACGCGTGGACCAATTCCTTTTCTGGGCCCGCGCCCGCGGTGCCGATCAGGGATATGTCGCGCAACATCGCGCGTCATGGTGGTCCGTCGGCCTCAAAGAGCCGGCGCCAATCCTGTGCACCTATATGGCGCGTCGGCCGCCGCAGTTCACGCTGAACACGTGTGGGGCTCGGCACATCAATGTGGCACACGGCTTGTATCCCCGCGCCAGGTTGGACGCGGATGCGCTGTCGCGCGTCGTCAACTGGCTTAATGCAAACACGACGACATCCTGTGGTCGCACGTATGCGGGTGGGTTGACCAAGTTTGAACCGAAGGAAGTGGAGCGGCTGCGCATTCCCGAACTTGCTACCCTATAGGCTCACCCGCTCGCACCGTGGTCGCCTATGGCCCCTGCTGCTCACAATGTGTCGCCTCGAGTTTGGACCGAGGCAGAGCTAAAAGAGCAAGCGCAAATCGCTCTGGACGAATTTGTAGATCGGCGCTTGGCAGAGCCGGCGGGCGCCTATCTTCGGCACGTCAGAGAGCGTCGGTCTGCAATCGTCCGGCTGTTCAAAATCCTTTCCTACATCAACCCGGAAGCACCGGATGCGGGCGTCATTCGGACCATTCTTTCTGACGAGGATCTGTTCGCGGGGCTTCGCTATGTCGCCGGGCCGCCGTTGTCGGAGGATGACCTCGGTGTACTTGTAACGCGCGACGTCGGTGGGCTTAAAAAGCGTGCGATCGCCGAGGACGACAAGCTGCCGCTGGGGGTACTTGCTCTGGTGTGTAGGCTCTCGGATCCGAGTCGATTCCCATGGCTTGCTGCAAAACGAAAACCGACAACTCGCGAACTTAGGTCCGCCATCGCTAGCACGGCAGCTCTACACGCAACCCAGACAATGGTCACCGAACGCCGGGGCTATGGGAAGCTTGTCGAACAGCGGCTAGAAACACGCTTGGTCGAGATGGGGTTCGTAAAGGTATCGGGGTCCATGGGTAACCTCGCGCCTGCACCGTTCCCCAAAAAGGGAAAGATTTCGGTGCCCAACGACTATCCAACGTTTCCCTATTTCTTCGGCGAGTGCGTGGTCTACGAACGAAAAGTAGATCTTTTCATTGCGCTCAAGAGTGGGCGGATGATTGCGCTTGAAGCGAAAGACTCGAGTTCTGCACTCAACGGCAAGAAGCGCCTGCTCAACGACACCGGCGGAAAAGCGAAGGCCTACGCTGATTCGGCCGGTAAGACGATCATCAATGTTGCGCTTCTGTCTGGCGTATTTTCCGTACCTGACTTGCTCGCCGCACAAGACAAAGGTCTGTACCTCGTATGGGCCCACCATCTCGATGAATTCATCGACTGGATCAAAACACAAACATGATGAGATAAAGTACTGTCAATTGTCAGCAGAACCACGCTACCCACGTCCCAGTGGGTCTACTTAGCGTCTTTAACGGGGAGACCAGGACCATGCGCGTGAAAGTGTTGTCTGAGCGTGATTGTTCAAATCACACCGTGCAGGTGCAGGTTTCCCCCTCAAGGGCCTGAAGCCGAAGCGCCTGGAAATCATCGCTGCGCTACTTCGCACACTCGCCGAACAGACGGGCGGATACTGCGCGGCACGTGATGCGACCGATAACCGATTCATCTCGGGAAATATGGTGTTCTCTTTTACCTCTAAAGAGCAGCGCGCGAAATTTCGGCAGCGCGTCGAGCGGTACCTATCTGAATCGGCGCGTGGTTGTTTCGTGCTGACCGATCTGTAGTCGCTTCTATTGCCACTGCACGAAGAAGCAGGCATCAACGTTGCTAAGCTGAATGCCATATCTTCTCTGCAGCCGAGTACGACTATTTTTTTTGACTTCTTCTGATGCTCGAGGCACCACCTAGCGTATGGCTTTTGCGCAGCCACGTTTCCATTAAAAGCATGAATTATCGATGACGAGTTTCGGTAAATGCTCCGATCGCTTCCTCCTGTGCAGTCGTTTCGATCGCACGTAGCGAACGTGTGTGTCGCACCTCCCGGATCGCTTGTGCGGAAACGACCCCTCGCGTTTTCATCCAGCACGCGCCGAGCGTCCCCGCTCGGCCGAGCCCACCGACACAATGCAACAGTACCCGCTGGCCGTTTGCGACCCGTTCGCTGATCCAGCGCGTGCCGCGCACGAGATCTTCGTTGCTGGGCGGCGTGCGATCCATAGTCGGCAGGTGCAACACTTCAAGCCCCGATTCTTGATAGCGCGCAAGGAGGTTCTCCACGCCGTATCGCTCGAACTCATCGGGCGCGAGCAAGCACACGACCGCGTCGATCTGCTGCTCATGAATCGTGCGCAAATCCTCATCGAGCGAACGCCCGTAGTCCTTACGGCCGGGAACGATCGTCAAACCGACTCGGCCCGGCGCTGAGTAACGCTCCGGGAGCCAATCGATGCGCAGCGGTCCTGAAAGCTTCAGGTATCGTTGCAGCTCCTGAGCCGCCCGACAGGCCGTGTAGAGCGCCCAGCGCTTCTGCCGCACGTTCGATTCCACGAAACTCAACGTGTGCACCGCGTACCGGATCTGCGGAATCAGGAGTTGCGTAGGCTCGCGGTCGGCCTGGAGCAAGGCCGGATAATACGAGCGCAGCTTGGCGATCGCGCGATATGCCCGCGCGACTGCGGGATGTTCGAACTCGGCGTCGAGTTCTGGCAGCGGACGCCCGAGATCGCGCACCGCGAGCAGGTGATCCGTGAGGCGCATGGCATCGAGCAGGCCGTCGTCGCTGTCGATCTTCGTCCAGATATAGAGGAGATCGTTCTCGAGTTTCGCCAGGTCGCGCAGCACGTGACCGCGATGCGAATGGAAGAAGTCGATCAGCCAGACGTTGCCCGGGCCGTCGATCAAGACGTTGGCGCCGTTGAGATCGCCATGCACGTGCGCGAAGTAGTGCGATCGCGGAATCCGTGGCAGCGTCGCCAGCACCGATTCATAAAAGGTCGTGATGTTCGGCACGCGCTGGCCGTTCAGGAACACAATCTCCGGGCCATGACCGTCACTGCCGGCAACATCCTCGACCTTGCGCCGCACGGACGGCGCCCAGGACGGTTTGAAGTCGTAGTACTCGAGCAGGTCCGATCGCTCTGCCGTCGCCGCCTGGTACAACGCGCCGAGCTGCTCGACGAAGACAGCGTCGAATACTCGGAAGATGTCGGCGTCCGGAGCCCCGGATTCGTAGAGCTTTTGCAGCGACCGCGTTTGGCCTCGACCGAATGCGGCGTAGCGGTACTTCAGTGCGCCGCGGTCGAGCGTATCGGCGAAGTCGACGATGCGTGGCGCGGAATTTCCGAGCACGCTCTCGATGCGCTCGAAGGCCGTACGCTCCTGGCCGATCGGTCCCTTGGCACCGATCTTCACCACGTGCGGCGCTTCCTCCTGGCCATGCAGGTCGACGCTGCGCACGCCAAGCACTACATTGCCGGAGTAGCCACCGTCGAGCACGCGCGCTGTCACCTCGCGACATCCGCGAAACAGGTAGCGCACGAGCTGCGCGTCGGCTGGCGGTAACGTGGTGCCGTCGGTGAAGCTCAATTGCGGGTGCTTCTCGTTGAAGCCGATCAGCGGCGTCTCTTCAAGCTTGCCACCTAGGAAATCGACGAAGGCGCCGACCGAGTCAATGATGCGCACGCCGAGGATGCGTTCGAGCTGGCTCAGCGCCAGGAAATGGTTCGCCCGCGACGAGCTCGCCGTCAGCGCCGAGCAGACCGCGAGCTGGAAATGCGGATACCGGGCGCGGAGATCGTAGGCTAGGAACGTGATCTTCGCTTCGGTCCACACGCCCATGAGGCCGACGCGCACCGGCCGATCGCGAAAGGCGGCGAGGTGCGCATCGAGATCGGTGTTCAGGAAATTCGTCAGCGTCGTCGCATCGACGAGTGCCACACGCTTGTCCGGACGAATGTCGTCCGTGCGGAAGACGAACGCGGCGCCCGGGGTGTCGCGCAGGCAATGCGACCCGAACTGCTCGAGATGCTCCCGCTGCTCAGCATCGGCCGGATCGTGCCAGTCGCGCACATGCACGACGCGGAGCTCGCTATCCGCCTGCTGATGCGCCCAGGCAATCACACGGGCGACCGGACCTTCCGCCGTGCTCGGGCCGAGCAAGCGGCGCGATTCGTCGTGGCCGATGTGCAACGTGTTCGGCAGCGGGTCGAAGCGGCCGATGGGACCGACGAAATCGTGCTGCAGGCAATCGGTGATGAGGATGGAAGGCTTATTCATGATCAATGCACCAGATGGCCGCGGCGTTCTGCGACGTCGATCGTCGCCTCCATCCCGGCCGTGAATTCAAGGTAGTCGGATTCGACCCCGTCGCTGAAGATAACGCCGTTCTCCGGCATCTGCGAACGAATCTTCAGTGGCGCCGACCTGCTCGCCTTGCCGAATACCAACGTCGCCTGGGTGCTCCTGCTCGGGAACGGCTCGCGCACGGCGAACTGAAGGTGATCCGACTCCCAGGCGAAGCCGTGCTCGCGCAATGCACGCAGCTCCGGACCAGGCGCCGCGTGCGTGACGCCGAGTGCACCGGCGAGGACGCTGCGAAACCAGCCGGTCGAGCCGAGTCCGGTCGAGACGATGATGCCGCTCGAGGACTGCGTCTCGCGCTGGCCGGCGCTTTCGAGCGCATACCGTGCCGATACATGCGAGCGCGCGCCAATGAAAAGATCGTTGACCGCGTGCAGCACCTGGCCGTCGCTCAACGCCGCGCGAGCCATGGTCACGGTGCGGGTCGCGCGGCGTTCGGCGATGACGTCGGGCAAGACGGTTTTTAGGTCGGCGACGCGGAAGGGCAGCAGAACGCCATCCCAGCGCGCCGGGTCGGGGTTCACACCGATAACCGGTTGCCCGTCCAGATACTTGAGCGTGTTCGCGACCAGGCCATCCTGACCGACAACGACGACGGTGCAGGCCGGTGGGAACAGAAAGTTCGGCAGGAACGCGCGATCCAGGCGCTGCACGCGCCCGAACCGCTGCAATGCTGTCTCCGCTTCGGCGAGCGCGGCACGGTAGATGCCGTGCTCGCGTTCGTAGTCGCCGAAGTCTGCGCCCAAGTGCTCGACGTAGAACCGCGCCTGATCGAGCGTGTTGAACCGCGCAATCAAGTCGTCGAGCCGGCTCCGGCGCGTGACCAGGACGATCTTCTGCTGGAGCGCGTCCATGGCATCAGGCCGCCTTCCGCGCGATCTGCTTCAGGAGATCGGGCGAGATATTGAGTTCGCCGATCTTGGCCGCGTTTTCGGCCAATCCTTGGAAGGCCAAGGCCAGCAGCGTGGACGGATCGACTTGTGCGATCGAGAGCGCTTGCAATGCCTTCGGATCGAGCTGCTTGAGCGCGTCGATCGCCGCGTTGAGCGCGTAAGCCTTCACGTCCTCCTGGCGTTTCTGATTCTCCGTGGCGAGTTCGACCAGCGTCTTGTTCTGCTCCTCGAGCCGCACCTTCCCGGCCATTTCCTGCTGCTGCATCTGCTGGCGCTTCTCCAGCACGGAGCGCTCGGTCTCGACCTGGGTTTCCTTGATCTGGCGCTTCTTCTGCTCGACGGCGATGTCGGTGCGGAGTTCGTTCTCCTTGATCGCGCGTTCCTGCTCGATCGCGGCGTTGCGCCGCGTGTACGTAGCGTCGTCTGCGCGTTTCAATATTTCTTCGCGCACCGGCGCTTCGAGCGCGCGTGCCGTATCGGGATTGGGCTTGATTGCGAGCACGGAGAGATCGAGCACTTCGACGCCGAGCATAGCCAACCCGTCGGCGGCCTTGAGACTTTGCCGCACGGTGGCGACGATGCGATCGGTCGCCTGCAGTGCTTCGGCCAGCGTGAGCGCCTGCAGGGCCGAGCGCAGCTTGACCTGCACGGCATTGGCCACGCGGTTCGGTAGCTTCGAGGGATCTTCCGCGATGTAGGTGCCGTCGGACTTGAGCGTGAAGTTCATCTGTGTCGCGAGCAGGGCCGGATCGGCGACTTTGAACGTCACTTGGCCCTGCACCGAGACTTCCTGGAAGTCGCGCGTGACCTCGCGGAACATGAACGGCAGATCCATGCTGTTGAGCGGGATCGACACCAGCGACGAGCGCGGCGCGTAGTACCAGAAGGCGAGTCCCGCGCCTTCGCGCACGGACTTGCCGTTGCGCAGCTCGATCAGGTACGTATTGGGCGTGGCTTTGACGAATTGGAATCCGAGCATGGCGGCATCTCCTCAGTTCGTCGCATTGCTGCGGGCGCGAACATCGGCGAACGACCAGTCGCGTAGCAACCGTCCGTTCTCCCACACCGTTTCCATGCCGTGTTCCCAACCCACCTCCGGTTTGAAGCCGTCGATATTCGTGATCTCGTCCGGAACCGCCACCGTGCGGAACGAGCCGAACTCCTTGTGACGCAACAGCGCGAGACGACCGCGTTTCGACAGCTTGCCGGGATCGGTGACCGGCGACTTGAACACGTCGATCCATGCCCCGTTGATGCGGGCTGCGCAGCACTTGAGCGCGAACTTCTGCGTATCGCGGTTGATGCCCTGCAGCAGTGCACCGCCCATGCCGAACGCAAGATTGTCGGCAGCGTAGCCGGCGCGCGTGATGCGTTCCAGGATCGCGCGGATGCTCGTCGGGTTGATGCCGTCACCCTGGATCACGCGCACGTGGTTCAGCACCTTGAACCCTTTCTTGTTGACCGTGCTGCCGAAGGC
>Ga0070741_10010931_pt1 | contig 16943 bp, 11 predicted proteins | sample Coa_R1_4_FD_66440 | JGI IMG/M metagenome (GOLD analysis project Ga0070741, IMG submission 66440) | Surface soil microbial communities from Centralia Pennsylvania, which are recovering from an underground coalmine fire - Coalmine... | ecosystem: Environmental > Terrestrial > Soil > Unclassified ...
GCTTGGGTTGCCGGTTTTTGGCGTTATTAGATGCTTTTGAGGTCAAATCGCCTTATGCAAACACCTAACCAAACCATTACCAACTGGATCAGAGATTTCTCTCCGACAACCGGCTAGCGCATAAACTCGGTCAAAACGGGGAAATCGGCAGCAGCTGTAAGGACGGGCGGGCTGCCGCAAGCCAAAGACGTGGTCACTTCGATAAGCCATGGAGCCCCCTCAATTGGATTGACAAGCATCCGCCGCCTAGCCCCTATGCCTCCGTTCCCCGTTGACCATCAGACTGTAAAGTTCGCGGAACTCTCGCCAGTATTCCCATCGACATCCGTTGCAACGGCACGAACCGTGTGTGATCCGGCGGGCAGTGAATAATCGTTACAAGCAGTGGCGCTTCCACCGTGCAGGCAATAAATTGAATAATGCTCTGTATTCACCAGAGTACCATCAATGTAGAACGCGACAGACACAATATTCGGTTCCTTCGGGCCTTTATTATCCTTGATGATGGCTTGAATGTTGATTGTGTGAGGCATTGCGCCTGGATTGATTACGAATGAGACACGCGGGGCGGCGCAGGCCGCTGTATTGGCCGCTGCACCGGCATCTAAGCTTAGTACGACATCACAGAAAATATCCCGAATGCGTTCACCCGCCGTCGTCAAAGCAATGATGACGACAATACCTACTAGGAGAAGAATGAGGGCATATTCGACCAGTCCCTGTCCTCGCTGGGAACGCCGCCTACTCGCGTGCATAGCATAAACCTCCCAAACGACGAATTAAATGAAACTAGCGTTTAATTTGCAGCGCTTATTTGTATCCTATGATACTGCCAGTAAGCACACTTTCGCCCTTGCAAAGTTCCCGGCGCCACCTATGACCTGATACCTGGCGCTCCCACCTCAATCGGGAGTTGCACAGTTGCCGCGATCATTCGCGGTTGAGGGTTCGAAGATGCTTTGTTGATCAAAGAATAACCTTAATGATAATATTAGTGACTGTCCTCGGCAATCGGGCAATCCGATTTGAATTAGCCGGGTGTGCTTGACCGAACAGCAATCACCCCCCAGGATGCGATTATTTATGGCCCTCGGAGAGGTCAGATATATCCATGAAGCGAAGGCTCTTCTTCATCAGTGTGATTTCACTAGCAGTGTTCCTAGCAGGTCCCGTTACCGCAGGCAGCGCGCAGGGGGGAGGAATCGACGTGCTCACCCAGCGCTACAACATCGCCCGGACAGGCGCCAACAATTATGAGACAATCCTCAATCCTTCCAATGTAAATGCCGAGCAGTTCGGCAAGCTGTTCACTCGTACCGTCGTTGGCGACATCTATGCACAACCGTTATATGTCCGCAATTTAGAGATTCCCGGTAAGGGCAAGCACAATGTTGTGTATGTAGCGACCATGCACAATATGGTCTATGCTTTTGATGCAGACGATCCGGCTTTGTCCGATCCGCTCTGGCAGGTTTCCCTGGGCACACCGGTCACACAGGGCATCAGTGAGGATGTCTGGGGTGGAGAAGATGGCGTCCTGAGCACGCCGACCATCGACCTGATCACACAGACCCTCTATCTTGTGTCCCACAATTCGGACAATGGGCCTGCAATCCACAAATTGCACGCGCTTGATCTTAAGACAGGTTCAGAGAAATTTAACGGGCCAGTTGCTATTCAGCTTTCGGTTCGGGGCCAGGGTCTCGGCAGCAAGAATGGACGTCTCTCCCTGGACAGCACCAACCAGTTGCAGCGTCCCGCGTTGTTGCTCCTGAATGGCTTTGTGTATATGGCCTGGGGCGGCAATCATGATAACGGCATCTGGCATGGCTGGCTGGCGGGTTACAACGCCACCAACCTGAAAGAACCGCCGAGAGTTTTCACCTCAACGCCAAATGGTTTTTTTGGCGGAATCTGGATGTCGGGCGGCGGCATTGCTTCTGACGGCACATTCCTGTACCTGGCAACCGGTAACGGCACGTTCAAGGCACATCAAGGCGGAACTGAATACAGTGACAGTTTCCTCAAACTGAAGCCAGCAGGCCGTTCATTCACTGTAGTTGATTGGTTCACACCATATGACGAGGTAGACCTGGATGAGCAAGACTTCGATTTCGGTTCAACCGGGGCGATATGGATTCCCGGCTCAAACCTGGTTCTGGTCGGTGGCAAAGACGGGAAACTTTATATAGCTGATCGGAATAAGATGGGGCGCTTCAACCCGAACGAGAATCGGAACGTCCTTGTACAGGCAGTGGGCAATGATAGGATGTATACAACGCCCGTCTACTGGAACACTGGCCCTGGCGGAAAGCCCACACTATATGCCTGGACCGTCAAAGGCCCTATCCGGGCCTTTGCAATGGAAATGGCCGATCAAAAGCTCACTCTCAGCTTGTCGTCTGAAAGTACGATCAGTACCACGGGCTTCCCACCAGGGGCACTCACGGTGTCCTCTAACGGGAGCATTGCCGATACTGGCATCCTGTGGGCCGTTTATGCGCCTCGCGTTCCCGACGGTAAGCGCGATGCCGTCCTTTATGCCTTGAAGGCCACCGATCTTAGCAAGGTGCTGTGGCATAGCGAAATGAACACAGACCGTGATGCAGTTGGAATTATCGCCAAATTCAACCCGCCAGTCGTTGTCAATGGAAAAGTTTACGTTGCCAGTTTCTCGAATCGCTTGAATGTATATGGCCTGCTGAACACGACGGCAGCAACATCGTCCGGAGGATAGTGGTGCGTGCAGCGCCTGGATGTGTTTGAGTCAGGTCTACGACCAGAGAATTCTGCCATCGCTGGACGAATCACGGCGTGAAAACTGTGGGCTTGATCGTTTGCCTCAAGGCACGCAAACGTTATTTGGCAGCGACCTCATCTTCAATACGGTGGATTGGGTGTCTGACGTAAATGAGAGTTAGCTATGAGAACACAACACAGTCCTCGCTATCTAAGACGAATATTATGTATTTGCAAGGTGCAAATTGTGAATTTGCCGGTCAGTTTTTAGGAGTCTGTTAGGAGGCTTCAGCTAAGGTGTTGATATAATCGTGACATTCAACAGATCGGTGAAGAATCGGAATCTGAAGGGCTGCATCGAAGCATTCAAATAGCAGTCGGAAACTGCTTGATTGGTGAACGTGCCGAGACAGCGCTCCGTGACACCGTTAATTCATCTCTCTCGAACTCTGCCCTCCATTTGTGCTTTCAAAACTGCGCCTGTCGCCCATGATCCGTCGCTAGGGTACGTTTCAGTGGCTATTGACATGACTCGAACTGTAGGAAACTGCGAGGCACTATGGCAAGAATCTCTATGAGATCGGGTGATCAGCTAATCACTAAATTTGAAATGCAATCTCATTTTGAACTGCCATGACTTCAATAACCACCGTCGCAGGCCAAAAAATCCGGAAGTTGATGGGCAGTTATCAGGCAGTAACGCCAATTCCCACTCATTTTGTTCAGGGCGCAATCTCGCCACCTTCCCCAACACCCGCCGATCTCCAGGAACAAGTCGAACGCTACAGCGCCTGGATTGCTGCCAATATCAGGGAAAACCAGGCGTCCAGCCTTCAAATGAGGGCCAGGCAATACATTGAAGATGCCCTCAAACCTGTAGTCGTCGGTGGTCATGAGATCAGAACTTTTGCACCTTTTCGCCTGGAACTTTCCGCGCTCCAAACTTTGACGGCAGGACAAGCCGTTTTTCTGGGAATATGCCTTCTCATCCTGTCGCTAGGTCTGTATTTCTTCAGATCACAGTTCATGATCGGCCTTATAGCGATCATTACTGTTTACTATCTGGGAAATGTTATCCTGACTTTCCTGGCCTCTGCTCGCACGCTTGATCACTCAGCGCAGGAGCAGATCAGCGATGCCCTGGTACAGGCCCTCGCGGGCGTCGAGTGGCCCTCGTATACGATTCTTTGTCCCCTGTACCGCGAAGCGGAAGTGGTCTCTCAGTTTGTCGAGGCTATGCAGGCACTGGACTATCCGCCCGACAAATTGCAGATTCTCCTGCTCACAGAGGTGGATGACGATGCGACTCGAGACGCCATTCGAGCCAAAAACTTGCCCGCTCACTTCGAGATAGTCATTGTACCCGACGGTAAACCTCGCACGAAGCCGCGTGCCTGCAACTATGGATTGCTGAAAGCTACAGGCGATTATGTGGTTATCTACGATGCTGAGGACATCCCCGACCCATTGCAACTCAAGAAAGCTATTCTCACTTTTGCAAATCATGGGCCAGATTTGGGCTGTGTACAGGCCAAGCTGAATTTCTACAACAAGGACCAGAACCTCCTGACGCGCTGGTTCACGGCTGAATATTCGGCATGGTTCGAGATGACGTTGCCGGGTTTGCAATGGGCAGAACTGTCGCTACCGCTGGGAGGAACCTCTAACCATTTTCGCACAAAAACCCTTCATGCCCTGGGCATGTGGGATGTCTTTAACGTTACCGAAGATTGCGATCTGGGCTTGCGGCTGTCCCGATTCGGCTTCAGAACCGTAGTTCTGGACTCGACCACTTATGAAGAGGCCAATCCTCGTGTAAAGAACTGGATACGGCAGCGATCACGCTGGATCAAAGGCTACATGCAGACGTATCTGGTACACATGCGTCGACCCCAACGTTTTCTGCAACCATCACGCTGGCGGGATTTCATCTCGTTGCAATTAGTGGTTGGCGGCAGAACATTGGTGCTCATGGTTAATCCGATACTGTGGGCGCTCCTGATCATATACCTCCTTTTCCGACCCATCGTTGAACACACCTACCACACGTTGTTCCCGGCCCCTGTCCTATATATGGGGACCGTCTGTCTGATCTTTGGCAATCTCCTGTATGTCTATACAGCCTTTATCGGGTGCTTGAAACGCGAACAGCATGATCTTGTCAAGTGGGCATTGATAATGCCTATCTACTGGGCAATGTCCAGTTGGGCCGCCTTCGTAGCGCTCCGTCAGCTCATTACCAAGCCACACTACTGGGAAAAGACATCACATGGTTTGCACACGACGAGCAGTGTGCCCGTGCCAGGCAGGCCACCGACGGACGGGCTTGATTCAAGTGACCAGGTGCAAAATCCGCATGATAGTCCATCACCAATCGTTCAAGAAACGATACCGGGACTCACCTCACCAGCGCGATCCATTAGCGTGGAAACTCTGCGGGGCTATCCAACGGCCCAGATCAGGGCAGTAGCCAGGGCGCAACGCGGGTCATGGCGCGAGCGGGCGCAAGCGACCAGATTACAGCTAATCGACAAGCGTTGGCTTGTTCTGACTTTCACCACGGCATGTATTCTGAGCATTGCTTCGCTTGTCTATTTCTTCCAAAATCACGCCCTATTGCTCTATGCAGACGCCAACGCGCATCTCTCCATCGCGCGGCGTGTGATCGACAACCTCACACCTGGTCTGGCACAGCTAGGCGGTGTCTGGCTGCCACTGCCGCATTTGGCAATGCTCCCGTTCGCTCAGAACAACTATCTCTGGTACACAGGCTTGGCCGGCAGTCTTGTGTCCATGCCATGCTATATCATGGCTGCGGTCTACCTGTTCCTTTCAGCGCAGCGACTCACAAAGAATGGTTTTGCCAGCTTTGTTGGCACGTTGCTGTTCATGCTGAATCCGAATATTCTGTATCTTCAGACCACCCCCCTGAGCGAGCTGGTCTCTGTTGTTACCATGACGGCAGCCTGTTACTACTGCCTGGCCTGGGCGCAAGAAGGACGCCCCATACATCTGATCGTGTGGGCGGCGTGTGCCTTTTTGGCGACAATGGCCCGCTATGATGGCTGGTTTCTGTTCATAACCTTCTTCGGTATCGCTGTCGTCATTGGCTGGTTGAAGTTCCGTTCTTCGGCAAGAGTCGAGAGTACATTGATTGTATTCGCACTGTTGGGTGGTTTGGGGATAGCTATGTGGATCGTCTGGTGTGGTGCCATCTTTGGTGATCCGCTCTATTTTCAACACGGTGAGTTCTCGTCCCAGGCACAAATGCAGGGTTACCTGAGCGCGGGACAGTTGTATACGTATCATAACCTTGCGCAGTCCATCCGCTATTTCGTGGTGCTTACCATAGAAACAGTCGGCCCCGGCTTGTTTGCCCTGAGCCTTCTTGGTATTGCTGTCTTCCTGTTGCGACGCCGGTTTGCCCCGGATACATTGGCCGCTCTCACTTTCCTCGCTCCCTGTCTTTCTTACGTCGTTTCTTTCTACACCGGTCAGGTCATCGTCTTCGTTCCGGGCGCGGTTCCAGCGGATGCTCCGCACCAGCTATTCAATGCGCGCTTCGGGAGCGTCGCCGTTCCAGCCACCGCTCTGTTTGTGTCCATACTTGCCAGCTACCGCTTCCAGGTGAAATGGACGTGGTTCAGGCGACAGGTCGAAGTGGCCCGCTGGCAAGCCCTGGCGTCGCTGCTGTGCATCATCGTCATCGTTGGACAGACTTTCTTGACGATCTCCAGCGGGATTATCTCGCTCCAGGATGGCCTGTATGGCGTCTCCTGTGCGCCGGCGCACCCCATCATTGGCTACCTCGCACAACATTACACTGGTGGGAAAGTCCTGAAAACAGTGGCGTCATCGAAGATCGATGCTTTGGAACCTCTGGCTGGCATTGATTTCAGCAACGTCATATACGAAGGTTCTGGTAACTTCTGGAAGAACGCACTTAACCAACTAACCCCTGATGTAAATTGGGTGATTATCAATCCCAACGACCCGGATGACATTCTGGCAAGACATATCGACGTGAGGCATCCGAATTTCCAATCGCAGTTTACCCGCGTTGTCGAGGAAAAAGGCGGCCTCAGCTTATATGGCCGTCATCAGCAACTTTGGTTGCCGATACGGCCCCTATCACCGGCGTTGATTGCCGATTTTAACGTGCGCAGCCAATGCAAGGGCTAGGACAATGTAGCGATTACTCAACCCTTCGCGTTAAACTTCACAGGGGCGGCCCAAATCACTCTGTCCATCGATTCAGGTGCTATGCTGCCAATCGGGTTAGCTTGTTGGTCGCTTCGGCTTGCGGATAGACGCGCCGCTCAGGTCAGGGCATGTCAAGAATGCCTCTTATATGCTGCCCTTGCACCAGGCTCAAAAATATTACTGCCGTGTGGTGCTTATAGTTTTGGCTGTTGACGTGTGCAGTGACAGGTTGAGCGTGCTGACCGGGCGCCGCATCGTCATTATGCTGGCGGCACTGACGATAATGGTGTCGGCAGCTCAAAAAATAAGTTTTGCGCAAACATCTACGCTGCCAGCGGGCGGTGTCGCCAGCCCATGCGCCCATGTCAACGGCCAATTCATGGAGACGGACGGTATCAATTTCTGTTTTCAGGGTAAGCCTGTGTACCTTCACGGGGCAACGATGTATCCGTACTGGCTGTACAAGGGTGCTCTCTATCGTTCTCGAGGCTGGACACAGCCTGAATTCAAGCAATATATTGATACCATACTCGGTCTGGCCCTGTCAGCAAAACTTAATACGATCCGCCCCACAGATTACCTGAGTAACGCCAGAACCTGGTCTGACCCTACGATATGGAATAATATGGATTATCTCGTCAGGCAGGCCCAGAGGCGGCACCTATGGATCATTTTAGATCTGTCTACATTCCGCCAATGGCTGACCAACCAGGGGCATTCTTTTGTCTACAATCTGGACGACTGGCGGCCCTTTGTCAGATTCGTCACACAGCGTTACCGCAATGTTGTGGCGATCAGTCACTATTCCATAGCAGGGGAGATCAATTCGGACAAAGACGGTGGCGTTACCGCCGATCAGTATGCCCAGTTCTACCAGTCAGTATTGAGCGAGATCCACAGCGGCGATAGAGGGCATCATCTGATTTCAATTGGCGGCTTGTCATACCTGAACATTGACCCAACCATTCCCTGGCAGACGCTCTATGACCTGCCTTTTAACAATATAGTCGCCCTTCATATCTATTCTGATGGGGATCGTACTGTTACCCTGCCTATGGTTGCTGCGTGGGCGCACACACACAATAAGCCGCTTCTCATCGAGGAGTTTGGCTTTAGGCAAGCGCTAGGCGATAAGGCTCGTGCACAGGCTTACGCCGATCTTTATCGTGAGCAAAAGTCCTACAACGCAGGCGGCACCATTTTCTGGAATCTGGGGATGGAAGTTGCGCCGAATTCCTTCGATGTCAACCCTGATACGCCTCTTACGTGGGCAGCCGTGCAACATTACCCGTAAGGCGTAGAGAATACGCCACCTGGCGTTGTGGGGGCAGCCTGTCCCCCTGACAGGTTCAGAAGAAAGCTGGGGCTGTTCGTTCTTTAACTCCACATTACTTGCCCTTCGCCCCAAAAGTGCGGAACATGAGCAGAGGATGCCGATCAGGTCGGAGATAAAGCGACGAGCGTGTTGATCAGGGCAATTAGTAGGGTGATGACCAGCACAGCGACGCCGATCAGCACCCAGATCGCAGCGGGTCGGCCCGGCTCCAAAGCCGTCTCGCCAAAGTCAAAACCGATCAGAACACGCCAGCCCACCCAGTACAACACGAGACCGATCACGGCCAGCACCATGAACAGACCAGTGACGAGGTCCGCTGGTTTCAGGGAACCAATGTTGAGGCTGCCCACCGGCAATGCAAACAGAAAACCGTATATAAACACGCCCAGTGCGCCTGTCAGTACCAGGGCGACCAGCCCCGCGATCACCGAACGTGCCAGCCGGGAGCGGCGTGCCAGCCAGCGCGCCAGTCTGTCCAGCCGGGATAGCTGGTGTGCGGCTGCCTGACCTGCCCGGTTCTTTTTGCTCATGGAATCTGCGCGTCGTTATCTTCTTGGGGGGCAATCCTACCTGAGGGCCGAGCGGACAAGAGTTGTCACGCAGCCCTCAGCTTTCATCGCTCAGGGTTCGACTACCGGCACGTTGCCAATGGCACTCAGTGCCTGCCCCAGTTGCTTGTTGATCCAGCCCTTGCCACCGGAGGTATCGACCTGCCACCACTGGCGATCCCGGCTCTGGCCCAGGATGGGCAGCCTCGTGCCAGCGTTGACAGTCAGCATGACCGGGAAGGCCACATTCGGGCCGGTGCGCACGTTCACCGTCCCGGTCAGGACGAGGAATGTAGGCGTTGCGGTAGGGGCGTTGGCCGCCTGGCTTTCGGTGATGGGCGCGCTGCCAAAATAATCTTTGGTGATCACAAAATTCATGTTGATCCAGCCGTTGCCGAAGCGCGTAGTAACCTGCAACCAGATGCCGTCGGTGGTTCGGCCAATAATCGGCACAACCTCGCCGCCAGTCAGCACACCGATGGCGGCAAAGCCGAAGCCTGGCCCGGTGCGCACGGTGAGTGCGCTGGTGTTGATGATGGCGCGCGGCCCCTCAACTGCCGGTGCGCCTGTCTGCGCCGGGGTTGCGCCCGCCAGATCGGTGGTCGAGGCCGCGATCCAGCCTGTCCCGAAGCGGTAACGAATTTTCAGCCAGCTTCCATCTGGCCGGGTGGCAAGCACAAAGAACTGCATCCCTCTGGACATGGAGCCGACAGCCAGCGCACCAATGCCAGGGCCGCCGCGCACGATCACGCGCCCGGCAGTGACCTGCCCAATCGGGCCGGGGCTGACTACCGGAACGTCGCTTGTGCTGGTCGTGGCATCCAGATGCCACAGCCAACCCGTCCCAAAGCGTGTCTTAACCTGCCACCACTGGTGATCGGCGCTGACGCCGAGCAGCGGTACGGTTTCGTTGAGCCGAAGCACACCGATCCACCAGAAGCCCTGGCCCGGCCCGATCCAGACATTCACGCGCGATTGGGTGGCCGTCGCCGTCGCCGTGCTGGCCTGTGCGCGCGTGCTGGCGTCGCTGTTGCGCGGCGATGCCAGGCTGGGCGCGGCCATAGCCAACGCAATCATGAATGCACCCAATACCAGTGCCGTTCGAAGCAGGCGGCGTGCCGGGAATTTCATGACGACCTCCAGATGAAGGCGCAAGATCACAGTCGCACCAAGCGCACAGTTTAACTTGCCGTTCAGCGGCGGGCAAGTTTCCCGCTACTTCACCAGCGCGCCCAAGCGCTCCTGGAGGGCGGTGCGGCTGCGCGTCAGATCGGCCAGCCTGGCGCGCTGCTGTTCCACAACCTGTGCCGGCGCGCGGCTCACGAACGACTCGTTGGCAAGCTGCTTCTCGGCTTTCTCGATCTGCTGGTTGATGCTATCCAGTTCTTTCTTCAGGCGCTCACGCTCCGCGTCGAGATCGACCATGCCGGCCAGTGGGAGGTAAATCGTCACATCGCCTGACACCACCGCCGCCGACTGTTCCGGCGACGCGCCTTCGAGCAGCGTGATCTGATCCACGTTGCACAGCCGTGCAAACAGACTCGCATACTCCTTAATCAACCCGGCGTGGCTGCCACCCTCCGCAAAGGCTTGCAGGCGCTTGCCCGGATCGACGTTGTATTCGGCGCGCACGTTGCGGATTTTCACCACCAGGTCCTTGAGCAAATCCATTGCGCTTTCGGCTTCGGCGTCTGCGAAACGCGCATCGCTGACCGGCCAGGGCGCGATGATCAGCGCCGGGCGCTCGCCGGGCAGGTAGCGCCAGATTTCCTCGGTGATGAACGGGATGAACGGGTGCAGCAGACGCAGCGCCGTGTCGATCACGTGCAGCAGCACCTCGCGCGTGCGCTGCTTGGCGGCTTCGTCTTTGCCATATAGCGCATTCTTGCTGATCTCGACGTACCAATCGGCGAACTCTTCCCAGAGGAAATCTTTGATCTGGCGGCCCGCCTCGCCGTACTGGTACGTGTCAAAGAGGCGCTGTACGTTCTCCACCAGCCCATTCAGACGGCTCAGAATCCAGCGGCCTGGCACGTCCAGCTTGCCCGGTTCCGGCGCGTTGAAGGTCTGGCCGTCACCCAGGTTGGTCGTCACGAAGCGCGACATCTGCCAGAGCTTGTTGCCGAAGTTGCGGTTGTGCTCGATCTTCTCTGGGTCGAGGTTCATATCGTTGCCAGGCGATCCGCCCGTGATCAGCGTGTAGCGCAGTGCATCGGCCCCGTACTTCTCGATGGTCAGCAGCGGGTCGATGACGTTGCCTTTCGTCTTGCTCATCTTGTCGCCGTTTTTGTCGCGCACCAGCCCATGCAGGTAGACGGTGTGGAACGGGATGTCGCCGGTGAACCACAGGCCCATCATGATCATGCGCGCCACCCAGAAAAACAGGATGTCGTAGCCCGTTTCCAGCACGTCCGTCGGGTAGAAACGTTCCAGGTCAGGCGTCTTCGACGGCCAGCCGAGCGTGCTGAACGGCCACAGCCCGCTGCTGAACCAGGTGTCCAGCACGTCCGGGTCTTGTTCCAGGTCGCGGCTGCCGCAGGTGGCGCAGTGCGTCGGCCCCTCCCGATCCACCGTGATGTGGCCGTTCGGGCAGTAGAAGGCCGGAATGCGGTGGCCCCACCACAACTGGCGGCTGATGCACCAGTCCTTGATGTTTTCCAGCCAGTTGAAGTAAATCTTCTCGAAGCGCTCCGGCACGATCTTGATGCGCCCGTCGCGCACCGCCGCAATCGCTTTGGCCGCCAGCGGCTCCATCTTGACGAACCATTGCACGCTGATCATCGGCTCCACAATCTCGCCGCCGCGCTGTGATCGAGGCAGGATGGTTGTATACGGCTCGGTCTTAATGGTCAGTCCGGCGGCTTCCATATCCGCCCAGAACTTCTGGCGCGCCTCGAAGCGACCCAGGCCCGCGTAAGGCCCACCGTTCTCGTTGATACTGGCCTTCTTGTCCATAATGTTGATCATGGGCAGGTTGTGGCGCTGTGCGATCTCGTAATCGGCGAAGTCGTGGGCAGGCGTGATCTTGAGTGCGCCCGTGCCGAACTCGCGGTCAACGTAGCTGTCGCCGATGACCGGGATGGGGCGGTTGAGGATCGGCACGTAGGCCGTTCTGCCGATCAGGTGTTTGTAACGCTCGTCTTCGGGATGGACGGCCACCGCTGTATCGCCCAGGATCGTCTCCGGGCGGATGGTCGCCACCGGGATAAACTCGCCGCCGTCCACCGGATATTTGAAGTAGTACAGCGTCACCTGCTCCTCGGAACGCTCCACTTCCACATCGCTGACGGCAGTTTGCAGACCGGGACTCCAGTTGATCAGGCGCGGGCCGCGATAGATCAGACCCTGCTCCCAGAGCGTGACAAAGGCTTCGCGCACGGCAATCGACAGTGATTGGTCGAGGGTGAAGCGCTGCCGATCCCAATCGCAGCTTGCGCCCAGCCGCCGCAGTTGGTTGACGATGGTGCTGCCGTACTTGCGCGTCCATTCCCAGGTGCGGTACAGGAATTCTTCGCGCCCGATGGTTTCCCGATCCGTGCCCTCGTCGCGCAGCATCTTTTCGATCTGCAACTGCGTGGCGATCCCGGCGTGGTCTGTGCCAGGAATCCATAGGGCTGCCTTGCCGCGCATCCGTTCGTAGCGGATCATCAGGTCTTCGAGACTGACAAACATGGCATGGCCGAGATGCAATTCACCGGTGACGTTGGGCGGTGGGATGGCAATCACGAACGGTTCGGCGTCCTCACCTGCTACTTCGGGCTTGAACCAGCCGTGCTGCTCCCACCAGTCGTACAGCCGCGACTCTGCTTCGAGAAAGTTGAAGTTTTTCGGCATCTCTTCCATCGCGTCACATCCTCAGGCACACGCCAATAAACACAGCCAGGGCTGAGTCATACCGCCTCACCCCCGACCCCTCTCCACTTTGGTGGAGAGGGGAAAAAACGCTCCACTCAGGGCCGTCCCGTTTTCCCGCTCCGAACCCGGAGCAGTGGTTCGGGGGTGAGGTCAAGCTCTTTGCTCAGTCCTCATCGCTCAGTCCTTCTCAGGCGGGCCGGGTCGCCGTCACGACCAGTTCCCACGCCTGGGGTTCACCGTTTACGTTGATAAAGCCAACTTCGTTCAGCATGGTTTCCAACTCGTCGCGCCGCAGCGCACGGTACACCACCGGGTACTTGTTGACCGTATAAGTGCTGCCCTGCCCGCTGACGATGAACGTATTAAAGGTCACAGTCACGGGTGGGCCGTCGTCCCAATCCCACACATCGAACAGGATATGCTGCGTGTTCGGATCGTCGTCGTGGATATGGCGTGGCACAAAACGCGGGCGATCTTCCAGCAGAAAATCGAAGTCGCGTATGCCGATGACCAGTGTGCCACCTGGGCGTAAGAGTGTATAGAAGTTGCGAAGCGCTTGCGTGATCTCCTCGTCAGTGATTAGATGCGGCAGGCAGTTGCCTTTGGTAATCACCGCATCGTAGGGGCCGGCCACTGCGTAGGGCAGTTCGAGGAACCCGGCACGCACAAAGGTGATGTCATCCGCCACGTTGAACGACTGCGCCTGTTCCCGCGCCTTGAGCAGCATGTTGAAACTCGGATCGGCAGCAGTCACGTCGTAGCCAAGCTGCGCCAGGGCAATAGCCTGCGTTCCTGTGCCGCACGAAGCATCCAGCACCGTCCTGACGTTCCGATCCCGAAACAGGCGGCGCAGCGCTGAACCTTCGCGTTGCAGCGTTGCCAGCCAGTCTCGGTAAAAAAGATGGTATTGATCGGCGATGGCGTCGTAGAAGGTGTTGGTGTTACTCTGTATGGTCTGCATTCTCCTGGTTATCCTTTATCCCTGGACAAATGAAAACGCCTTCCGCCACACACAAGGACGAAAGGCGCGCTTTCGCGGTACCACCTTGTTTCCCCGGCGTTGCAGCCAGGACCCTCAAGCGGCGATAACGGGCCAACCCGGATGCGCTTAGTGCTCAGTCTCGGCGCACCAACTCAGGAGCGACTTCCGCGCTGCTCATCGGGCGATCTTTCAACCGGGGATCGCCTCTCTGCACGACGCTGGCCGCGTACTCCTCTCCGTCAGCGTTGTTAATGGGCCGAAAGTATAGCAGCCGCATCAAGCGTCGTCAATAGGCGCCTCCAGTGGCGATAGACGCAAGGAACGCTCAAAACAAGCGCGCTGTCAGGCCGCCGTCGGCGGTGATTTCTGCACCATGAATGAACTGCGCTTTGGGGCTGCACAGGAAGACAACCACGTCCGCAATGTCCTGCGGCCTGCCCAGCCGGCCCAAAGGATGCCAACTCAACAGGTATTGTAGCTCGCTCTCGCGTCTTTCCGGTGGCAACGAGTCCAGGTAGGCACGCAAGGCGTCTGTTTCTATCGCCCCCGGCGAAACACAGTTCACACGGATGTTTTTCGGGCCGAACTCCAGCGCCAGGCTGTGGGTAAAGGCGACGATCCCGGCTTTAGCCGCTGCGTAGGCCGGGCTGGTGGGCAGCGTGCGCTGGGCATGGACGGAAGCAATGTTGACGATGAAACCGCCCCCGGCGGCGACCATGTGCGGGATGGCAGCCTGAGCGCAGTGAAAGGCCCCGCTCAGGTCGATGCTAAGAACCTTATTCCAGGCTTCGGGTGTGTGATCCAGGAGCGGCTTGAAGTGCTGGTATCCGGCGTTGTTAATCAGCGTGGTGACGTGGCCGAAGGTATCGCAGGCGCGCTCGAACATGGCGCGCACAGCCCCCGGTTCAGCGATGTCAGCCCGGATGGCAACGGCCTGCCCGCCATTCGACACGATTTCGGCTGCCGTTTGCTGCGCGCCTTCCCCGTTGACATCGTTGACGATCACTTTGCTGCCTTCAGCGGCGAAAGCCAGCGCTATCGCCCGGCCAATGCCCTGTGCTGCTCCGGTTACGACGACAACCTGCTGATCCAGATTCATGGGCGCAGTCTCACAAAATGCCGTACCTGGCGAAGGCTTCGGACGCACTCATGCCGTTTTCGATGGCCTTTCGCACTTTCTTCTCGCCACGTACTTTTTCGAGCGCTTTGGCGAAAACGTCCTTTTCAGCCGCACGCGGCACAAGGCAAACCCCATCAACGTCGCCAAAGACGATGTCACCGGGTGCGATGCGGACGCCGCCCACGTCCAGCGGCACGCGATAATCCAGCACTTTTCCCCTGGGGCCTTGGTCCTGGGCATAGCTGCCATGCGAGAAACAGGGAAACTTCAGCTTGAGGATACCCTTTGTGTCTCGTAAATACCCATTCAGCACTGCCCCGGCAGCGCCCAACTTGAGTGCGCGCGTCGTCATCAGTTCGCCCCACAGCGCATAGGCCCCGGCTGCGCCCGAACTCAGGTAGACCTCACCCGGTTTCAGATCATCCAGTGCCGCCAGCATCAAGCCGAAGGGCCGGGCGAGTGGCCCGGCATGGAACTCCGCCGACTGGTCGGTCAGCACGTCAGCCTCAAGCACCGTCATGACGCGACCCACCAGCACCATGTCTGGCCTGAGTGGGCGGACTTGCGGCGGCAGGAACTGGCGCTGCAAGCCGAGTGTATCCATGATGTCGCCCACAACCGCCGTAAAAAGCTCTTTACGAGCCAGCGCGTACAGTTCTTCGTCACCTGACCACAGTTTCATGATGGCTCCTGGCTGCGCCTCTGCACGCTCGACATTCTACAGCAGTACGCGCCATTGCGCAGTGGAATGGCCGATTGGCGTCACGAGGCTGCCCTGGATTGCAGTCCAGGCGGACGCACGCCGAGCGTAACCTCGACCTCCATTGGTTGGTCCGCGCGCCGGATCGAAAGTGTCACTCTGTCGCCCGGCTGGTGCGCCGATATGACGCGGAAGAACGTATCGGCCAGGGTCGCGTCGCCCGGAGCCTTGAGCGCCGATAAGGGCTGGCCGTCAATCGCAACGATCAGGTCGCCGCGGTGCAAACGCGCCTTCACGGCAGGGCTGCCGTCGAAGATGCCAACGATTCGTACCCCGGTGTCGTCAATGGGTGCGCCTTGAATACCGATGAAAGCGGGATTCGGGTTTGATGGCCCCGGCACAGCGGTGATCGGGACGATGGTCATTGTAGCGGTTGGATGGGGTGTACTGGTCGCGGTTGTGAGCTGGGTAGGCGACGGCGTGAGCGTGGGTAGCTGCCCCAGGGCCACGCTCCACACATCCTCGACATGCCACATCTCCACGATCAGGCTGTCAACTATTCTAAACATGTCGATGGCGTGGAAGGTCACCCGTTGGCCTGTCGTCTGGAGCCGGAAAAATAGACCACGCAGATTGCCCTGGGCGGTCACGCGGCTGACCACTATCGACTCTTTCACGATAAGGCTATCAATTGCCAGGTGCAAGTTTGGGAAGCCGCGCCGGAATATGCTGAGACGCTGGCGTAGCCCTGCCAGGCCGGGCCGTTGGCTGCCAAGCGGGTTGTGATCGACCACGTCGTCCACGACCACTTCGGGCAGTTTGTCCAGCGTATTCTTGTTCACGATCTCATAGTAACGACACACGATGGCCCTGTATTGGTCTTCCGACAAGTTCTCCGGGGGCGCCGCTTCGGTAGCATTTTCCGTCGCGGCACTGGTCGCTGGCGGCGTAGCTACTGATGCAGTGGCGGTGCAGAGATCCGCTTGTGGAGTGGCTGTAGCGACCAGGCTCTGCTGGCGAATTGAACCCGCCTGAATTTCCAGGAGGTACGGATCGCTTGATGCGATAAGGATGATAAGCAGCGCTACGATGCTTCCCGTGAGAAGGGCGAATCTTCTAGACATTGGCTCCCCCCTGTCGCACTATCCGAGCGACATTACCGGCTATGTCCAGGCAGTGCATGGCTGTAAGTATAGGCTTATTGTAGGCCAGATTCCGAATGCCTAACAGGACAAAGCGAGCGGAAGGTGCGCCTCAAGTTGGATGCAGATGTTGATAGGAATAATAACGTAACAATCACGCCCCGTCTCCTTTGTCTTGACAACGAATACTTGCACAAGCGAACAACGTGTGATATAATTCGCTTATGATGACTGAACAAACAAGGCACGCGCACTACAACATCAACGACCACCTGGTGTGGTGTCCGAAATTTCGCCGTCCAGTGCTGGAAGGCGCTG
>Ga0070741_10010932_pt1 | contig 16942 bp, 12 predicted proteins | sample Coa_R1_4_FD_66440 | JGI IMG/M metagenome (GOLD analysis project Ga0070741, IMG submission 66440) | Surface soil microbial communities from Centralia Pennsylvania, which are recovering from an underground coalmine fire - Coalmine... | ecosystem: Environmental > Terrestrial > Soil > Unclassified ...
ACGGCAATTGGACTACAACGGAAGCAATTCGCTATGGTTCAGCTTCGCGCTGCAGCACCAGGCCATGCCGCACAAACGATCAAAATAGTCCTGTACAATCTTCAACTTAAATGCAGCTTCCAGGCAATATACTTGGAGACTTCTTCCATGATTACCCGGGAATGCTGCACAAACGAGAGCGGCTTCGTTTCCGCTCGCGGAGAGCCGTATACCTCCACGCCCTGGCTCTGCAGCATCTCTTTCACGCGATACATGTGGTAGCCATCGCTCACAGCGATGCAGGTCTTCATGCCGTTGGCGCGCATGATGGCCGCCACGCGCTGGGAGGATTCATTGGTGTCGTGGCTCTGGGTTTCGGCGATAAGCTGGCTCTCGGGGATGCCGTGCTCTTTCAGGTAATCGCGCCCTACCTGTCCTTCGCTGAAATGTAACTCGCCACCGGGCCCGCCGCTGGTAATCACGAAGGCTGCCAGTCCTTTTTCATACAACTCCGCTGCGTGCTCCAGCCGGGCGCGATAGACCGGAGACGGCCTGCCCCCATACTCGGCCGCGCCCAATACCACGATCACGTCGGCCGCGCGGGCCTCGTCCATGCCCGATTGCCGGGCAATCCGCCGGAACAGCAGCCCGCAATAAATCAGAAAGGCCACGAGTAGCAGGACAAGAAATCGCCAGAAAAATCTGCGCCTCTTCTTCTCAGGACTGCGGATGGACGAATTCTCGGGCATGTTTACAGTATGAACTTTTTACCACGGAGACACGGAGGCACGAAGAAAAGCTTTTGTGTTTGTTTAAATGCGATTACGCAATGATCCAGCGAGCAGACAGCGAAAAAATCGTAAATCGAACTTCACCAATCGTAAATCTTTTATTCTCCCAGCACCTGCTTGAGCTCCTGGGTGGGAATCGTTCCTTCGCGCACTACGCTCCAGTGGTCGCCGGTCAGGTCGACGATTGTGGAAGGCACTTCGCGGGGCGATGGGCCGCCATCCACGATCAACGGAATCACGTTTCCCAACTGCTGGCGAACGCCGTCGGCGGTGGTGCATTCACTGGCCCCGCTTACGTTGGCTGAGGTTGCGGTGATCGGAACCCCCGCCGCGCGGATCACCGCCAGCGGAATACTGGCCGCCGGCACCCGCAGGGCGACGTGGCCGGTGTTGGCCGTGACTTTGAGCGGCACCCGCGCCGCCGCTTTCACAATGATGGTGAGCGGGCCCGGCCAATACTTGCGCGCCAGGACTTCAAAGATTTCGGAGGCATGCACATCGCCCAGCTCTTCCGCCTGGTCCACGCTCTCGACCAGCAGCGACAACGGCTTATGTTTTGAGCGTGATTTTACGTGATAAATCAGCTCGACCGCGCGCAGATTGTAAGGATCGGCGGCCAGTCCGTAAAAAGTATCGGTGGGCAGGCCCAGCACGTGGCCTACTTGAATGCGTTGCGCCACATAATCGATCAGCGCAGGTTCCGGGTTAGCACTATTGATTTTGACGATTTCGGCGGACAAGTCAGTTCCTTGCTCTAAGCTTATGGCAGAGTATCTGAACTGCGAACCTAACACATCATTCTATTCCTCAGCAAGATGGAAATAATAACGCTAGCATAGGATGATGGTTCTTGGGAGTAACCCTTGTGAAAACACCACTTATTAATCGCGCTTGGCAACCGCGCCTCAGTTCCGTGACCAGCCGCCAGAACCCGCTGATCAAGCAGTTGCGCCGCGCTTTTTCCCATGGTGAAGCTACCAGCAATGGCCATGTTGCCGTGGAGGGCGTGCACCTGATCGAAGAGGCCATTCGCAGCGGGTTGCGCCTGCACGCCATCTTTTTCAGCGAGTCTGCCGGACAGCGCGCCGAGAGGCTTCTGCCCCAGGTGGGAAAAAATGTAGAAACCCTGCTGCTGCCCGACCAGGTCTTCGCCAGCGCGGTTGCCACTGAGCATCCCCAGGGCGTGGCGGCGCTGGTTGTTCCTAAAAAATTTGAGTTGAAGGAGGTTGCTGCTCCGGGTGGTTTGTTGATTGTTGCCATGGGTATCCAAGACCCGGGAAATCTTGGTACCCTGCTGCGCTCGGCAGAGGCATTCGGCGCGAGCGGCTTGATCCTGACGGAAGGAACTGTAAGCGCCTTCAATTCCAAGGTCATACGCGCGTCCGCGGGCTCGCTGTTCCGGCTGCCATGTGTTTCCGCAAGCTTTGCAGAAGCGCTGCCGGTATTGCGCGGGAACGCCATCCGCATAGTTGCTACATCTTCCCATAAAGGAACTCCGCTTCCACAAACTGACCTTAAAGGCGGAGTGGCCTTGCTGATTGGCAATGAAGGCGCCGGGGTCCCCAAGGAGGCGCTGGCACAGGCGGATGAGCGCATCGTGATCCCGCACTCTGCTAACGTCGAGTCGCTCAATGCCGGAGTGGCGGCGGCGATCATCTTGTACGAAGCCGCGCGGCAGAGAAATCAGCATTAACCACAGAACACAGAGAAAAATTGAGTCATCAGGAAATTTACGAATTACGATTTTAGAATTCGTAATCGTAAATCGAAAATTCAATTCTGCGCTGTGCGTTTATGGTGATGAGCTGTTAGTCGGTGTCTGAAGACGGCCGCTTCCGAGAACCAGGAAACCACCACTTAAATACGCGACCAGCAGAGCAAACATGCAGGCGGCAAAGATGAATTTCAGTCCTGCGGGAAGTCCGGAGGGCGAAAGGAAGCCTTCAATGGTTCCGGCCACGATGAGCAGGGGAATAATCCCCAATACAAGGCGAATGGCTTTTCCGCCGGCCAGGACAAGAGATTGCTTTCGGGGAAGAAGCCCAGGAAACAGCAGCCCGCGGCCCAGCAGCAAGCCTGCTCCACCGGCAATAAAGATGGCGGGCAGTTCGAGCACGCCGTGCGGGGCGACGAAGCTCCAGAGGCCAAGGCTCATGTCGGCTTGCCAGCAGGCGGTGCTGATGACGCCCATGAGGAGGCCATTAAAAACCAGAAGATAAATCGTCCCCAGCCCGGCGAGGATGCCCGCCGCGAAGGTAGTAAAAGAGACGCTGAGGTTGTTGGTCATGATGCCGCTGGCAGCTACTGGTTTGATGGAAACGATAGAGTGGGTCCACATTTCGTGCCGGTCAATGGTCTCGACCATCTGCGGGCCAATTACATTCAATACAAAGCCCGGATCTTTCATCGACACCAGCATTCCGCCGACTGCCGAGACAAAAAATATGGCAAAGGCGGCGAAAGTATAAGAAAAAGTCTCGCGGAAGATGGCGGGATATTCCTCCCAGTAGAAGCGCCACACGTTGCGGCCGCCCACGCGGCTGCTGCCGCTATAGACGATGTTGTGCGCGCGGCCCAGCAGGCGGTTGAGATACTCGGTGCTGGCGCGTCCACTGGCATCTTCGCGCACGGTGGCTAAATCGGCAGCGCTCTGGCGGTACAATAGGCTCAATTCCTGTAGTTCGGAATGGTTGAGCGCAGAGATGCCGCCGCGGCTGACGCGGTCTACAAGGTTCTCGAGACGGGTCCAGAGCGATCTGCGTTTTTCCATCCAGCGGGTGGAGATCATGGTTTACGCCAGCGACAAGCTTATCATTGATACCCCGGAGCAGATTCCCCTGGAATTCTCGCTTGCCGGCGTGGGCAGCCGCGCCCTCGCCCTGATGCTCGATACGCTGATCATGTTCCTGGTCGGCATTGTTGTGGGCATCATCGGCGCCCTGGCGATCGCGGCAATTTCCTCGTATTGGCCGGGGGCGTCGAATTGGGCATTCGCAATTTTCCTCATCTTCTTCTTCCTGCTGCAGTGGGGATACTTCGCCATCAGCGAAATCCTGATGAAGGGGCAGACTTTCGGCAAGCGCCAGCTTGACCTGCGCGTGATCAAAGACTCGGGGGCGCCCATCACCGCTTACGAGGCCATTGGAAGGAACCTGCTGCGCGCCATTGACTCGTTGCCCTTCCTTTACGGAGTCGGCATTCTCGCGGTGATGCTTAACAAGCAGAACAAGCGTCTGGGAGACATGGTGGCCGGCACCGTGGTGGTGCATGAGCGTCCCCTGGCCGATCTGCAACCGGCATTCACGCAACTTACATCGTCGCTGACGTCAGACTCGCCGCTTTCGGCCTACAATACCTCGCGACTCAGCGTTGACGAACTGCAGCTTATCGAAGCATTCCTGCAGCGCCGTTACGAGATGCCGCCGCAACTGCGCATCCAGACCGCGTTTCAGATCGCCGACCGCGTCGGCCGCACACTCGAGATTCCGCGCGAAGGACGTCCCGACCCGGAAACGCTGCTCGAAACCCTCGCTCGCGAGCGCCGCAGCATGGGAAGGTAGGCGATTTGTGATTTGAGAAGTACGATTTACGATTTTTCTCGAAGGCAAATTCCTGGCTGCGGATGACGCAGATCAACGCGCTCTGATTTCTTGCCAGAGATGGGCAGGGATTTTTCAGGATTTTTTGACGCTGGCCTTACGAGGAAAATCGTAAATCGTGCAAATCGTACTTCGTAAATTCGAAATTTCAAGAGGGGGTGGTTAGCACTCAGTATTCAGCGGTCGGCCTTGGATCATCCAGAACAACATGTGCTGAATGTTAAGCGCCAAATACTGAGTGCTAAAGAGCAAACGCCCACAGCCAAAAGCCGTAAGGCGTTGCCCGGCAGCCCTCCCCCAGAACTGCCACGCGAGCAATATATGTTTTTAGCTGCTGCCGGTAAAGATAACTTCAGTAATGTTACGGAAGGGAATGGGGATCGTTGGGTAATCGGGGTATTGCAGAATTGGGCAATTGCATTCTGCGGCCGAAGCGAAGAGGGCCTAGGGGTTAAACTGCCAATGCTTCTGGCTGAGTCGTTACGGACGTTACTGCATCTAAATCCAAGAAGTGTTAAATTAAAGGTTCGACCGGCATGCTACCATAAGCGGCGATGCCCTGATACAACATAAGGATCTGGAGGAATAATGGCAGGCAACACAGTAGGCAGTACAGTTTTGGAGGTAACCGACGGCACCTTCGAGCAGGAAGTATTAAAGTCGTCGCAGGTAGTGATGATTGATTTCTGGGCAGCCTGGTGCGGCCCCTGCAAGGCCCTGGCGCCGGTTGTAGATGAAGTTGCGGCCAGCTACAACGGCAAATTGAAGGTCGTAAAGATGGATGTAGATAAAAACGCTGCTACACCCGGCCGCTATGGCGTTCGCGGCATCCCGACCCTGCTCATCTTTAAGGATGGCGTAGTGAAAGAGCAGATTGTAGGCTACGTGCCCAAAGAGACCATCCAGAAGGCAGTGGATAAACACTGCGTGTAAAAAAGCAGTTCCCGGTTCTCAGTTCTCAGCAGGTCGTGAAGGCAGTATTCGAGAAACGCTGTTAGTGCGGTGGAGAGCTCGCGCTGAATAAGAAAGATTTTCGAAAAGTAACCCAGCCCGCAAGGCTGGGTTTTTTGTTTGGAGCAGTTGTCGGTTCCCAGTTCCCCAAAATTGTACCCCTTCTGAGAACCTGGATTTTCTGAGAACCGAGAACTGAGAACCGAGAACTTCTTTCAGTACTTTCTCAACACACCGACCACTCGTCCCTGAATCTGCACCGCATCTGCCGGCACCATGATGGGCTGCATCTGTGCGTTGGCCGGCTGCAGGCGTACCCGGTTGCCCTCGCGGTAAAAACGCTTCAGCGTGGTTTCGCTGTTGTGCACCAGGGCGACGACAATCTCACCGTTCCTGGCGGTCTTGATCTTCTCTACCAGCACATAATCGCCATCTACAATGTGTTCTTCCTGCATGGAATCGCCGCGCACTTCGAGCACAAAAACATCGCGCGAGCGCGTAACGTCGTGCAGGGAGATGGTCTCCTGATTTTCCAAAGTCTCGACGGGCTTACCAGCGGCAATGCGTCCCACCAGCGGCAGCGCCAGACTGGCGGCGGCCGCCTTGGCGGCGGAAAGATGCGCGGCTGAAGCCGCAGCCTGCATGGCCTGCTTCAGTTTGCCCTTTGGGGCCAGGATATCGAGCGAGCGGCTGCGGTTGTAGTCCCGCCGCAGCAGCCCTTTCTTTTCCAGGTTGGTGATGTGCTTGTGCACCGTGGCCAGAGAACTCAAGCCCATGCCATCGCCAATTTCTTCAAATGAAGGCGAGTAACCGTTCTTCTGCACAAACCCCGCAATGTAGTCGTAAACCTGCCGTTGCCGTTTCGTAAGTGCCATGGCCAACAGTATAAGCGAATAAAAGGCGAAGTCAAGAGGGAAGTGGCAAGAATGTTCGCAAAAAGTAAACGAGCGGGCGGATTTTGAACGCGATCTTTTACGGGCAACGATCAGACCGGAGCTTCCACCGGCGCCATTCCAGGGTGCTCGGCACAACCAGCTACTCTGGTTTGGCATCTACATATTGTAGGGCTCATGCGTCCTCGGGAATGAGTGGTGCAGTATGGAAAAGACCCCGGACTACGGACGGATCATGGCGATCTTGTACCGTAGAGGACAGCCCACCAACGAAGATTTGGCCTGGATTAATCACTATCTCGAATTGGCCGATAAGTACCAGGCAGTGACCGATAAAACTACTGACACAACTCCACCTGTCCGATCTAAAGCTAAGAAACAGTCAGCGTAAAGAAAGCATTTAGCAGTCAGCACTTGGCATTTGGCCCCGGCGCTGTGTTTTCTCCCACAGAACACCAGAATTGGTTTTGTTGATATCTTCGAGTCATCGGGCTGGACGCTCTTTCGTGGGCTAAATGCTAACCGCTAAATGCTAAGTGCTTCTTTTATTCCCCACTGCGATTCAGCGCCAGCTTTACGCCGCTCAAGCCGCTTACGTATTTGGCGACACCGTGGTAGAGCGAGTCGGCGATCTTCTGGCGGTACTCCGCGGTCTGAAGCTTATGCTCGTCGGCAGGATTGCTGACGAAAGAGATCTCAGCCAGAATGGAAGGCATGTTGGCCCCGATGAGGACAATGAACGGGGCTTTCTTTACGCCGCGGTTACGCATCTTTGAATTCTTGGTGGAAAGCCCAGTCGAGAGCGCGCTTTGCACATCAGAGGCGAATTCGCGCGATTCTTCAATCTTTTCCTTGAGAGCAATTTTCTTTACCAGGTCCTGCAACTCGTGAATTGATTTTTCCGAAACCGCGTTTTCGCGAGCGGCCACTTCGAGGGCATCGGCCGAAGAGGTGAAGTTCAGGTAATAAGTTTCAACTCCGCGGGCGGTAGGATCGTGGCTGGAGTTGGCGTGGACAGAGATGAACAGGTCCGCCTGTTCCTGGTTGGCAATGGCGGTACGTGTTTCCAGGGGGACGAAGGTATCGTCGCTGCGTGTATAGACCACCTCGGCGCCCATTTTCTTCTGCAAAAGCTTGCCCAGGCGCAGGGCCACGTCAAGCACCAGATCTTTTTCCTGCAGGCCGTTAGGGCCAACCGTGCCGGTGTCATGGCCACCGTGACCGGCATCAACCACAATGCGCCCGATCTTCAAACCAAGGGCGCGGATAAGCGAACGCTGGCCATCAGAAGCCGGCTGCGCCTCGCGGGTGGCCGCCTCCAGATCTTTGTCGCTGGCTTTTTTATGAACGCTGCGGAGGCCCTGGGCTAAAGTCGGGGTTGCGGCATCGTCATCGCGTTGCTCTCGCCCGTCCTCTGCGTCAGCATCTCTTTGGCTGCGTGGGACAACCTCCTGGAAGGTTGGCGCGCTGGTAGGCTTGCTGGTGGCCTTTACCTCGGCCTCGCCAGATTTGCCCATGGCCAGCGAGGTTGCTGGATCATTCCTGGCCGTATCGTTGGCAGAGTTCTTTGCGGCTGATTTATCCGCTATGGCCTTATTCTCGGCTCCAGGTTTGGCGTTTTCTTCAGTAGCTTTAGCGGCGATGCTGGCCGGCTTCTGAACCCTCTGGATGGCGCTGCTTGCGTTGGGCGGCGGGAACAACGCGGATAACTTAACCGAGCTGTGCGCGGGCACAACGGGCGGCGGCACGGTAGCTGCCGGCTTCGGTGTCCCCGGTTTCACGGTGATGGGTGTGGGATCGGCAGTAGCTGTATCAAGCGGAGCGTTCTTGGCAGCAGTTGTGGGCTGCGGGCTGCTGCTTGTTGCTGAGCTCGTGTTGGCGGTTTTTCCCGCCAACGTTGCTGCATCACCGGCGTCGGTCCACCTGGGCGGAGTGGAATTATAGGCTACAGAAGTTTGTGCCTGCGCCTTGCCGTGAATATCAATAATCAGGCGATAAGGGTTGGGCAGCAGAAATGCCGAATACTCGCTGACCGGGTCAACTTCGAGCACGACGCGGGTCACTCCGCGCTGGTATTGGGCCACGCGAATCTTGCGCAGAAAGCCGTCGTCTATTTCGAACGTCTTGCCTATGAGCTCGGGAGCGAGCTTGGTGTCAGCGAGATCGAAGAAGACGCGGTCAGGGGAAGGGATGCGTCCCGCCTCGTATTTAACTTCATCTTCCAGATCAATGGCGACGCGGGTGTAATCGGGCGTGGACCAGTGCCGGATGCCCGTAACTAACGGAAGCCTTCCATTGCGGGCAGTATCGTCAGGATGCGAGTCGGCTTCAACCTGCTGCAGCTTCGCATTCTGGCTTTCACGCGCAGCTTGAGCGTCGCGTTCTTCTTTCTGAGGGCCCCGCAATACTCCGCCCTCGCTTGCGCCCCGGGTCGCTGCTGCGGTCTCGTGCTGCGCCTGCTGCGCTTTCTTCCTGGCTTTTGCTGCTTTAGCTTTAGCGGCTTGTGGATGAGCGATATCATCCAGCGCCTGGCGAGCGTCATCGCTCAGGCGATGCTGGGGATGGCGCTTGAGAAATTCTTCGAAGGCATCTTTGGCCTTGTCGTTCTGCTCCAGGTCTTCCTGATAGATCTTGCCGATGGTGAACATGGCGGCGCTGTTGTGCACGCTGCCCGGATATTGCTGCATCAGGAATTGATATTGCGCGATGGCATCTTGCGAGGCCTTAGGATCGTGGAAGGCGCGGCCGGTTTCGGCCAGGAGCTCTGCGGTATCTACGATGCTCTCATCCGCTTTGCGGAAGTTGGCGCAAATCAGGTAAACCTTGCGGAAGGCCTCGGTCACGCGGTCATAGTCGCGGCGAGTACGCTCGTTTTCGGGACGCCCGTTCAGGGCCTCACGCATCTTCTCGGCGGTTTCAAATTGCGCCTGGGCGAGCAGCTTCTTTTGGGCCAGGGTACGTTTGGCTTGAGCGCAGGGGACGGCCAAAGCCAGCAGAATGCACAACCCTACAGCTCGACGTAAAGTACGATTGGAGCAAACACGAATTGATGCGCTAACTGCCAGAAAATCCCCTTCTAAATATTCACCTTCCGGCAGCGATGGTTCGCCTCCGGCCACTACTCCACGTTGCTGAAGGTCAAATGGCCTTCAGGATCGCGTGAAACCCGAATCGGCGCATGCGTTGGCCCGCCCATAAAGTTGAAGCCGTTGCCATACAGTTCGGTGATCTGGCGCACGTAATTGCGCGTCTCCCGGAAGGGCGGAATGCCCTTATGAGTATGTACGGCGCCAGCGCCGGCGTTATAAGCCGCCAGAGAGAGCCGCACATCGCCGCCAAAGCTGTCCAGCAACTCTCTTAGATGGCGGACCCCAGCCTCGATGTTTTCCGTAGGATCAAAGGGATTGTTCACCTTGAGCGAGCGGGCGGTGCTAGGCATGATCTGCATCAATCCCATGGCGCCCTTGGGCGAGACTGCATGCGGGTTAAAGTTCGATTCCACCTTAATCACGGCGCGCACCAGGTTAGGGTCCACGTTGTGACGCGTGGCCGCTTGTTCGATGGCCGCATTTACCTTCTCCGACGTCAGGTAGCTGGGGCCGGAGCCGGGTTGCTCGTGGGAAACAGCATTGCCGACGGACGGAGTAATGGTCTGCGTCTCAGCCAGCACCTCGGCTGCCGCCGAACGGGCGCGGCCTGCGGTGACGCTGGGCGCCGGCACCGCCTTCCAGCGATGCTGGGTGTTGCTCCAATAGACGTACTTCGGCTCGCCCCCGTAAGCCGGGGCGCTGGGCGAAGCCGCGCTGGTGGAAGAGTTCATAGTGTTGACCGGTGAAGCGCTGTCGTTGACGTAGGTAACGTGTCCCCCGGCGTCGCGGACGAGTGTGATGCCGTCCGCGGCGGCCAGTGGCCTGGTCACCAACAGCAGAAGAGATAAGGTCATCAGGAATGCAGTTCGGTGTTGTGCCATAGGTTTACCTTGAGCTTGCACCTAAACGAGTGCAGCCCACCCACCTAACCCCAAACCCTGACAGAGTTTCGTCCAGAGTAGCTGCATTATAGGCCGGAGAGCTTACCAAGAGCAATGCGGGCAAACAGGCGGAATCAGGGAAGTGAATGGCAAGAAAACCCTAAGAAACCAGGGGAAACCGGATATATTCAGGTATTTAGCGTAGATTACTAAGGTAATCTGGGGAAGTGTTGACAGTGGGGGATTGGATCATTGTCACGACACAGCCGAGGACGGCTGTGCCACACAAGTCTGGTGCTCTTCCACGGTAATTGAAATGAAGCTGAGCGGTACATTCTGAGAACCGAGAACTAACCAAGCACTCGCCTTGTATATTATTACTGCAATGGCCCCCGACACAGCTTCATGGCTCTATGGCTTCTGGTATCCTGCGCTGCGCAGCGACCGGGTACGCGGTAACGCGATGGCCACGGCCATGCTGCTGGGGATTCCATTGGTGGTGGGGCGCAAGCGCACGGGCGAAGCCTTTGCCATGCGCGATGCCTGTCCGCATCGCGGCATTCCCCTCAGCTATGGCGAGTTCGACGGAGAGCAGGTGCAGTGTTCCTATCATGGCTGGTGCTTTGAAGCCAGCAGCGGACAGTGCCGCGAAATTCCTTCGCTCACCGCCGATGCCAAGCTGAGGATTGACCGCATCTATGCCAGCGCCTTCCCCTGCCAAGAGCAGGATGGTTTTTTCTGGGTCTACATTCCCGAATCGGCCACATCGGGCGTTGGCGGCCAGACGCAGTTACCGGCGGAGCTGCCACCGGTTCCGCGCGTGCCTACATTCAGCAAGAAGTATGTGCTCACGCATTTGGCGGCCGATCTGCCGTGCTCGGTGGACCACGGCATTATTGGGTTAATGGACCCGGCGCACGGACCGTTTGTACATCAATCGTGGTGGTGGCGCAGCCGGCACAGCATCCATGAGAAGCAAAAGAATTTTGAGCCCATCCCCAACGGCTTCCGCATGAGCGCGCATGCGCCATCTTCCAACAGCGCGCCTTATAAGCTCATGCGCATGGCGGGTGTAAACGCCAAACCCGGCGACCAGGTGATAACGACCATTGATTTTATTTTGCCCAACCTGCGAGTGGAAAGCGTGCGCTATGGCGAAGGATGGTTTTCAACCCTTACCACTGTGACTCCCATGACCGCGACCCATTGCCGCATTGATGTGCGCGCGGCGTGGAACATCTTCCGCTGGGCCACTCCGCTGGTATTGCCGATCGGGCGCTATTTCGGCAAGAAGTTTATTCGCCAGGACCAGCTCACCATGGAGCAGCAGGCCGAGGGGCTGAAGCACAATCCGAACCTCATGCTGATTGACGATGCCGACCGCCCGGCCAAGTGGTACTTCGCGCTCAAACAGGCGCTGCTCGATGCCCGGCGCGCTGGCGGGCCCATAAAGCATCCTCTGAGCGAGCCGGTGGTGCTGAAGTGGAGAAGTTAAAAGATTTTTAGGATTTTTTGTCGTAGAGACGTAGCTTGCTGCGTCTCTCAGCTCCAAAAATAGCGTGTCATCCTGAGGGCGCGTTTTTTGCGCCCGAAGGACCTCCGATGGAGATGGGAACTACTCGCGGCGTAAATTGGACCACCCAGAACTTATGCCGTGAACCTTGTAGCATGACAACTTGCGCCTCGAACTCGCAATGACACCGCGCCATTCTATCCTCGAATATCTGGACAACTTCGAGCGCCATCGCTCTGAGATTGCCTACGTCCATCAGCGCGGATATCGTCATTACCGCTGGACCTACGGCGAGGTGGCCGAAGTCGCGGCGCAATTTGCCCGCGAGTTGCAAGCCCGGCAGATCGGCAAGGGCGACCACGTTCTGCTCTGGGGTGAAAACTGCGCCGAATGGGTGGCCGTCTTTTGGGGGTGCCTGCTACGCGGCGCCATCGTTGTTCCCATGGATCGCACCGCTGCCCCCGACTTTGCCCGGCGAGTGGCCGAACAGGTTACGCCGAAGCTGGCAGTCTGCTCCGGCGATCTTACGCCTGAGTTACAATCTGTTCCCGTTTTGCAACTGGAAAATTTGCGCGAACTGGTAAGCGGGCATCCACGCTCCGCTTATTCTTACTCCGGCATCGAGCGCAGCGATATTGTTGAAATTGTCTTCACCTCGGGCGCGACCGCCGAACCCAAGGGCGTGGTCATCACCCACGGCAACATTCTGGCTAACCTTGAAACCTTTGAGCCGGAGATTGCAAAATACATCAAGTACGAACGTATCTTTCACCCCATCCGCTTCCTAAACCTGCTGCCCCTGAGCCATGTCTTCGGACAGTTTCTGGGAATTTTTATCCCGCAGTTGATCGCGGGCATGGTTTACTTCCACCCGACGCTGAACCCGGCCGAGATCATGCACACCATCAAAGGCGAACGCATTTCGGTGCTGGTGGCGGTACCGCGCATTCTTCAATCGCTGAAAGAAAAGATCGAGCGCGATTTCGAACTGGCCGGAGAAAAAGAGCGCTTGCAGCAGCAGTTGCAGCTTGCCGCGCGCGAGCACTTTGGCCGCCGCTGGTGGCGCTTCCGCAAGATTCACAACCGCTTTGGATGGAAGTTCTGGGCACTGGTCTCAGGCGGCGCCACCCTGGATGCGGAGACGGAAGAATTCTGGCGGCGGCTGAGCTTCGTCGTCATCCAGGGGTACGGTCTTACGGAAACCACTTCGCTCATCAGCGTGAACCATCCTTTTCGCCTGGGGCGCGGTTCGATAGGAAAAGTTCTTCCTGGAAGGGAAATCAAGCTCGACGAAAATGGCGAGATTCTGGTTCGGGGCGAGAACATAGCCGCCGGCTATTGGCAGGGAAAAAAACTCCAACCTGTGGCAGCGGAAGAAGGCTGGTTTCGCACCGGTGACCTGGGCGAACTCGACGCCGCCGGCTATCTGCATTTTAAAGGACGCAGGAAGCTGGTAATCGTCAATGCCGAGGGGATGAATATTTATCCGGAAGACCTGGAGTCGGCGCTGCGCGCGCAGCCGGAAGTTCGCGACTGCGTGGTGGTAGCCCTGGAGCGCAACGGAAATGCAGAGCCGGTGGCTGCGCTGCTGATGCGCGCAGCCGCAGATGGGAAGAGCGATTCCGATGCCGCCGTTCGCCGCGCTAACGCCGCGCTGGCCGCACATCAGCAGATACGCCGATGGCTGGTCTGGCCGGAGCCGGATTTTCCTCGAACCTCTACGCACAAGGTACGAGCCAATGTCGTCCGCGAAGTTGTGCAGCAGCAACTGGCGGCGCCGGATGCAAGCACAACCGCAACCGCGCAAAGCCCGCTGGCCGAGATGATTGCCCGCATCACCAAGCGGCCTCCGCAAACGCTTTCGCCGGATGCAGCCCTTGAAGACGACCTCAACCTCAGTTCGCTCGACCGCGTGGAGCTGATGAGCGCGCTTGAAGATCGCTACCAGGTTGACCTGGATGACAGAACGTTCGCCGAAGTGAAGACCGTGCGGGAGTTGGAACAGGCTCTGCGCGCATCGGCCCCCGAACCACAGGCGGCGAACTACGAATATCCGCGCTGGGCGCAGCGCTGGCTCGTGCGCTTGATTCGACGCCTTGTTTATTACCTGCTGACCTGGCCGGCGACCATGTTGCTGGCCGCGCCGCGCATTGAGGGAAGAAAAAACCTTGAAAACTTTTCTGGCCCGGCGCTTGTCATCAGCAATCACATCACCTACATCGATATTGGTTTCATTCTGGCGGCGCTGCCGCCGCGGCTCCGGCATCGGCTTACAACAGCCATGGGCGGAGAGCGCCTGCTGAATATGCGCCGTCCACCGCGCGATTGGTTCTTTCTGCGCCGCTGGCTGTATCGCGCGGCTTATGGATTGGCTGTCGGGCTGTTTAATGTCTTCCCGCTGCCGCAACGCTCCGGATTCCGCGACAGCTTCGCCTTCGCCGGCGAGCTGGTAGACCAAGGCTACAGCGTGCTGGTCTTCCCGGAAGGGGAACGCACGCCAGACGGCAAGATACATACATTCCGCTCAGGAATCGGCCTGCTGGCGACGCGCTTGAACCTCCCTGTAATTCCCATGCGCATTGACGGGTTATGGGAGTTGAAGCGCGCGGGCAAACAATTTGCCGTCCCCGGAAAAATCAAGGTCCGGATTGGCAAGCCGATGAGGTTCGATGCGGCAGACGGTCCAGATACAGTCGCGCGCAAGCTGCAAGAGAGTGTCGCAGGGCTTTGAATAGTTTCCACCACAGAGGCACAGAGAAGAATTGAGGCACTGGATTGTCGATTTACGAAGTACGATTTACGATTTTGTGAAATCTTAAATCTTAAATCGTAAAATCAATTTCTCCGCGCCTCTGCGCCTCCGCGGTGAAATTTCTGTTTATCTCGCGGCTCCGGCTTCGTACGCAAAAGCGCTGGCGAAGTCCTGGGCGAACTGCTCGAATGTAATGGGCTTTTTGCCGGTGACTTGCTCCACCGCGTTCGATACTGCCGCCGCCTTGCCGGTTTTGTTGTAAGCCTGCAGGTCGAGCACGCCGTCGGCGAGCCAATCCTGCATTCCAACCTGCAATAAAAACTTTTTGAGCTCTGCGGCGGGCAGGTCCACATATTTGACCTGCTTTCCGATCAGTTTTGAGATCAGCGCCGCCACCCAGGCGTAGTTCACGGCCTGGGCCCCGGTGAGCTCGTAGGCTTTGCCCTCGTGGCCGCCATCGCTGAGGATTTTCGCCGCCACCCCGGCAATATCGCGCGCGTCAACGTAGCTCACAGGCGCCTCGCCGGAGCAGCCGAAAATCGCTCCCTGGGTCTTGATGCTTCCGGCAAAGCCCAGAAAATTCTGCATGAAGGTATTGGGACGCAGGATGGTGTAGGGCACTCCTGAGGCCACCAGCTTCTCTTCGGCTTGCGCGTGCCACTTGCCGAACATGTGTCCGCCACCGCTACCAGCACCAATGACGGATTGCTTGACAATGTGCTTCACGCCGCTGCGCGCTGCTTCCTCAATGATGTGGCCTTCGAGCGCTGGAAGCTGGGGAAGCGGCGAGCACACCAGATAGGTCTTTTTCACGCCCTCCATGGCCTTGGCCACGGCTTTGCGATCGCCGTAGTCGCCCACCACGGCCTCCACCCCTTTGGGCGCCTGGTCGCGCTTGGCAATGGTGTAGTACATGCCGCGCACCTTGGTCCCGCTGGCCACCAGTTTTTTCACCAGCTCGCTGCCGACGTTCCCTCCGGCCCCGGTCACCAGAATCATATGGTTCTTCCCCCATGTGTGGATTGGAGGGATCAGTTTATATACTGATTTACGATTTATGAAGTGGAGAATTAAGCCTCTAGCTACTAGCCTCTAGCTGTGATTGGGGCTCTTAGCTTAAGGCTGGAACTTAAGTGATCTGCGTTCATCTGTGTAAATCTGCGGCTGTTTTTTTGTTTAGAGGGCTGAGTACTGTGCATCAAGTATCAAACCCAGAAACAGCTAGAAGCTAGTAGCTATTCGTCAAGGATTCGACCACAGCGTAAGACTCGCTGAGCGCGGCATCGAGCGCCGCCGGATTCTTGCCGCCGGCCTCGGCCATGTCGGGACGGCCGCCGCCCGAGCCGCCTACTTTTTGCGCGATGGGAGAGATGATCTTGCCGGCCTGTACTTTACCGGCCAGGTCTTTGGTGACGCCAACGATGAGGGCGACTTTCTTTTCCTTTGTCTTTGCGCCGTTTTCTCCGTCGCTCTCAACTTCCTGCACCGAGCCCAGCACCACGATGCCGGAGCCCAGCTTGTTGCGCAGGTTGTCGACCAACGTGCGCATCTGCGGGCGTTCGAGGTTATCCACGCGCTGGGCGAGGACTTTGATCCCGTTGACCACTTTGATGTTGTCGGTCGCGGCGGAAACCGACGACGATGCCGACTTCATGCGCGCCTGGTCGAGCTCTTTCTGCAGGCGCTTGATCTCGGCTGCGTTCTTTTCGAGTTCTGCTCTCAGGGCTTCGGCGGGCGTGGCCGCGGCTTCGCGGCGGCTGACTAAATTGCTGACCACGCGTTCGAGTTCGTGATCTTTGCGGAAGTGGTGCAGCGAGCCCTCGCCGGTCACAGCTTCGACGCGCCGCACACCCGATGACACGCTGCCCTCGTTCAGGATTTTGATCAGACCGATCTCGCCGGTTTGGGCAGTGTGGGTGCCGCCGCAGAGTTCGGTGGAGAAATCTCCGATCTTGATCACGCGCACGCGCTCGCCATATTTTTCCCCAAACAGCGCCATGGCCTTGTATTCGTTCACGGCCACGTCAATAGGAACGTCTTCGATGGTTTGTACTTTTGTGTTCCGCAGCACTTCCTTATTCACCAGGTCTTCAATGTCCTGCAGCTCTTCATCGGCGACAGAGGTGAAGTGCGAAAAGTCAAAGCGCAGATGCTCAGGATCAACCAGCGAGCCCGCCTGTTTCACATGTTTGCCCAGGGTTTCGCGCAGGGCGGCATGGAGGAGATGCGTTGCCGTGTGGTTGCGCATGGTCTCCATGCGGACTTCGGCGTTGACCACGGCATCAACTTTCTGGCCAACATGCATGGGCTGGCGGGCAATGACCTTGTGGGCGCGCACGCCCTGTATTGGGGAATAACATCCCTGGACTTCGGCGACGATGGTGTTGTGCTCGTCGTTGTAGAACCATCCGGTGTCGCCGACCTGGCCGCCAGAGTCGGCGTAGAAAGGCGTGTGGTCGAGGACGATTTCACCCTGCTCGCCCGACGTCAATTC
>Ga0070741_10010933_pt1 | contig 16941 bp, 7 predicted proteins | sample Coa_R1_4_FD_66440 | JGI IMG/M metagenome (GOLD analysis project Ga0070741, IMG submission 66440) | Surface soil microbial communities from Centralia Pennsylvania, which are recovering from an underground coalmine fire - Coalmine... | ecosystem: Environmental > Terrestrial > Soil > Unclassified ...
GTCGCTGCTCGTCAGCAAGTTCCCTCTCCAGAGGTTTACCGATCCGTGTCCTTCATAGTTAATGATCTTCCCTCCCTGCGAGAGTTGATCCAGTAACTCTGTCCTGGCATCGGTGTTTGTCTGTCCTCTGACGATGCTCACTACATTCATCTGTGATGGGATCATTGATTTGAGCTGAGCATTAGGTGTATTGAAGTCCGCGTTGTCGCTGATATCTGATACCAGTACCGCAGAGTCTGTCTTGCCTGATTGTTCGTAGCCAATGATCTTACTCACCAGGTCGCCTGCATCCGCAGCATTTCTGACCGGCAATCTGCCGATGGACATCTGTGGAATTCCGTTGTTGTTGAAATCCACAAACCAGTCATCTGATGCTGTCTCCATACTGGTGGTGTCGATCAATTTCACTGGAACAAGATCGGTATTGCCGAGCCCAGTGTAGTTCTTTGGATCAAGTGATCCGCTTCCGGCCAGCAGCACATACTGTGGCTGTTTTTGCCAGTGCAGATACGCCCAGTTGAGGAAGTCCTTAACCGCATACGGAGTATGAACGCCATAGCTGAACTCATCGTAGATGTCTTCCACATCCACTACTGATACAGCATAGCCCTGGCTTTGTTTGAATGCTGCGAATGGCTGAATGCTCGCAGCTAGCTCTTTGCTGGTGATGATCAGATAGTTTGCTGCGCCGCCTTTATTCAGATTTGATGGCTGATTGATTGTCATTGATAACGGCTGCAGCATCTGATCCGAGGTGAAGACGAGCAGATTCCTCTTCTGGTCAGGACCAAAGCTGATCGAGTAATTCCCTGCATCTCCAGCTACAGTTCCCTCTACCTCTACCGGTTGATTAGAATTGGCTATATCAATTGCTCTGATCTGATTTGATGTGAATCCCGTCACCTGAGCGGGCTGCGAAGACGGCACAGAGATAAACAGGCTGTTGTTATTAGCAGCATAGGTGTGAGCATACGTAATCCGCAGGTAATCTATTAGAGAGACATCTCCGCTGTTCTGAGCTGCAAGACTGATATTGTTGCTGCCCTCAATTAACGCAGATTGCGGAACAGTCACAGTTACCGTCTTATGCGCCATTCCATCAAACGTGATGCTCTCTATTGCAGATCCGTTGAGCATCACGTTAACCTGATGGCTGTTGGTGGTGACTCCCTGCAAGGCTATTTCCACTATTGCCTGCGTCGAAGCGTTCTTATCTAGGTGATCGACCGTCAGCGACTCGGAAACAGTACTGGTATTAACAACAGGACCGAACCAGTTCTCTGCGTCTCCATTTCTGAGGCTGGAGAAATAGATTGATCTATCCTTCCGTTCCACTGTATAGAGGAACGAAGAAGGACCGCTGTTGTTTGTTGATCCTGGTGATTGCTGCGAGCCGATTCTCCTGCCCGGTTGCGACCCTACTACAAGCCAATAGACTTGAGTATTGCTGCTAGGCGTATCAAGGGCCACACCATAGAACTCAATGCGGTTATTGTTCAACTTGATCGGTACTTCTGTGCCACCTACGAACATCTGCAGGCTATTAGGATTGGCAGCAGTATTGAGACCAGCGGCATAGAGATCAGTCATATTGATCTGATACCAGCCTGTTTTGTTTATGGCTATCTTAATTGCCGACTGTGATGCAATAGACCACTGTCGTTGCAGTGAAGAGGAGATCGGCGATGGTCTGCTGGGAGAGCGACCGCTGGTTACCGAAGCTGAATGTACAGAAGTTTCAGAACCATAACTGCCTGAAGTGATATTGGCTCCAGCGGGATAGCTATTCTGGATGACAGTGCTCTGACTAATAGCACTGTTCAGATCAGACAGCAGCATGGAGTTGGCTCTCGACGTTGCTGCCACCGCCCCTGACGTGCCGAAAGGTCCGTGCCAGGTGGAAGTGCCATTGAGGTCGACATCTTCTAACCAGTAAGTTGCGTTGCCGTCAGCAGCGTTATCGAGCCAGGAGTATCCATTACCGGCTTCCACTCTGATGCCACTGCCGACCATCAAGGCGGTTCCTGCAATCAGAGAAGGATTGATTTTCACTCGTTGACCAGCTGCTTCACGATAGATATTGAAGCCAAGATTGTTGACCTCAAAACCTGTTTGCCACTTCAGCAACGTTCCGCTGCCTGTTGCTGCAGCCGTAAAGTTCTCCAGATTGACTGCAGTCGGCACTGTCGAATTCAATGTCCATGGTGAGAATTGAGTAATGCCAGTCTGCGTCACCGCATGATCGGTGGTGTCGCGACTGGACGCCCCCATGTTGTTCCATTTACTGGTGCCGCTGTCAAACCTCCACAGGTTTAGCGAAGTCTCGGTATTGCCGTTAAGCTCTGACGGTAAGTAATGCAACTGCACGGTGGCAGAGAATCCGCTGCCGCCGTTCGGGGTTATGACGTACGTCCGTTGCACAGCGCTCGGGAATCCGGAATTAGTTTGTCCGGTGGATGCATCGGTCGGAACCGTCTTTGTCAACGTAATCGTGATGTCCGTGGGCTCTGTTCCGCTGTTAATTTGAATAGTGTTGAACGGATTGCCAAAGCTGAGCGCCGAACCGCCCGAGACAAATCCTGTTCGTTTGACGCTGCCGATTACATCGCCTGTGCCTGTTGACGAGGCCGTGTTCGGCATTGTCAGAATGAAGGACGTGGCGTCCAGGTCAGTCGTTAGCGTCAGCACTCCATCCACGGTCTCATTGTCCGACAGAACAGCGCCGGCCCCGGTGTTATTGATTACCAGGTTGTTGAAGGTCGTTTCGTTGCTTCCGCCAATTGTTTGCTGATTAACGGCGTCGGAACTAACGAAACTTACGGTGCCAGTTCCCGCGTTAAATGTTCCGGCGTCATTTTCCCAGTTCCCCGTCAACGACATATTAGCGCTGCCGCCGTTGACAGTGGCGCCGGGATCTTCCATGAACCAATCGGTAACCGTGATATCTCCGTTAATGTTAACGTTGACCGGACGATCAACAGAATCACCCTCGTTATAATTTCCCGGACCTACGTTGACAGTGCCACCTGATGCGACGCTTTCGATTGCGGTCTGGATGCTGGTGAAGCATGGTGTATTACCAGAACAGGTACCGGCGGGATCCGTATACACAACTGACGCCTGGGTAACATTCACCGTATCGCTGCAGGAATCGTTGGTGCTATCGCTTTCCGTAACTGCTCCGTCAGGATTGACCGCGCAGATACCGGCTACGGCGGGATTAGCAAATGTGCCTGTACTACTGGCGAAAGCCCCAATCTGAACATCGAATGAACCGCCGCCAGCCAGGCTCACTGCTCCAGAAGCAGAGCATGAAACATCAGTTCCATCAAGATGACAACTGACAGTGCCAGTCAGGCCAGACGCATTCGCGACGCTTGGGGGACCGTAGGATATCAGGCCAGGCAGATTGTCCAGGAAAACCCGTTGTCCGTCCGCGAAATCGGCCGATCCTGATCCGTTATTGCTAATATGAATAGTCCAGATCCATCCCGCCCCGGCAAACGCATTCCCGGCAACATTGTCTGTTTTTGATGCCCTCAAGTCAGGCTGAACTGGAGCTGAAGCTACATTAACGGTATCACTGCAGGAGTTATTGGTGGTATCTGTTTCCGTGATATTTCCATTTGGATTCACGGCGCAACTTCCGCCTGCCCTCGGGTTGTTAAATGTGCCAGAAGCTGTAGGCGTAGCACTGAACTGGATATCTAAAGACCCACTAGGATCAATAGTGACAGCACCCGAGGCGGTGCAGGTGAGATCGGAACCCGTTATCCCGCAATTTATAACCCCAGCCGCTCCCGGTCCATTATTAACCACCACTGAGCCATAATTGATCGCCGTATCGGGCAAATTGTCGATCAAAATTGTATTGGTATCATCAAAATTCGCGGGGCCTGCACCGATGTTAGTTATATGGATATTCCAGGTCCAGCTTGATCCGACTGTGCTGTTCCCCGCGACATCGTCGGATTTTGTCGCCGTCAGATCAGGCAATTCTGCCTGCAGAAAACCAGCGCTCAGGACAAAACTTCCGCCAGTAATATCACCGGCAACTGGCTGGCCTATCGTTCCCGTTAGAGAAAGCGTGCCGCCACTGCTGGTATCTCCTCCGGACGCTATCACCGATTGCGGTATATCAAGCCCGCTTGACAGTGGAGCGGCCTTTGCCCCTGTCTTGCCGACCTCTTGCCTAGGTCGCGCGGTTTGCGCTGTTTTTATGGTCGATGCAGGCGCCTTTGCTACTGATCGCCTGCCGCTAAACTGGTAACGACCATAAACCGCAAGGCCGCACAACGCGATAAGAACAACTGCAATGTGATATCGTTTTACAAATAAGGTCATGGGGTTTGTCCTGTTTCGGTTACTGCTAATCCTCAGTCAATAATCGTGAAAACTATCGGCAAATCTCGGCCTGCGGATTCTGTGAGCAGATTGCTTTCCGCAAACTTTCAATAACCGATTGTTGTTGCTTCAACTGTTTCTGCATTGCAGACAACTGATCCTGCTGCTGCTGGATTTTTTGGTCGCGATCCTTGATCTCTTCATATAGGCCCTGAATGGCCGCGAACGCAACACCGTCCGGATCGATTGTAGCGATGCTTTTATCATTTTCGCCAATCTTGAATGTCCGGTAGAAATCCTGCGCCATAGCACCCATATGCCTGATCGAAGGAGCTTGGGTTTTGTAATTCCAGGTCGAAATTGGCAGCCTCAGGACTCCGCGCAGAACCTCGCGGCTGTTTACCGGGATAAAGTTCTCTTTCATATTACGGTCAGAAATCGAGCTCCATGAACCACCGCCTGCCGCAACCGTGACGCCTGCACTGTATGTACAGCAACTGGTAAAGAAACGAATGCCACCGGCGGCACGGACGTTAAATTGATTGTTGGCCGTAGCGGTCATTCCATCGCTTAAGAAACCTGCCGAGCCATCGCCGAGCGCAATCACGCCGGTGTAAACAGTGCTCCCGCCGGAGCAATTATAGGTGGAACAGGTGGATACATTCTTCCCAAGCACGGTTGAAAAGTTTCCCTCGGCAAAGTCCTCCAGCCCAATACATGTCGCAAATGCTCCCGTTGCCTGGCAGGGACCCACGGCTATTGAGGCCAGACCACTGGCTATGGAACTGGGTCCTAATGCAGTGCTGTCGTCGTTGGTTGCCTGCGCGCCAGATCCCATAGCAATTGCACCGACACCTGTTGCCGTGCCGTTGAACGCGAATGATCGGTCGCCGGTGGCCGTTCCATTATTACCAAGCGCTACGCTTTCTGTTCCGGATGCCGTGGTTGCCAGTCCCGCCGCAAAAGCGTGATCGTTGGTCGCCTGAGTGTTCTCGCCAAACGCAACCGACCAGTTGCCAATATTGGCGTTATCCCAATAGGCAGCGCCGAAACTGGATACCTGTCCAGCCCGGAACGCCATTTTTCCCGGATACCACATCATTCTTGTGCCCGCTCCAGTGGTGGGAACTGCACCTGAGCCTGCGGTGCCGGTGACAAGAAATCCTCCGTCCCCAATATATTTGAGCAACGAAGCGCTAGTGCTGAGATTCAGAAGTGGATTTACACCGGGTGACACTTGAGTGGCCGCTGGTTCAAGCCTTACGATACTGGCAGGCAATCGGGCATCATTGATGGTTGTCGATGTCGCCGCATCATTGATGGCATTAATAACATTGTTGCCCGATGTTGTATTCACATTGGCAGCGGTAATAGCGTAAGGCGCGGATGTAATCTGCTGCCGCGGGGACAGGACGGTAAAAGTCGGATCGCCTGGTTTCTTCGCTGCTACTTCCAGCCAGCGATCAGCGCCTGAAAATGCGGGCACTCCGAAATCCAGTCGAACCGTGAACACACCCTGGGAAACCGACACAGAATTGTTCACGTTTTGAATTCCGATTTGTATTCCGTTTGTTGCCGAATCGAAAAGCGTGAAGGTCATCTGATAGGTACCATTAGCGGCGGCCGTGCCGTCGGTCAGCTTTCCCTGATAGGTGAAACTGCTGGTTTGCCCTGAGGCGCTGGTCGTCGTAACAAACATTACAACAACACTGATCATCAAAAACAACTTCTTCGCTGACATTGCCGTAAAACTCCCATATAACTTGCGGGCGAAGTTCTTTGCACCACCTCGAATTGAGTTGCCCCGATGGGGGAAGGAAACGATTCGTGGACTGCCATAAGTTTCTACCGCAAAGAGCAGTGGCAAATCAAGCCCGGACATGTTTGTCTATAAAAAAAGCTCCTACTGTTGCTTCGTCAGTTTCTCAACAATCTTCTCCAAAGCTTCAACTCTTTTTGTAAGCTCGGCATTCGAGGTCTTCAGATCATTTATCTGCTGATCTTTTGCCTGATTAATCTTGTACAACTCCTGAATAGCGGCCAGCGCGACTCCACCTTCATCGAGAAGGTTGATATGCTTGTCATCAGTTCCGACAGCGAACGCGGCATAGAAATCCTGCGCCATCGGTCCTATATGCCGGATTGTCGCGGGATCAGTGTTGTAATTCCAGGTCTGAATTGGGATGCCGACCAGACGTTCCAGTACGCTTCGGCTATTGACCGGAGCGAAGTTCGATTTGACATTCCTGTCGCTGATGGCAGTCGTGCAACCGTTGCAACTTGGCACTTGCAAAGGATTGTTCATTACAACGTGACCACCGCCAGTTTCGTCGCTGATTACCAGATTGCCTGCGCCTTCGCCATTACTCGTTCCGGCGGAGATCAGCGCCCATGTGTGTCCGCCGGTTGAAGTGTTAACCAGTTCAGACCAAACGCCGGACGTTGAGGAGCCTTCCGCTCTTATTACCCTGAAGTCGCCCATGTTTTGGACTACATTTAATTTGGTGTTCGGAGCTGTCGTTCCTATTCCGACCCGAGAGTCAATTGGATTTCCATTAAAATCAGTCGACGATCCCAGCACTATGGCATTATTTTGGGTTACTTTTGCGTTAGCACCTATCGCTGTGGCATTGAATATTCCAGAAACCCCATTCGAATTAGCCCCCAGGAAAGTATTTCCGCTTTCCGTCGTATTCGATGCGCCGGAGCTTGCGCCAAGAAAAACATTCTGCTGCCCGATGGTATTGTTCTGACCGGCCGCTGCTCCTATCGCTGTGTTCTGAAGTCCCGAAGTGTTGTTCTGGCCGGCAGAAGCTCCCATAAAGGAGTTATTGCTGCCGGATGGATTTGCCGCTCCGGCTGAAACACCCACAAATGTATTGTTCGTTCCGCCGACTCCGAGGACACGATTCGATCCGACGTTATATTGAGTTCCAGTGACGGTGCTGGTCGCAGTGATGGTACTGTTCACTTTGAGCGGATTGTCAACGACCAGACTGCCGCCGCCAGTTTCATCGATGATGACCAGGTTTCCTGCGCCCTCGCCGTTGCCGGCGCCAGTGGAAAGAATTCCCCAGTTATGACCGCCAGTGCTGGTGTTGTTTAGTTGCAGCCAGGCGCCGGCTGTGTTCGACCCGTCAACCCTGATTGAAGGAATTCCTGAATCGACGATGTGCAATTTGAAACTTGGCGCTGTAGTTCCGATTCCAACTTTGCTGCTTGAATTACCCAGTACAAAACCGTTGGCTACTGTTACCTGAGAACCAGAGCCGATAGCGGTGGCATTGGTGATTCCGGCGGCGCCGTTGGCATTTGCTCCTATAAAAGTATTGTTGTTTTCCGTCGTGTTACTGGTTCCAGAGCTTACGCCGACAAACGTATTATTTGCCCCCGTTGTGTTACCAGCAATTCCAGTCCAGGCCGAGTTTGCGCCAATGAATACGTTACTCGAGCCACCAGTATTGCCAAAACCAGAGTTCGCGCCCATGAATGTGTTATTAGTTCCACCACTGCTGAAACCGGATACAACTCCTACAAAAGTATTGTTGTTGCCATTACCGGACGTGCCTGCGCCATTTCCCACATATACATTTTCAGATCCGTCAGTATTGTTTTTCCCCGTCTGAAATCCGAGAAAAGTATTGCCTGCTCCATCAGAGGTTTGCAGTCCTGCATTAAAACCCAGGAATGTGTTAAGGTTGCCAGTGGTGATTGCGTTACCCGTGCCCACTCCCACAAATGTGCTTCTATCACCAAGGTGAAAAATGCGATTTGATCCAATATTGAACTGAGAGGTCGCGGACACTGTGCCTCCAGTCAGTGTTCCACCTGCAGTCCCATTGCCGGAGATGTTGAAGTTACTACTGGTCTGCTGCGTGGTTGTATTTTGAATATAGTTGGCGCTGCCCGCAGGCAACGTTGCATTCAGTGTTCCCGTTACTGTCAGGTTTCCGCCAATAGAGCCGTTGCCCGAAATGTTGAAGCTTGCTGATTGAGGCGACACACTCTGATTCTGAACGAAGTTGCCTGGACCATTTGTTGTAGTTACATATTGCGAAGCGTCCACTCCGCCCAGTTGCGTAGCGTTTGCCGCGGTGTCTGCATTGGCCGCGCTCTGCGACCTGATCGCGTAGGGACTCGGATCGATCTGCTGACGCGGCGTCAAAGTTGTAAATGTTGAATCGGTACTTTTCTTCGCGCTGATTTCAAGAAAACGGTTTGCTCCTGGAAATGCTCCTGCTCCAAAATCCAGAGTGACGGCAAACAGACCGTTGGTTACAGTGACTCCGGTTTTAGACACCGTGGCAATCTGATTTCCTCCGGTTAGAGCATCGAACAAGGTAAACGCAAAGTCATAGCTCCCCGTCGCGGCGCTTGCGTTACTGGTCAGACGTCCTTGATATGTGAACGCCGTTGTCTGTGCCTGCACAGCCGCGCTGAAGCTGAGACTTCCTACGATAAAAACGACTATGATTGCCGTGGATCTCACCATTCACTCCTTAATGATCACTTTCGATTGGTTAGTTTTTCGATAGCCTTTTCCAGTTCTGCAACTCTCTTTGTCAAATCGTCGATCTGTTTATCTTTCGCCTGATTCGCGCGATAGAGCTCCTGTATTGCGGCCAGGGCTACGCCGCCTTCGTCAAGCAAGTTGATATGTTTGTCGTCCGAACCAAGACCAAATGCAGCAAAGAAATCCTGTGCCATCGGTCCGATGTGACGGACACCAGCTTTATCATCTTTGTAATTCCAGGTCTGGATAGGAATGCCGACCAGTTTTTCCAGAACACTTCGACTGTTGACTGGGGTTATGTTTGACTTGGCGTAGCGGTCGCTGGTAACGGTGGTGCAGCCGGTGCAACTGAGAACTTGCAGAGGAACGTCCATGACGACTTTTCCTCCGCCGGTCGAATCGGCAATGACCAGGTTTCCTGCGCCCTCAGAATTTCCGGAAGCGCTGGAAAGAATCGACCAGGTGTGTCCGCCTGTTGCTGTATTGTTCAGTTGCAGCCAGGTGCCACTTGGGTGCGAACCATCGATTCTCATAGTTGGAAAATTGGAATCCACAATGTGAAGTTTGAAGTTTGGGGCAGTCGTTCCGATTCCAATGCTGGTCGTTGCGCTGACCACGTTTCCGCTAAGAGTTCCGCCTACCGTACCATTACCAGAGACATTGAAATTGCTGCCGGCTTGTTGCGAAGTTGTATTCTGGATGTAATTTGCGCTGCCCGCAGGCAAAGCGGCATTCAATGTCCCTGTAACCGTGAGGTTTCCACCAATGGTTCCATTGCCAGAAATATTGAAGTTGCTACCGGCCTGCCGTGTGGTCGTGTTCTGTACATAGTTGCCACTGCCGCTGGGAAGATTTCCGCTGAGCACCATCGTCGTCGCCAGGGCCACTTTGTCGGGACTCTGTCCACTAATGGATACAACCGAATCGGCCAGCACGCTGCGAGTGGCGAACGGCGCGGCATAGATCGGCTGGCGCGGAGTAAGGGTCGTAAACGTGGTATCGCCTGAACGCTTCGCCCCGATTTCAAGATACAAGCCAGGAATCGCGGTATTGCCGAAATCCAACTGAGTGGTGAAGATGCCGCCCGTCACCGTAACACCCGATTTGGTTAGCGAACCGTGCTGGCTGCCTTCTATCAGTTGATCATAAAGCGTGAACTGCAAATCATAAGTTCCGTTGGCCACTTTACTGCCATCCGTCAAACGCCCTTGATAGGTGAAAGTCGGCGAAGGAGAGCAGTAGAGCGCTGGATCGTTTGATGCAGTAACTGTCTGGCCAAGCAAATTCCACGTAATGCTCGTACTCTGAGACAACCCAAAAAAGACCTGGAAAACATTGTGATTTACGCCTGGGAAGAAAACAACAGGTTGACCTTCATCTAAGGGGTTAGGGGAAAAAAAGTTGTTAGCGCCAATTGGAATATTGACGTTGGCGGTGTTGGCACTGACATACCCAAAGATGGCGGTTAAGAAACCCTGATTGGCGTTATCGTAAATGATGCTGACGCAATCAAGAAACGGAGTAACGCCGGTTGGGAGACCAGCATTAGGGTGGTGGCCGGCGGTAATTGGCAGCGCATTGATTTTGCCGGAAGCCCTTGACACCACTCTGGTCTCGGCTGCGATTGTGGGCCGCACCGTCATAAAGCACAAAGCACCTGCGAGCAAGCCCAGCAGGATCGCGCGTGTGTAAATGGATTCGCGCGTTGAATCCTGAGTCGGGTAATTCAAGAGCATCTTTGCTGACATATTTTTCTCTCTTCTGATCAAAAACCGACAATTGTTCCTTCGTGACTGATCACCATAAATTGACCGTTGCCGATGTATTGCAGCTCAATGGATGAGAACTGCCCACCCACCAAATAGCCGCCAGCGCCAGGTGTAGTTGTTGAAGCCGCGGTTAGAGCGGATGTGTAAAGCTGTCCAGATTGGACCGCCGCGACCAGTTTGCTGCCATCGGCTGAGGACGCGACTGAAATCCAGTTTCTGGTGCTATCTCTGGGAGTCCATGTAATTCCGGAATCGGTTGAGGTGTAAATCTGTCCGCCATCGACTACTGCGACCAGTTTGCTGCCATCGGCTGAGGAGGCGACTGAACTCCAGTTTCGGGTGCTATCTCTTGGTGTCCAGGTAGCTCCGGAATCGGTTGAGGTGTAAATCTGACCGCCATCGGCAACTGCGACCAGTTTGCCGCCATCTGCTGAAGACGCAACTCCAAACCAGTTTCGATTACTGTCTCTTGGCGTCCATGTAGCTCCAGAATCGGTTGAGGTATAAATCTGTCTGCCGTTGACTGCTGCGACGAGTTTGCTGCCATCGGCTGAGGACGCGACCGAAAACCAGCCTCTGGTGCTATCTCTTGGCGTCCAAGTTACTCCGGAATCGATTGAGGTGTAAACCTGTCCGTTAAAAACCACCGCTACCAGTTTGCTGCCGTCTGCTGAGGAGGCGACTGATTGCCAACTTCTGTTGCTATCTCTCGGTGTCCAGGTTGCTCCGGAATCAGTTGAGGTATAGATCTGTCCGCCGAAAACCACCGCTACTAGTTTGCTGCCATCGGCTGAGGACGCGACTGATTCCCAGTTTCTGGTGCTATCTCTTGGAGTCCAGGTAACTCCGGAATCAGTTGACGTGTAAATTTGTCCGCCGAAAACTGCCGCTACCAGTTCGCTGCCATCGGCTGAGGACGCGACTGAAAACCAGCTTCGATTGCTGTCGTGCGGCGTCCAATTAATGCCATATAAATTGAGGCTTGACCCGAGAACAGACTGGCCGGCATTCTGGGCTATCTTCCAGCCACCACTGCCCAATCCGGATACCCGAACGACATCCCCAAGATTGGGATTTGCCGGAAGCGTAATCGTCACCTGGCTGGCGTTGTTCGCCACGTATCCATTATTAGGCAGCGCCTGCTGTGTAGTGCCTGTCACCACTTGCCAGCGTAACGTTCCAGGTACATTGCTCAGCCCCGATCCATCGCCGCTGATGTTGCCGGCCGAAAGCGTGCCTCCGACAGTTCCATTGCCACTGATATTGAAATTCGAGTTGATCTGTTGCGTTGTCGAATTCTGAATATAATTCCCACTGCCTGCGGGCAAGGTCGCGTTCAAGGCCCCTGTGACCGTAAGATTGCCGCCTACAGTCCCGCTTCCAGAGATATTGAAGTTGCTGCCGGCCTGCTGCGTGGTCGTGTTCTGAATATAGTTGCTGCTGCCGCTGGGAACATTTCCGTTGAGCACCATCGTTGTTGCCAGAGCCACGTTGTCGGGACTCTGTCCGCTGATAGACACCACAGAATCAGCCAGTCCGCTGCGAGTGGCGAAAGGCACCGCATTGATCGCCTGTCGCGGAGAGAGAATGGTGAAGCTCGCGTCGGCCGGATGCTTCGCACCGATCTCGAGAAATAACCCCGAAACCACTTTGTTACCGAAGTCCAACTGGACGGTGAAGATGCCGTTCGTCACGTTCACACCAGGTTTGGTTATAACGCTTGGCGATCCTTGCTGATGACCAGCGGTCAAGTCATCGTAGAGCGTGAACTGCAAATCATAAGTGCCGTTAGCCGATTTGCCGCTGTCGGTCAAACGGCCTTGATAGGTGAAGCTCGTTGAAGGAGAGCAATAAAGCGAAGGGTCGTTTGATGCAGTAACTGACTGTCCGAGCAAAGTCCAGGTTATGCTGGATGTTGAGTCGAGAGGAAATGCGATCTCGAAAGCCTCGTGATTCATGCCCGGAAAGAAAGTGGTAGTTTGCCCCCTTCCTATGGGAGAAGGGGCAAAAAAGTTGTTAGTTCCAACTGGAACTTGTACGTTGCCGGTGTTGGCACTGACGTACCCAAAGATTGCGGTTAGGGTATTGTCCGCGGCATCGAAACTGACGCAATCGAGGAACGGTGTAATGCCGGTTGGGCCGCTAATATTACTAATCATCCCGCCGGTCATTGGCAGCGCATTGATTTTGCCGGGAGTCGTCGACAGCGCGTTCGTTTCACTTGCAATCGTCAGACGAGCCGCCGGGCAGGAGAAAGCACACACCAGGATGCCCATAAAGATCGCGTGCGTATAAAGAGATTTGCGGTCTGATTTCCGAGAAACAAGGCGTCGATCCATGGTGTTCCTCCTCTTAGTTTCAATCAATGCAGCGAGCCCGTCCGGATTCCACAAGAGATTTCGGTCGCTATACAATCTCTTTTCCCTGCAGAATCAGGCGCAGCGCCAGCAGATCTTCCTTGACCACGTATTCCCGAGCGCCCGCGCGCAACGCCGTCTCTCGCAAATTCGCGTCGTCGTAATCGGTAACGATCATGATTTTCGCGTCTGAATAATTGGATTTAATCTGTTCGGTGGCTGCAATGCCGTCGACGAGTTTCATCTTCAGATCCATCAAAACCCATTCGGGCTGATATTTCATGTATGCTTCCAATGCCTCGGCGCCGTCGCTGCATTCGACGACAGTGTCAGCAAGATCGCTCACCAAACTGGAAATCAATCTGCGGATATGATCGTTGTCTTCGACAATCAATATTGTTTTCAAAATTCACCGGATTTAACTGGGTTAATTGATAGGCGAAAGAATGCGATAAGACTTGTCAGGAGTGAATAGGTGCTCTCTCACGATCTATATAGGTAGGACTACTTATTTTCGCTAGGTGTTGTTGACGGATGCCGAGTATGGAGAAAACGCGAACCTTTGAGGCTCAAAAATTGACCGAGTGAGCATGACGGGGGTGGCGTGCCAAACGCGCTTCTCCCCCGTCTGTTAACCATTTGTCTTTCGGGCAATTTTCCGCGATCAAATAACCTGATTCAATTAATGATTAGGCTTTGGGCCAATACATCCAGGTTCTGAAATCCTCATATCCGTATTTCCGCGGAAATTTCGCCAGATCAATCATCAGATTAGTTAACGAATAGAAATCATCGTTACTGGTGGTTCCAATCGGCTATCACGCCATCGTATTTGATCGGTTGACCCAGATGTACACCGCTGATAGTTGCTCTGGATTGATAAGCGCTCGGGTCGGATTCAATGGACACGGTTATGCTGCCTTGCTGGTTTCCCATGAAGTAAATCTCTGCGGTCAGCTGTACCTGGCCATTGCCATTAGTTTGCCCCTGCGTCTGTCCCTGGAATGTAAAACCAGGGACGTTGGGCAAGAGCGCATAGAAAATGGTCTGGTTGACGCTGTTTACCTGCGTCAAATTGGTTGAAATCTGGAACAAGCCGAACTGACAGGTTATGTCAGAAATATTAGACACACCTGCCTGAAGCGCCTCCACAAATCTCTGGGTGTCGATACTTTGCTGCGGTTTCATATTCATTCTCCTCGTGATGATATTGATACTTTGTCGCGACGGAGAGAAGAATGCAACAATGTCCGCATAAAGTGAATAAGCGCTACCCAACTATTTTAGTAAGCGCTGGCACTTAAATTAGTAAGTAGTACCACTTATCGGGTTCCGGTTTTATTATTAATTGGAAGTAGCGTTAAGTTTTGTTTACACGCGTGCGACAATAGCGTTTCTCGAAGAGCAGTTCTTTCCAAATGCGATCAAATAATGCGTGTCCCGCTATAGCTCGGATTTATGCTCTAATGCAAATTTCAAAAGGGCGTTGCTGCCGTGGATTTGCAGTTTGTCGCAAATGTTCGCACGGTGATTGTCAACAGTGCGTGGACTGATGAAAAGCTCGGCCGCGATCTGTTTACTCGTTTTCTGGTCGGCGATCAATTTCAGTATCCTGCGCTCAGCTTCAGTTAGAAGCCCCAGTCCGATTTTCTGATCACGCAGAACGCTGGCGCGATTCGCTCGATTTATAAGAAATGACGAAAGTGACGGCGTGATGAAGTGCTCACCTGCTGCCACAGCCTTTATTCCGGCAACAATATCCGTGACCGCGCTGTCTTTCAGAATGTAACCTTTTACGCCCAGGTCCATTGCGCGGTTAAAAGCGTCCTCCTCGTCGTACATTGTCAGAAAGATTGATTGAACGCGAATTCCGTTTTCTCGAATCTCCCTGGCTACCGCGAAACCATTCTTCTTTGGCATGCCAATATCCAGCACAACAACGTCAGGACCCATCGAGCGCAAAACCTCCAATACCTCGTCGCCGTTGCTTGCCTCGCCGATTACTTCGATCTCACGGACGGTTTCGATAACCTGTCTCAGTCCCTGTCGAAAGATAGGGTGATCATCGGCAATAACGACACGTATCAACTGGTCATCGCTTTTCATAATGGCCGTTGCCCGAGTTCTCTGGTAAATCTATTCTGAGATCTATGGTCGTTCCCTGTCCCGGCGCGGATTCCAGGGCGATCTTTGCGCCAAGTATCCGCGCTCTTTCAGACAAGCTTAACAGGCCCATGCCTGTCAGCATCTTGTCCTGAACGTTAAACCCTTTTCCATTGTCTTCAATTCGAACATCGATTGACTCAACTCTTCGTTTAATGATGATTTTAGCTTTAGTCGCACCGGAATGCCGGACAATGTTGTTAACCGCTTCCTGGACTATTCGATAAAGATTAATTTCGGCTTCTGATGGCAACATGTTGTCTATCGAATCTATTTCCGAGCTCAGAACCAGATTCGACGATGTTGATATCCCGTTGACGATCGATTCAATTGCCATTGTCAGCCCAAGACGATCCAATTGATACGGTCGCAGGTTTCTGGCGATTGTTCGGACTTCACTGATTGACTGCGACGCCATTGCCGAGATTTCGCCTAGCTGCTTCTGTGCCGCTGCGCCATCGGCGGGTTCCGCCAGCCCGAGCAACGCGCGATTCTTAATCACCAGCAAATTCTGTCCAAGTCCATCGTGCAGCTCAGATGCAATGCGCATGCGCTCGTTTTCCTGCGATTCTATCAATTGTCTTGAGAAGGCGGCCTGCAAAGCGCTTCTCTTTTCCAGTTGCCGTACCCTTTGTCTATATAAAAACAGGCCTGCAGCGCCGATTGCAATTATCGATAGAGAAATAAACCACCACGTTCGCCAGAACGCCGGGATAACGATTATATGTATGCTTTGGCCTGTCGTGTTCCACACTCCGTCGCTGTTAGCGGCAATAACGGTGAACGTATAATCGCCAGGCGGCAAGTGCGAATAGTAAGCTGTGCGTCGCGTACCCGCATCGACCCAGTCACTGTCCAAACCAACCAGTTTGTATTTAAATCTGACCTGCTCCGATTTAATAAAGCTGAGTCCGGCATAACTGATTTCGAGGTTTTGCTGATCGGGTTGTATCTTCAGATTTTGCTGACAATCTGTCGCTTCCCTGTCCAGCAAACAGTTTTCAATCGCAACCGGCGGCGGGGTCGGGTTGAACGAAACTTGATCCGGATCGATTACGGCTATGCCACCCTGCGTAGGAAACCATAACTGACCATCGCGCAGTCTAACTCCTGATGGTTGTGTACCACCATTACATTCGTTATTAACAAGCCCATCGTCCTTGCCATACGCGACTGAAAAAACAACCTTGATTTTTCCATCGGCAAAATCGTTTAGTTGCTGCTTACTGACTCGGTAAATGCCAGTATTGCAGCTCAACCAGAAAAAGCCGCGATCGTCCTCGAGCATTTGGAACGCCCCGTTGCTGTAAAGTCCGTCCTTCTGCGATACGCTGACTATCTTGCCGTTTTTGACGCGACTGATGCCGCCGTCATAGGTGCCGACCCACAATACACCGTCTTTGTCTTCGTAGAGTGAACGGATCTTTTCACCCATCAATCCGTCCTTTTTAGTAAATGCTCGCCAACTGCCATTTTCAAAAACTTCCAGACCTCCATAACTTCCTGCCCAGATTACGCCGTTATGATCCTGAATAATCGCTCGTACGTCATCTCCAGCCAGACCATCTTTTGTTGTGAAAAACGTACGAACACCATCCTTCATCCTCAACAGACCATTGTTTGAGCCAACCCATAATGCTCCTTCTCGATCTTGCATAATCGCAGAAACATGATGGATACCCGGCTCCAACCACTGGGAAAAACTTGTGAACTTTCCATCTTTAAAGCGAGTCATTCCGCTATATGCTCCGATCCAGATGGCGCCATCGCTATCTTCACCTAAAGCCGAAATGAT
>Ga0070741_10010934_pt1 | contig 16938 bp, 13 predicted proteins | sample Coa_R1_4_FD_66440 | JGI IMG/M metagenome (GOLD analysis project Ga0070741, IMG submission 66440) | Surface soil microbial communities from Centralia Pennsylvania, which are recovering from an underground coalmine fire - Coalmine... | ecosystem: Environmental > Terrestrial > Soil > Unclassified ...
ATGCGAATGGGATCGCGCGGCACTCGCTCGCTGGTACTCGCGGATGCGCAGGCCATCATGCAACAGGTGCCGCTCATCAAGACAATGTCCCCGAACGTGGATGGCCGGGTTCAGGTGATCTATGGCGGCGAGAACTGGTCCACACAATATCGCGGTGTGACTCCGGAGTTCCTCCAGATCCGCCGATGGACGGTACGGCTCGGCAGCTTCTTCACCATGGCCGACGTCGAATCAGCGGCTCCCGTCTGCGTTGTTGGTCAGACCGTCGTGGACAATCTCTTCGGCACCGACGATCCGGTCGGCAAAACCATTCGCATCCAGAGCCTCCCTTGCATTGTCGTCGGCGCTTTACAACGAAAAGGGTTTTCGGCGACCGGTCAGGATCAGGACGACTTTGTCGTCATGCCCTACACCACGGCGCAGAAGCGCATCAGCGGAACATTCTGGCTGGACGATATCTTTTGTTCTGCAGTTTCGCGTGAAGCCATGCCGGAAGCTGCCAAGCAGATCGTGGGATTGCTGCGCGAGCGGCATCATCTCAATAGCAGCGAAGATGACGACTTTAATATTCGCCGTCCGGAAGGTGTCGTTCAGGCGCAGCTCGCAACCAGCCATATCATGACCATACTCCTGGCCAGTGTCGCGTCGCTCTCATTGCTGGTCGGCGGCATTGGCATTATGAACATCATGCTGGTTTCGATCACCCAGCGCACGCGTGAGATTGGCGTCAGACTCGCGGTCGGCGCCACCGAGTGGGATGTCCAGGTGCAGTTCCTGACGGAAGCTATCGTGCTCAGCGTGCTGGGTGGAATATTCGGATTGCTGGCAGGATTCGGATCTTCGTTCGCGGTTGAGAATCTGTTCGACTTCCCGACCAAACTGACTCCCACGATCTTTGCAATCGGCACATTGTTCGCCGCAGGTGTGGGAATTATTTTCGGTTACTATCCGGCGCGGAAAGCCTCGCAACTCGATCCCATCCAAGGCCTGCGGTACGAGTGATCCCTCACGCCTACTGCGGGGTCAGCAGAAAACCATGGATTTTCCCGTTGATCGTCCCTTCACCAGCGATTTGTCCGTTATTGTTGACGCTATATGCTGATTGCAAAATCCAACCGCTGCCGGCCGGAATCAGGCGGTTAAGATCCTTGATCCTTCCGCCGCTATACACGAAGGCATGGTAAGTACTCTTGAAAGTGGATTGCCCCACCACAATTCCCGAGTCATTGATACCGAAACCCCAACTGGTTCCGAATTTCGTGGTGTCAACGGTGCCGAGATCGATCATTCTCCCGCCACTAAACAGAAATGCATGCGCCGTTCCATTGCTTAAATAACCTAGTCCGGTGGCTTGACCGAGCGAGTTGATCGCATACCCCTGACTCCACGGGCCTCCGAGCGTTGGCAACTTGTGCATGATGCCATTGCTCCAGATGAATCCGAAGAAGTTGCCTGTGGCGTCGTAAGAAGTCCCTACCACCTGGCCGGCGTTGTTGATGCCTTGGCCGACATTCCAGTCGCCCGCGCCATGCGATCCCAGAGTGCCAAGGTCGGTCATCTTGCCGTTAGTGTAGAGAAACGGATGGGTTTCGAAGTTCGCCAACTCGGAGGCGCCAACCACCTGGCCCAAGTCGTTAACACCGTAAGCGTCGGAGGAGCCGCCGCCGAGGTCGCCAATGTCGGTCAGCTGATTGCCGTTGGTCACGAAAGCTCGATAAATCCCGTTCGCGTTGGTCGAGTAGCCGGCGATCTGACCGGAGCTGTTAATCCCATTTCCAATTGCCGTAGTCCCGCCCAGACTGCCGAGCCCTGTCATTTTTCCGTTGCTATAAAGGAACACATTCGTGACCGTGTTGCCGGAGCGGGTCGCATACCCGGTGATCTGGCCGGAGCTGTTGATACCTCGGGCCCCGCTCGAAGTGCCGCCAAGGCTGTTGCCGAGGTCCGTGACGGTATAGGTCTGAGCGAAGCCAAAGGAAGAGACAGTCAGCAATAACAGAATGCAGATTCGCCTCGGCCGGGAACAGTGACGTGCTGCCATCGGGGTGCGCTCCTAGTAAAAAAGTTCCTTGTTAAGGCGTTCGTTTCTGGCGTTTCGAGACTAGTCCAACATCCAATCTGGAGATGTCACGAGAATGTCAAAGTTTCTTCGCTGAGAGTGGCTGAACGGAGTGGAAGTGAACGACCGCAACCCAGGCCAATTCTTGAGGGTTCCGGTGTCACTCGGTACCCGGCGCACCCGTCCCTGAAGCCCTGAACTGACGTGCTATGATGAGGTTACGTCTGCTCGTGGCGGTGTAGCTCAGGTGGTTAGAGCGACGGTCTCATAATCCGTAGGTCGTTGGTTCGAGTCCAACCGCCGCCACCAAATCTTACCCGTTCGGAATCAGCAGTTTAATTCAGTAGGCTTGCTTCGTGAGAAGCGCTTTCCAGCGCACGTTTGGCGCACAGTAACGCGTCGAGCGATTGCATGGTCTTTACTCAGTCTTCATCCATGGACTTGACCTAAACATTCATGTTCGTGCTGAGATTCGCATGCGCAGGATTGCGTGAATCGTCTTGTCGGGAACACCTAAGCGATACAACTTTGTTGCGACTCTCTTCTGAGACACCCAAAGTTGACCAAAAGTAACGCTTTTCAAAAAAGCGTTCAGAACAGCGAAGACCTTGCGGGAGGTGGCCGGAGTCCCAGATGTACAGAAAACTCAAAACCTAATAACCCACCAACTTGAATAGCGGCACGACTAGCGGTGTGATGGTGAATTGCTTGCAATGGCAAGGCCGATTAGTGGTTAGTATTTCACCGTCTTTGCCGATGCGGAGCGCAAAACTCTGCATCTTGACATTCCATGGCAGCGGTGCGATGCTGCGCGCCGCGGTTACCTCGCCTCGGTCCGCCGCGGTTCTACTTGTCGAGGTCTGACGTATGAGTTTCCGCTCCCACCTGCTTCACCTTCTATCTGCGCTGTGCGTGCTGTTTATCGCCAACCCGGTCAGCTATGGCGTGACTTGGACAACCATCGATTACCCGAACTCCTTGGATACCGGGTTAAATGGCATCAATTCCTCGGGTGTCATGACCGGGATCTACATAGATCCGAATGACTTCTCGATTCACGGATTCACTCTGAACGCCGGGACGTATTCAGACATCTCTTATCCCGGGTCATCTGACACCCAAGCTTACGGTCTCAACGACGCCGGAGATGTTGTCGGCTTTTATTCAGATGGGACTACTGTTCACGGGTTCTTGTATCGAGCACAAGCATTCACTACTATTGATTATCCCGGCGCGACGAGCACGATCATAGTCGGCATCAACGACTCCGGGGTGATTGCTGGCTATGCGACCGACCAGCAAGGCACGATTCACGGTTTTACCCTAAGCGGCGGAATCTACACCAACCTGGCGAGCAACGCTCAACCTACAGGGATCAACAACCTTGGAGATATAGTCGGAGTAGGGATCGACGGACAAGGCAATCCTGTCAGCTTCATCCTTACCCAGGGGCACTCCTACCGAATTCAAGATCAGGACCAAAATATAACGCGTACCCAAGCTTTCGGGGTAAACGATGACCGGAAGATCGTCGGGAACCTGCTTACTCGTAAGGGGGGCGAGCTAGGCTTCGCATTGGTCCGAAGTAAGTATTCACCTTTTTCATTTCCCGGTGCGAGTTCTACGCTTGCTTACGGAGTGAACAACTTACAGCAGATTGTCGGATCCTATGTAGATTCGTCGGGAATTCAGCACGGATTCTTAGTCGGGCCGTGAGACGCTCATCATTAGGGGCTTGGTCATTCATCCCTGGGTCGCACGATTCTATCGGAAGCTCGCTGGTAATAAATCGCCATGTCATAAGCGTAATCGGAACTCAGCGGCGCACAATCAGAGAACGGGAAAATCGCGTAAAGAGTGCGGTAACTAACGTCTAATAATCCGTAGGTCGTTGGTTCGAGTCCAACCGCCGCCACCAAACAAGTATTCGTTTGCGCCGCCTACTCGGCTTCGGCCTGCCTGAAACGGCGCAGTGTCGATCTAGCTGATGCGACGTGCAGTTCCTTACTGGCTCATTACATTGGAGGGTACGCGCAGTGCCGGGTCGAGTTTCACCGCCTGCTCATATGCAGCCCGCGCCTCTGCTGTGCGGCCCGCTTGCCTTAGTATCTCGCCTAGCTGAAAGTAGGCCTGGCCGCTCGGGTGTTCGGAGACATTTCGCATCGCTTCGGCGAGGTCCACTTGAGCAAGCGCCTGACGTGAACCGGTGCGCTGCGGGTCGAGGCTTAACGCCTGCTGATACGCCGTACGGGCGTTCGCATAGTCGCCCATTTGGCTATAAACGATACCCATGTTGTCGTAAACAAGCGGCAGAGCATTGGCGTCGCGCACTAGCGGAAGAGCCCGCTGAAATTCGGCGATGGCTTCCTTCAGCCGGCGTTGCTGTACATAGATACTCGCAATGTCCAGGCGACAAGTGGGGTCTCTGGGATTGATGTTGCACGCGCTCTCGAAATGCGGCAGCGCTTCGTCGGAGCGTCCTTCTACCAGCAGCGCTCCGCCGAGATTGTCTTCGGCTGTGAAGTTGTTTGACGTGACCGCAACCGTGTGGGCCCAGAGGTCCACGCTGTTTTGCCAATATCCGATCTGCCGCACGGTCAGGAATGCCAACACAAGTCCGACAGCGATAGTGGCCATCGCCCGCCAGCGAATATTTATCCGCATGCGGTCGGCGGCTTCGCCTGCCGCCCAGACGACCATCAGGAATATTCCAATTAGCGGCAGATAGGCATAGCGGTCCGCCATTGCTTGCTCTCCCACCTGCACGATTCCAATCACCGGTACCAATGTGCCCAGGAACCACAACCATCCCAGCAGCAGCCACGGCCGCTTCCGGTGCTGTATGACTGCCAGCACTGAAACCGCTCCCACGAATAACGCTGCCGAGAAGATCTGCCACGATTTCAAGCTGCTGCCGGGATGCGGATAGAAGGGCGCCATAGCCACCGGCCAAAATGCCTTCCAGACATACATCGCGTAGGCATAGATCGCATTCTCCAGCCGCACACCAAGCGGCAGTGCCAGCCGCATCGCTCCGCCAGTGTGTTGCGCGACTACCGTAATGGCGGCGTCACCGGCCGAAAGCGCCAGTAATGGAGCCTTCTCCAGGACGGCACGCGTCAGCGTCACTTTACCGATTTCGTTTTCCGCCTGCTTCCTGTTCCGGCGCAGTTGTTCTCTTGACTCGCGTGAGAATCCGTCCCATCCTTCCACCCGGTTCAGTGGCCAGAAATCCACCAGCAACAGAACGCACGGCACCGTGACAAGCATGGGCTTGGCCGCCAATCCCATCGCAAACAGCAGCGTGACCAACAAATACCGGTTTACGTTCGGCCGCCGCGCATACCATCCGTACGCAGCCAGCGTGAGAAGGAACAGCAGCATGCTTAAAACATTCTTTCGCTCCGAGACCCAGGCTACGGACTCGACATTGAAGGGGTGCAGCGCAAACAACATCGCGACCACAAGACTGCGGCCCATCATGCCGGTCGCTGCGACGAGCAATTCAAATAACAGGGCAGTATTGATGGCGTGAAGAAACGCGCTGGTCAGATGATGTCCCGCCGGGTCACTCCCGAACAGGTCGTAATCGAGGGCATGGGACATCCAGGTCAGCGGATGCCAGTTGTCGCCTTCCGTCGATGTAATCGCCCAGGCGACGGTCTTCGCTGTGACTCCCGCCTGCACGTGCGAATTGCGCGTGATGTAGGTATCGTCGTCGTAGTTGATGAATGATGCATGCCGCACTGGGCTATAGACCACCAGCGTGACCAACGCCAGTCCAAGACACACCCATAAGCTGCGGTGAAGCGGCCTGGATTCCCGCTGCTCGCCGCTCTTTCGTGATCTTCTGCGTGAGGGCATTGCTGGGTGGAAACTGTGCCCTGTGGGTTCGGGCAGAGCGCAATTTTATAACGTCCGCGCCGCCCTCCACCACGTCCGGTCAGGTGCTTAAGTGGGTATTGTCACTGGACATGAGAAACTCGACACTGACATCGATGAAAGCAATTGCGGTCATCCCGGCGCGGCTCGGTTCCACTCGCCTCCCACGAAAGATGCTGCGCGAAATTGCGGGACAGCCGCTGATCGGCCTCGTGTATAACGCGGTGCGATCGTCGCCGCTACTGGATGATGTAATAATCGCCACCGACTCCGAGGAGATCATGGCCGTCTGCCGCCAGCACGGCTGGCCGGCGCGCATGACCTCGGCCCAGCATCGCAGCGGCACCGACCGCGTTCATGAGATTTCGAGCCAAATTGCCGCGGACGTATACGTGAATGTCCAGGGAGACGAACCGCTCACCCGCCCCGAGCACATCGCAGTCTTGCTGGAATTGATGGGCCGAGGTGATGTCGAAGTCGGCACTTTGAAAACTGCGGCGTCACCAGCCGACATTCAGAATCCTGCTGCAGTGAAAGTCGTAACCGACGCTTCTGGCCGTGCACTATATTTTTCGCGGGCCACCATCCCACATCCTCGCGATGGAGAAAACATCCACTACTTCAAGCACCTCGGCTTTTACGCTTACCGCAAAGCCACGCTGGACCGGTTCGTATCCCTGCCCGAGTCATCGCTCGAACGCGCCGAACGCCTCGAGCAGCTTCGCTTTCTGGAGAACGGAATTCCCATCCATGTCGCGGAAACTCCGTTCGATACGGTGGGAGTTGATACAGAAGAAGATTTAAAGAGAGTGGAAGAAATCCTGCGCGGCCGGAAATAAGTACGTAGTTCACCACGGAGCACAGAGTCACCAAGCAACGTTCGTGATGTGTTCTCTGTCTCTCTGCGGTGAAAAGATTTAATGCGCAGCCCTCACCTTCGCCCATGTTTCTGCGGCTTCCACCCGTTTCCCTATTGCGGGATGTGAATGGAAAAACCACTCCACAAACTTGGAAGGATTTCTCTCCGCCAGGTTCTGGTCGGCCAACTTGTTCATGGACGAAATAAACGGCTCGACCGTCGCAATCGAACGGAACGCGTACCGGTCAGCCTCGCGCTCGTTGTAGCGCGAGTAGGCATTCAGGGCCGGCAGCACCAGGAACGACAGCACCGTCGAAACCAGCGCCAGCAAAGGTAAGTTTGCAAAATCGGACAACTGTTCAAACATGTGCCGGTCCACGCTGTAAGCCAGTACCCGCTGCGCCACCCAAAATCCTGCCAGCGTGGTTATGGCCTGCACCACGATGCTTTTGAAAATGTGCTTGTGCACATGGTGGCCGAGTTCGTGGGCCAGCACGGCTTCAATTTCCTCGGGCGAATAGTTCTCAAGCAAAGTGTCGGCCAGAATGATCCGCCGCGTATTCCCCAACCCGGTCAGCGCCGCGTTCGCTTTCTTGCTTTTTTCTGACAGCTTCCACTGATACACGCCGCGGACCCGCGTTCCGGCCCGCTCGCTCAGTCGCACCAGCCGGGCTTTGAGATCATCGTTCTGCAAGGGCTCGAACTTATAAAAGATCGGGAACAGGACCACCGGCGCAAGCTGCGCTAGCAAAACAAATAATCCCAGGAACACCGCCCAGGTCACGACCCACCAGTTGTGCCCGAACTGGCGGACAAAGAAATAGAGCAACTCCACGACGAATGCCGCCAGAACCAGCCCGACCAGGAATCCCTTGGTCTCATCCCAAATCCACGCGCGAAATTTCTGGTTCGAAAGTTCAAACCGGTGTTCCAGCCGGAAGCCGTAATAGTCCAGTCCAAAACCGAGAACTTTCCCCAGCAGCATCAGCATGGCGACATAGAGAAACACCGCTAACGTATAGTGCTGAAAGGCCGCGCGGTAGGCGTAATCACGCAGGGTGCCGCTCCAGCCTGTGGCCACAAGTACCACCAGCAGCACCAGCCCGAGCACGAAATCGGCAATGCTCAGCCGCCGCCGGATGCGGTTATAACGCCGCGCCTGCGGCGAGTCCGTCGTACTTACAGCTGCGGGATTCGCAACACTCATGCCTGAATTATCTCGCAATGCGGAGAACCGCGTTGGTTACGCGCCGGCCGTTCGGTAGGACACCCACCCTGCCGTACCACAGGACAGTTTCAACTTAGTACCGGCTCCGGTTGGTTCACAAATGCCTCGGCGGTGCTCAGGATGTCAGTCACCAGTTCGGGCGATGCGGCTTCGGCGTAAACCCGTAGCAGGGGCTCGGTTCCCGAAGCGCGGAACAGTACCCACGCCTCGGCGCCATTTCCGTTAGTTGGAGCATCCAGGAAAAACTTCACTCCATCGAGACCCTCTTTCTTGATGACCTGGTACTGCCCGAGCCGGGTGGTTTCCTCCGAACGCGCCCGCTGGATTGCCGATTGCTTCACATCTTCGGCAATGTGCAGATCGCGCCGGCCATAATAATGAGGCCCGAATTCGCGCTGCAGGTCAGCAACCAGCTGCCCGAGCGGCTTGCGTTCCTCGGCCATGACGTTCGCCAGAAGCAGAGCGTTAAGAATTCCATCGCGTTCCGGCAAGTAGCGCGAGTAGCCGATGCCGCCGGACTCTTCCCCGCCGATCACGATTTCGCGCTCCATCATCAGGTCGGCGATGTGTTTAAACCCTATCGAGCATTCGTTCAACTTACGCCCGTATTTCGCCGCGATGCGGTCCAGCATGCGCGTCGTATTAAACGCTCGTACGACTTCGCCCGGCCACTTCTTGCGCTCGAGCAGCCAGCGTAGAAGGATTGAAAATATCTTGTGCGAGTCAACAAAGCTTCCGTCTTCGGCAACTGCGCCAATGCGATCGGCGTCGCCATCTGTCGCCAGACCGGCATGGCACTTTTCTTTGACTACCGTTTCCTGCAGCAACGCCACGTGCGGCTCGATCGGTTCGGGATTAATTCCCGGGAACAGTGGATTCAGCTCGTGCCGGATGGCAATAAAGTTGATCCCATGCTCGCTGAAAATCTTCGCCAGTACGCCCCGTCCCGAGCCATGCATCGCGTCAACAGCAAACTTGAACTTTGCCTTGGTAATGAGGTCGAGATCGACGAACCGGCAGATCGCCTCTATGTATGCGGGCTTGAGGTCCACTTCTTCAATGCTGGCTTTCTTGCCCGTCGGCATCGCGCCCGCGCGGAGTTCGTCTTCAATAATCTTCATGATGGCGGGAGTTGCCGACCCGCCAAACTTCGCCTTGAACTTTACGCCATTCCAGTTCCACGGGTTGTGACTGGACGTGATCACCACGCCGCCAGCTGCACCGAGATTTTTCACCGCATATGAAATCGCCGGAGTGGGCGTGTAATCGTTCGCGAGTTTGACGGGGATACCCGCGCCGCCAAGCACTTCCGCCGCTACCCGTGCCGCTCGCTGCGAGGCAAATCGGGTATCGTATCCGACGATCACTCCGCGACGGGCATCTTCATGGCTCAGCACGTAGGCAGCGATCGCGCCCGCCACTCGCCGCACATTCTCGAAAGTAAAATCGTCGGCGATAATGCCGCGCCATCCGTCCGTGCCAAACTTGATTTGATTGGATTGGTTATTAGTCATGGCCATGTAAATCGTCGTTGGTCGTTTGCGTCCACTGCTACCGTACAAGGCTAAGGACCAACAGCCAACGACCAAGGACTTCAAGTTAGCCTGTGCAGTTTCTTGTCATCCAGATACTTCACCACTTTGCCGACATCCTGCGCTTTATCGCGCGTGGTGATGAGCAGCGCGTCGTCAGTCTCAACCACCACCAGGTTTCTCACCCCGACCGCTGCCACAAACTTTCCCGGCGCATGGACGTAATTGCCTTCCGCGTCCAGAGTGAAGATGCCCTGCCCGGAAATCAGGTTGCCGTCGGGGGGCTGGAGCTTGCCCGCATGATGTTCGTGTAACGCAGTCCACGATCCCAGATCGTTCCAGCCGAAATCCGCCGGTAAACAATAAATGTTCGACGCGCGCTCGCCCTTCCTCGACCTTGGTTCGAGCACCGCATAATCAATGCTGATGTTTTCGCACAACGGATACAGCTTGCCCAAAGTCTCGCCGAACTTCCTGGTTCCGAATGTCGACGCTATACGTTCCAGAACTGATCCGGTCTTCGGGAGATGTTCACACAGTGCGTCCGCCAACGTCGCGGCACGCCATAAAAACATTCCGCTATTCCAGAAGTAATTGCCCGACGCCATGAACGCGGCCGCGCGCTCCGCGTCAGGTTTTTCGGTGAAACACCGGACCGGTATCGCCTCAGACTTCCCGCTGCCATTTTGGGCGGCAGCTGCTTCGATATATCCGTAGCCGGTTTCGGCCCGCGTCGGCCGGATTCCGAGCACAACAATGTTGTCGCCCCCCGCGGCGATTGCGATCCCCTTCTCCAGCACCGCGCGGTAACGCCGCTCGTCACCGATCACATGATCGGATGGGAACATTCCAATCACCGCGTTCGGGTCGCTGCGCATCAGGATGAACGCCGCCAGCCCAATTGCCGGGGCGGTGTTTCGTCCCAGCGGTTCGGCGATGATCTGGTTCTTTGTTAACCGGGGAAGTTGACGGGCGATCTCGCGCTGCAGATCGTCATTGGTGATGACCCAGAAACGTTTTGCCTGCGCCAGCGGCAACAAGCGCGCAACTGTCTGCTGGATCATGGTCTGCTTGCCGTCCAACGCAAGCAATTGTTTGGCGCGACGCTTCCGGCTGAGCGGCCAAAAACGTGTGCCGCGTCCGCCAGCCAGAATTACGGGATAGAAATGTTGCGTGGCCACGTCTCGTCCAGTACTGCGCGTGTACTTTCAGAATACAGACTTCGTCAGTCCGCCGCCGCAGACTAGATCCTGGTTCGCGGCTCATCTACGTGATCGCCGGGCACGTACGCTTTCAGAATTTCTACGTTCCACTGCGGCTTGATGGAGAACGCATCAACCGATGCAGGCACCACCACCGCGTCACCTTTGGCGAAAGTGACGGGTTCGGCGCCGGCCACTTCCACAACCGCGCACCCGTCCACTGCTACCAGAATTTGCACCGATTTGTTCTGTGTCCGCTCGGCAGGCCGAAACTCATGCGGACCTTTCAATTCGAACATATCCACCACAAAGCACGGGGACGCGATCAGCGGAGCATGCCGGTTTCCGCAGCCATTCATCGTGACCGGCGCCGGACGGATCACCTTGCCGGAGCCGACCTTTTCCTTCACCGCTGCCAAGCCCTCCTTCAAGTGCAACTCGCGCGGTCGTCCATAGTCGTACAGGCGGTATGTGGTGTCCGACTGCTGCTGCGTTTCCACCAGCACCGATCCGGGCCCCAGAGTATGGACCGTCCCACCGGCAACGTAAATCATCTCGCCGGGAAAGATGTTCACCCAGTTCAACACTTCCTCTGCCCGATTTTCCTGGATCGCCTGCTCCAGGTCATGCCGCGTGACACCCGGCTTCAACCCCAGAGCAATCTGCGCGCCGGGTTTCGCATGAGCGACGTACCAGCACTCAGTCTTACCGCACGGCAATCCCACCCCGCGGGCAGTCTCATCATCCGGATGGACTTGAACCGATAGCTTGTCGTTCGGAAATAGAAATTTCAGCAGCAGCGGAAACCGCTTAGGATTGGGCACTTCGCCCACCAATTGCTGGCCGAACTCCGTCGTCAAATCCCCCAGCGATTTTCCGCGGAGCGGGCCGTTTGCCACGGTGCAATGCTCTCCCGTGAGCCAGGACTCGCCAATCTTCTCGTCGACACGGTGGTTGGGATAAATCGGCGACAGGTCCGTCGTGCCCCACGGCCGGGGATCGAAGACAGCCGACATAAGTAATGGATACAACTCACTCATAGGCGCGGCACGAGGGAGAGGCTAATCGCAGAGGCTGAGGTAAGCCGCTGCTCTAGCCCTTAGAAGCCCAACCGGTCAGAGAGGCTGCCTGCGATCTTTACAGAAATTTAACTACAAAGCGGCAAGGAATTTGCGCATCCGCTCCAGGCCGCGGTCCAACTCCGCCACCGAGGTTGCGTACGAAACCCTAATGTGGTCGCCGGTTCCAAAGCCCTCGCCCGGGACAGTCGCCACATGAGCCTCGCGAAGCAACCTGCCGGCGATATCCGCAGCCGCATTTACTCCGCCGCGCCCGAAGAACGCGGACACGTTCGGGTACGCATAAAATGCCCCTTCCGGCTTAGTACATTTCACGCCCGGAATCGCACGCAGCCCGCTCACCACGTGATCTCGCAACTGGATGTATTCCCGCCGCATGTCCTCAACGCACTGTTGCGGACCGTTCAGCGCCGCGACCGCCGCCTTCTGCACGATGGAGGTTGGATTCGACGTCGATTGGCTCTGCAGCTTCTGCATCGCGCCGATGACTGGCGCCGGACCTAACGCGTAGCCAAGCCGCCATCCGGTCATCGCATATGTCTTTGAGAGCGAGCCGATGATCAGCATGCGATCGCGATATTCCCGCAGCGCCCCTACCGAAAACTTCGTCCCGGTGTAATTCAGGTAGACGTAACACTCGTCCGAAAGCACCCAAATTCCGCGCTGCGCAGCCATTCTTACCACTTCCGTGACATCGTCCGGGGCCATCACCGCACCCGAAGGATTGGACGGGGAATTCAAAATAATCAGTTTTGTACGCGGCGTCACCAGCCGCTCAACCATCTTCGCCGTGACCCGGAAACCGTCGTCTTCGTCGGTTTCGAGCAGAACGCACTTTCCGCCGGCATAGCGGACGATGTCCTTGAACGACACCCAATAGGGCACCGGCAGGATGACCTCATCATCATGGTCCACCAACACCTGAATGGCGTTGAACAGGGCGTGCTTGCCTCCGACCGCCGCAACCACTTCTTCCCGCCTGTAGTCCGAGTCAAAATCGACGGCGTGACGATGGACAATGGCGTCGCGCAGTTCCGCCGTTCCGCCCACCGCGGTGTACTTGGTGAAGTTATTTTGGATGGCCAGGATCGCAGCATCTTTAATATGCTGCGGCGTCGAAAAGTGCGGCTCGCCGGCGCCGAAATCCACCACGTCAATCCCCTGTTGCCGAAGCCGGTCCGCCTCGGCCACTACCGCCATTGTCGAGGACGGTTCGATCCGGTTAATTCTGTCGGTGAGCTTGAGTGCGGGAGTCGCTTCCGTTACTGGAGTCATCTTTTGCCTGCCTTCCGGGGTCGGACATTCTGTAGTTTGACTGCGGGATCGAGTTTTTCGCGGATTCGTTGCTCCACCATCTCGGGAACCAGATCGCTGATTGAGCCGCCCAACTGGGCTACTTCCCGCACCAGCCGCGAACTGATGTAGGAATACTGCTCTGCCGGCATCATGAACACGGTTTCGAGCTCGGGATGCAATTTCCGGTTCATCAGCGCCATCTGAAGTTCGTACTCGTAGTCGCTGATAGCGCGAATGCCCCGCAGGATGGCCGTGGCATTCACCCGAGCTGCATAGTCCACTGTCAATCCGTCAAACGTATCCACCTGAACATTGTCAAAGTCCGAGGTCATCGACTCCAGCATCAGCCTCCGCTCTCCCAAACTGAATAGCGGAGACTTATCCACGTTCCGAAGAATCGCGACGATCAGCTCGTCGAAAATCTTGCTGCCACGGGCGATCAGATCGAGGTGTCCGTTAGTCGGCGGATCGAACGAGCCGGGGTATATGGCGGTTACTTTTTTCACTCGCCCTCGTGGTCTTGACTGGCTTGGCTGGGGAGTACAGACGATTCTATGCAAGCGCTAAAGTGAACGCAATGTTGCGTTACAGCAAAACCCTTTACCGTCATGAACCTGGAATTGTGACGTACATCACAACCCCTCGTGTTAAAGGTCACGGTCACAAACCCCGTCTGGGCTGAGACTGACCTCAGAGGAATCTGAGGATACGGTCATGATGATTGCGTACCGGCTCGTCCGTCTGATTGAAACGCATTCTGACGCGCTTGCCGCCGGGCTGTTGCAGCGCGTGCAGACCTCTGAATACACGCAAGATTACCGCAAGGTCCCGGCTGACGACCTAAAAGAGCGGGTACACGAGATTTACCGCCACTTGGGCGACTGGCTGCTGGGCAAAAGCGAGTTCGATATCGAGGCGCGCTATGTCGAGATCGGCGCCCGTCGCGCCCGCCAGAACGTTCGCCTCAGCCAGGTAACCATGACCATCATCCTTACCAAGGAAAATCTCTGGGAATTCTTAAAGCAGGAATCGGTGCTGGAGCGGCCCGCCGAAATTTTCGGCGAACTGGAACTCCTGCAGCTGCTCGAGCAGTTTTTTGATCGCGCCATTTATTACGCCACTGTCGGCTACGAGCGCGCCCAGCAGGCGGGCGAACCCTGGGCCGCGGCGGCAAGGATTCATACATAGGTCGGGACCGGGCTGGTTCATAGCGTTCATACGGTTACGCAGTCCGGACCGATGTCCGAGGAGACGACAAGACAACATGTCCTGGGAAATTGATTACAAAAAGAAACTGAGGACCCCGGAAGAGGCCCTGCGCTGCGTGCAATCCGGCATGCGCGTCTACATCCAGCCGGGCTGCGCCGAGCCGGAAACGCTGGTCGATGCCCTGATGCACCGCGCGCCCGACGTCTACGACGTTGAAATTGTCCACATGATGACTTTGGGCGCGGCCCCTTATGTCGCACCCGAAATGGCCGGGCACTTCCGTCACAACGCGGTGTTCATCGGCGCCAATGTTCGCGACGCCATCAATGACGGCCGCGCCGATTACACTCCCATTTACCTGAGCGAGATCGAGGGTCTATTCGAGAGTGGCGCAATGCCGATTGACGTCGCCCTCATCGAGGTTTCGCCGCCTGATTCTCATGGCTTCTGTAGCTTCGGCATCGGGGTAGACACGACTCTTACGGCCGCGAAGTGCGCCCGCTACGTGGTAGCGCAGGTCAACGATCAAATGCCGCGTACCTATGGCGACAGCTTCATTCACGTGACCGACATTGACGCCATAGTTGAGTCCTCGCGCCCCTTGTGTGCGATGAAGCCGGCGCAGATCACCGACATGCACGTGGCCATCGCTCGTAACGTCGCCGGTTTGATCGACGACGGAGCCGTGCTTCAGACCGGCATTGGTGGCATTCCCGACGCGGTGCTTCCCTTCCTCGCCGATCGCAAGGATCTCGGCATCCATAGCGAACTGGTCTCCGACGGCGTGGTTTCGCTGATTGAAGCTGGGGTGATTACCGGCGCGCGCAAGAACTTCAAGCCGCGAAAAATTATTGTTGGGTTCGCGCTCGGCAGCAAGAAGCTGTTCGACTTCGTGGACAACAACCCAATTTTTGAGTTCCACCCCACATCCTGGGTGAACGATCCAATTTTCATCGCGCGCAACGACAACATGGTTGCCATCAACTCCGCTCTGGAGGTGGACCTCACGGGCCAGGTGTGCTCGGATTCCATCGGCAACCAGTTCTACAGCGGAATTGGCGGACAAGTCGACTTCCTGCGCGGCGCTTCGCGTTCCAAAGGCGGCAAAGCAATTATTGCGATTTCGTCGACCGCGAAGAACGGAACGATCTCTCGCATCACTCCCATGCTGAGCCCGGGCGCGGGCGTAGTCACATCGCGTGGATTGATTCGGTATGTCGTGACCGAGTACGGGGTGGCATATCTGCACGGCAAGTCGATTCGCGAACGGGCGCAGGCGCTGATTGAGATTGCGCACCCCAAATTCCGTGAAGAGCTCTACGACTACTGTGAAAAAACAAAGTGGTTGCAACGGCCGCACGTGGCGCAAGCCGCGCCAGCGAGGTGAACATGGCAGGGCAAGCACGCGGTAAAGTCACTATCGACGTTGACGAATGTAAAGGCTGCGGACTGTGCGTGGACAGCTGTCCGCCCAAGTGCCTGGAACTCGATCCCGGCCTGAGTTCCTACGGCGTGCATCCCGCGCGCTACACCGGACACGACTGCACCGGCTGCGGCATCTGCTTCTACTGCTGCCCAGAGCCCGGCGCGATTACCGTCTACCGTTTGCCGGCAAAGAAGGCGGGCGAGGGTGCCCGTGCCGCACAGCCGGCGCAAGGAGGCGAACATGCGGCAACTCTGTAAGGGCAATGTTGCCGTGGTGAAAGGCGCAATCCTTGCCGGATGCCGCGCGTACTATGGATATCCCATCACTCCCGCCAGTGAGATTGCCGAGTTTGCGGCGTTATACATCCCGCAAGTCGGTGGCACGTTCCTGCAGGCGGAAAGCGAAGTCGCCGCCATCAACATGGTGTACGGCGCAGCTGCGACCGGGGCTCGCGTCATGACCGCTTCCTCTGGCCCCGGTCTCAGCTTGATGCAGGAGGGCATCTCGTACCTTGCCGGTTCCGAATTGCCCTGCGTGATCGTTGACGTGGTCCGCGGCGGGCCCGGACTGGGCAACATCGCGCCCGAACAAAGCGACTACTTTTGCGTGGTAAAGGGCGGAGGTCACGGAAACTACCGCAATTTCGTCCTCGCGCCGGCTTCCGTGCAGGAAATGGCCGATCTCACTATGCTGGCCTTCGATCTCGCCGACAGATATCGCAATCCGGCGATTGTCATGGCAGACGGCTTCATCGGCCAGATGATGGAGCCACTTGAACTTGAGTATCGCGAGGTCGTCCCTTCGGAAAAACTTTGGGCCGTAAAGGGAACGCCCGAGACACGCGCCAACCTGATCAGCTCGATTTACCTCGAGCCCGATGCGCTTGAAGAGCATCAGCGGCGGCTCGAGGCGAAGTACATTCGCGCGCAGGTGGAAGCGCGTCACGAGACGTTCCTCACCGAAGATGCAGACGTGCTGGTAGTCGGCTTCGGAATCGTGTCACGGGTATTGCGCTCAACGGTAGAAGAGGCGCGCAAACGTGGGGTGAAAGCAGGATTGTTCCGTCCCATCACCCTGTGGCCGTTCCCGTCCCAGGCACTGGTCGAAGCGGCGGCACACGTACACAAGATCATCGTTGTCGAACTCAGTAATGGCCAGATGGTCGA
>Ga0070741_10010935_pt1 | contig 16937 bp, 14 predicted proteins | sample Coa_R1_4_FD_66440 | JGI IMG/M metagenome (GOLD analysis project Ga0070741, IMG submission 66440) | Surface soil microbial communities from Centralia Pennsylvania, which are recovering from an underground coalmine fire - Coalmine... | ecosystem: Environmental > Terrestrial > Soil > Unclassified ...
CTCAACGCCAGCGCTTTCGTGATCGCCGCCGTCAACGTCGTCTTCCCATGATCGATGTGCCCGATCGTCCCCACGTTCGCGTGCGGCTTCGTCCGCTCGAATTTCTGCTTCGCCATCTCTTACCTCCTAATCGTCAAGCAGCCTTCTGCCGCAGCTCGTCTTGCAGGTTGCGTGGAAGGACCTCGTAATTGCTGAACTCCATGCTGTACGTAGCGCGTCCCTGGGTCATCGAACGCAGCTCGTTCACGTACCCAAACATCTCCGCCAGGGGAACCTTGGCCCGGATGACCCGCGAATTGCCGCGATCTTCCATGGCCTCGATGTGGCCTCGGCGGGAGTTGAGGTCGCCGATGATCTCGCCCACGAAGTCCTCGCTGGTGGTCACTTCGACCTTCATCACCGGCTCGAGAATCACCGGGTGGGCCTTCGGAATGCCCGCCTTGACGGCCATCGATCCGGCGATCTGGAACGCCATCTCCGACGAGTCGACCTCATGGTATGAGCCGTCCACCAGGATGGCCCGCACGTCGATGACCGGATAGCCGGCGATGACGCCCGAGGTCAGCGCCTCCTGCGCCCCGCGTCCAACCGAGGGAATGTACTCCTTGGGGATGGACCCACCCACGATCTTGTTGACAAACTCGTAGCCGGCGCCACGGTCGCGCGGCTCGAAATCCATCACCACGTGCCCGTACTGGCCACGGCCGCCGCTCTGGCGGATGAACTTGCCTTCCACTCGAGTGACCGGCTTGGTGATGGCCTCTTTGTACGCCACCTGCGGCTTGCCCACGTTAGCCTGAACCTTGAATTCCCGCAGCATGCGGTCGACGATGACCTCGAGGTGCAGTTCGCCCATGCCCTCGATGATGGTCTGAGCCGTGTCCTCGTCCGTTCGCAGGCGGAAGGTCGGGTCCTCCTCAGCCAGCTTCTGCAGGGCAATACCCATCTTGTCTTGATCCGCTTTGGTCTTGGGCTCGACCGCGACGGAGATCACCGGCTCGGGGAACTTGATGTTCTCCAGGATGATGGGCCGGTCCTGCTCGCACAGGGTGTCGCCGGTGAAGGTCTCTTTGAGGCCCACCGCCGCCGCGATGTCGCCGGCGTAGACTTCCGGGATCTCTTCGCGCTTGTCGGCATGCATCTGCAGCAGCCGGCCGATGCGCTCCTTCTCGCCCTTCGTTGAGTTGTAGACGTAGGAGCCGGCGGACAGCTTCCCGGAGTAGACCCGGAAGAAGGCCAGCCGCCCCACATAGGGATCGGTCACGATCTTGAAGGCCAGCCCCGAAAACGGTTCGCTGTCCGACGCTTGGCGAACCTCGGTCTGCTCGGTCTTGGGGTTCTCGCCCTGGACCGGAGGGATGTCGAGCGGCGAGGGTAGGTAGGCTACCACCGCGTCGAGCAGGTTCTGCACGCCCTTGTCCTTGTAGGCCGCGCCGCACAGCACCGGCACGATCTCACCCTTCAGCGTCGCGGCGCGCAGCGCGGGGACGATCTCCTCCATGGAGATCTCCTCACCCTCGAGGTAGCGCGTCATCAGCTCTTCGTTGGTCTCCACCACCCGCTCGATCAGCACCTCACGCCATTTCTGAGCGTCCTCACGCAGAGCGGCGGGAATCTCCGACTCGACTCGCTTCAGGCCACGTTCACCCTCGAACCGAACCGCCTTATTGGTAATGAGGTCGATGATGCCCTCGAAGGTGCTCTCGGCGCCGATTGGCAGCTGCAGCGGCAGAGGGCTGGACCCCAACCGGTCCTTGATCATGTTGAAGCAGCGCCAGAAGTCCGCTCCCGTCCGGTCCATCTTGTTCACGAAGCAGATGCGCGGGACGCGGTACTTATCGGCCTGGCGCCAGACCGTCTCCGACTGTGGCTCAACGCCGGCCACACCGTCGAACACCACCACGCCGCCGTCGAGCACACGCAGTGATCGCTCTACCTCAACGGTGAAGTCGACATGGCCCGGCGTATCGATGATGTTGATGCGGTGATCGCCCCAGAAGCAGGTAGTAGCGGCAGCCGTGATGGTGATGCCGCGCTCACGCTCCTGCTCCATGTAGTCCATGACAGCCGCGCCCTCATGGACCTCGCCGATGCGATGCGTTTTGCCCGTGTAGAACAGGATGCGCTCGGTGACGGTCGTCTTGCCGGCGTCGATGTGCGCGATGATGCCGATGTTTCGGGTTTTCTCGAGCGGATATTCGCGTGCCATTGGGCTTAGCTGCCGAGGTCCGAGCGCCGAGCGCAGAAGCGCTCGAGCGTCCGGACGTTCTTCCTTTCTGTGCTAGTCAAGAGCGGCAAACGGCGAGCAGCAGGCATGAGGCCCGCCATGACGGGCCCGGCGCTCGCGGCTCGACATTCGACGCTCATGGTCGTTTACCAGCGATAGTGGCTGAAGGCCTTGTTGGCCTCGGCCATCTTGTGAGTCTCATCGCGGCGCTTGATCGTGGCGCCGACGTTATTTGCCGCGTCGCGCAGCTCGCCGGACAGCTTTTCGGCCATCGACCGGCCCTGCCGAGCGCGCGAGTAGCGGATGAGCCAGCGAATGGCCAGGGCCATCTTGCGCTCGCCCTTGATCTCGACGGGCACCTGGTAGGTCGCGCCGCCCACCCGGCGAGGCTTGACCTCGATCTGCGGCGTGGCGTTGCGCAGAGCGGTCTCAAAGGTCTCCAACGGGCTGCGCTTGGTCTGGCCCTCGATCAGCTCCATGGTGTCATAGAAGATGCGCTCCGCGACAGACCGCTTGCCGCGCATCATCAACTTGTTGATGAACCGCCCAACCGTGCGCGAGTGGAACTTGGGATCCGGCTGGATGACTCTCCGCTCGACCTTCGCTCGCCTTGGCATACGTCCTTCCGCTCCTAGCGCTGAATGTCGGACACGGGCAGCTGCGCGTCCGTGACGATCTGCTTCCCGTTCCTCATTCCTGCGTTTTCCTTTCAGACAGATGAAACACTCCGAGCCGAAGCTCGGAGTGTTCTTGACAACCCTGTTCGCGAGAAAGAAACAGGTCCAGCGGAGAGGGCCCTAACCCGGGCCCGGTACGCTGGACCCTGCCGTCAGGCTTCCGCCTTGGGCTTCTTGCTCCCGTACTTGGACCGGCCGCGCTTGCGATCCTTCACGCCCGCGGTGTCCAGCGTGCCACGAATAATGTGGTACCGAACCCCAGGCAGATCTTTGACGCGCCCGCCCCTAATCAGCACGACCGAGTGTTCCTGAAGATTGTGTCCTTCGCCCGGGATGTAGGCCGTGACCTCCATTCCGTTCGTCAGGCGGACCCTGGCGATCTTCCGAAGGGCCGAGTTCGGCTTCTTCGGCGTCATGGTCTTGACCTGGGTGCAAACGCCGCGTTTCTGGGGCGAACCCCCGAAGCGGCGAGGCCGCTTCTTCAGGGCGTTGAACGACCACTGAAGCGCTGGCGCCTTCACCTTTTTCTTTATCTTCAGCCGACCCTTGCGGACGAGCTGGTTAATGGTTGGCAAATGACTCTCCTACGCTCATTGAGCTCGGAAAAATCTGCGCCCTTTCGGAGCGCACGAAGGGAAACTGTAGCATCAGACCGTAAACGAGTCAAGCTTCGTAAAGTCGGTCATCTGGCTGAGATCCGGCCTTTCGAGGTCGAGGAAGCCACCGGCCTCCGGCAGCTCCTCATCTCCCTCGGCAAGCTGCATGTCGTCCTGCTGCTGTTCCAGCGCCAGCTGAGCCAAGGCCGCAGCGGCCGCCGCCTTGGCCTTGAGGCCCGTGCCCGCTGGGATGAGCTTGCCGATGATGACGTTCTCCTTCAGGCCAACCAGCCGGTCCTTGCTGCCGGAGATCGCCGCTTCGGTGAGCACTCGCGTGGTCTCCTGGAACGAGGCCGCGGCCAGGAAGCTGTCGGTGTTGAGCGAGGCCTTGGTCACGCCCAGCAGCACCGTGGTCGCCGTGGCCGGCTCCCCGCCTTCGGCCAGCACCTCAGCATTCTGCTGCTCGTAGGCGAAGCGGTCCACGAGCTCGCCCGGCAGGAGCTCGGTGTCGCCCGGCGAATCCACCCGCACCTTCTTGAGCATCTGGCGGACGATGATCTCGATGTGCTTGTCGTTGATGCTCACGCCCTGTGAGCGGTACACCTTCTGCACCTCGTCCACCAGGTGCCGCTGCACGGCTTCACGGCCCTGGATGCGCAGGATGTCCTGGGGATTGACCGAGCCCTCGGTCAGCTGCTCGCCGGCGTTGACGTGCTGCCCGTCCTCCACACGCAGCCGCGCCGCAGACGGAATGGCGTACTCGCGCTCGTCGGTCTGCTCGAAATGGATGACGGCCTTGTTGCCCTTCTCCAGGTTGATCTTGCCGGCCATTCGGGCAGCCGTGTAGGCCTCGGTGTTGGCTCGTTCGCCGTCCCAACCGGGGACCGCGGCGATCACCTGACCGACCTCGACCTCCGAGCCGTCCTCCACCTGTGGCTTCTGTCCCTTGGGGAAGGTGTACTCATCGCGCAGAGCGTCGGTCGAGACGATCTTGATCTTGCGGCCCGTCTCGGTCTTGATGATCTCGACGTTGCCGTCGATCTCGGCCACGACGCAGGTGTCTTTCGGCACCCGCGCTTCGAACAGCTCCTCTACCCGCGGCAGACCCATGGTGATGTCCTCGCCGGCAACACCACCGGTATGGAACGTTCGCATCGTGAGCTGCGTACCGGGCTCGCCGATCGACTGCGCCGCGATGATACCCACGGCCTCCCCGATCTCGACCACCGTTCCGCGGGCCAGGTTCCGGCCGTAGCAGCGCCCGCAGATGCCATGCGTCGCCAGGCAGGAAAGTGGCGATCGGACCTTGACGTGCTTGATCGCGCGCTCGACGATGTCCTTGGCCAGGTCGTCGGTGATCTCCTCGTTGACGTCGACCAGCACTTCGCCGGTCGCCTCATCGACCACCTTCTGCGCCGCCAAGCGCCCGCCGATGCGGTTGATGAAGCCTTCCGACCGGGCATAGGTGTCGTGCTCCCACACGCCGGGCGGCGTCTCCTCCTCGCCGGCGCAGTCCTCCTCGTTGACGATCACGTCCTGCGCCACATCGATGAGGCGGCGGGTCAGATACCCGGACTCGGCGGTTCGCAGAGCTGTGTCCGCCAGACCCTTGCGCGCGCCGTGCGTCGAGATGAAGTACTCGAGCACCGTCAAGCCCTCACGGAAGTTAGAGCGAATCGGCAGGTCGATGATGCGGCCCTGGGGGTCGGCCATGAGGCCGCGCATACCGGCCAGCTGGCGAATCTGGTTGAACTCGCCCTTGGCCGCCCCGGACTTGGCCATCATGAACAGGCTGCTCTCGGCGTTGAGCGATGACACGACCTCCGCGGTCACGTCCTCGGTGGCCTTGTTCCAGTGCTCGAGCGTGGTCTGATAGCGCTCCTCATCGGTGATAAGGCCGCGGTTGTAATGGCCTTCCAGTTCGGCTACCTGCTTGTCGGTGTCGGCCAGGATCCGGCCCTTCGCACCGGGGATCTGGATGTCCGAGATGGCGATGGTCGCGCCGGACTTGGTGGCCAGATCGAAGCCGAGCTTCTTGATGCGGTCCGCTACCTCGGCCGTCAGGTCGGCGCCGTATTCCTTGTAGACGAAGCCGATGATGCGCTTGAGCTGGCCCTTGTCGATCGGGTAGGAGACGTCCGGCCGGAAGCGGACGCTGTGCGGCAGAGCCGCGTTGAACATGATTCGGCCCACTGAGGTCTTGAGGCGCGGGCTTCGTCCGTTGACCTCGAAGTGCCCCAGCGGAACGTCCTTCTCCAGCACTCGCAGCTCGATCTCGGCGCGCAGGTCCACGGAGCCGAGCTCGTAGGCCAGCGTGGCTTCGGCGAAGTCGGCGAACACCCGCCCCTCACCCTTGAGCCCGGGCGCGATAGCGGTTGCGTAGTAGCAGCCGAACACCATGTCTTTGGTCGGCGCCACGACCGGGCCGCCGTCGGCCGGCAGCAGAATGTTGCGCGAGGCGAGCATGAGCTCGCGGGCCTCGCCCTGTGCAGCCCGCGACAGCGGGACGTGGACAGCCATTTGGTCGCCGTCGAAGTCGGCGTTGAACGCCGTGCAGACCAGCGGATGGATCTGGATGGCCGAGCCTTCGACCAGCACCGCTTCGAATGCCTGGATACCCAGGCGGTGCAGCGTGGGTGCGCGGTTGAGCAGGACGGGGTGATCCTGGATCACCTCTTCGAGCACGTCCCACACCTCTGGCCGCACGCGCTCGGCGATGCGCTTGGCGCTCTTGATGTTGTGCGCGTAGCCCCGCTCCACCAGCTTGCGCATGACGAACGGCTTGAACAGCTCGAGGGCCATCTTCTTGGGCAGACCGCACTGGTGCAGCTTCAGGTCGGGACCGACCACAATCACCGACCGGCCCGAGTAATCTACGCGCTTGCCCAGCAGGTTTTGGCGGAAGCGACCCTGCTTGCCCTTGAGCATGTCGCTCAGGCTCTTGAGCTTGTGGTTGCCGCTGCCGGCAACCGCGCGGCCGCGGCGGCCGTTGTCGATCAGCGCGTCCACTGCCTCCTGGAGCATGCGCTTCTCATTGCGGATGATGATCTCCGGGGCGCCGAGCTCCAGCAGCCGCTTGAGGCGGTTGTTGCGGTTGATGACACGGCGATAGAGGTCGTTCAGGTCGGACGTCGCAAAACGGCCACCATCCAGCTGGACCATCGGCCGAAGGTCAGGCGGAATGACCGGCAGCACCGTGAGAATCATCCACTCCGGCGACGCGCCCGACTTGCGGAATGACTCGACCACTCGCAGGCGCTTGGTGCCCTTCTTGCGCCGCTGTCCCGAGGACGAGCGGATCTCGTTGCGCAGCTCCTGCGCCAGCTGGTCCAGGTTGAGGCTGGCCAGGATGTCCCGAACCGCTTCGGCGCCCATGCCGGCGCGGAAGAAGTGGCCGGCCGACTCCTGGAGCTCGCGGTAGCGGTTCTCGGGCAGCAGCTGCAGCTTGCGGATGGAATCGATCTCCTGGCGCCGCTCGGCAAACTCCTTGTCCAGCTCGACGATGTCCTTCTGGTACTGCTCGTCGGCTGCCGCGCTGGCGGCGTCGATCTCCGGCAGGAACTCGTCCAGATCGTGCGCGTGCGCCGCGTCGAAAGCCTCTTCGGCCGCTCGCAGCGCCTCCTCACGCTGGCTGATCTCAGCCTGCGCCTGCTCGCGGATGGCGTCCAGCGTCGCCGGCGTCACCATCTCGCCCTTCTTGACTACGGTCTTGCCGGCCAGCTGATAGCCCTGGCCGGCCGCCGAGCCAACGACCTCGTTCAGCTGATCGCGCAGCGCCGCGCCCTCTTCCACCAGGGCATTGATGCTGTCCTCGCTCGCGGCCTCACGCACCGCGGCCAGCTCGTCGTTCTTGAGCGCCTCGAGGCGGCCGCGGGCCTCACTCGCCGGGCCGCTCACCTCGTCGATCTTGGCCTGGCGCTGCTCTTCCAGCTCGGCCACTCGCTGCTGATAGCGAGCGTCGAGGTTACCGACCGCCTTGGCGCGGCCCGACTCGTCGACGTGGGTGACGATGAATTGCGCGAAGTACAGGATGCGCTCCAGGTTCCGCGGCGAGATGTCGAGCAGCAGGCCGATGCGGCTGGGCGTGCCCTTGAAGTACCAGATGTGGCTGACCGGTGATGCCAGCTCGATGTGGCCCATGCGCTCCCGGCGCACCTTGGAGCGGGCCACCTCGACGCCGCACTTGTCGCACACGATGCCCTTGTAGCGGACGCGCTTGTACTTGCCGCAGTAGCACTCCCAGTCCTTGGTGGGACCGAAGATACGCTCGCAGAACAGACCGTCCTTCTCCGGCTTCAGCGTGCGGTAGTTGATGGTCTCCGGCTTGGTGACCTCACCGTACGACCATGAGCGGATCTGCTCCGGGGAGGCCAGGCTGATCCGGATGGCGTTGAAATCGTTGACTTCGAGCATGCTTATTCCTCGCTCTCGAACCCGGACAGATTCAGTCCGAGCTCGGGCATGATGTCGCTGGCGGAATCGTCGACGAACTGGATCCTCTCTTCGTCCTCATTGAGGACCTCCACGGCCAGACCAAGGGATTGCAGCTCCTTGACCAGCACTTTGAAGGATTCCGGCACGCCCGGTTCCATGATGTTTTCGCCTTTGACGATCGATTCGTAGGTCTTGACACGGCCGACGACGTCGTCCGACTTGACCGTCAGGATCTCCTGCAGGGTGTGCGCCGCGCCGTAGGCCTCGAGCGCCCACACCTCCATCTCGCCGAAGCGCTGGCCGCCGAACTGCGCCTTGCCACCCAGCGGCTGCTGCGTGATCAGCGAGTACGGGCCGGTCGAACGCGCGTGGATCTTGTCCTCGACCAGGTGGATGAGCTTCAACATGTAGATGTAGCCCACGGCCACTTCGCGATCGAAAGGATCACCCGTTCGGCCGTCGTACAGGATGGTCTTGCCGTTGGCCGGCAAACCCGTCTGCTCCAGCAGCTCCTCGATGCGCTCCTCGGACAGGCTGTCGAACACCGGCGTGGCGAAACGCACGCCCATCTTCTTGGCGGCCCAGCCGAGATGCGTCTCCAGCACCTGGCCCAGGTTCATGCGCGAAGGCGCGCCCAGCGGGTTGAGGATGATGTCCACCGGCGTACCGTCGGCCAGGTAGGGCATGTCCTCAATTGGCACGACCTTGGAGATGACGCCCTTGTTGCCGTGGCGGCCGGCCATCTTGTCGCCTTCAGAGATCTTGCGCTTCTGGGCGATGCTCACCCGCACCAGCTGGTTCACGCCCGGCGGGAGCTCGTCGTTGTTCTCGCGCGAGAAGACCTTCACTTCCACGACCTTGCCCGACTCGCCATGCGGGACGCGCAGCGAGCTGTCCTTCACCTCGCGGGCTTTCTCGCCGAAGATGGCTCGCAGCAGGCGCTCTTCCGCGGTGAGCTCTGTCTCGCCCTTGGGGGTGATCTTGCCCACCAGGATGTCGCCCGGCCCCACCTCGGCGCCCACGTAGACGATGCCGCGCTCGTCGAGGTTCTTCAGCCCTTCCTCGCCCACGTTCGGGATGTCGCGGGTGATCTCCTCCGGGCCGAGCTTGGTGTCACGCGCCTCGGTCTCGTGCTTTTCAATATGAATAGAGGTGAACAGGTCCTCGCGCACGACCCGCTCGCTGATGAGGATCGCGTCCTCGAAATTGCCGCCGTCCCAGAACATGAAGGCCACCAGGATGTTCTGACCCAGCGCCAGCTCGCCGTGGTCGGTCGAGGAGCTGTCGGCCAGCGCCTGGCCAACCTGCACGAAGTCGCCCCGCTTCACAATCGGCCGCTGGTTGATGCAGGTTCCGTTGTTAGATCGTTCGAACTTGCGCAGCCGGTACGACCGCTGCTGGCCGTCGTTCTGGATCACGATCTCGCGGGCGGTGACGGACATGACCTCGCCCGCTTCCTGGCAGACGACCACCTGGCCGGAGTCGAGCGCTGCCTGGCGCTCCACGCCGGTGCCCACGAGTGGCGCCTCGGGCGCGAGCAGCGGCACAGCCTGGCGCTGCATGTTGGAGCCCATCAACGCGCGGTTGGCGTCGTCGTGCTCCAGGAACGGAATCAGCGCCGTCGGCACCGACACGATCTGCTTGGGCGAGACGTCCATGTACTGCACGCGCGTGACCGGCTGCTCCACGAAGTGGCCGCCGAGTCGGGCGGAAACACGCTCGTCCATGAACTCACCCTTGTCCGACAGACGGGCGTTCGCCTGGGCGATGACGTACTTCTCCTCCTCGTCCGCGGAGAGGTACTCGATCTCACTGGACACGACCGGGCGCGGGGCCGGCTTCTTCCCGTCTCCGGCGCCATCCGGCTGCTGCACCTTGCGATACGGCGTTTCGATGAAGCCGAACTCGTTGATCTTGGCGTAGGTGGCCAGCGATCCGATCAGGCCGATGTTCGGGCCCTCGGGCGTCTCGATGGGGCACACCCGTCCATAGTGCGAGTGGTGAACGTCGCGCACGTCGAATCCGGCGCGCTCGCGTGACAGGCCGCCGGGACCCATGGCGCTGAGCCGGCGCTTGTGAGCCAGCTCGGCCAGCGGGTTGGTCTGGTCCATGAACTGGGACAGCTGGCTGCCACCGAAGAACTCCTTCATCGCCGCCACCACCGGGCGGATGTTGATGAGCACGCTCGGCGTCACCGAATCGGGATCCTGGATGGTCATGCGCTCCTTGACCACGCGCTCCATCCTCAGCAGACCCACGCGGAACTGGTTCTGAATGAGCTCGCCCACGGCGCGCACCCGGCGGTTGCCTAGATGATCGATGTCGTCGGGCTGGATTTGGCTGTTATTCAGCTCCACCAGCCGCTCCACGATCTTGACCAGGTCCTCCTTCACCAGGATGGTGGTCTCCTGCGGCGTCTCGATGCCCAGCTTGCGGTTCAGCTTGTAGCGGCCGACGCGGCCCAGGTCGTAGCGCCGCGCGTTGAAGAACAGCGAGTTGATGAGCGAGCGGGCATTCTCGAGCGTCGGCGGGTCGCCCGGCCGCAGCTTCTTGTACATCTCGATGAGACCCTCTTCCACGTTGTGCGTGATGTCGCGGTCGATGGTCTCCTGGATGAAGTCCCGCTCGGGATCGATGATGTGCTTGAACACCTCGACGATCTCTTCGTTGCTGCCATAGCCGATGGCACGCAGCAGCGTGGTGACGGGAATCTTCCGCTTGCGGTCGATCTTCACCGTCAGCACGTTCTTGTTCGACGTCTCGAATTCGAGCCAGGCGCCGCGGTTCGGGATCAGCTTGCCCATGTACAGGTTGCGATCCGTGGCCACGTCGTATTCGGCTGTGAAGTAGATCCCCGGCGAACGCACCAGCTGGCTGACGACTACGCGCTCGACGCCGTTGACGATGAACGTGCCTTCGGCGGTCATGAGCGGAAAGTCGCCCATGAAGATGTCCTGGTCCTTGATCTCGCCGGTTTGCTTGTTGCGCAGGCTGGCGCGGATGCGCAGCGGCGCCGAGTAGGTGATGTCCTTCTCGCGGCACTCCTGCTCGGTGTACTTCGGCTTGCCGAATGGGTCTTCGGGCACACTGAAGTGCAGCTCCAGGTTACGACCGGTGAAATCCGAGATGGGCGAGATCTCGGCAAAGAGCTGCTTGAGGCCCTCCCGCTTGAACCACTCGAACGAGTCAAGCTGGATAGTGATCAGGTTCTGCATGGCCAGAATGTCCGGGTTCTTGGCCTCGGACACGCGCGTGGAAAACGGATTGGCCAGCGAATCGATCGTCGTGGAGGCATCAGCCATGTATGTAAAAACCCCTCTGAGAGAACTAAAAACGGCCCGTGAAAGACGGCGCTAACAGGGTTTTCTGCGGGGCCGGGTAGTATAACCACGGCCAGAGCGTGGACCCCAAGGTCGGCTGGCGCACCCCGCCAGCATCCACCTCCTGCAGTGCGTAGTTAAGATAGGCTCAGGCGTCTGGTGGAAACGCGGTGATACACTGCGAAGGGCGCGCGGACATACTCCGCCCGCGGACGAAACGCTACGTGGGAACACCGAACCCCTATAGTAGCGCAACTCCCTGCTGCCGTCAAATCTCGGATGCCTCACGCCGGACGGCGACGTCCCACCTCTCCCACCGCCACGCCGAGCATCCACCGCAGGATCCCTTCACGGCGCAGCCAGCCGTTTGGCGAGGCCGTCGAGACCTGAACCGGCGCTCAGCCGTTGCTGTCGAGCTGGCGCGACGCGGCGTTCTCGACGAACGAATCGTCGAGGATAGTGCTCAGGCCGAAGTCGGCAACCTGGGGGTTCGATTTTGCCAGGAACTGTTTGGCGTCAGCGAACTGCTCGGCTCGAACGTGAGGCAGCGCCGGCGTCACCGCCTCGCGGGTGAGGTAGTCGTAGTTCAGCGCCATGCTCTCGTCGTCGTCCGACTTGAGGTACTGCTTGAGAACCTTCACTGCCAGCGGCCGGTCCTGCCTGGCGCGCACGGCACCCTGAACGAGCGAATCGACGTAGCGCTGGATGACGTCCCGGTGAGCGGCAACGTACTGCCGTGTCGCGCTCGAAACGGTCGTCACCGCCGGCTGCTTGAGCGTCGACAGATCCACCAGCACGTTCATGCCCTTGGCCCGGAGCTCGACGGCATCGGCGGGCATGACCACCGCGGCCTGCACGCTGCCGTTCTCCAGCGCGGCCTTGCCGTTCGAGCCCGACCCGATCGGCGTAAACACGACGTCGGCATCGGGGTTCAGGCCGACGCTGCGCAGGGCCACGCGCCCTGCCAGGTCCGAGCCTGAGCCGAAGTTGGTCACTCCCAGCTTCTGACCTTTCAGGTCTGCCGGCGTCTTGATGCTCGACGCAGCCACCACGAGCTGCGTATACACGGGCTCCACCGTCGCGAACACGACCAGGTCGGCGCCGCTGGCCGCCGCCGCGATGACCTCCGCACCGGAGCCGTTGGCGATCTGCGCCTGGCCGCCGATGAGACCCGCCACCCCGGTGGTGTTGGGCAGAACCTGCAGGTCGACGTCCAGTCCGTTCTTCGCGTAAATGCCGGCTTCCTTGGGGAACCAGATCGGCAGATACGTCGCTTGAATGCTGATCGAAGCGACGATCCGCTGCGCCGACGCCGGCGGGGCGCCGGGCGACCCAGCCACGGCCGGCGCCGGCTGAGAGGCTTGGCTGGCGTTCGCGCCACAGCCGGCGGTCGCCGCCAGCAATACGGCTCCGACTCCCAGCTTCACATTTCGAATCGGCGATTGCATCGCCCTAGCATACAAGCCAGCTCAGGCGCCTACCCTATGACCTGCAGGGCAGCGTACATAAAAAAAGGGCGGAGATACCTCCGCCCTTTCAGCTGTTTAGGTCCTACTTGATCTCGACGGTTGCTCCGACCTCGGTCAGCTTGGCCTTGATCGACTCAGCCTCTTCCTTGGTGATGCCTTCCTTAACGGCCTTGGGGGCGCCATCCACCAGGTCCTTCGCTTCCTTGAGGCCCAGCTGCGTGATCTCACGCACGACCTTGATGACGTTGATCTTGTTCGCGCCGACCTCGGTCAGGATGGGCGTGAACTCGGTCTGCTCCTCCGCGGCAGCCGCTGCGCCGTCACCGGAGGGCGCGCCGGCGGCCACGGCCGGCCCGGCATACGCTACAGGCGCGGCGGCGGTAACGCCCAGCCGCTCCTCGAGCTTCTTGACCAGCTGTGACAGCTCGAGCACGTTCAGCTGCTCGATCTGCTCGGCGATGGTATCCAGGTTTACTGCCATTTCTTTTCTCCCGTAATCAATCCTTCGGTATGTCTGTTTGGACCGCCGCTGCGCCTAGGCCGCGCCTTCGAGCTGGCGCTGGCGGGCGTTCAGCACGTTGAGCAGTGAACGAGCGTTGCCGTTGAGCACGCTCAGCAGGTTCTGTATGGGGGCAGTCATGGTGCCCAGCACCTGCGCCTGCAGCTGCGGTTTGGCCGGCAGCGTCGCCAGCGAGGTGACCTCCGCCGCCGACAGCAGCTGGCGCTCCAACAGGCCCGCCTTGATCTCGAACACGCGAGACGTCTTGGCGTAGTCGTTGAGCGCCTTGGCCGCCTGGACCGGGTCGTCGTATCCGAAACCGATCGCCGTCGGCCCTTCCAGCACCGCGCTGAGATCGGCCTCGATGTCGGCCCGCTGCGCGGCGAAGCGGGTGAGCGTGTTCTTGACGACGTGGTATTCCACCCGCGCCGGACGCAGCTGTCCGCGCAGCTGGGCCATGTCCTTGACCGTCAAGCCACGGTAGTTGGTGAATATCGCTACGCGACTATCGCGCAGCTTCTGGGCGATTTCATCGATCGCCCGCTCTTTTGCCTCTGTGGGCATAGACCTCCTCCGCGGGTGCTCGCCGAAGCGAGATTATGCTCGTGCCCCCGCTCTCATCGAAAGTGGGTATGAAGTTCGGCTAACGCGCCGTGGTCAGCTGCGCCTAGCGGCGCCGCCGATCATCAGCTCTCAAACAGTAACACCCAGCCGGCGTAACACTCAGCTGGCAGAAGCCAGCGCAACCGTCTGGGGGATGTCCAGCCTCACCCCGGGGCCCATCGTGCTGGCCATGGTGATGCTGCGGATGTACGTTCCCTTGGCGCCCGACGGCTTCGCCTTGACCACCGCGTCCACCAGGGAGCTGAGGTTGTCCAGCAGGCCCTTGTCGTCGAAGGACGCCTTGCCGATGGGCACGTGGATGAGCGCCGTCTTGTCCAAACGGAATTCGATGCGCCCGCCCTTGACCTCCTTGATGGCCTTGGCCACGTCGTCGGTCACCGTGCCGGACTTCGGGTTGGGCATGAGTCCGCGGCGGCCAAGGACCTTGCCCAGCCGGCCAACCTTGCTCATCATGTCGCGGGTCGCCAGGGCCACGTCGAAGTCCACCCAGCCGTCGTCGATGCGCTTGATCAGGTCATCGCTGCCCACGTAGTCGGCGCCGGCTTCCTCGGCCTCGCGAGCGCGGTCGCCCTCAGCGAAGACCAGCACGCGCATCGTCTTGCCGGTGCCCGCCGGCAGCGCGGCCGTGCCGCGCACCTGCTGATCGGCATGCCGGGGATCGACGCCCAACCGCATATGCAGCTCGACGGTCGAGTCGAACTTCACGGTCGCCGTCTTCTTGACCAGCTCGATGGCCTCATTGGGAGCGTACGCCTTATCCTCGTCGACCAGCTTGGCCGCCTCTTCGTATCGCTTGCCGTGCTTCTTCATGCGCCTACCTCCACGCCCATGGAACGAGCCGTGCCGGCGATGATCTTCTCCGCCGCCTCCACATCGAGCGCGTTCAAGTCCTTCATTTTGATCTCGGCGATCTCTCGCACCTTGCTGCGCGCGATAGTGCCGATCTTCACCTTCTTGGGGTCCGGCGATCCGTGCTCGATGCCCATGGCCTTCTTGATCAGGTCCGCGGCCGGGGGTGTCTTGGTGATGAAGCTGAACGTGCGGTCCTCGTAGATGGTGATCTCAACCGGCACCACCGACCCGGACTGACTTGCCGTCCGCTCGTTGTATTCCTTGACGAACTGCATGATGTTGACCGCGTGCGGTCCCAACCCGGTGCCCACCGGCGGGGCCGGCGTGGCCTTCCCGGCCGGCAGCTGCAGTTTGACGATTGCCTTAACTCTCTTCGCCATCTACCTTTTCCAACTGGCTGAGCGGAATGCGGGCCGACATCGGCACGCCAAACGAGCTCACCTTTACTTTTGCCAGGTCTCCATCCAGCTCTTCGACGATGCCTTCGGAGCCCTTGTACCCACCGCCTGTGACCTTGACCCTATCCCCGGCTTCCATAACTGACCCTTCCTCACTCTCGCCGAGAGCGTCTCAAAAGGCTACAGCTTCTCCACCTGCAAGAAATCCAGCTCAACCCGTGTCTCGCGGCCGAAGAAGGATACCAGCACCCACACCTTGCCCTTCTCCAGGCTGATGTCGTCCACCACCCCGATGAACTCGGCGAACGGTCCGTCGATGACCTTGACGCTCTGGCCACGCTGATAGCTGACGCGCGCCTTGGGCGCCTCGACCTCCATCTGCTTGAGGATCTGGCGTACTTCGGTCGTGCTCAGCGGGATCGGCTTGTTGCCGGACCCCACGAAGCTGGTGACGCCGGGCGTGTTGCGCACCACGTACCACGATTCGTCGGTCAGGACCATCTGCACCAGCACGTAACCCGGGAACACCTTCTTCTGGACGGTGCGGCGCTGTCCGTTCTTGATCTCGATCTCATCTTCGGTGGGCACTACTACCTGGAAGATCTTGTCGGCCACGTCCATCGACTGCACGCGATGATCCAGGTTGGCTTTGACCTTGTTCTCGTAGCCGGAGTAGGTGTGGATCACGAACCACTCCGCCTCGGGATGCTGATCGATCAGATCGGGCGGAGCCGGCTCCTCGGCGATCTGCTCCTCGTCCAGGCCCTCGTCCTCATAGACGGGTTCCGAGACGGTCTCGTCGGAGCTCTGCAGCTCCTGCTCCGTCTCTTCGAGGGGCCGCTCTTCGACGGCAGTTTGTGCTCGTGTAGTTCGCTTAGCCAATGGATTCCTCTCAGTGCGCGCCCAGGTTGAAGGCCAGGGTAATCAATTCGTCGAAGCCGCCGAGCACCAAACCCATGCCGGCCGAGACGCCGACGACCACCAGTGTCAGCCGCGTGGCTTCCTGCCGGGTCGGCCAGACCACCTTGCGAAGCTCGATCCGCGACTCGCGAACGAACTGCGCGATCGGGTTCTGGCGGGGCGTACGATCACGCCGCTGCTGGGCCTGCTGCGAAGCACGAGCCAGCACGCTCGACCTGCTCGGTAACTTGATTGCCATCGCCCTTCTCGCTTTTGCTTGCCGCCGTCGTTACTCGCTGGCCGCTAACGGCCAGCACCTTCGTAAGCAGGCCCCGCCGGACTTGAACCGACAACCACCGGTTTTGGAGACCGGAGCTCTGCCAATTGAGCTAGGGGCCTATTCGGGAGATGGGAAATGAGCTCTGGGAGCCGTGACCGCCCGTCTCCGCTCCTTAGAGGATAGCCAGCGCTGGCTGCCAGGGCCACGCCCTTCTCCTCATTTCCCATTTCTCATCTCTCAATCCAATCGATCAGCGCGTTTCGCGGTGAGCGGTATGCGACCGGCAGCGCGGGCAGTACTTGTTCTGCTCCAGCCGGTCGGAATCGTTGCGCTTGTTCTTATAAGTGGTGTAGTTGCGCTGCCGGCAGGTTGGGCAGGCAAGCGTAACCGTCACCCGGTCGCCCTTCTTGGCCATGAGATCCTCCTCTTACTCGAAGATCTTGCTGATGACGCCGGCGCCTACCGTGCGCCCGCCTTCTCGTATCGCGAACCGCAGCCCTTCCTCCATCGCCACCGGCACGATCAGCCGCACCTTCATGTTCACGTTGTCTCCCGGCATCACCATCTCCGTCCCCTCCGGCAGCTCCGTCTCCCCCGTCACGTCCGTCGTCCGGATGTAGAACTGCGGCCGGTACCCTTTGAAGAACGGCGTGTGCCGCCC
>Ga0070741_10010936_pt1 | contig 16937 bp, 12 predicted proteins | sample Coa_R1_4_FD_66440 | JGI IMG/M metagenome (GOLD analysis project Ga0070741, IMG submission 66440) | Surface soil microbial communities from Centralia Pennsylvania, which are recovering from an underground coalmine fire - Coalmine... | ecosystem: Environmental > Terrestrial > Soil > Unclassified ...
TCGACACCGGGCTCGCCGAGCAGCTGGAGCATCTCCTCGGCGGCGAAGAGGTTCGCCGCGAGCCGGCGCATCAAGTCCCGCTCGACGACGCCGCGCGAGGGGATCTCGACCCGGTGCGGGACCACCTGCCCGAGGCCCTGCCCGAGGATCGGCCCCACGCCGCCCTGCTGCCCGACGATCGTGCTGCGGATGCGGAGCCGCGTGTCCTCGCCCGCGGGCGTCACGAGGACGTAGTACGCGACGCGGACGTCGGTGATGCCGGTGATGCCCTCCTTGTGCAGCTCCGAGAGGTCGCCGATGTCGCCCAGGCGGTGCGTCCGGTCGTCGGTCTCGTACCGCGCGAGCCCGGTCGCGATGACGCCGCTCGTGCGGTCCTGGGTGGCGATCTCGAACCCCTCGGCGTCGAGCGCCGCGACGACGGCCGGCCACACGCGATCCGCGGGCGCGTGGAGCACGCGCTGGTGCTCGCCGCGGACGTGCTCGGTCGGGTCGAGCTCGGGCTTCTTGGCGCAGGCGGCCGCCGCGAGCGCGAGGACGACGAGCGCCCGCCGCACGCGTCAGTCCTTCGCGAACATCAGCTTCACCTGCGAGAAGGTGGAGCTGGTCGCGGTGACGATGGGCGCGTCCGCCCGGTGCGGGAGCGTCGCGGCGAGGCGCTCGGCGTCCGCCATCCGGTCCTCCGAGAGCGGATGGCTCGACACGAACCGCTCGACGACCGAGGGGAGGCTCCGCTGCTGCTCCGAGAGCTTGCGGAAGACGGCCGCCATCGCGGTCGGGTCGTAGCCCGCGTCGTTCATGAGGGCGAGGCCGAGCCGGTCGGCTTCCGACTCCTTCCCGCGGCTGTACTTGAGCAGCCCGAGCACGTAGGCGAGCTTCGTCCCTTCCCAGGCGATGGGCGGGATCGGGACCGGGATCACCGACACGGCGGCGATCAGCGCGAACTCGGTCAGGTTCTGCGTCGTCAGCATCTCGGTCGCGTGCCGGGCGGCGACGTGCCCCATCTCGTGCCCGACGACGGCCGCGAGCTCGTCCTCCGTCTCGCAGAGCTCGATGATGCCCGTGTTGATGTAGACGGGCCCGCCGGGCAGCGCGAAGGCGTTCACCTCGGAGTCGTCGACGACGTGGAAGCTGTAGGGGAAGAGCTTGAAGGCCGGCTCCCTGCTCGATTCCTGGAGCCGCGCGCCGACGCGGTTCACGAGCTGGGTGAGCGCGGAGAGCCGGAGGAGGACGACCTCCTGGTCCACCTCCTTCGAGATCGCCTGACCGAGCTTGATGTCCCCGTCGACGGAGTAGAAGTTCGGGTGGAACCTGTGCACGCCGGCGCATCCCGTCGCCGCCGCGGCGAGGAGGCCGAGGAACGCCCGCGCGCGCCGCCGCACGCCTAGCCTCCCGCCCGCGACGTCCCGGGCTGCCCGATCCGCCCGAGGGAGCGGACTGCGCTCGGGTCGACGGCGAGCCGCGGCCCGACCGCGAGCACGAGCTCGAGCCGTCCGCCGGCGAGCTCGCCGGACAGGCTGTCGCCCGTGACGAGGACGACGGTCGCCTTCTCGCCGCTCTCGGCGAACTCGACGCGGTCGATCTGCCGGGCCTCGGTGTCGACGGGCCGGCCCCCCACCTTGAGATGGAGCGGGCCGAACGAATCACGCACGACGACGCTGTCCCCGTTCCGCATGACGGCGCGGAAGCGGCCGTCGTTCGGCAGGGCGTCGCCGCTCGCGCGGAAGGAGAGCTCCGCGATCCGCTCGATGGCGACCGTCTCGGTGCGCGGCCCGGCGGCGAGGTGGATCTCGGGCGTCTCGAGGAAGCCCGTCAGCGTGTCGCCGTTCGCGAGCACGATGCGCGTGAGCCCCTTGTCGCTCGCGCCGACGACGACCGTCGCGACCGCGGCGCGCGGGAGGTCGACGGCGCCGTACGCCGCGCGCACGCGGAGCTGCGGCTCCTTCACGAGCCCGCGGAGCGTGTCGCCGCCCCGGAGCTTCACGGTGTCGACGTCGGCGCCGCCGCGGACCTGCTGGGCGAGGCGCAGGCGGCCGGTGCCGACGATGTCGGGGGGGAGCGCGAGGGTCCAGATCTCCCACCCGGTCTGCCCCCGATGCTGGAACGCGAGCGTCCGGCCGTCTGGCGCCCAGGCCGGGTGCGTCGCCGGCGCGGGGGCGGTGGAGAGCTCGATCGGCGCCGTCCCGTCCGCGTTCGCCACCCAGAGCGTCGACTCGGTCGTGCGCCCGCGGGCCGGCCAGCGCGAGAACGCGATCTTCGTCCCGTCGGGCGACCACGCGGGCCGGGCCTCGTTGTCCGGCGAGACGACGATCGGCGTCGTGCGGCCGTCGCGCACGTCGATCGTGTAGATGTCGAAGTTCCCGCCCGCGTCGGTGACGTACGCGATCAGCTCGCCGCTCGGACTCCACGCCGGGAAGATCTCGTTCGCGGGCGTCGTCGTGAGGCGGCGCCGGCGGCTCCCGTCCGAGTACATCGTCCAGAGGTCGAAGCTGCCCCCTTCCTTCGGGAAGGCCGCGTACGCGATCTGGCGGGCGTCGGGCGCCCAGGCGGGCTGGTCCTCGGTGCCCGGGTCGTCGGTGAGCGGGACGGCATTCTGGCCGTCCGGGTCCGCGAGCCAGATGTCCCGCGAGCCGTTCACCTCGGAAACGTAGAGGATCTTCCGCCCGTCGGGGGAGAGGACGGCGTGGTACTCGTCCTTCGTGCCCTTCGTGAGGCGGTGCTCGTCGCCGCCGTTCGCTGCGACGCTGTAGAGATTCCGCGTCGCGCCCGCGTGCTGCTTCTCGTCCTTTCGGCGCGAGTGGAAGACGATCCGCCGCCCGTCGGGCGACCACGACGGCATGGCGCTCGAGCCGCCGGTCGTGACGATCGGACGTGCGGCGCCCTCGTCCGTCGCCGCGACGGCGAGCGGGGCGACGAGCGTCAGGCACGCGAAGAGCGCCACGGCGCGCATCACGGGCACGCTTACCGGAGCCGTCGCCGTTTGCAAAGGGCGGCCGGTGGGGATGGACGTCCGCAAATGTGCTAAGAGGCGCGGACGACGATGGCAGCGAGGCGGCTTCTCGAGTCGGGCGTGCGGATCCGTCGCGGGCGCCGGCGAGATCTGCCCGCCGTCGAGCGCGTGCTCGGCCGTGCGCCCGCCACCGGCTTCGGCCGGGTCTACCGCCGCGTCCTTCGGGACCTCGGCACGGACGTCTACGTCGCCGAGGACGCGGGCGGGGCGATCGTGGGGCTCGTCGCCGTCGTCTACGCCCGCTCGCTCGTCCGGGGCGGCGCGTCCGCGCTGCTCGACGGCGCGCGCGCGGCCGCGCGGCCCGTCCTCGACGGGCTGGTCGCGTTCGCCGAGGAGCGCGCGCGGCGGCGCGGGTGCCGGCGGCTCGAGGCGTTCGTCGGCGACGACGCGGAGCTGCGCGCGGCGCTCGTCGGGCGCGGCTGGCGCACGGGAGAGCTGCTCGCGACGGACCTCGCCGAGACCGCGTGATGGCGAGGGCGATGCGGACGCAGGAAGGCGGCCGGGCGGTGGCGGGCGACCGGCTCCGGGCGCTCCTCGCGCGGCGCGCGGGCGGTGCCGCGGCGGCCGAGCTCGAGGCGTTCACCCGGCTCTTCCTGGCCCGCGGCGGCGGCTACATCGACGAGCTCGCGGAGGAGGACGCCGCCGCGCTCGTCGCGTCCGCGTTCCGCTTCTACGCGGGGCCGGGGCCCGATCTGCGCGTCCGCGCGATCACCCCGACGTACGCGACCGAGGGCTGGGACGCGCCGGTGAGCGTCCTCGAGACGTGCATGCCGGACCGGCCCTTCGTCGTCGACACGATCCGCGAGCGCCTCCACGCCAAGGGCGTCGCGATCCGCGCGCTGCTCCATCCCATCCTGAGCGCGCGGCGCGACCAGACGGGGCGGCTCGAGCGCCTCGTCGCGCCCGACGGGGACGGGCGCGAGTCGTTCGTGCACGTCGCCATCCCGCGCGTGAAGGACGCGGCGGTGCTCGCCCGCATCGCGGAGAGCGTCCGCGCGGGACTCGAGGACGTGCGGCTCGTGACGGACGACTTCCCGGCGATGGTCGCCCGGGCGGCGGCGATCGCCGCGGAGCTCGACGGTGCCGGGCGGACGCTCCCCGCCGTCGCGGCCGCCGAGGCGACCGCGGTCGCCGAGTTCCTCCGCTGGCTCGTGGACGGCGGCTTCGTCTTCCTCGGCTACCGCGAGTACGACGTCGAGCTCGAGGGCGAGGGCGGCGTCGCCGTGCGCCCCGGGTCCGGCCTCGGGATCCTCCGCCGCGAGACCCGCTCGACGTACGCCGAGCGCATCCCGCTCGCGGAGCTCACGCCCGCGGCGCGGGCGCGGCTCGCGAGCCCGCGGATCCTGACCGTGCGGAAGACGCACGCGGAGTCGCCCGTCCACCGGCGCGCGCGGATGGACGACGTCGCGGTGAAGGCGTTCGATGCGCACGGCGTCCTCGTCGGCGTGCGGCGGTTCGTCGGGCTCTTCACCTCGAAGGCGTACGCGGAGGAGGCGGCCGAGATCCCGATCCTCCGGCGCGTGCTGCGGCAGATCCTCACCGCCGAGCACGTCGTGCCGGGGAGCCACGACCACAAGGAGATCGTCGCGATCTTCAACGCGCTGCCGAAGGCGACCCTCCTCGCGAGCGCGACCGAGGACGTGCGGGCGACGATCGACACCATCGTCGCGGCGGGGCGGAGCGACGACGTCGTCGTGTCCGTGCGCCCGCTCAGCGACGACGAGTCCGTCGCCGTCCTCGTCGTCATGCCGGCCGACCGGTTCTCGAGCGAGGCGCGGGAGCGGATCGAAGCGGCGGTCGCCTCGGCGCTCGACGGCGCGGTCCTGGACGCCCACGTGACGCTCGGCGCCGACGAGCGCGCGCTCCTGCACTTCGTCGTTGCGGCGCCGCGGGCGCCGGGGCCGGTGACCGCGGGGCTCGAGCGGGCGATCGCGCGCATCGTCCGGCGCTGGGAGGAGAGCCTCCGCGACGCGCTCGTCGAGCGCATGGGAGAGGAGGCGGGGACGCGCGTCGCCGCGCTCTACGCGGACGCCTTTCCCGACGACTACAAGGCCGCCGTCCCGCCCCACCGTGCCGCGGCCGACACGACGATGCTCGAGCTCGTCGCGGACGGGGGCACGCCGCGCGTGACGCTCCGCAACGACGAGCGGGCGCCGGCGACGAGCGCGCTCCACCTCTACGTCGCCGGGGAGCCGCTCGTCCTCTCCGAGTTCATGCCCGTGCTCGAGAACCTCGGGCTCCGCGCGCTCGCGGAGAACCAGGTCGTCGTGACGCCTGCCGAGCGCCCGCGGCTCTTCGTGCAGACCTTCCTCGTCCAGGACGCACGGGGCCGGCGCCTCGACCCGCCCGCGGTGGGCGCGCGCCTCGCCGACGCCCTCCTCGCGATCGCCGCCGGCCGCGCCGAGAACGACGCGCTCAACCGGCTCGTGCTCGAGGCGGGGCTCGACTGGCGGTCGGTCGACTGCCTGCGGGCGTACGCCGGCTACGCGTGCCAGGCGGGCTTCGCGGCCCGGGGCGCGATCGTCGGCGCGCTCGCCGCCCATCCGGCGACGGCGCGGCTCCTCTTCGCGTGGTTCCGCGCCCGCTTCGAGCCGGGTGCGGCGGGGCCCGACCCGGACGCCGCCCGGCAGGAGTTCCTCGCGAGCCTCGACGCCGTCACGTCGCTCCGCGAGGACACGCTCCTCCGCGCGCTCGGCGACGTCGTCCAGGCGACGGTCCGCACGAGCTTCTTCGCGCGCGCCGCCGACGTCGACCGGATCGCCTTCAAGATCCGCTCCGCGGACCTGAGCCAGCTCCCGAAGCCGCATCCCCTGTACGAGATCTGGGTCCACAGTCCGATCATGGAGGGGATCCACCTCCGCGGCGGGAAGGTCGCGCGCGGCGGCATCCGCGCGAGCGACCGGCCCGAGGACTTCCGGACGGAGATCCTGGGTCTCATGAAGACCCAGACCGTCAAGAACGCGTTGATCGTCCCGACGGGCGCGAAGGGCGGCTTCGTGCTGAAGGGCCGGGCGGGAGCGGTGAAGGTCGTCGACGCCTACGCGACGCTCATTCGCGGGCTCCTCGATCTCACCGACAACGTCGTCGGCGGCCGCGTCGTCCACCCGCGCGGCCTCGTCGTCCACGACGAGGAGGACCCGTACCTCGTCGTCGCGGCCGACAAGGGGACCGCGACCTTCTCGGACGTCGCGAACGGGATCGCGGCCGAGTACGGCTTCTGGCTCGGGGACGCGTTCGCGTCGGGCGGCTCGCACGGCTACGACCACAAGGCCCTCGGCATCACCGCGCGCGGGGCGTGGGAGTGCGTGCGGACGCACTGCCGCGACCTCGGGATCGACGCCGACACGGCGCCGCTGACGGTCGCCGGCATCGGCGACCCGAGCGGCGACGTGTTCGGCAACGGCATGCTCCGCTCGCCGCACCTCCTCCTCCGCGCGGCGTTCAACCACGAGCACATCTTCCTCGACCCGACGCCCGACCCGGCCCGGAGCTTCGCCGAGCGCCGGCGTCTCTTCGAGGCCGCGAAGGGCTGGGACGCGTACGATCCGGCCGCGCTCTCGCCGGGCGGCGCCGTGCTCGAGCGGGCGGCGAAGCGCGTGACGCTCTCGCGCGAGGCGGCCGCGATGCTCGGCGTGACCGAGCCCGCGCCGAGCGGCGAGCGCATCGTGCAGGCGATCCTCCGCCTCGACGTCGACCTCCTCTTCTTCGGTGGCATCGGCACGTACGTGAAGGCGGCCGCCGAGACCCACGCGGACGTCCGGGACGCGGTGAACGACCCGGTGCGCGTCGACGCCGCGACGCTCCGCGCGCGGATGGTCGTCGAGGGCGCGAACCTCGGCTTCACGCAGCGCGCGCGCATCGAGTACGCGCTCGCCGGCGGCCGGATCGACACGGACGCGGTCGACAACTCGGCCGGCGTCGACCTGTCGGACCACGAGGTGAACCTGAAGGTGGCCCTGCAGCCGATCGTCGAGGCGGGCGACCTCGCGCCCGACGCCCGCAACGCGCTCCTCGAGCGCGTCACGGACGAGGTTGCCGCGCACGTGCTCGCCCACAACCGCGCGCAGAGCCGCCTCCTGACGCTCGACCAGCAGCGGAGCCGCTCGCGGCTCGACGACTTCCGGGAGCTCGTCGTCGAGCTCGAGCGGACGGCCGGGCTCGATCGCGTCCTCGAGGCGCTGCCGGACCGCGACGCCCTCCGCGCCCGCCGCGCGACCTTCCTCGGGCTCACGCGGCCCGAGCTGGCGGTGGTGATGGCGTATGCGAAGCTCCACCTCCAGCAGGCGCTCGTCGGCGGCCCGCTCGTCGACGAGCCGCTGGTCGCGCCGTTCCTCTTCGGCTACTTCCCCGATGCGATCGCGGAGCGTTTCCCGCAGGCGGTGCGGACGCACGTGCTCCGGCGGGAGATCGTCGCGACCGAGCTCGCGAACGCGGTCGTCGATGCCCTCGGCGCGACGTTCGTCCACCGCGTCCAGCGCGACACCGGCGCAACCCTCGGCGAGGCGATGCGCGCGTGGGCGATCGGGTGGACGATCGTCGGCGGCTCCGGCCTCCTCGCCGCGATCCGCGAGAGCGCGTCGACGGCCGAGGTCGAGACGGCGTGCACCCTCGTCCTCGAGCGCACCGCGGAGCGCGTGACGAAGTGGATCCTCGCGAACGCCGACGCGGCGCGCTCGGCGACGGACGTCGCGGCGGAGCTCGGCGCGGCCGTCGACGGCGTCCGCGGCCGGCTGGCGGAGTGGCTGACGGGCGCCGAGGCCGAGGCGTTCCATCGCCTGCGCTCGGAGCTCGAGATCGCGGGCCTGCCGAAGACGCTCGCGCACGACCTCGCGACCGCGGACTGGTCGGCGGGGCTCCTCGACGTCGTGACGGTCGCCGGAAACGCCGGTGTCGAGCCGGCGGCCGCCGGGACGCGCTACTACGGCCTCGGGCAGCGGCTCGACTTCGCGTGGCTCTGGGCGCGCCTCGCCGAGACGGGGGCGGAGGACCGCTGGCAGCGCCGCGCGGCCGAGGGCCTGGTGGAGGACCTCATGCGCGCGCGCCGCCGCCTCGCCCGTGCGGAGCTCGGGGGCGCGAGCGTGCCGCCGCGCGCGCTCGCCGCGGTCGACGACCTCTTGCGCGACCTCCGCGCCGCACCGCGCCCGAGCCTCGCGGCGCTCCAGGTCGTCGTGCGGGAGATCGGACGGCTCGCCGAGGCGACGGGCGAGCGGAAGGGGGGATGATGGCGGGTGTGGCGCGCTTCCTGCTCGCGTTGCTGCTCGGCTTCATGCTCGGCGCCGGCACGGCGCTCTGGGCCATGCAGTCGGGAGCCGCGGACTTCATCATCGCGCGGACCCACGCGGTGCAGGACCTCCAGCATCGCCTCGCGGACGTCGAGCAGCAGCGCGATCAGCTCCGCCGCCAGCTCGACGACGTCGTCGGGCGCGCGGGACGGATGGAGGCGTCGTTCACGGAGCTCGAGCGCCGCTTCCGCGACCTCCAGGAGCAGCTCGAGCAGGCGCGGAAGCCCGGGACGAGCGAGTGACTGGCGGCCCGGGACTGCGTCTCGGGTCGGGAGCGAGCGTGCGGCAGGGGTCCGCTCGGCCGTCGTTGGGCGGCCGGGGGAGCCGCCGCAATGCTGGTCCGTCGTCTCGGCTCGCGCTCCTAGCGCTGCGGCCCGGCCGCGGCGAACCCGAAGACGCGCGCCATCGCCGCGACGACGATCGCGCCGACGACGATCGCGAGGATGCTCTGCCCGTCCACGGCGGGGCCGACGTCGAAGCCGTAGAAGCCCCCGAGCCAGGTCCCGAGGTAGAGGCCGATGACGCCGTACACGAGCGCGGTGCCAGGCATTCGCAGGTTGCTGTCGAGGAGCTGCTCCGCGATCCAGCCCGACACGAGCGCGATGCCGCCGATGCGGCCGAGCTCCAGCCAGTGGCGCAGCGTTTGCTCGTCCAACGTCGGTGCTTCCATGTGCCGCCTCTGGCGATCGTCCCCCCGCTCCACTATTTTCCCGGGCTCATGTCGTACGGCAGCAAGCGACGTGCCACGACGCGGCCAGCCGGACGGACCGCGGACGGCGGCCGGCTCGCCACGCCGGTGACGCCCGCGTGCAAGCGTGTGCGAGAAGGGCCGGCGCCGTGGTGAGCGTGACCGTGCTCGGGTCCGGCGACGCGTTCGCGTCGGGCGGACGCGCGCACAGCGCGTATCTCGTCGAGGCGCCGGGCACGACCTTCCTCCTCGACTGTGGCCCGACGGTGCTCCAGTCCCTCAAGCGCGCGCGCGCCGACTCGAACCGCGTCGACTTCGTCCTCCTCTCCCACCTGCACGGCGACCACTTCGGCGGGCTGCCGTTCCTGTTCCTCGAATACCGCTACGAAAACCCGCGCCGTCGCCCGCTCACGGTCTACGGCCCGAAGGGAACCGCGCGCCGGGTGCCCGCCCTCTACCGTGCCCTCTACGAGCAGGTCGCGCAGAAGCCGCCGCCGTTCCCCGTCGTGTACGAGGAGGTCCGCGCGGGACGGCCGTTCACGGCGGGCGTCGTCCGGATCACGCCCCTCGTCGTGCCGCACTCGCCGGAGCTCGTCTGCCACGCCTACCGCATCGAGACGGGTGAAAAGACGATCTTCTACTCCGGCGACACGAGCTGGACCGACGAGCTCCTCGTCCACGCGCGGGGCGCCGACCTCTTCCTCTGCGAGTGCTCGACGTACGAGACGCGCCTCGACATCCACCTCTCGTACCCCGAGATCGCGGCGCGCGCGCAGGACTTCGGCTGCAAGCGGCTCGTGCTCACGCACCTCGGGCGCGAGCCGCTCGCGCACCTCCCGGACCTCAGCCTCGAATGCGCGGAGGACGGGATGCGGATCGATCTCGCATGAACTCCTGCGGCGTGACGACGAGCGACGACTGCGCCCGCTCCTCCTGCTCCGCCGTGACCTCCGCGAGCAGGCGGCCGAGCGCGCGCTCGACGTAGCCCGCGACGAACGGCACGGCGTGCGCCTCCGCGGGCCGCGCGCGGAGCGCGGCCGCGGTCGCGAGCGCCGTCCGCGCGGCCTCCGCCCGTCCCGTCTCGGCGAACACGTACGCGTTCGCCTCGAGCCGCCGGGCGAACACGCGGACGGGGATGAGCGTCGCCGCCGCGCGGCCGAGGACCTCGCGCAGCCGCTCCTCCTGCTGGAGGCGGTTCAGGACGAGCGGGCTGTCCCGGACGGCGGCGATCTCGCCGACGAACGGCGCGAGCGCCTCGGACGGGGGCCACCACGAGGCGAGCTCCGGCTCGTCGAAGAGCCGGACGGAGCCGGCGACCAGGGCGGCCGCGTCGGCGTCCGCCGGCGCGGCGACCCGGCGCGAGACGGGCTCCGCCGGGGGCGCCGGGGGCTCGCTCGTGAGGCGGGCGCGGGCGTGCGCCCAGCCGCGGCCCCGGCCCGCGTCGCCGCTTCGCGCCTCGGCCTCGACGAGCAGAGCGTCGAGAATCCGCCACGGCACCGGCACCAGGCGCAGGTGCGCCTGGGTCTCGAGCTGGCGCCGCGCGGCGCGGAGCTTCTTCCGCGTCACCTCGGCCTCCTGGAGGTCGCGGAGCCCCTCCGGCTCGTTCACCTGCGCGGCGACGAGCCGCGTCGCGCCCGCCGGCGCGGAGGCCACGAGCCACACGGCCCGGTCGCCGCGGCCGTCGACGTGCGACATCCACCCCTCGATCTCCGGCGCGGCGACGGGCCGCGCCGGCGGCGGCGCCGCGCGCGCCGGAACCGGCACGCCGCGCTGGCCGAGACGGTAGAGCGCCCGGCGCACGGCTTTCCGCGCCGCGCGGCTGGCGAGCCGCGGCTCGACCGTCGCGAGGAGCGCCGCGACGGGCGGCGCCGCGAGATCGCCGAGGGCGTCGGCGGCCGTGCCGCCGTCCGGGCCCTCGAGGACGCGCACGAGGGCGTCGGCGTCCGCGCGCCCGGCGGCGATGGCGTCGGCGTCGAGGCCGAGCCCGGCGAGCGTCGCGGCGGCGGCGGCGCGCCGGGCGCTCAGGACCCGCCTCCCGCCCGGGGGAAGGCGTCGAGCCGCGCCTCGACGTGGTCGTGGATCCAGTGCGCGTCCCACCACTCGGTCGGATCGACGTGGACCCCGCGGATCATCACGCTGAAGTGGAGGTGGTCGCCGCCGGCGAGCCCCGTGTCTCCGGTCCTGCCGATCGGGTCGCCGCGCCGGACGTTCGCGCCGGTCGCGACGTCGATCGTGCTCAGGTGACCGTAGAGCGAGAAGAGGCCGAGGCCGTGGTCGAGGACGACGGCGTTGCCGTAGATGCCGAGGGGCCCGGCGAAGACGACGCGGCCCGTGTTCCCCGCGGGGACGACGTCGCCCCGGGTCGAGGCGAGGTCGAAGCCCAGGTGCGTCTGGTGGTCGATCGTCTTCCCGTCGTAGACGTAGGTGCGCCGGTCGGCGAAGCCCGAGAGCGGGGCCGACCGCGGCATGCGGAGGAAGGCGCCCTCCCAGAGCCGAACGGGCGCGCTCTCGCGGCAGAGCGTGCGGACGCGGGCCTCGGTGGCCGCGCGGAGGTCGCGGTTGATGCGGAGATAGCCGGCGACGAGGTCGCCGTTCGCCTCGAGGGCGTTCGCGGCGAGCAGCTCGGGGACCTTCCGGGCGAGGAAGTCGGGCGCGAGCACGAGCGTCTTCTCGGCGAACCGGCGCCGCTGGACGACCGCGCCCATCGCGACCTGCCGCCGGTTCCCGGCCGCGTCCGTCGCGACGATCGCCGGCTGCGCGTCCGGGAGGTCCTCCGCGACGGCGAAGAGCGCGGCGCGAAGCGCGCCGTCGGCGAAGAGCCCGGCGGTGCCGGGATAGAAGTCGCGGCCCACCTGGACGCCGTGCGCGACGGCGTCGGGCCCCACCCGGTACACGGCGCACTCGGAGCCGCCGACGCGGACGCGATGCTGCTGGCTCGCGAGCTCGAGCGTCGGTGGCGTCGAGTCGACCGCGACGGACCGGACGAGGCGGGGGCCACGGTGCAGGAAGCCGAGCCACGAGTGATCGACCGCCCGGACCTCGAGCGTCGCGCGGCCCTCGGGCACGCGGGCCGCGCCGGCGTCGACGATGGGGTCGAGGACGGCTTCGTGCACGCCGCTCCCGAACCAGGACCGCCGGGGGTACGTCTCGGTCGCGACGGCCGCCGCGGTTCCGTCGGCACCGATGAGACGGACCTCGACCCGCGCGAGGCCGGTGCCGCGGTCGCGCACGACCAGGTGGAGCGGCGTCGCCCGGCCGATCACCTCGACGGGCGGGTCGAGGACGACGCGCGGCGCGAAGGGCTCCGCGCGGGTGAGGAGGAGCGCCGCGACGGCGCCCGCGACGAGGAGGAAGAGGGTCGCGCGCATCAGTCGAGCGAGGGAAGCATCTGCAGGAGGTTCCGGGTGATCCGCTGCGTGGCGCCCCAGATGACGTGGCCGTCGACGGCGTAGGTGTCGATCGGCACGCGGCGCCCGCTGAAGTCCCACACCTCGCGGCGCAGCGTCTCGGGCGCGCGGAGCACGCGGAGCGGGACGGTGAAGATCGCATCCACCTCCGCCTCGCACGGGCGCCACGCGTACGGGTAGGGGACGACGCCGACGAAGGGCGTGATCACGAACCGGGTCGCCATCGTTTCGATGTCGTCGAGCGCGCCGAGGATGCGGACGTCGGTCGGCGAGAGGCCGATCTCCTCGTGCGCCTCGCGCAGCGCGGTCGTCTGGAGGTCGCGGTCCTCGTCGGGATGGTGGCGGCCCCCGGGAAAGGCGATCTGCCCCTGGTGCCGGGGAAGGAGCGCCGAGCGGCGCGTGTAGAGGACGTGCGGCTCGCCGTCCACCGCGAGGAGCGGGACGAGAACGGCGGCGATCGCCTTCTCGGGGCGGCGCAGGACGACGCGCGACCGCGCGGCGAGCGTCGAGGCGAGCGCGCCCGCAATCCGCTCCGTCATGGCCGCGCACCGTAGCATTGCGGCCCGAGCGCCGAAAGGCATAAGTGTCGGGCATGGCCGCGCGCGAGAGCCTCGCCGTGCTGCGCTACCACGAGATCGCGCTCAAGGGGCGCAACCGGCCGTACTTCGTCCGCCGGCTCGTCGAGCACGTCGAGCGGGTGGCGGCGGACCTCCCGGTCGGGAGGGTCCGTCGCGCGTCGGCGCGCCTCGTCCTGCCGCTCGGCGACCCCGGGTGCTGGCCGGCGCTGCGGGCGCGGCTCGCGAAGGTCTTCGGGCTCGCCAACTTCGCGCTCGCGCACGCCGTCCCGCTCGGTCCCCGCGACGGCGATCCGCACGCCGCGCTCGCGCGGCTCCGCGACGCGATCCTCGTGCGGCTCGCCGGCGTCTCGCTGCCGAGCTTCCGCGTGCTCACGAAGCGGGCCGACAAGCGCTTCGGGCTCACCTCGCCGGAGGTGAACCGGATCCTCGGCGCGGCGATCCAGGGCGTGACGCACGCGCCGGTCGACCTCGAGCGCGCCGCCGTCACGGTCGCGGTCGAGATCCTGCCGGGGCAGGCGTTCTTCTCGCTCGAGCGCGCCGAGGGACCGGGCGGCCTCCCGGTCGGGACGAGCGGGCGCGTCCTCGCCCTCCTGTCGGGCGGCATCGACTCGCCCGTCGCCTCCTGGCGCATGATGCGCCGCGGGTGCGCCGTCGACTTCGTGCACTTCCACAGCGTTCCCTTCCTCGACCGCACGAGCCAGGAGAAGGCACGCGACCTCGCCCGGCTGCTCGTCGAATGGGAGCTCGAGGCGACGCTTCACCTCGTGCCGTTCGGGGAAGTGCAGCGCCAGATCGTGGCCGCCGTCCGCCGCCCGCTCCGCGTCGTGCTCTACCGTCGCATGATGCTTCGGATCGCGGAGGCGCTCGCGCGCGCGTCGGGCGCGGAGGCGCTGGTCACGGGCGACAGCCTCGGCCAGGTGGCGTCGCAGACGCTCTCGAATCTCGCCGTGATCGGCGCCGCGGCGACGCTCCCGGTGCTCCGGCCGCTCATCGGCATGGACAAGAGCGAGATCGCGGCCCAGGCGGAGCGGATCGGGACGTACGAGACCTCGATCGTCCCGGACCAGGACTGCTGCCAGCTCTTCGTCCCTCGGCATCCCGCGACGCACGCGGCGCCCGACGCGGTCGTCGACGCCGAGGCGCGCCTCGACGTGGCGGCGCTCGTCGCGCACGCGGTCGGCGGGACGGAGCGGCTTCGCGTCGTGTATCCGCCGCTCGCCGGCGACGCGCCATCAGTCGTCGGTCGCGAGCACTAGGAAGATGTCCCGCACGGCGGCCCGCCCGAGCCGCGCGTTCAGGCGCTCGCGCAGCTCGTGCTTCGAGAACTGGAGCTCCTGCATCCACTCGGAGCTGTCCACGCGCACGACGAGCACGCCGCGCTGCATGCGCTCCGGGCGCGCGTGCAGCGCGACCGTCGGCCCCGCGACCGCGTCCCAGTGCGGCCAGAGCGCGTAGTCCTCGAGCCGGCGCGCGATCGGGAGCCGGTCGAGCGCCGCGCGCAACACGTCGCCGAGACGGCTCGGCCCGAAGCGGTCGCGCGTCACCGCACCGCGCCCGTGCCGCCCGTCCGGCGCCCGGCGGCGGGGTTGTAAGCAATGCCTTGACAGCACAAGATGTAGTGGTGTATCAGCGCACGCACCTCAAGATCCTGGGAATGGCGTAGAGGAGGAGCGGATGGCGCAGGACCGCGTGGAGACCCGGGTCGACCCCCAGCACGAACCGAAGCTCGCCGAGCCGGCGGTGCCTCGTCCGGCCGGCCGCGGCCTCACCATCTCCCGGTATTTCGTCCCGGCGGGCGTCGACCCCTACGAGGAGGTCGAGTGGGAGACGCGCGCCGCCGTCATCCAGGGCGAGTCGGGCGACGTCGTGTTCGAGCAGCGCGATGTCGAGATCCCGAAGGGATGGTCGCAGCTCGCGACGAACGTCGTGGTCTCCAAGTACTTCCGCGGTCCGCTCGGCACGCCGCAGCGCGAGCGGAGCGTCCGCCAGCTCGTCGGGCGCGTGGTCGACACGATAACCCAGTGGGGTGAGGAGCAGGGTTACTTCGCGACGCCCGACGACCGCCGGAATTTCTCCGACGAGCTCACTCACCTGCTCCTCCAGCAGAAGGCGTCCTTCAACAGCCCGGTGTGGTTCAACGTCGGCGTCGAGCCGAAGCCGCAGTGCTCGGCCTGCTTCATCCTCTCGGTGAACGACACCATGGAGTCGATCCTCGACTGGTATCGCAGGGAGGGGATCATCTTCAAAGGGGGCTCGGGGTCGGGCGTGAACCTCTCGCGGCTCCGCTCCTCGAAGGAGCGCCTCGCCGGGGGCGGCACGGCGTCGGGCCCGGTGTCCTTCATGCGCGCGGCCGACGCGTCGGCGGGCGTGATCAAGTCGGGCGGGAAGACGCGGCGCGCGGCGAAGATGGTCGTGCTCAACGCGGACCACCCGGACATCGTCGAGTTCATCCGCTGCAAGGCGGAGGAGGAGCGGAAGGCCTGGGCGCTCATCGCCGCCGGCTACGACTCGTCGCTCGACGGGCCCGCCTACGCGTCGATCTTCTTCCAGAACGCGAACAACTCCGTCCGCGTGAGCGACCAGTTCATGAACGCGGCGCTCGAGGGGCGGCCGTGGTCCACGCGCTTCGTGACGACCGGCGAGGTGTGCGAGACGATGCCGGCGCGGACCCTGCTCCGGATGATCGCCGAGGCGACGCATCAGTGCGGCGACCCGGGGATGCAGTTCGACACCACGATCAACGAGTGGCACACGTGTCCGAACACGGGCCGCATCAACGCGTCGAACCCGTGCTCGGAGTACATGCATCTCGACGACAGCGCCTGCAATCTCGCGAGCTTGAATCTCATGAAGTTCGTCGCGGCGAACGGCGCGTTCGACGTCGACGCCTTCAAGCATGCCATCGACGTCATGATCACGGCCCAGGACATCATCGTCGACAAGTCGAGCTACCCGACGCCCGAGATCGCGGCGAACGCGCACGCGTACCGGGAGCTCGGACTCGGCTACGCGAACCTGGGTGCGCTCCTCATGTCGCTCGGCCTCCCGTACGATTCGGACGCGGGCCGCGAGTTCGGTGCGGCCGTGACGGCGCTCATGTGCGGCGAGGCCTATCGGCAGTCGGCGGTCATCGCCCGCGCGCTCGGGCCGTACGACGGGTTCGCGAAGAACCGCGACCCCCAGCTCCGCGTCCTCGAGAAGCACCGGAGCCACGCGCACAAGCTCGACTCCGCGCTCGTCCCCCTCGACCTCCTCGCCGCGGCGCGCGAGGTCTGGGACGCCGCGGTCGAGAGCGGGCGGGCGGCGGGCGTGCGGAACTCGCAGGTGACCGTCCTCGCCCCGACGGGGACGATCGCGTTCATGATGGACTGCGACACGACGGGCGTCGAGCCCGACATCGCGCTCGTCAAGTACAAGAAGCTGGTGGGCGGCGGGTTCCTGAAGATCGTGAACAACACGGTCCCGCGCGCGCTCAGGCGGCTCGGCTACGATTCGAAGGAGGTGCAGGAGATCGTCGAGTACATCGACGAGCAGGAGACGATCGAGGGGGCTCCGGCGCTCAGGCCCGAGCACCTGAGCGTCTTCGACTGCGCCTTCAAGCCCGCCCGCGGCACGCGGTCGATCCATCCGCTCGGCCACATCCGCATGATGGGCGCCGTCCAGCCCTTCATCTCGGGCGCCATCTCGAAGACGATCAACATGCCCGAGCACGCGACGGTCGAAGACATCGAGCAGGCGTACGTCGAGGCGTGGCGGCTCGGTCTCAAGGCGGTCGCGATCTACCGCGACGGCTGCAAGAAGACCCAACCGCTCAACACGGGAAAGGCGAAGGCCGAGCCGGCGACGCCCGCGGTCGTCGCACCCGCGCCGCCGCAGCCCGTGCGCCGCCGGCTCCCGAACGACCGCGAGGCGATCTGCCACAAGTTCGACGTCGCCGGACACGAGGGCTACCTCCACGTCGGCTTCTTCGAGGAC
>Ga0070741_10010937_pt1 | contig 16936 bp, 19 predicted proteins | sample Coa_R1_4_FD_66440 | JGI IMG/M metagenome (GOLD analysis project Ga0070741, IMG submission 66440) | Surface soil microbial communities from Centralia Pennsylvania, which are recovering from an underground coalmine fire - Coalmine... | ecosystem: Environmental > Terrestrial > Soil > Unclassified ...
CGTGGGAACGGAGCGGCGACGAGCTGATGTGGCGCTTCATCGTCTCGCCTGAAGACGCCGACCGCCTCAATCTTCGCGATCATGTTCGCGAGCTGGTCGGCCGAATGGAGCAGGACCTCGGAACCAGGTTTGAATGGGTCGCAATCGATCATCACAACAGCGACGACGCGCACGTCCATCTGCTGGTACGCGGCGTACGCCAGGACGGACGCCCGCTTGAGATCGATCGCGACTACCTGCGCGAAGGCATCCGGACCCGGAGCCAGGAGCTCGCGACGCGCGAACTGGGGCCGCGCCTTGAACCGGAGATGCTCCGGGCGCGCGAGCGGGTCATCCGCCGCGAGCAGTGGACGGAGATCGACCGCGCCCTGCAGCGAAGGGCGGACCAAAACAGCATCGTCAGCTACGAGAGCTTCCGGCCGCACACCGAGGCCGCACGCATCCGGGCGGAGCAGGAAATAGACCGCCTCGAGTATCTCGCCGGACTCGGGCTTGCGAAGCGCATCGATGATCGGACGTGGCAGGTGGCTGAAAACCACGAGCGCGAGCTCCGCGAGCGGCAGCGCGACAAGGACGTGATCAAATCTAGCGCGCACGAGCGCCGCCGGGTGCTGGAGCCGGGGCTCGATCGTTCGCGCGAACGGCGGAGGGAGCGCCATGGCTGAGCAGCGTCCCTACCGGATTCCCGGATCGAGCGCCCAGGCGCAGCTCGCGCGGGTGAAGCTGGTCGCGGTTCTTTCCATGACCGCCGCATTCATCGCGGTCAACCAGGTGACGACGCAGCACGCCGCGAGCGTCCTGCACCATGCGCCTTGGCTTGGTGGACCGTTATTCCGCGCGCCAACAATCGGCGCGGTCTACGCGCCGTGGGCGTGGATCACCTGGTGGGCGCGCTGGCATGACGCACCGGCCCTAGCGCCGCTATGGGCGCTTTGCGTCCGCGAGACCCTCGCTCCGATGGCGGTGGTCTCGGCGACTGCGTGCGGCGCGATAGCCATGGCGCGCCGCGGATGGTTCGCCGACGTATCGGACCTCCATGGTTCAGCGCGCTGGGCCACAACCCGCGACCTCAAAGCCGCGCGGTTACTCGAAGCGCGCAGTTCCGGGTTGAGCAAGCTCTCTGAGCGCCTCCGCCTGCTTCGTCCGATCGCGCACAAGGCCGGGGTCTATCTCGGCATCTGGAAGCGGTCGCTCATCCGCGACTGCGGCCCGGCCCACGTGCTCGTTTTCGCGCCCACTCGGAGCGGGAAGGGCGTCGGCATCGTCGTTCCGACGCTGCTTCGGTGGCCGCACTCGGTCCTGGTCCACGACCTCAAGGGCGAGAACTGGGCGCTCACGGCGGGAGCGCGAAAGCGCATGGGCCAGGTCTGCCTCAAGTTCGCGCCGGCCTCCGCCGACGGCGACAGCGCCCGCTACAACCCGCTCAGTGAAGTGCGGCTGCGTACGCCGCACGAGATCCGCGATGTGCGCAACATCGTGCAGATGATTGTCGATCCGGACGGCAAAGGGCTTCCCGACCACTGGTCGCGCGAGGGCTCGGCCTTCCTGACCGGGATGATCCTCGATCAGCTCTATACCGGCCGCGACAAGACGCTTCACGGGCTTGAAGCGCGGCTTTGCGATCCCAACCAGCCGATCGACGACACCCTCCAGCAGATCATGCGCGCCGAGCATGACCCGACCGGCGCGATGGCCTGGACCGATGGTCGGGGTATCCCGACCAAGACTCATCCGGTGATCGCCCGCGCCATGCGCTCGATGCTCGACAAGAGCGACAACGAGCGCTCGGGCGTGATCTCGGAGGTCAAGGGATTCCTTGAGCTTTACCGAGACCCCGTAATCGCCGCGAACACGGCGACTTCAGACTTCCGCATCGCTGAGCTGATGAATCACGAGCGGCCCGTGTCGCTCTACGTGGTCGTGCCGCTGGCGCACAAGAACAGCCTCCGCCCGCTCATCCGGCTGATGCTTAGCCAGATACTGCACCGGCTAACCGAGCATCTCGAGTTTCGCGAGGGTCGCGCGGTAACGGGCTATCGCCATCGTCTGCTTCTCATGATCGACGAGTTTCCGAGCCTTGGCCGTCTCGACATGTTCGCGGAGTCGCTCTCGCTCATCGCCGGCTACGGCATCAAGGCCTGCCTCATAGCCCAGGACTTGAGCCAGATTCACGCGGCGTACGGCCACGACGAGGCGATCACCTCGAACTGCGACACGCGCGTCGCCTTCACGCCCAACCGGATCGAGACCGCAAGGCTCCTGTCGCAGATGACCGGGGAGACCACCGTGCGCCACGCGCATCGGACCATCTCAAGCTCGGGCGCGAGCATCTCGGAACCCGAGATCGCGCGGCCACTGCTCACGCCCGACGAGGCAATGCGGCTGGGCTCGAACGAGGCGCTCATCTTCGCAAGCGGGCGGCCGGCGATCAGAGCGGCCAAGCTCCGCTACTACACGGATCCGGATTTCCGGCGGCTCGCAGAGATGGCGCCGCCAGAGCGGAGCGATAGATTGACGATCGCCGACACCCCGACCACATCCACGATATCCGCGCGCGCGGAAGAGGCGCGAGAAACTGAAGCCACAGAGCCGGCGCAGGTCCCCGCGACTGCGAAGCAACCCTTGAAGCGGAAAGAGCCGAAGCGCCAGGGCGAACAACTTTCATTCCTCAGGTTCGCCGTTGAGGACGCGGAGCGCGACGCGGCGCCGGCCGCGCAAGCCAAGGAGAGACTGCTGTGAGACGACAGGTAACCGCCTACATGAGCGACGAGGAGTTCAACCGGCTCCGCGACGAAGCCGACGAACGGGGCATCACGCTCTCGCGCTACATCAAGGAGCGGCTGTTCCACAATGACGGCGAGGGCGCGCTCACCTATTCCGACAGCATCCTCGCAGCCACCGAGAAGCGAATCATCGAAGCGCAGCGCTCGGCGATCGCGCAGGGCCTCAAGCCCCTCGCGCAGCAGCTTACGACACTGCTCGCGATGGTCGACCAGTTTGCGCTGAGCGTGCTGAGCCATCTTCCGGAAATTCCGGAGAGCCAGCGCAAGCAGGCGCTTGCGTCTGGGCAGCGGCGGCATCGCGGCTGGCGAGCGGAGGTCGAGGAGACGCTCAAGCAGATGGAGCCCGCCGCGCCCTCGAGAAAGAAAGCCGCAAGCGAGAGTGGAGAGCACGCATGATCAGCGCGCAGCAGATCCAGGAACGGCGGCTCGACGAACTGCTCCGCCGCCAGCTCGGAGCGCGCATCCTTGCGGCTATCGAGGATCCGAGGATCACCGAGATCATCATCAACGACGACGGCCGGGTCTGGTTCGAGGCTTACGGCAAGGGGATGCACGAGGCCGGATTGTCTTTTGGTGCGTCGCAGATCGAGAGCGTGATCGGCACGGTCGCCGCGTCGCTCGGAACCGTTGCGAATGCGGGCAATCCGATCATCGAAGGCGAGCTGCCGATCGGCGGCATCCGCTTCGAGGGATTGCTGCCCCCGGTCGCGCGCAGGCCGTGCTGCGTGATGCGCAAACCTGCCCAGGTGCTCTACACGCTGGACGACTACGTGCGCGACGGAATCCTGAGCGCTGGGTATGCAGGGATCCTGCGTGACGCCATCGACCGGCGCCTCAACATCTTAGTCGCCGGCGGGACCGGCTCGGGCAAAACCACGCTTGCCGGAGCCCTCATCAACGAGATGGTGGCGCGTTCCGATCCGAACGAGCGCTACGTGATCATCGAGGACACCCTCGAAATCCGCTGCCGTGCGCGCAACCTCGTCCAGCTCCACACCGCCGAAGGCGCCGACATGACCCGCCTGGTGCGCACCACGATGCGGCTTCGGCCCGACCGCATCGCCATCGGCGAAGTGCGCGGCGGCGAGGCGCTCGCGCTGCTCAAGGCATGGACCACCGGCCATCCGGGCGGCGTCACCACCATCCATGCGAACAGCGCCGCCGCGGCGCTGATCCGGCTTTCGAGCCTGGTCCAGGAAGCCGGAGTGCCGCCGCAGCCCGAACTTATCGCCGAAACCATCAACCTGATCGCGTTCATCGTGCGCACGCCGCAGGGCCGGCAGGTCACCGAACTGGTTCGCCTGACAGGCTACGGCATCGAAGCGGGATTCAGACTCTGTTCCGCCGACGCATGAAACGTCGCGGCTGAGATTGGCAGGAAAGGAGGTTTCACCATGAAGGGGCTGAAGGGAATGAAGGGCAAGGTTGCGAAGTGGACGGCGCGGCTAAGCTACGCCTTCGGAATCATCACCATCGTCTGGCCCGCGCAGGCCTTCGCCGCGACCGCAGGCGGCGTGCTGCCGTGGGATATGCCGCTGATGACGCTGCAGACCGACCTGCAGGGGCCGGTCGCGCACGCGGTGACGACGGCGGCGATCATCGGCACCGGCATCCTCTGGTCCGTCACCGAGCATGGAACCGGCGTCCGCAAGATGTCGGCGCTCGCCTTCGGCGGTTCGTGCGCCCTGGGCGCCACGCAGCTGATGACCACGCTCTTCCCGATGGCCGGAGCGCTCTTCTAGGCGGAGGGATCGGGATATGGCGCAGGACCAGCGGCGGGTGAGCGCGATTCATCGCTCGCTCACCCAGCCAATCCTTCTCGCGGGCGCGGAGCGCACGCTCGCGATCGCCAACTGGATCACCGCCGCCGCGCTCATCCTCGGCAGCGGGCTCCACTGGTACACGATCGCGCTCGGCGCGTTGCTGCTTACCGCTGGCCACTGGGCCTTGGTGCATGCGGCGAAGTTCGATCCACAGCTCAGCCAGGTCTACGTACGCCACATCCGGTACCAGGACTACTACCCGGCCCGGGCTTCGGTCTTCGCCGCACCCGCGTATGTTCATCCGTCCGTACCGGCCCCAAAGGAGATGCGCCGATAGATGGCAAATGAGGTGATCGGATGCTGTTCAAAGAGTTCAAGGAATTAAGACGCCGGCGCGACAGGCTGCTCGGTCTGCCCGACCTGCTCAACTACGCGATCGCCGTCAACGATCACACGATCGCGCTGAAGGACGGCGCGTTTCTCTCGGCCTTCGAATGCTCGGGTCTCGATCTCAACTCCGCAAGCGCGGAGGAGCTCGACGCCCATCGCGCACAGGCCAACCGCGCGCTTCTGCGGCTCGACGACGGCTTCATGTACAACGTCGATCTGATTCGCTACCCGAGCGTCGACTACCCGAAGCGCACGTTTGCCGATCCCGTCAGCGCCACGATCGACCGCGAGCGCGAAGTCCACTACTCGGCCGAGGGCCGCCACTTCGAGACCAAGTGCGTGCTTGCGATCACGTACCGGCCCCCGCCGGACGTGCAAACGAAGATCTCAGGCGTCTTCCTCTCCGGCGCGCCGAAGCAGATCTACTGGCGCCGGCAGCTCGACTGGTTTGAGCAGCGGCTTCGCGAATTCGCCGACGCGATTAGTCCCGTATGGAAGCTCACGCCGCTCGATCTGCTCGCACTGCTCTCGCACCTCGCGACCTGCATCAACGGCCGCATCTGCCAGATCGTCCCGCCTCGGTCGCCGGTCTATCTCGATGCGGTGATTGGCAACCAGGACTTCATCAGCGGTTTCAAGCCGCGCGTTGGAGGACGGCATATCCGCGTCGTCGCACTCTCCGGCTTTCCGCCGTTCTCGTACGCCGAGATGGCGGCGTTCCTGAGCGAGCTGCCCATCTGCTACCGCTACTCGGTTCGCGGCATCCCGGTCGGGCCGCGCACCGCGGTAAGCCAGCTTTCCGTCTATCGGCGCAATTGGTTCCAGAAGCGGCTTGGACTGCGCGGCGTGATCAGCGAGCACTTCGGTTCCGGCTCGGGCGCCGCTTTCCAGAACCAGCATGCGCTGCAGATGGCGGCCGACGCGGATGCAGCCATCACCGAGGCCGAAGCCGGCTCGGTCCGCTTCTGCTATGTGACGCCCAAAGTCGTCATCACGGAGGACCGCGCCGACATCGCCGACGAGAACGCCCAGCTTGTCTTCAAGGTCTGTCAGAACATGGGCTTCGATCCGCGAATCGAGACCATTAACGCGGTCGAGGCTTGGCTCGGCTCGTTGCCTGGCCACGGCTGGTACGATGTCCGCCGCCCCCTGGTCACCACCCAGAACCTCGCTGACATCCTGCCGCTGACCAGCATCTGGCCGGGACTGGAGACCAACCCCTGCCCCTACTATCCGAAGGACACGCCCGCGCTCTGTTACGGCGCGACCAGCGGCAGCACTCCATTCCGGTTGAATCTTCACGTCGGCGACACCGGCCACACCGCGGTGTTCGGACCGACCGGGAGCGGCAAGAGCGTCGCGCTCGGAATAATCGCGGCGAACTTCCGCGCAATTCCCCAAGGACAGATTTTTTTCTTCGACAAGGGATATTCGGCGTTCGTTCTCACCAAGGCGCTTGGCGGGCAGCATCTGGACCTCGGGGAAGACGAAGTTCCGCTGCAGCCGCTCGCCCGCATCGACGACGACACCGATCGCATGAAGCTCGCAGCGCTGCTCGAAGACTGGCTTGAGCTGCAGGGAGTCCGCCTGATCCCCAACCAGCGCAAGGCGCTCTGGCGGGCGCTGACGCTGGTCGCGGAGGCACCGCCGGAGCAGCGGACCATCAGCAACCTAATCACCCAGGTGCAGGACCAGGTGGTGCGAGCCGGGCTCAACGCCTTTTCACTCGCCGGCCCGCTCGGGCGGTTCCTCGACGCCGACCGCGACGTGATGCTCGAAAGCTCGTTCATCACATTCGAGCTCGAAACCCTGATGGCGATGGGCGCGAAGGTCGTCGTGCCGGTTGTCACCTACCTCTTCCATCGCATCGATCAGCGGCTCGACGGCAGACCGACGCTTATCATCCTGGACGAGGCCTGGGTGATGCTCGCGAGCAGCGTCTTCGGAGCGAAGATCGAGGAATGGCTCCGCACGCTCCGCAAGAAGAATGCGGCGGTCGTACTCGCGACTCAAAGCCTCAGCGAGATCGCCAATTCGCCGCATCGCGACGTAATCCTCGAGTCCTGCCCGACGAGACTCTATCTGCCCAACCCGGAGGCGACGAACGCCGCCACGAGCGACATGTACCGGCACGTCGGCCTCACCGACCGGCAGATCGAGATCGTCGCCGAGGCCACGCCCAAGCGCCACTACTATTACGTTTCGCCGCTCGGACGGCGGCTCTTCCAGTTCGCGCTGGGCCCCGCAGCCCTCGCCTTCATCGGCGCAGGTTCGAAGGACGACATCCTCGCCGCCCGGCGATTTATCGAGCAGCACGGCGCGCGATGGACCGTCGAGTGGCTCCGACTTCGAGGTCTCGACGACTGGGCGGACTACCTGGACCGGCTCAGCAGTCAAAGTCAGGCAATCGCGGCCGTGACGTTCCAGACCAATGGCCCTGCGCCGGTCATTCTCAACGGCGCACTCGCCAATCGGGAGGCAATCCAATGAAACCAAACCCTCACATCGGAATGACTTTCGTCCTGGCAATCAGCTTCGCGGGAATTTTCATCGCTGCTCCGGCGCGCGCCCAGTTCGGCGGCGGCACCCAGATCGTCTTCGACCCGCAGATGTTCGCGCGCCAGTTCGAGCAGCTGCAGGAAGAGACCGCCACAGTAACGAATCTCGCGCAGCAGCTTCAGTACATGATCAAAAACACCACCGGCGGCGGCGCAGGCGTATGGCAGTCCAACCAGAACCTGCTCGTCAATCTCGGCAACCTGATCAACGAGCAGGAAGGGCTCTCCTACACCGTTCAGGGGCTCAGTCAGCAGTTTCAGCAGCTCTACCCCGGCTACAACGCCGCGACCACCGCCGGCGCGCAGAGTCCCCAGGCGAGCGTCGAAACCACGCTCAACACCCTGAACGGCGCGCTCGCCTCGGCTCAGGCCCAGGCCGAGGACTTTCAGGCCGAGCAATCGCTTCTGCAGAATCTTGAACTCAGGAACCAGACGGCGGTAGGCAGGCTGCAGGCGATCCAGGTCGGCAACGAAATCGCGCTCGCCCAGGTGCAACAGGTCCAGATGCTGCGGCAACTGGTGATGGCGACAATGAACTCGCAAAACGTGGCCGCCGCAAGCCAGGTGAACAACCAAACCCAGAGCAATCTCGAAGCGCAGGCTTTCTTTTCCGCTCCCGCTTCGCCCGGAACTCCGGACGCGTTTCAGGGCGCTCCTTCTCCGCCGCAGCCATAAACATCTCAACTGACGAGGTTCGGTATGAAGGCTATGAAAAACAGACTGATTGTGCTCCTTGCAGTTGTTGGAGCATGCGCTCTGCTATATGGCGCCTGGCGCTATTACCAGGAACAGATAGCACGGGAACAACAGCACAACTTCTTCGCAGCACCTGCATCCTCGGCATCGGGTGCACCCGATGCTTTTCGTAGCGCTGCGCCACCTCCTCAGCCCTAACCTGAAAGTCACTCCAGGAGAAAGCGAATGACGTTTAACGACATCGCCACACAATTCTACAACGCAGGCGTCCACTACAGCCAAGCAGTCCAACCTTACGCGCTCAAGTTATTTTTCGGCCTTTTCCTAATCGACGTCCTAGTCACATGGATCCAATTCACAGCCGAGGGCCAACTCGACGCATCCCACTTTCTCGCGCGTCTCGTCAGACACATTCTCAGTGGCGGCTTCGTCTACCTGATGATCGTAAACGCATTTTCTTGGATGAACGCCGTAATCAAGAGCTTCTCCGCCATCGGTGCGGCGGTCACGGGGCTCCCAGCCCTGAACCCTCAGACCATTCTGCAGATCGGCACCAATATGGCCAGCACGATCTTCAACTCTCCCGCGAATGCAAGCCTGATGACAAATCTCGAGCAGGCCATTGTTCAGAGCGTCGCCGCCTTCATCGTTCTCCTTACCTTCGTTGTAACAGCGGCTATGCTTCTCCTAACGCTTGTCGAGTCCTATCTAGTCGTCGGCGGAGGAGTGATCCTCCTCGGTCTCGGAGCGAACCGCTTTACCGCTCCTGCCGCGGAAGGCTACTTCGGGTACGTCATCCGAGTAGGAGTCCGTCTTCTCTTTTTCTACCTGGTGTTAGCGATTGGTGTGCAGATGGCCAACGAGTGGAGCGCCGCGCTGGCAGCCGCCTGCAAGCCGGTCACTGCAACGTTGCCGTGGTGGACCACATACGGAGCGCCGCCCGCCTCGATCGTAACGACAGTCTGCTCAGGGACGATCTCTGCCAAAGATATGCTGAATTACACCGCGTTCTCGGTCGTATTTATGATTGTCGCGATCGCCGTACCGCATATAGCGGCGAGCATCGCCGGCGGGACAGTCGGGCTTGCCCTCAGCCACGCATTCGAGTCCGCCTACATCGCACAGACCGTTATCCGGCCCATCACCAGCGCGCTCCAAGCCGGATTCAACAAGGTCTCTCAGATCGGCGGCGGCAACGGCACGAGCGCCAGCGATGCGCCGGCCTGGCTCGGCGCGATGGAGTTGGGGCGCCGCACTCAACGGCTCGCGAACGCTGATTCAGGTGCTCCTCCGCGTGTACCCGCACCGAAGAGCATCCGCGCCACGTCCGTCGTGTCTCAGCAAGCGCCAAAAACCACGCCCATCGATCCGAGCACCTCGACGCTTCCGAAAGCCAACGGCACGGCGCCCGTCGGCAAACCGACCACCAGACTCTGAAGATGCTTTCTCCGCCATCGGCGCGCGGAGGGATTTAGGGCAGTGAGCGTCCTGGTCACAGAAACAGTCGTTATCGCCCAGCTCAGAGCGATGGGCTGCGAAGCCTTTGATATCGGCATCCTGCGGCAGAACGGCCGGATGCTGTTGCGCGAATGCTGGACCGCGCAACGGATTCTCGCAGCGGTTCCGTGGCTCAAACACGAGAATGCACGCGGTGCGCACATATTTGTGCGGCCACACGGCGAGCACGCTCTAAGCCTTCTCGACGATCTGACGGCCGCGGCCGCCGCGACCATGCAGGCCTCGGGCTTCGAGCCCGCGGTGCTTCTCGAAACATCGCCGCACAATTTCCAGGCGTGGCTCAATCACGGCAGGGTATTAAACCGCGAATTGAGCACGTGCGTCGCAAAGGCGCTTGCGAGCCGATTCGGCGGCGACCCTTCGAGCGCTGATTGGCGTCACTTCGGGCGTCTAGCAGGATTCACGAACCAGAAGCCAGGGCGACGGCTCGACAACGGTTTGGCGCCGTTCGTTCGGCTGAAGAGCAGCGCTGGCCGCATCTACAGATCAGCCGGTGAATTCCTGAAGGCGGTCGCCGAATCGGCTTCGGCAAGCGCTGAAGAGATTCGGCATCACTCACAGCGCCCGACATCCGCTAGATCAGATCTTCGCCCCTTGGCGGACTTTCATTCCGACCCGCGGTACGGCGGCGACCTCCATCGCGCCGACATGGCGTGGGCGCTTCACGCCGCGAGCCGCGGCCTTTCGGAACAGGAAATCGAAGCGGAGATTCTGCATGCGAGAGATCTCTCGAAGAAGGGCGGATTCAGGCGACAGATGGAATATGCCCACCGCACCGCTGAAAAGGCAGTCGCGGCTACCCAATCGACCCACCCGTAGCGCGGCTTCGCTATGGACGGCGCAGCCGCAAGATGCCGCACGGCGCGGGAGCGCCTGCTGTTCCCGCTTCGCCGCGCTCGATGCGGTGCGCCAACGCTCCACTGCAAGCGCGCCAGCCTTAACGGGACGCTGCGCTCTGTCACGCTCGCAGGCTCCGCACCTGGCGGATCGGAATTTCGCGCAACCCTCCATGCTTCGGGCGAGAGGGTTGCGCCGGAAAAGGTGGTGGGGGGTGGGAAGGCGGAGAACAGACAAGGCCCTGCCCTTCGGGAAGCGGGCCGGGAAAGGAGTTTCAACGATGGATACGTGCGTGATGTGCCTCCGCAGGGTCGAGCGAGCCGAGAACTGGATCAAGTGCCATCTCTGGAGCGGATTCGCGATTTTTAACTGGCGCTGTTTCGAGGAGTACCGCAGCGAGAGCGAGCAGCAGTTGAAAATGCTGTGTGGCAGGCAAACCGCAACGGCTGAACCGAAGGAAGTCATCAACCGTCGGCAGTGCGAGCGGGGCGGAAAGGAGAAAGTGTCATGTCTTTGAATCGTGCGACAGTGATCGGATACCTGGGCGGAGACCCCGAACTGCGAAGTCTGCCGAGCGGACAGCCGCTCGTCAACTTCGCGGTCGCGACGGACGAGACGTTCGTCGACAAGCAGGGGCAGAGGCAAGAGCGAGTCGAGTGGCACCGTGTCGTGGCTTTCGGCAAGATTGCGGACACCTGCGCGAAGTACCTCAGAAAAGGCCGCCAGGTTTACGTTGAAGGCCGCCTACGGACCAGCGAGTTCGAGGCGAAGAACAACGGCGGCAAGCGCCAGCGCACCGAGATCGTCGCGAGCCGCGTTCAGTTTCTCGGCGCTCCGCCGGCGGAGCGGGTCGACGCGGCCGCGATTGAAGAACCGCCAATCCCTTCTGTAGAAGAGGTCCCGTTCTGATTGGCGGCGCTCATCCGCAAAGCCGAAGGCCTTGCGATAGTAATCGCAAGGCCTTTTTAATAAATTCGACTGTCAAGCGATGGATTGGCCTCGATCAATCTGATCGCTATTGTGCAGGCGGCGCTAGTCTTTGTTTGGTTGATGGGATTTCGCCGGTTTTGCGAACCAGCGCCGTCTCGCTGCCACCCAAATGGAAGTGGACCGTGATCTGCTGGCTGCGGCTCGCATTGGCGGCAACAAGAACTCACGAAGGTCTTTGATCACCTCTGGAAGCGCGGGCGCGTTGGAGAGTTTGATACGTCGGATGAACGCGGACCATTGTGTCTGCTTGTCGGGAGAAGCCGCGAATTCTTCAGATAGCGCGACGGGAATGTCATCGGGTATGGCAGTGCCCCTTTTCTCGAAAGTTTTCGCGATGGCGGTAGAGAGCTGGGCAGCGCGGAAATCGAATGAACGCGACAGCAACAAGATGTCGAAGAAATCCTTCATGCGGCTGTTCAGCTCACCGAGCTTGACCATTGCCTCGAACTTTTCCGCGACGGCGCTTTCCTTGCTGTAGGCTAGAAGCTCGGGGGCGGGCAGGTTCAGAATAGTCGGGTACTTGATTTGAACCGGCGAGGGGACCACGATGTCGCCGAAACCTACATCCAGCTGCATCGGGACTCGGGCGGTGCCCAAGAACGCTTGAAATCTCAACCGCACACCCTGGTACTCGGCATCCTCTGTGATGCGCTCCCCAGTGACCGTGCTCGGGTCAAATCGCAAGCCGTCCTCGACATCGACGTGTAGTTCGCAAACCTCCTTTGCGATTGCGATCAGGGCTTCCACGCCATTGTTCGTGCGGCCGAGAAGATCGATATCCATAGTCGGGCGCAGAAGTGGCGCCTTCCATGCTGTCATCATGAGAGCGCCTTTGAGAACGAACTTGTGGGCATGGCGTGACCTTGAAAGCCGGTAGAGAAAACGCTCCATGGCAAAATACTGAAGCAATTCGCCGAAAGGGCGCCCGGTCGCACGCGCTTCGTTGAGCAAACGCTGCCGCATGGATGCGGCGATGTTCCTCACCAGAGGTTTCGTCACAACATGGCTTCCAGATATGGCCGCATGACCTTTTCGACGCGGCAGATGCGAGCGAATTTCATGAGCTCATTTACCTTCGGACGCCCTCGGCCTCGGTAGAGCCTCAGGGCCTCCAGGACTGTATCGAGACCGAGCTTGTTGCGATATTTAAAACAGTCGGCAAGCGTCTTCTCGGCGCTGTATACGCGCAGGTTGATGCCGTCTTGCTTGTGAAGTTCGATGCCCTCGGAAAACGCGGGACCCGTGAACCAAAAGAGGCGGAGCGGGGGATGCGGCAGGCGTGGTGGTTCCGCCCCGCGCGGTAGCGCAATGTGTACTTCGTGAGGTATCTGGGTGGTAAGCTCGTGAAAGGCGAGCGCCGAAATGAGACATATCACTCCAGCAGGGACCTTCGCGGCCACCGTGAGGAGGTCGGGGTTTGAAGGAGGAGGCAGGCTGGCTAGACGAAATAGGCCGCGACCAATTTGCTCCACGATGCCTTTGTCGCGCATCTCATACAGGGCGCGGGGATGGATGCCAGCGCGCAGGGCTGCGGAAGTTCGAAGCACCCCGCCGCTTTGTTGAAAGATTCGGCGCTCTTTTGCAAACGTGGCCGTGCTCATGGGATAACAATACCAGCAGATATACATTTACGCTGGTATTTCTATCCACGCAATCGGCCCTTAGCGCCGCTTCCGTTTTCCGGGCCAGCGAAGCGTTCCGTCCAGCTCGTCGAGCGCTTCCTCGGATTCCGAAATCCTTTCCTCGCGATTGTAAGATTTCGGCATCTCTCCATCTTCAAACCACAAGAGGGTCAACGTCTGGTTCCAGCGGGCGAGGTAACGCGCCTCTTCGATCAAGGTTCCGCCACGGCGCCAATTGTGAAACCACTCGTCCGCGGCTATCTCTCCAGACTCAACTTCGACGCCAGCCGCATTGCGGGAGGCTGACTCGACAGGCAGGGCGCGCCCAGGAGAAATCCATGCTCCAACCTCTCGCAGAGGTTTTGACCGCGACGCGTATCGAACCACTCGGTCCTGCGATATGACAAACGCGCAGGGCGTGTCCACCGCTGCGGCAAAGCGCGATCCAGTCGCCATCACTGATGCCAAGAATTTCCGCGCCAGATCGTCGAGTACGCCGAATCCAATAATGGCACGATCAGCAAGGGGCTTGAAAATTTCGTACGGGAGCAGCAACTCGGCCGCGAAAACATCGCAGAACACTTCGTTCGGCGGACGCTTCGCGTAACTCCAAAGGGGCACGCCTGAGTGTTGCGACGGCAGGTTCAAGACGATGTGACCGATTTCGTGACAAGCGGTGAAGCGCTGCCGCTCCGGGGGGTCGGACCCGTTGACGACGATATAGCGCTTGCCGCCTAGCGTGACGCAATATCCAGCCTCATCAGGTGAAAGATCATCGTCGGCGCGCAGATGACAATCACTTCGCGCCAGGTAGGCATTTATATCCACAGGAATGTCCCGCCGACTCAAATCCCTTACGAATTCGCGCGCCTTGAGCACCGCGGAAAACTCATCCACGTTCGAGTTCCTCCCGCAGCTTTCGTATCCGCTTGATCGCCATCTTCCAATCCGGTTTCCCCCGGAAAACCATACCGGCAGCTGACCGAAACAAATCCGCGTCTATGGTGGGATCTTCCCACGCCAACTCAACCAGCGCCGGATCGGTGTTCGGGGCGCCAGCCAAGAACGTCAAAATCTGCGCGAGCCGCTCGGGTGGTCTAAGCACCCTGATAAGCTGACGGACGACCTCCTCGGAAGGCGCAGTTTTCTCGCCCGATTCCAGCCTGGAAAGGTAAGCCACATCGATTTTCGCCAGTTGCGAAAGGCCTCTAAGCGACAACTGTCGTTGCTCTCTAAGCCGACCCAAAAGTAGCCCGAAGGCTGATTGTTGCACGAGACCTCCTTGACAGTGTTTCCGCTGACGGCTACTGTTGTCTGTATGGACAACGTTCGCCGACTTCCCCGCTTTCTATATGGCCCAATGTCTCATCGCGGCGGGGCTTATGCGTTGTCTCCATGGACAGAGATTGTGCCAATCGGGATCACGAATGACAAGGAGCGAGCGCTCCTAGAAAACCATGAGGAGATCGGAAGACTATGAGCATGATTGAGGTATTTCTGCATCGCGAGGGAGCGAAGCCGAAGATTTTCAAGGCGTCGCAGAGAGAGCAGCTGCGTAACGTGCTGAACCGAGAGGGAGTTGGCAGCTTCGCCCACGTCTTCGTCGGCGAATGCCGCGCGGCCCTGGATGAACCGCGAGAAGTAGAAGATGGCCAGGACGCGCACGAGCCCGCGGACGTGACGAAGTCCTTGGAGCAGCTCGAAATCGATCGTCACCGGCACGTCCACTGTAACGGCTGCCGGCACATCGCGGTTGAAGTGAACTACAGCGGCAAGACGCAGCGCCACCGCTTCTCGCCAGCGACGCCGATCTCCGTTGTCACGCAGTGGGCGCTTAGAAAGTTCGATCTCACCGATTCGGCTGCGGCAGACTTCGTGCTCCAAGTATGCGGCACCTCACAACAGCCCAGACCGAACGAACACCTTGGGGAGCTTGTTAAAGCGCCCGATTGCCGGATTTGTTTCGATATCGTCAAGGAGGTCACTCCGCAAGGCTGATGGTAGGTCCCGATCAACGCGCATTCGAGGCCGACGTGCGGCAAGCGCCTTATCTTATCGGCGTCGCCAACGGGGACTGGGGACCCCCGCCGGATAAGTTGTTGCCGAATCTAGCATGGCCGCTGGTCGTCCTGTGGATCGCCGCAGCGCCACGGTCCGGCGCGCCGACACGATTTTATGTGCAGCTGGACTGTTCCAACTACAAAGCCGTTCCGCCCACCGGCACCTTCTGGGATCCTGAGAAGGGACAACCTCTTTGCTTCGAGAAGCGCCCGAAGGGAAAGCCCAATAGCCGCGTGGCTAGGGTCTTCAGAACAGACTGGAACAGCGGAGCGGCCTTTTATCACCCTTATGATCGAGTAGCTGCTCAGGGTCATCCAAACTGGAAGACCGAACAACCGGCTTTAGTGTGGGATGTAAATCACAGCATTGTCGATCTCCTGAGCGAGTTGCACGGGTTACTGCATTCCCCGGACTATGTCGGCATCTGACGGTCATCGCGTGAGCATCTACATCGGCGTACTTACATGGGCGCGTTTAGTCCGCGGATTGCGTATTCGAGGAGCCGGCGAACGCGAGAGCGGAGCTTTCCTGCTGGGTCAAAGGGGTGCCGATTCGGCCAAGGTGCGCGACTTCCGCTTCTACGACGATCTTGATCCGTCTTCCTTGGACTCAGGTGGAATTTCCTTTCACGCCGTTGGGTATTCGGCTCTTTGGACGTATTGCAGGAAACGCAAGCTGGAGGTTCTGGCGGACATCCACACGCATCCCGGCCCAGTAGCCGCACAGAGCAGTATTGACCGCAGGAACCCCATGATACCGGTTCGGGGACACGTCGCCATCGTGTTGCCGAATTATGCGCAGATACGGCTCTGGTCCTTGAAGCCTGCGGCCGTCTACGAGTACGCGGGCGACTGTCGTTGGCGCCGGTGCAACATTGAAGGCGCGCCGACACTCTTGAAGATTCAGGTTTGGTGAATCAATGGTTCCGCGCGTCACATCAGAAGAGTTTTCCAGAATATCAAAATTCTTCGTCGACCGAGATCGAGAACACCCCGATCGCGCGCTTGTGCGCCGCCGGCGTCACAGGATCGTCTTGGCTTGCGGGCCGGACGTTGCCGCTTCCTACACTCTGCAGCTCGCTGTTTTCACCGCGGCCAACCTCGCGAGCCGGTGCTTCCCCGGAGCCGTACGGGTTGAAATCGACGATGGAACGGAGGCCGCGCCCGCGCTGGTGTTTCCTGCAGCTGGGCGATCGATCAGACGCGCTCTCGCGCCCATAGTGGGACACCACGCCTTCCGCGAAAAATGGCGTGTTGACGAAGCGGAACACCGGATGCTTTTCGGTGACATCGCTGGGTCCGATGACGCGCTCCGCCTCACTTTCGACGGCTGGGTCGCAGCAGTTGGTCCTTCGACGCAAGTGCATCGGCTGCCGGAACGACAGTGTTGCACGCTTGCTGGCATTCTGGCCGGCGCCATAGCGGTGTCGGAAGCTTTCTTGTCTTTCGCCAAGGTCGCGGTCGACGCTTCGCGCCGGGCGATAGCGCTTTCGTTGTGGCGGCCGGACCTCGATGCGAGGGATTCGGAAGCGCTTGGCAGCCCTGTTGAATTTCTGCCGACGCAAATGTGGATTCTTGGGTTGGGCCACTTGGGGCAAGCCTACCTTTGGGCGCTCGCCACTCTTCCTTACGGCCAGCCGCTATCCACAAACATCATCCTGAACGATTTTGACGCAATCGAGCCCGCCAACCTGGAAACAGGCATGCTTTTAAGGAAAG
>Ga0070741_10010938_pt1 | contig 16936 bp, 9 predicted proteins | sample Coa_R1_4_FD_66440 | JGI IMG/M metagenome (GOLD analysis project Ga0070741, IMG submission 66440) | Surface soil microbial communities from Centralia Pennsylvania, which are recovering from an underground coalmine fire - Coalmine... | ecosystem: Environmental > Terrestrial > Soil > Unclassified ...
ACGAGGGCCCCGAGGCAACTCTCGACGGGCTGGCCTGCTCTCAGGACGCCTCTAACGACATCCGAGAGCAGCTGGAAAGGTACAGGGGCCCCGGCGGGCTTTGCCCGACGGGGCGAGGGGCGCGAAGCCCCTCGTGCGACAACGCGCGAAGCCCCTCGTTCGACGACCCTCAGCCGAAGTTGCCCTCGCGCGCGTTCTTCGGGAGCGTGGCGGCGTCGCCCTGCGGGCGGACCTGCTTCTGGCGGAGGTCGACGCGCCAGAGCGCGGTCTTGTGCTTCTCGCCGTCGCGCCAGAGCATGGTGACCTCGTACTCGGGACCTTCCTTCTGCTTCGCTTCCCACGCGAACTCGCCGACGTAGCCGCCCTTCTCCTTGGCCTTGATCGAGTAGCCGCGGATCAGGTCCTCCATCGTGTCGGTGCCGCCGTCGGGCTTGAACTGCTTCACCAGCGTGATCGCCTCGGGGCCGCGGTTCGACCACTCCTCGGCGGTCCGGAGCTGGTTCAGGATGATCCACCCGAAGAGGACGCTGAACAACGCGAGCCCCCCCCAGCCGATGATCGCGGGCAGGGCGCTTTCCTTCTTCTTCTCGGTCTCTGCCATGCAGACGGCCTCTCTTCCGTGCGAACGGCGTCTCTCGTCGGACGCGAACCTGTAGCCAGGAGTCGTTGGGGAGGCAAGCGTCGCCGCGGCCGCTGCGGTCGCGGGAGAGGTGGACGCGAGCCGTCAGCGCACCGTCGATTCGGAGGCTCTGCACGAGGGCCGTTCGGGGCCGGCCGGAATCGCGGATCGCGGATCGCGTCGGCAGCGCGAGCCGAGGCGGACGGCGCGCCGCGCGCGCACCGTCCGCCTCGGTGTCCCGCTTCACGCGAGCTGTCGATCGCGGACGGGTGCGAGCGCGACCGACGCGTGCGCCGAGTGGCCGAGCTCGGGCGCCAGCGATCCGCCGGCGAAGCCGTAGGCGCTCTCGCTGTGCTGCGAGAGGTCGAGTCCCTCGATCTCGTCCTCGTCGGAGGCCCGGAGCGAGCCGAAGGGGATCTTCAGAAGCGACAGGATGACGACGGTCGCGATCGGCGCGAACACCGCCGTGAACGCGATGCCCTGGAGCTGCACCAGGATCTGCTGCGCATTCGTCTCGACGCCCGAGCCGAGCGTGACGGCGAAGATCCCGGAGGCCAGCGCGCCCCACGCGCCGCCGAGCGCGTGCACGCCGAAGACGTCGAGCGAATCGTCGTAGCCGACGGCCGGCTTCAGGAACGTGCAGGCCGCGTACGAGATGATCGCGACGCCGAGGCCGATCGCGATCGCGCCGGCGGGAGCGACGTTGCCGCACGCCGGCGTGATCGCGACCAGGCCCGCGACCGCCGCGGTCGCGCCGCCGAGGGCGGTCGGCTTCCCGCGATGCATCCACTCGATCGCGGCCCACGCCACGACGGCCATCGAGGCCGCGGTGCCGGTGTTCAGGAAGGCGAGCGTCGCGAGCGGGCTCGCGGAAAGCGCGCTGCCGGCGTTGAAGCCGAACCAGCCCGTCCACAGGAGCCCGGCGCCGATCAGGCAGAGCGGCAGGCTGTGCGGCGGCATCGGGTCCTTCCCGAAGCCGCGCCGCTTCCCGAGCATGATCGCGGCGACGATCGCGGAGAAGCCGCTCGACATGTGCACGACGAGGCCGCCCGCGAAGTCGATTGCGCCCGACTTGAAGAGCCAGCCCTCGGAGCCCCACACCATGTGCGCGACCGGGCAGTAGACGACGAGCAGCCACACGGTGATGAACGCGACCCACGCGCTGAACTTCATGCGCTCGGCGATCGCGCCCAGGATGAGCGCCGGCGTGATGATCGCGAACATCGCCTGGAACATCACGAACGCGTACTCGGGGATGTTCCGCGGCGGGCTCGCGAAGTTCGCCGTGACCGACTCGAGGGTGACGCCGGCGAGCCCGAGCTTCGAGAAGTCGCCGATGAAGGCGTTCCCGGTGCCGAAGGCGAGGCTGTATCCGACGAGGATCCAGAGGACCCCGACGACGCCGGCCGAGATGAAGCACTGCATGAGGACGTTCAAGACGTTCTTGGCGCGCACGAGGCCGCCGTAGAAGAGCGCGAGGCCGGGGAGCGTCATCATGAGGACGAGCGCCGAGGCCGTGAGGACCCAGGCCGTGTCGCCGGTGTCGACGGTCGCGGCGGCGGCCGCCTCCTCCGCCCAGGTGGGGCGGGCCGCGAGCGCGGCGAGCGCCGCGGCCGCGATCGCGAGCGGGCGCGCGCGGCGGGCCACGAGCGTCCAGCGCTCGCGCGCGGACGGCGTTGGATCGAGGACGTGATTCGACATGCTGACTCCTGGCGGCGCGCCGGCGAGCGGCGGACGGAGGTCCGCAGCCCGGCGTCGCCGCAGCTCGAGGTTCGAGGGCGCAACGGCACGTGCGCGCGCTCGTCGCCGAGGGCGATCGAGGCCGGTTGCCGCCGCGAGCTTTCGCCTCGCCTACCGCCGGGTCGTGGATGGCCCGACGAGGCGATGCCGATCGGACGGAGTCAGGCTCCGATCGGCGGAGCGCGGAGCGGCGGCGACGATTGATCGCCGCGCCGATCGCCCGGAAGCGAGCGCTCGGACGCGGCGTCGCGGAGGCGCGACGTCCGGTGGCTCGACGTGCTGGCGCCGGCGAGCGCGTGTGGCGCCCAGCCGCGCCATGCGGCGAGCGACCGCCAGGAGGGGCTCTCGACGACCGCCCGGCACTGCTCCGGCCGGACGCGTCCGTCGATCCTGCCGCCGCGCCGCGCTGGAGCGGGTGCGGTTCCCGTGCTTCTCGCGACGGCTGCGCGCGCCGCCGTCGGTCGGTTCGCGCCGCGGATCTCCGCGGTGCGGTTCGGGCCGCGGATCGCGCGCCGAGCGCCCGCCCAGTCGCGATGGAGCGCCGCCTGCGCGGCGCGGTCGGCGGAGAGCGGCGACCGATAGGAAGCGGGATCGATCGCCCAGACCGCGGGCGGAAGCGCGCTCCCGGCGAGCAAGGTCCAGGCGACGACGGATGCGACGCGGGCCACGAGACGACCGCGCGCGGATCGTGGCGCGCATTCGCATCTCGGGTGCTCTGGTGGCAACGGCATTCGCGTTCGCGGCGACGGAAGATCGCCGACCTTCCTCGGCGAGCCGCCCTGCCGGCAGCAACGGCGATGCCACGGTCGGGCGCCGGATCGTTCGGGCGGAGCTCGACATCCGGCCGGGAAACCGCACGCAGGGGCTTTCGCGCGGCGCGCATGGGGGAGGGTGCGGGCGACCCCGGCGACCGTCGCCACGCGGCGCGCGCATCCGGGCGTGCGCAATTCATGGGCGCGTGCCCGAAAAGTCGCCACGATCCGGGATCGGCGCGGCCCGCCGCGCCGGCGAGCGGAGCGCCGCCCCCCGCGGCCCCCGCTCGCCGGCGCGAGACGTCACGCCTTCCGCGCGGCGTACGACGTCGCCATTCCGGACGCCGGCGCGCGCTGCGCCTGGAACGCTCCGTGGACGAAGGCGGGGCCGCCGCCCGGGGTCGCGGCCGCGTGCAGCGCGTACTCCGGGTACGCGGGGACGCCGTGCTCGTGGAGGTCGAGGCCGTGGAGCTCGCCCTCCTCGGAGACGCGCAGGTAGCCCATCGCCTTGACGGCGTACATGAGGACCATCGCGACGCCGAAGGTCGCGGACGTGACGATCAGGCTTCCGATCATCTGGGCGATCAGCACCGTGAAGCCGCCGCCGTAGAAGAGGCCGGTGAGCGGCGTCGCGTTGTCCGGGCTGATCGGGCCGGTCGCGCCGTACTGGCCGCAGGCGAAGAGCCCGAGCGACAGCGTGCCCCAGATGCCGCAGATCCCGTGCACCGGCACCGCACCGATCGGGTCGTCGATCCGGAGGTACTCGAGGACGTCGATCGCGACCACGACGATCACGCCCGCGATCAGGCCGAGGATGATCGCGCCCGTGGGCGACACCCAGTAGCAGGGGCAGGTGATCGCCACGAGCCCGGCGAGGAAGCCGTTCACGGTGAAGCTGATGTCCCAGGATTTCGTCTTCGGGAACCCGTAGAACATCGCGGACAGGCCCGCCGCGCACGCCGCGAGCGTCGTGTTGGTCGCGACGCGGCCGATGCCCTCGAAGTCCATCGCCGACAGCGTGCTGCCCGGGTTGAAGCCGTACCAGCCGAACCAGAGGATCAGGCCGCCGACCGACGCCATCGTGAGGTCGTGCGGCAGCATGGGGCCGCCGCCGTCGCGCTTGAACCGCCGGCCGAGGCGAGGCCCGAGAGCGATCGCGCCCGCGAGCGCGATGAAGCCGCCGATCGTGTGCACGACGGTCGAGCCGGCGAAGTCGTGGAAGCTCGTCCCCACGAACGGGAGGAAGTTGCCCTCGCTCCCCATCGTCGCGAGGAAGCCGTCCGGACCCCACGCCCAGTGGCCGACGATCGGATAGATGAAGCCCGACACGCCGATCGAGTAGATCAGGTCGCCGACGAAGCCGGTCCGGCCGATCATCGCGCCCGACGTGATCGTCGAGCAGGTGTCGGCGAACGCGAACTGGAAGAGCCAGAACGCGAGGAACGCGACGCCGGTGGATCCGTACGTCGCGGGCACGCCCTGCAGGAAGAAGAACTCGGTGCCGACGAACGGCGTGCCCGAGCCGAACATGAACGCGAATCCCCACGCGTAGAACAGAAGTCCGCAGAGGCACGTGTCGACGATGCACTCCATGAGGACGTTCACGGTCTCGCGCGACCTGCAGAAGCCGGCCTCGAGCATCGTGAAGCCGGCCTGCATGCCGAACACGAGGAACGCCGCGAGGAGCGTCCACAGCGTGTTGATCGGGTTGACGATGTCGTTGCCGGCGACGACGGGAGCGTCGTCCGCACGCACTTCCGCGCCGATCAGGCTCGAGACGAAGAACATCGCGCCGAAGACGAGCGCGATGCCGAGAAGCTTGCCGCCGAGCAACAGGTATCCGTACCGCCGCCACTCCGGATCGCGGAAGCGCTCACGCCCCGCGAGGTCGGCCGAGGCCTCCGGGACGGCTGCGCGAGCGCGCGACCGCCGATCTCTCTTGCACTCCAGTTCTGCCATCGAAGGACCTCCCCGAGGTGAGTGTTTGATGCGCGGGCAACAGCAAGCGTGGTGCCGCCACGTCCCACCTGCGTCTGGTGGCTTCGGCGTCGAAGCGAGCAGCGGCTGCCCAAGATTGAGGCGCGAATGGCGCGATTTCGGGCGAGCGACCGCGGATGTTTGTATATACATTGGACGATGCCCGAATCCCCCGCACGTTTGAGGACATCACCCCGAAAGGGTTGCGGGCAGCCGGGAGCCGGTTCGGGAGAAGCGGGGAGGGCGCGCGCGCTTCAGCTGCGCTCGCCCGTCGGGCGCGCCACCCGGAGCGCGAGCTCCATGCGGTCGCGCACGCCGAGCTTCCGGAACACGCGGTTCAAGTGCGTCTTCACGGTCTCTTCCGTGATCGCGAGCTCTTTCGCGATCTCGGCGTTCCGGAGGCCGCGCGCGACGCAGCGGGCGACCTCCTCCTCGCGCGGCGAGAGCGCGTTCTCCGCCGGCCGGCGGAGCTCGGCCGCCATCGAGGTCTGGAGGCTCGCCGGCAGCCACACGCCCCCCGCGGAGACCGCGCGGATCGCGCTCATCAAGCTGTCGACGGCGAAGCGCTTGAAGACGACGGCGACGGCGCCCTTTCGAACGGCGGCGACCGCGTCCGCCTCGACCTCGCTCGCGGTCAGCACCACCACCGGCACGCGGGCCGCCAGCGATTCGATGTCGGAGAGGGCGTTCCGCTCCATCTGGAGGTCGAGCAGCAGCACGTCGCACGCGACCCGGTCGAGCAGGGCGGGAAGCTCGTCCGCGCGCTCGGTCTCGGCGACGACGTCCACCTCCGCCTCCGAGCGCAGCAGCGACTTGAGCCCCTGCCGGAACAGGAGGTGGTCATCCGCGACGACGATGCGGATCGGACGGCCCACGCCGCTCACCTCGGCGGCAGCGTGATGTCGAGGCACGCTCCGCTCGACCGGTCGGACGCGATCTCGATCCGGCCGCCGACCTCGTTCACGCGCGAGGCGATCGACCAGGGAATCTCGTTCCCCTCGAAGCCGACGCCGTCGTCCTCGATCGTGAGGCGCACCGCGGAGCCGTCTCCGCGCACGTCGATCCGTGCGTGTCGCGCGCGGGCATGTCGGCGGATGTTCTGGAGCCCTTCGCGCGCGATCCCGAGCACCCGCTCGACGAGCGCCACCGAGCCGGCGACCTCCGCCCGGAGCGAGACGCGCGTCCCGCCGCCGTCGTCGTTCGCGGTCGGCGTGGGGTCCACGCCGGCGAGCGTCCGCGCGTAGCGCCGCAGATCGTCGAACTCGCGCTTGACGCTCACCTGAAGGTCGGTGAGGTCGGAGAGCACGTCCGCCGCGCCTCCGTTTCGAAGCGCGCGGCGCGCCCCTTCGAGCCGGAGATCGATCCCGGCGAGGGCCTGCGCGTACCCGTCGTGGAGGTCGCGTCCGATTCGGTGGCGCTGCTCCGCGATCTCGAGCTGGCGCATCTGCTCCTGGAGGTCGATGCGCTGCTGGCCGAGGTAGCCGACGACGTAGCCCGTGATCCCGAGGTAGACGGGCCGCATGATGACGAGCTCGGCGGCCCGGTTGTTCGAGAGCAGGATCAGGAGGACGTACAGCGCGAGGCTCGCCGTCGTGACGAGCGCCGCCTGCCGCATTCCCCCGCGGAGCCCGCTCGTCACGACCGCGAACGCGAAGAAGGGATAGGATGGTCCGGTGACGCCCTCGGTCATCGTTCCGATCGCGACCGCGAAGAGGACGTCGACCCACGTGGTGATCGCGGCGGCCCGCATCGAAGACAGGAAGCCCCCGCGCCCGAGATACACCATCGTGCTGTAGGTGAGATGTCCCGCCATCACCATGAGAAGGCGGGGGTCCATGTGGAAGGCGCCCCAGGAGAACGGGATCCAGCGCGCGATCAGCGGCTCCTCGGGGTCGACGTACACGACGATCATCGCCGCCAGGGAGAGCAGCACGCGGCAGCGGGCGATGTTGTGCTCCATCTGCCGGAGTCCGGTCGGGGTCACGGGGCGTACCTCATCGCCGGTGCTTATCACTCGAGGCGCCGGCCGGCCGTTCCCCGGCGTCGTCCGTCCCCGCTGCCTCGCGCGGCCCGGGCGTGCGCCGCGAGATCCGACGGCGGGCCGGTGCGCCGGCGCGGCGCCCGTTTCCCATTGGCCACGGTCCTCTCATGTCGTAGGCTGCCCGCCTCCGGCTGCCCGCCATGCTGCAATCCGGCCCGTCCTACTTCTCCAGCTCGGCACCGCGGCTCCGACTGTTCGGCCGCGAGAGCGAGCGCGCCACGCTGCGCGCCGCGCTCGATGGCGCCTTCGAGGGTCGAGGCGGCTTCGTCCTGGTGCAGGGGGAAGCCGGCATCGGGAAGACCCATCTCGTCGAGAGCCTCGCGTACGATGCGAGCGCCGCCGGCGCGCGGGTGCGCTGGGGACGGTGCTACGACGGCGAGGGCGCGCCCGCCCTCTGGCCGTGGCTCCAGGTGCTGCGCGCCGAGATCGAGAGTCGCGACGCCGCCGCGCTCGCGACGCTCGTCGCCGAAGCCGGTCCCGACGTCGCGCACGTCGCACCCGAGATCCGCGAGCGGCTGCCGCAGGTCCCGGCAGCCGCTCCTCTCGACACCCCGGAGGCGCGCTTTCGACTCTTCGGCAGCGTGACGGCGCTGCTCGCGAGCGCCGCCGTCGAGACGCCGCTCGTGATCCTGCTCGACGACCTGCACCGCGCGGACGAGTCGTCGCTCCGGCTGCTCGAGTTCCTGGTGCAGGGAATCGCCGCCACCCGCATGCTCGTCGTCGCGGCGCACCGGACCCCGGGCGACGGTCCGGTGGACCCGCCCGCCCACGCCGCGCTCCGCGATCTCGCACGCCGCGCGACCGAGCGCATCGCGCTGGCGGGCCTCGATCGCGACGGCGTGGCGGCGCTCCTCCGGGCCGGCGTGGCGGCAGCGGTACCCGACGCCGTCGTCGACGCGGTGTGGGTCGTGACCGCGGGCAATCCGCTCTTCGTCGGCGAGATGGCGCTCGATCTCGGAGCCCACGATCGCTTGCAGGGCCGCGCGCACGTCGACGCGGCGCCGATGCCGGCCGGCATCCACGAGGCCATCGCCCGCCACGTGGCTCGGATGTCGCCCCGCTCGACGGAAGTGCTCCGCGCGGCATCGATTCTCGGGAACGAGTTCACCGTCGCCCTACTCGAGGGCCTCGTGCCGCAACCGCGCCCCTCGCTGCTCGACGCGGTCGACGCCGCCATGGAGGCGCGTCTGGTCGTGCAGGAGCCCGATCACCCGGGCCGCTACCACTTTCGGCACGCCCTCATTCGCCACGCGGTGTACGAGACGCTCGGTCCCGCCGAGCGGCGCCGATTGCACCGTCTCGCCGGCGAGATGCTCGCGGCGCGCGCCGACGAGGACGAGCATCTCGCCGAGATCGCGCATCACCTCGCGGCGTCGGGCGCGACCGCCGGCGGCGCGTCCGCCAGCGCCTACACGCGGCGCGCCGCGGATCGGGCGCTCTCCATGCTCGCATTCGAGGAAGCGGAGCGCCTGTACCGCCTCGCGCTGGCGCGCCTGGCAGCCGAGGATCCCGGCGACGTCCGCATGCGCGCGCGCATCCTGATCGACCTCGGCCGGGCCCTGAGCGGCTCCGGCGACGGCGAGCGGGCCAAGGCGACTTTCCTCGAAGCCGCCGCGATCGCACGCACGATCCCGTCGCGCGAGCTGATCGCACAGGCGGCGATCGGCTACGGCGGCGAGCTCGCCTTCCCCGAGGCGGGCGCTCGCGACGACGCGCACGTCACGCTGCTGGAGGACGCGATCTCGCTGTGGGGGGAGGAGGACGGCGGACAGCACGCCCGGCTCCTCGTTCGCCTCGCGACCGCGCTTTACTTCACGGACGCCCCCGGCCGCCGCATCGCGCTCTGCGACCGGGCGCTCGCGATGGCGCGCCGGGTGGACGACCCCGACGCGCTGGCCGACGTTCTGCTCGCAACCCACTCGGCCACCTCCGGCCCGGACAACCCGCGCGAGCGCGTCGGGATCGCCGACGCGCTCCTTCGCCTGGCGAACCGGAACGGCGACCGGCGTCTCGCGTTCCGCGCGCGCGCGGCCCGCATCTGGGATCATCTCGAGCTCGGACAGATCGCACCGTTCGAGGCGGACGTCGCGGCGTGCGACGAGCTCGCCCGCGAGTCACGCCAGCCGTCGCAAATCGCGCTCGTGACGAGCTTTCGCGTGACGCGTGCGACGCTGAAAGGTCGATTCAACGAGGCGGAAGCGCTCGCGGCCGAGGTGCTCGAGAACGGCCGCTGGCTCGGCCAGGCGGCGGAGGCGGTCTTCGCGCTCGAGCTGATGATGGTTCGCTATCTGCAGGGTCGGCTCTCGGAGCTGATCGACGGCTTCCGCGCGTTCGTCGCGCTGCACCCCGGGATCTTCGGCGCCCGGTGCGCTCTCGGGCTCACGTACCTCCAGATGGGCGCGCACGGCGACGCGCGCGCGATCCTGGCGGAGCTCATGGCGCACGATCTGGCCGACTGGCCGCGCAACGGAACGTTCCTGCCGACCTGCGTGCAGCTCGCCGACATCTGCGCCGCGCTCGGCGAGCAGCGCTTCGCCGCCACGATCTACACCGCGTTGCTTCCCTACGCGGACTCGTGTGCCGCGATCCCCAATGCCATCGCGTTCATCGGCTCCGTGAGCCACTACCTCGGACGTCTCGCCGCGACGCTCGGGCGCCACGACGACGCGACCCGCCACCTCGAGCGCGCGGTCGCGGTCCACTCGGCGATGGGCGCGGAGCCGTGGCTCGCGCTCTCGCGCTGCGAGCAGGCAGCCTTGCTGTTCGCACACGGCTCGGCCCACGACGTCGCCCGCGCCGCGACGGCCATCGCGCAGGCCGTCCAGACCGCGGACGCGCTCGGCATGGGACTCCTCGCCGAGCGCGCGCGGGGAATCCGGCAGCGCGGGGCGACGCGCGAGCCGGTTGTTCTGCAGGCTCCGCCCCCCGAGCGAACGCCCCCCGCGGAGATCGGCGGCGGTCGGGCGTCCGACGTCGCGGTCGGGGTCTTCCGCTCCGAGGGCGACTACTGGACCGTCACGTATGGAGCGCGCACGATCCGCCTGCGTGATACGCGCGGCGTCCGCTACGTGGCGCAGCTCGTATGGCACGCGGGACACGAGTTTGCGGCGTCCGATCTCGTCCAGCTCGCCGACGGCGGCGGCGCACCGCCGCCCCGGAACGCGGGCGGCATCGCGGAACGAGCGCGCTCACTCGGCGACGCCGGAGACGTCATCGATGCCGAGGCGCGGGCGCAGTATCGGCGACACCTGGCGTCGCTCGTGGAGCAGGCGCTCGAAGCCGACGAGAACAACGAATGCGAGCGCGCGACCCGCCTCCGGGCGGAGATCGAGGCGGTGCAGCAGGCGCTCGCGGAAGGCGCGTTCGGACGGCGGGTCGCGTCCCACGCCGAGAGGTCGCGCCTCACCGTGACGAAGGGCATCAAAGCCGCGCTCGTGAAGATCGAGACCAGCCACCCGGAGCTGGCCGCCCATCTCGTCGGCAGCATTCGACGCGGCTACACCTGCGTCTACGTGCCGCGACATCCGGTGCGCTGGGAGCGCTGAGCCGAAGAGGCCGGTGACGCCCTCGTCGCGGCGGCCGCCCCCTTCGGCGCCTCACGGGATCGGCGTCGACCCCGCACAGAAGAGATCTCCACGCGCGCCGTTCATCGCGTTCTCGATGCGATCGCCGATCGCCGGCGCGTTGGCGACGACGCACGGCGGGCAGCCGGCGAGGTGCGCGGCGCTCGCGTCGTACTTCGCTCGCGCCGCCGCTCGGCAGGCGCCGTCGTCGAACGGCTTGCCGCGGAACGCGTTGTCCGCGGCCTTCTTCTGGCAGGTGAGGCTCGCGTTCGCGAGCTTCGCCGCCGTCGACTCGAGCTTCGCCGAGCAGCGCAGGGCGATCGGATCGGGAGGCGCGTACGCGAGGCCGTCGCCGGGAAGGAGCGCGGTTCCCGCGCAGTAGAACGCGCCGCGAGCCCCGTCGAAGAGGTCCTCGGTCGCCGCGCGCAGCGCCGCTTCCGCGCTCGTGGCACACGCGGGACAGCCCGTGAGCAACGACGCCGCAGCATCGTACTTCGTACGCGCGGTCGCCTCGCACGCCTCCTCGTCGAACGGCATTCCCTTGAAGGTGGCGCTCGCGGTCTTGTCGTTGCACTTCGCGATCGCCTTCGCGAGCGTCGCGACGCCCTTGCGGACACCCTGCTCGCATCTGAGCGACGCGGAATCGGGTGGAACGAATCCCGCTGGCGATGTCTCCGCGACCACGAACGGCGAGAAGCTCGACACCTCCGCGCAGATCCGCTTGTTCACCGTGTCGATCGGGAGGACGGTACGATCGACCCAGACGCCGCTCTCCTGGTGCAGGACCCGGAGCTGGCTCGCCGTCTGGTCGTCGAGGACCGGCGCGTAGCGGTAGCAGACCCGCGCGGGCGGCGTGAAGACCGCCGTCGTCGACACGTCCTGGTACCACTGGATCGGACTCCCGAGGCCTCCGCCGATGCTGAAGTTCGGCGGCAGGTTCGTCGGGCCCACGCAGGTCGCCGTGAGCTGCGTGGAGCCCGGAACGGTGACCTCGTCGAAGATCACTTCGACCTGATTCGCGCTCGCACACGTGAGCCCCGAGTCGGCGAGCGCGAGCGCCACGTTCTTCCCGGCGGGCGTGTTCACCGGGAGGAACGCTTGGATCTGACAAGCGCCCTCGTAGCGCCGGCTCGCCGCGTCGAATTGCAGCCGCGGGATGTCGAGCCGGTACGCGGCCCGCCTCGGGAGGAGATTCCCCGTGATGTTCCGCAGATCGAAGGACACGCCCTGCGCCATCGGCCCGTAGGAGCCGCTCGCGTCGAACGAGAGCGCGGCCGCCTGGAAATGGAGGCCGAGCGTGCCGCTCGCCGGGAAGCCGCCCGAGATCACGAGCGTGCCGACCGCGCTCGACGGATCCAGCGAGGTCCCGAAGACGTCGGTCGTGCCCGGGTCGAACGTCATCGTGCCGGTCGTCCCCGTCGCGGCAGGCAGAGCGAAGTCGAGCGAGCAGAAGCCCGACGCCACGGTCGTCGCCGCGCCGGCTCCCGGACCGCCGCCGCCGTTCGTCAGGAACTGGCCGAACGCGATCGGCGAGGTGCCGGATCCGACCGGCGTGGACGGCGCGAAGAACGGGAAGCCGATGCCGTCCGCGCTGCTGTCGTAGAAGCTCAGCGAGTCCGAGCCCGGGTTCGCGACGTAGAGGCGCGTCGCGTCCGCGTTCGTCTGGATGCCGAACACCGACGTCATGCCGTTCTCGTTGAAGCGGTGTGCGGGCGGGCTGACCGTGACGTCGAACACCTGGATCTGGTCCGGCGTGAACGCGGCGTACAGCCGCGTTCCGAACGAGCTCACGCTGACGCCCGGGCCTCGGGTCCCGACGAGAACCGGGATGACGCTGTCGGAGCTCGTGTCGATCACCGTCAAGTAATCGGAGGTGACGCCATCGGGCACCGCGAATGCGCGCGTGCCCAACGGGTTGACCGCGATGCCGGTCGGCTTCGCGTGAACGGCGATCGTGGCGCTCACCGAGTTGGTGGCGGTATCGATCACCTTCACCTGGTTGCTCGACTGCGCGGTGACGTAGGCCTTCGTGCCCGTCGGGTTCACGGCGACCCCGAACGGTCCGCACGATCCCGCGCACAGCGGGACGGTCGCCACGACGGCGCTCAGAGCGGTATCGATGACCGACACCGTGCCGTCGCCGAAATTCGCGACGTACGCCCGCGTCCCCTCCGGGTCGAGAGCGATGCCCGTAGGCGTCGCTCCGACCGGGATCGTGGCGACCACCGTGTAGTCGAATGCGTCGATCACGGAGACCGTGTTCGCTCCGCGATTCGTCACCCAGACGTGCGTCGCCGAATGGTTGACGGCGACCCCGAACGGCTGGTCGCCGACCGGCACCGACGCGACGGGGAACGGCGAGTCGGTCGACACGTCGACCACCTCGACCGTATCGGTGCCGTTGGCCGTGAGGAATGCGCGCGCGGGCAGAGCGTCCGGCAGCGGAAGCCGCGTGAACATCACGTCGGGATCGTTCCGCCCGCCGGGATACGCGGCCGTCGTCGCGACGCGCCGGTTGTCGCCCCACGCGTAGTAGAAGCTGTCGCCGTCCGCCGTGACGGCGAGGTAGTCGCCGAGGTAGCACTCGGAGCGCGCCGGATCGAAGTTGTGGCTCACCGTCGGCTGGCCGCTGATCGGCGGCACGGGCGAGCTCTGCGAGGTGAGGCGGCGAATGGGATCGAAGCTCTCACCGCCGTCGAACGAGACGGTGCGGTAGACGTCGATCGCGAGGTTCGCGGGGTCGAGCCGCCGGTCGTACCAGACGATCGACAGCACGCCGTCGTCCGCGACCGCGACGTTCGGAAGGAACTGGTCGGAGACGGTGCCACCGGCGATCTGCACCTCGGGGAGGAAGCTCACGCCCCCGTTCGTCGATCGGCTGAAGTAGACGTCGCTGTTGTCGGCAGCGCCGGCCGGATCGCTCTGCCAGACGACGTAGACGCTTCCGCGGGACGGCCCGTTGCTCGTATCGACGGCCATCCACGCCTGCGGCGGCGTCATGCGGACGTCGCCGTTCAGCGTGTAGCTCGCGCCCTTTCCGACGCAGGTGATCACGCGGTCGCGCCCGGACGGGCGGGTGGGTGCCGCGTTCACTTGCACGACCGGGTCCCAGCTTCCCGCGGCTCCGCCCTGCAGCGAGCGGCGGAAGCGAATCGGGTTGCCCGAGCTCTGCGTTCCCCAGGCCGCGTAGACCTCTCCGTTCGGGCCCACCGCCACGGTGCAGCCGAAGGGATCCACTTCGCCCGCCGGCGACAGCACCTGCTCGTCCGTGAACGTGACGCCCGCGTCGGTGGAGCGCGAGAAGTGGATCTCGCCCTCGCCGAAGGCCGGATCGTGCGTCCAGCACGCGTACACGTTCCCGTCGCGCGCGCCGCCGCTGTTGTCGACGGCGATCGTGGGCTTGTCCTCGAACGCCGGGTCGGTGCAGACCTGGCCCGCGGCGCACTGCGAGTTCTGGGTGCAGGCGGTCGGCGTGCCGGGCGCGCACACGCTCGCCGCGCCGACGCTCGGCGTGGCGTTCGCGGGCCCCACGAAGGTGACGCAATCGTCGGTCGATCGCGACACGCCGACGATCGAGCGGAGCGTCTGCGACGGACCGAGCCCGCCCAGGCCCGCGGTGCTCGCGTAGTAGAACCGCCCGCTCGCGCGATGCACCGCGAGCGACGGGTCGGATCCCTGGAGCGAGGAGACGTAGCCCTCGTCGGCCCAGGTGTCTCCGGCGTCGCCCGAGCGCGCGAGCCCGGCAAGAGGCGAGGGGAAGTCGCCCGCACGCGTGCTGTTGTAGCCCGCGCACACGGTCGAGCCGTGAACGGCGAGGGAGGTCTCGCTCTGAGTCGTGTGATCGCCCAGCGTATCGAGCGCGGGAGCGTTCACCACCACATTCGTCTGTGCTGCCGCGGGAGATCGCAGCGCGAACGCAGCGACGATCACCGCGACCGCCCACGCTTGCCAGGTCCGTGAGCGGGCATCGCCGAGGGCCTCCCGCGACCCGCTGCCGTTCGGCCGCCGGGTCGCCCGCATCGTGCTCACCTCGTGAGAGGAATGAAGGGGAAGCAGAGCGGTCCGGTGATGAAGATCGCTCCCGTATTCGAGTCCCAGGTGTAGAGCTGGCACTTCGGCACGAAGTAGAAGCCTGTGCTGACGTCGGCCTCGCTCGCCGTGGCGTAGACGATGCCCGCGTGTCCGGCGTTCGGCCCGCCGTCGTTGCAGACGCACGGGGTCTTCTCGAGCTTCGCGAGGAGCGAATACATCTTGGGCTGGGTGGGCTGGATGGGCTCGGCGACGGCGACCACCGCGGAGCTCGCGAGGACGGCGAACGGCACGGCCAGCATCAGAAAGCGTCGAAGCGACATCTCGATTCTCCTGTCTTGGTCGAGGCGATCGGCACGGGGCGGCGTCGCCTCAGGGGCATCCGTCCTCGGCGGCCGGGGTCGTTCCCGTCGCCGAGATCTTGAAGAGCTTGTCGGTGTTCGCGGTCGGGCTGATCGCCCCGCCCGCCGCGCCGCCGAGCTTCATGCAGTAGGAGTGGCCGTCGAGGATGGTGAGCTTGACGCTGCCCGCCGTCCCGGGATCGGGCGGTATGACGTTCACCGCCGAGGTCTTCGCCGAGATCGACGCCTTGATCTGGAACACCCCGGTCGGCGTCCGCCGCACCTGGAGCGTCTTCACCGGACCGAGGAGCTGCGAGCCGTCGCTGTACTTGAAGCCGAGGCCGCCGGGGTACGCGCGCCACGCCGCTCCGGCGGGCAGCGGGAAGGTCTGCACCGTGCCGTTCGCGCCCGCGGTCCGGATCGTGAGCTGCGCTCCGCTCGCGACCGGGTCGCCGAAGATCACGTCCGGGCTGCTCTTCTCGAGGGCGATCAGCGAGATCGAGCGCTTGGTCGCGTCGACGCCCGGCTTCGGGTCCTTGACGATGAAGGACTTCCCGAGGATCACCTCGCACGTCGCCGCCTCGAACTGGCACGTCGACGAGCAGCAGTCGCCGTCGGTCGTGTTGCCGTCGTCGCAGGTCTCGCCGGGGTCGACGACGCCGTTTCCGCATTGCTGCTCGAAGACGGCGACCGCGCTGTCGACGTTGCTCGCGACGTAGACGTGCCGCCCGTCGGAGAGCGGCACGACGGAGCGGGCGCCTGCGAGGCCGTCGACGCCGCCCACGCCGTCGCGGCTGACCTGGTCGAGCGTGAGCTGACCCGTCGACGCATCGCGAGAGAAGACGGCGAGGGCGTTTTCGCCCGATCCGGCGACGTATACCCACCGTCCATCGAGGCTGACCGCGACGCCGACCGCGCCGCCGATCCCGTCGACCCCGCCGACGCCGTCCTTCTTCGCCTCGACGAACGTGAGCTGACCGGTCGTGGCGTTGCGGCCGAAGACCGCGACGGCCGAGGAGAAGTAGCTCGCCGCGTAGACGTGCGCGCCGTCGGGGCTGACCGCGACGGAGAAGGGCGCATCGAGCCCGTCGACGCCTCCGACGAGGTTCTTCTCGATCTCCACGAAGGCGAGCTGGCCGGTCGCGGCGTTCCGGCCGAAGACGGCGATCGCGTCGTCGCCCTCGCCCGCGACGTAGACGTGGTTGCCGTCCGGGCTCACGGTGATGGAACGAGGGTGGTTCAGCCCGTCGACGCCCGCGACGCCGTCGGTCTTCTTCTCGACGAACGTGAGCGCGCCGGTCGACGGGTTGCGGCTGAAGACGGCGACCGCGTTGTCGTTGTAGCCGGCGGCGTAGACGTGGCTGCCGTCCGGGCTGACCGTCACGGTGCCCGCACCGGCGAGCCCGTCGACGCCCCCGACACCGTCCTTCTTCGCCTCGACGAAGGTCAGCTCTCCGCTCGTCGTGTCTCGGCCGAAGACGGTGACCGCGTTGTCGTTGGAGCCGGCCGCGTAGACGTTCTTCCCGTCGGGGCTGACCGCGACCGAATAGGCGCCGTCGAGCCCGTCGACGCCGCTCACCCCATCGACCTTCTGCTGGACGAACGACAGCGTCCCCTTCGTCGCGACCGGCCGGAACACCGCGACGGCATCGTCGTCGAAGCCGGCGACGTAGAGGTTCTTCCCGTCCGGGCTCGCCGCCGCCGCGAGCGCGTTGCTGAGGCCCGCCGTCCCGACGGACTGTTGTTGCAGCTCGACGTACGCCAGATCGCCGGTGCCGGGATCGCGGCTGAAGACCGACACGCCGCTGTCGAATGCGCCCGTGGCGTAGAGGCTCGTGCCGTCCGGGCTGAGCGCGACCGAGAGCACGATGAGG
>Ga0070741_10010939_pt1 | contig 16936 bp, 14 predicted proteins | sample Coa_R1_4_FD_66440 | JGI IMG/M metagenome (GOLD analysis project Ga0070741, IMG submission 66440) | Surface soil microbial communities from Centralia Pennsylvania, which are recovering from an underground coalmine fire - Coalmine... | ecosystem: Environmental > Terrestrial > Soil > Unclassified ...
CGCGGAAAAACTTTCGGGATTGCTTCGGGGCGGGCGCCGCGCATTCACTCGATCCAGAGTTTTCGCATGGCTTTCAACCTGAAAAAAGTGCTCAAGGCGTTGCTGTTTTCGTCCAGCCGGCCGCTGACGGCAAAAGACATCCAAGACGCGTTCACCCGTTTTCACGAACAGCGGGCGCCGCAGCCGGCCACACCGGCGGAAACCGCCGATAAGCCGGCCGAAGCGCCCTCCGGGGAGGAGCCGGCCGAGGTCGTGGCCGATTTTCCCCCGGAAGCCGACGCGGACGTCCCTTCGCTCATCACCGCGGCCCAGATCCGCGAGGCGATGGACGAGATCGCGGCCGAGCTGCGCGCGGCCGACGATGTTTATTTGCTGGTGGAAGGGGCCAGCGGTTACCGGCTTGCCACCCATCCGCGCTACGCGCACTGGATTCGCATCCTCCGCCACGAGCCGCCGCCGGCCAAACTGTCGGCCTCCGCGCTCGAGACGCTGGCGGTCATCGCCTACCGCCAGCCGGTGACGCGCGCCGAGATCGAGCACATCCGCGGGGTGTCGGCCGAGGCCGGCCTGAACAAGCTGCTCGAACGCGAATTGATTTATGTGGTGGGCCGCGCCGAGGTGCCGGGGCGCCCGATCCAGTACGGCACGACGGACGCTTTTTTGGAATTTGTCGGCGTCAAATCGGTCGACGAGCTGCCGGCCTCCGACGTGCTCTCGCACCGCCAGATCGACGAATGGCTGGAAACGGCGATGAAGCCGAAGCATTTGTCCGACGCGGACATGGGGCTGGAACAGGAGAATCTGCCGCTGACGCCGGCCAACGGCCACGCTGCGCCCGCGCCGCCCGCCGCCGACCAAAAACCCGCCTGACATGGACCTTGGACCGATCCGCGAGAAAATCGACCAGCTCGACCGTCGCATGGTCGAGCTCCTCAACGAGCGGCTGGCCCTGGCGTCGGAGATCGGCCGGATGAAGCGCGACACGGGCGGGGAGATCTACGTGCCCGAACGCGAGGACGCGGTGCTGCGCAAAGTCGCCGAGCTGAACAAGGGTCCGATCAAGCAGGATGCGCTGCAGGCGATCTACCGCGAGATCATGTCGGCGGCGATCGCATTGGAGAAGCCGCTGCGCATCGCCTACCTCGGTCCGGAGGCGACCAACAGCCACCAGGCGGCGTTGAAAAAATTCGGGGCGAGCGTGCACTACCATGCCATGGCGACCTTCGCCGACATTTTCACCGCGGTGGAGAAGGGCGAGGCCGACTACGGCGTGATTCCGATTGAGAATTCGACCGAAGGCAGCGTGCGCGACGCGCTCGACCTGTTTGTCGAATCCGACCTGAAAATCGTCGCCCAGTTTTACGTTGAGATTGCCTATTGCCTGATCTCCCACGAACCGCTGGAAAAGATCGGGAAAGTCTATTCCAAGGACCAGGCACTCGCCCAGTGCCGCCTCTGGCTGCAGCGGCACCTCCCGCATGCGCAGCTGGTCGACGCCTCGAGCACGGCCCGCGCGGTGCAAATCGCCCGCGGCGAGGCCGGCACCGCGGCCGTGGCCAACGAACTGGCGGCGACCTTCCATAAAATGCCGGTGGTGGAAAAAAACATCCAGGACAAGTCCGACAACACCACCCGTTTTTTCGTCATCGGCAAAAAAGCCGCCGGCCCGGTCGGCAACGGCCGCGACATGTCGAGCTTTCTCATCTCGCTCGGCGACGAGGCTGCCTCGCACTCCGGTTCGCTTCTGCGCATGCTCGAGCCGCTGGCCAAGCGCGGGATCAATCTTTCCAAGATCGAGTCGCGTCCGAGCAAGAAGCGCCCGTGGGATTATTACTTCTTCATCGATGTGACCGGTCACAACGACGACCCACCCATGCGTGAAGCCATCGGGGAACTGAAGAGATTCTGCCCGCTGGTGAAATGGCTGGGCAGCTATCCGGCGGTGGGCTGAGCAGCGGGATTATTCGAGGACGAGCTGGTGCCAGAGCTGGCACCAATTGATGCGGCCGTTGGTCGGGGGATAACCGCGATGAAATCGTTCGAAAGCCTGCACGGCGCAGGCCAAGTCAAAGTTGGGATCGGCGGCTTTCGCCGTGATCGGAGCCAAAGCGGAGGCGAGTGATTTTGCCTCTTTCGTTCTTCCGCGACGCGAGAGAACGGCAATTTCCTGAAAGCCCTGGGTGAGCAGTTCAGCCATTGAATCTTTCTTGTCGGACGTAAGGGTTCCTAAGCGCATGGGAAGGTCAGCCTATTAGCCTTTCGAATAAAAGGCCATCTAGGGAATTCCCTGTATGCGCCGCCGAAATACCTTAGAGTTTACTCAAATTTTATGCAATTAATGGCTTTTCGTAGCTTTTGCGGGCAAATTTGTTACAGAGTTGTCACGCCCGAATGGAATCGGCCGGTTTTGGCGGGTTTTGCCACCAGCCTGTCAACCAGCCGTAACAAATCCCTCAGGCGAGGAGGTACTGCCATTGGTTTTCGCGCGCGGCGCGGGCCGCCTTGAGCGCGCCGATCGCCACGTAGCGCTTATAGTCCTGCCCGGCGAGGCGGATCTTGGGCGATTCGAAGCCGTCGTCGGAGAGTTTCTTCTGCAGGACGGTATCGATGCCTTTGATCTGGGAACCGCCGCCGGTGATAACGATGTTTTGCAGCAGCGTGACGACCCCGTCCGACGAGGCATGGGTGATGAGGGAGGTGAGGGCGGGATAAATTTTATCGATGAGCGTATTGCAGGCCCGGCCAATGACGTCACCGAGCTCGAGGGTATGGGACTTGCCGCCCATGATGACCTTGACGTCGATGGGCTTCCGGATGGGGCCGACGTAAGAATGGTTTTCCTTGATCTCGCGGATGCGGAGGGCAGTCAGGCCGTTGTTGGGATAAACCCGCTCGATGTCCTGGCGCATGAGCTCGTCGATGGCATCACCGGCAAACGGAATGCTGATCTGGTCGTCCCGGGTGGGAAAATAGCCTTGGACAAGGCAGAGATCGCTTGTGCCGCCACCGATATCGATGAAAAGGGAATTGGTCACGGGGTCGACATAGCCCGGCTGGCCGAGGCGGGAGTCATCGCGGTAACCGAGCGCGGCAAGAAACGGCTCGGGAACGAGGAGGACGCGGTCGAAGGTGCCGGTCGCGCAGACGCGGATGTCTTCGCGGGCGGCCTCGTCGGCGTTGGCGGGAATGCCCACCACCGCCCGGATCTCCGCACTGCCGCTGGAATCCGCCAGCGACCGGACATGCTGGAGAAAATCACGCGCGGCGTCGCGATGGGCGATGACGCCGTTGGCCAGCGGCGAAACCAGGTTGACGTGAAGGAGATTGCGCAACGCCTCCTCGCCGTAAAGCACGCTGGCATTGCCCGCAATGATACCGTCGACGATGCCGTCGCGGACGTAGCCCACGACGGTCGGGACGATCTTGCTGATGATGATGTCGTTGGAGCCCGGCGCGCCGGTGAGGAGGCAGGATTTATTGGTGCCGAGGTCGAAGCCGACGAGAACGACTTTGCGGTCGGTACGGCGGGTGGTGGGAGCGGCGGAAGGGGCCGCGGCAGAAGGAGAGGGCATCGTAATTTTTTCAGTTTTGTCCACGGTGGCGGAGCTCATTTGGGCGGGGGTGTGTTAATGGTTGAGGGGAGGAAAATCAGGCGGCACTTCCCCGCATCGCCTGATCCTGGGCGAGCATGCCGTCGATCAGGTCGGCGATGTCGAGCGAGGAGGAGCGACGGGTGGCGGGACGCGGCGGATTGGCGGCGGAGGCCGGAAGGGGGGCGGATTTGGCGGCCATGGTATCGGCGAAGCGCTCCGCCAGCATCGGGCCGAGGAGCTCGACCAGGGTGAGGGCATCAATCACGCGGCGCTGCTCGGTTTGGAAGATTTGCTGAAGATTCTCGGGATCAAAATCGGAAGGGAGGCGGCTGCGCAGAACTTTTTCGAGGCGGGCGGCTTCCGGGGTCTCGCCGCGCGCCCGACAGAGACAAATCTGCCGGCAGAGCCGGGCGACATCTTCGTCATGGGGCTCGGTCGGGTTAACCGGCAACTGGAGGGCGGATTCGGTCAAGTGCGCCGCGCTAGACCGGAAAAAACCGCCTTGGTTCGAAACTTTCTTTCAGTGTCCCGGCGGGTGAAGGCTGCGGGTGTAGAAATAGAGCGCGGCCACGGCCAGGCCAAAGAGGGCGAGGGCAGCAAAAAAGAGCATGAAGCATCCGCGGCGGGCGCTGGCGAGGGACGAGCGGGACTCGGTTCGGTAAGTCTCGAGCAGAGCCTCAGTTTCAGGATCCTCGGCCGGAGGGGGAGCGGAGGAGGCGGCGGGAAGCGGCGCTGGCGCCACGACGGGGCGAACCGTCCCGCCGGAGAGGGCCGCAATCTCGCGGTCGATCCAGGCGAGGTGCTCCTGCACCAACCCGCGCTGGCGGCGGAGCTCCTGGAGGCGGTCTTCGGGGTTGGGCATAAAAAAACGCAGTCCATTTCGGGCTGCGTTGAAAAGGAAAAACGGCGAGGCGGTCAGACAATGCTGACCTTGCGATGGACCTTGTCGTACTTTACCGTTCCGTCTTTCAGCGCAAAAAGCGTGAAATCGCGGCCGAGGCCGACGCCGGAACCGGGGTGCAGCTTGGTGCCGCGCTGGCGGACAAGGATGTTGCCGGCGAGAACGGGCTGGCCGCCGAATTTTTTGATGCCGAGCCGCTTGGAGTGGCTTTCCCGGCCGTTGGTGGTGGTGGACTGGCCTTTTTTATGCGCCATGGCGGTTCCTTAGCCTTGAATGGATTCGATTTTGATGACGGAAAGTTCCTGGCGGTGGCCGCGCTTGCGGGCGTAGCCTTTGCGCTTGTTCTTCTTGAACACGATCACCTTCTTGCCGCGCTTGTTTTCCAAAACCGTGGCGGTGACCCGGGCGCCCGCGATGGTGGGCGTGCCGACGCGGAACTCCGCGCCCTCGCCGGTGGAGAGCACGTCGGTGATTTCGATGGTCGCGCCGGCCTCGGTGGCCGGATAGCGGTTGACGGTGAGAATGTCGCCCTCGGTGACAGCGAACTGCCGGCCCTGGGTCTTGATCGTGGCTTTCATAAAGGGAAACGGGCCATAAAAGGTTTTATCGCCCGCGGCGCAAGGCTTTTTGTGCCACGGCAGTGACGCATTTTGAATCCATGATTGATTCTGGCACGGCCAACGGTGATTTGGCCGGCCATGACGAAGGCCGAGCGTTTGGAATACATTCGCATGCGGTTCCGAAACCGACCGCATTACCCACGAGCGCAGCCACGCCGCAAGCCTTATCAGTCACAGGCGCGTGGCTTTGGCTCCCTGTCGGTTTACATCAGCCAAGGGGAGGGCGTGCCGTGCGAGTGGATTTATGCACCACGGAAACGGCTAGAAGGACAACTAGCGCCAAGACGCACAGCAAAGATTTCGCCTTTCATAAAAATCGCGGAGAAATGGCAGATGGAACCCATATGTCGCTCTCAAGTCGCTTATTCGATGCGGCTGAATCAAAATATTCTAAAGTAACTTAAACGTTTCAACCATTCCTTGACATGAAACCAAAGCTAAAGAAATTGTCGGGCCGAATGAAACCGACGCCAACTAATGTGGCCCCTCTTCCGATGGCGGCAGAGCCAAAGGTGGTGCGGACGATTGCTGGGCATACAATGGGATCGAGCCCAAGTGAGTTCCTCCAACAGCCAAGTCAATCGAGTACTCCCCAAAATTCGGTAACCGTATTTGCTGTATTGCCAAAATCATCTGCAATGTGGCGGTTGGAGTATTTTGTGTGAATTGAACTGGAGCCTGCGTCTCAATCGTAGGCATCACCGGGTTGCCATCATCGTCCACAAAGGAGATACGCAGGCTTTTCATGCCTTCTTCGATTCTCTCGAATCGTATTTTAATTACCACTGCACAAAATGGTCGGCTAATTGGCACACTTGCAGCGGAGATATGATCAAATGAGCCGAGTAGACTAATTCTTCCCGCCGAATCTGTATTGGCGGCATCACAGAGTGCAAATATTTCAAGTTTCATTGGTGCATTGTTTTTTAGGTTTTTTGAGATAAAACTATTTTATGCCGCACTGCGATTGTCTTTTCACAAAGGCGAATCAATCAGCGCAATCACCTCCGCAAGTTCCCAAACGTGATCCGTGATCCCAGCCTGCATTGCTGGCGTTACACGTAATGATTGATGGATGCGACAAAAGTTGTAATGCATCATGTAAACCGCCACGGCGTGCTCATGGTTCTCAACTTTTTTTGAAAATGCATTGGTGAGCCGGGTAAACCGGCGCGATGACATGCGCAGCGTCAGATTCTGCCGCTCGACGTGGCTAGTTGAAACATGTGCGAAATCCGGTTTGCCGGTAATCAGCGCCTTCTTTGCGCCCATGCACTGAGCAGGGGAGTAGCGCGCCTCCGTTTTTGGTGGCTCGCCATAGATTTTCTGAAGCATGGCGTAGTCGATTCGATCACCGAAAGAATCAGTCACGGCATCCAGATAAGGACGAAAGCCATCCGTCGTCAGTTGTGCGCGATGGGTGAGCCGTGCAGCCATGTCGTGCATGAAATGATAAGCCGAAATGCTGTCACGCGGCCCGACATACCAGCACGGAACTAGTTTGGTTTCTGCATCCAAACCAATCCAAACCCAGCAATCGCCACGGCCACGGCCTTTTTGATCTGCCGGCACGTTGCGTTCCTTGCAGCCAACAAAGCTCCAAATCTCATCACATTGAATGCGCTTGCAGGTAAGATTTCGGAAAATCTTGTCCTGATAAATAGAGCAGGCGCGACCTAGCTGGGGGAGAAATTTAAGCACAGAGTTAAAGGCAACGCCGGTGAGCCGTGCCGTAGCGCGCAAGCTATTTCCCTCCGCCAAACAGGCGAAGATTTGGGTGCGCTTTTCTGTGCTCAATTGGTTCATATCAGTCAGTATGCTTGCCCGGGCAAGCATGTCAAGTTGAATGGAGAAAACGCCGCCCGGGTAAGGACCCGGGCGGCGGACTAATCGGCTCTTATGCGCTCAGGGCGAGCGGGAAGAGCATCTGACCGCAAGGCCCGTCCAAATGAATTGGAAAGACGCTTGCGCAATGCGGCGTGATGATGCGTCTCGCCCTTTTATGCCACACTCGCGGACGAAAGACGATACGACCACCACACCGACGACATACATGAATTTGCATGGCGTTAGCGGATAAATATCAACACATCCAGACTTGACGATTCGTTCCGCCAGAGCGACAATCCGCGATATACAGCGAAGCTCCCGAACGAACCGCCTCCCTTAAACCGGATGCGTGCTCAAGGGAAAATCGCCTTCCACCCCGTAAGCCAAACTTTCGACGGCGAGGCTTACGGGGTGGTGTCTTTTAGTGTCTCAGCGCGGCACCGGGAGGCTAAGTCGGCTTGCGCTCTGGTTTATGGGCATAGAAAAATTGTTGGGTTACGATTCACCCACGGCGGGAGTCGTCGTGGAAGTTGGTTCTGCGCCGGTTGTCTCAGTGGTGTCACTGCCGCTCTTCCGGGATGCCCTCATTCCGTACCACTTGCGCAGCCCGAAAAGATCATCGTCGATTTTGGCGATATATGTCGTGTTGCGGACCATGGCGATTTTGAGCGCACGTTTATTGTTGTCGTCGCTTGTGCCGGCGAATTTGTAGCCGTGGCCAGTGAGGGCGTCGTAAATCTCGTTGGTATGTGCAGGCGAGGCTTTGCCGCCAGCTGCCGTCCAGCGGGCTTCCAAGTATTCGACTACAGCCTCCCCCAGCTCCTTATTGAAGAACTGATCTTTTGAGAAATGGAGCTTATTATCAGAAATGACGGGAGCGCCGCTCGCGCTGACGGTATAAAGCTCAGGAATGCCAGCCAATTTGCAAAGCTGATTGGCGGTGGTCTTAAGCGGGATTAGCTCGGCATCATGCGCCGCGAGCTGATCCCGGAGCGGCTGGACTTTCGCTTCTTTGTTGGCGATGTCCGATTTGATGGCCTCAATGGCCTGAAGGTATGCGGTGGACATACCTTACGACTAATCCAATGAATCTTTCTGACAAGAAAAATTTATTCAATGAAGCGTCTCTAAATTATAACTAACTTATTACGTGAATGTTATTATCTATTTCTTCTTATCGTGCCATCTTGCTTTTGCTGCTTCACGAGCGATTTTTTTTCTTTTGCTAGATGAAAGCGACGCAGCCCGAGCCTTTCCACCTTTACTGGCTCCTAATTTACCCAGCGCTACCGCCGCAGGGTTCTTGGCTGGAGCCGTGCCTTCCGTTGTTTTTATGACATGCTGGAGCACGTTAAACGCTGCGCTGTTGGCATCCTCTAAGTCCTTCGCCTGTTTTTTGTCCATGCCGCGAGCCTAGCATACTTTCCCGCGCAAGCAAGCGGTTCCAGACCAGCCAGAAACCAAAATGCGTCACTACCTGTGCCACGGTAGTGTCGGTTCGCCGCTTTGCCGGGCAAGAGGCGGAACAAAATCCGAACGACCGGCGGTTTACTTCAGCGGGGCCGGCTTGGCCAGATCAGCGGCCTGCTGCTTGATCTCCGAGTTGATCATGTCGATCTGGAGATAGTAGTGCTCGCGGCGCTTGTAATCGTTGGGATAGATCGCGCGGTTGAGCAGGGAGCCGAGAATCATCTGGCGCTCCAGATCCTGCTGGTGCTTGAGGGCGGCGAGACGGGCCGCTTCGCGGTCGGCCTCGTCACGTTTTTGCTGTTCCAGCTCGGCCAGTTTCTGCTCGGCCGCCTTGCGGGCGGCTTCCGCCTCGGCGGCGGCCTTCCGTCGCTCAGCGTCGAGCGCGGCGGCCTGGGCCTGGGCCTCCGCCCGTTCCTTTTCGAGGCGCTCACGTTCGACCCCGGCCTTGCGCGCCTCTTCTTCCGCCGACTGCCGGGCGGCCTCGACGGCGGCCTGCTCGGCTTGGAGCTGGGCCAGCCGCTGCTTTGCCTCCTCGGCGTCGCGCCGGGCCTGTTCGCGGGCGAGGCGGTCGGCCTCGGCCTGGGTGGCGGCCTGTTTGTCGGCCTCCTCCTTGCGGCGCGCGGCCTCCGCTTGATCGGCAGCGGCGCGTTGCTCGGCGAGGTCGCGGTCGGCGGCCATTTTCCAGCTGCGATAACCAAAGAATGCGGCAAGCACAGCCAGCACCGCAATGATCACAATGAAGGGACCTTTTTTCATTTTGGGCGGGGAGATTAATCTATGTCAGACAGCGAACTGGGCAAGTTGTTCAGCGGAAACTCCGCCACGTCCGGGCGGGCGGCGTTGGCCGAGGCGTAGGGCAGGGCAAAGGCGACCGCCTCCGCCAGGGTGGCGCCGCAGTGCAGCCAGGCATGGAGGACGCCGGCGAGCAGCACGTCGCCCGAACCGGTGGGAGAAATTTCGCGCACCGGTGGCGGTTTCAGCGCAATTGGCCGGCCGGAATTCTTTTCCGCCAGCCAGACGGGGCGCGGCCCGTCCGTGACAATCCACGCCTTTACCGGCCAGCGTTCGCAGGCCCGCCGCAACCGGACCGCCACGGCGGTGCGACGCTGGGGTGACGAAAAAAGTCCGTCGAATTCAACGCGGTTGACCTTCACCAAAGGAACCGGGCGCCGCACCATCCAGGCGAGGGGCGGTCCGTAGGTATCGGCGGCGAGAAAGCCGCCGCGGGCCAGCCAGTGGCCGAAGGCGGCGCGCAGCGGCGAGGCGGCGGCTGAATCCCAGCCGGGAAAGCTTCCACAAAGCGCCAGGGCGGCTCCGCTCGGCTGCGCGCCGAGAAAATGCGCGCAGGCTCGCAGTGCCGGTGCGTCGGGCGGGGCATCGCAACCAAGAAACGTGGTTTCGCCATGGCGGCCGCCGCGCACCACCGTCCCCGTCCGGGTCGGCGTGGCGACGGGAAAGGCTTGGCAGGGGATTTTTTTGGCGCGCATCCAGGCGAGACAATCGGCGCCGGTGGCACCGCCGGGAAAGCAGAGGGCGCGGGCTGGGACCCCGAAGCGGGCGAGCATTTTTACCACGTTGATGCCCTTGCCGCCGACCTGGAATGATTCGGCAGCGGCGCGCTGGGTACGGCCGGGCGACCAGTCGGTGAAAGTGAAGGTTTTCTCCCAGAGGAGATTGCCGGTAAGGGTAAAAATCGGAGGAGGCTTCATACGACGAGGTTGCATCGGTGCGGCGTTTTCCAGCAAATCAGACCAAATGCGCCGGATCGTTAAGGCAAAAATGCTGCGCCGTCGGAACACGGTCGCTCTTGCCCGATGGCTGCTGGGCAAAATGCTGGTCCGCGTCCTGCCTGACGGCGAAAAAATTGCGCGGCTCATCACCGAGGTCGAGGCCTATGACGGGCCGAGCGATCGCGCCAGCCATGCCCATGCCGGCCGTGGCCGCACGGCTCGCAACGCCGTCATGTTCGAGCCCGGCGGCGTCTGGTATGTCTATCTCTGTTACGGGGTGCATGAAATGCTGAATCTGGTCACGGGCCCGCGCGGCCATCCCGCGGCCATTTTGATCCGCGGCGTCGCCGGCCTGAAGGGGCCCGGCATGGTGACGCGCGCGCTCGGGATCGGCCGCGGCCTCAACGGCGCTCCCGCCGCCCCGGCCAGCGGGCTATGGATCGAGGATCACGGCGTACGCGTGCCGCGGCGGCTGATCCGCGCCACGCCGCGCATCGGCATTGCCTATGCCGGCCCGGTCTGGGCGGCGAAAAAATGGCGGTTCGTTCTCGATCCCGCCGGCCTGCAGCCGATTCCAACCGGCGGCGAAAAGAACCTCAATGCGCCGCAGACTTCGGCGCGACCACCGAATTCTGTGCCACCTCGGTCGAAGGCGGAGTGTAAGCCGTGAGCTGGGCGGTGGCCGTGCCGAACTTGAGTTTTACCTCCAGCTTCACCGGCAGGTGACGTTCATCCTGGGAAATCCATACCCGCACCTCGCCACCGCGTTTAAACAGGCCCTTGGGGTCTTTCTCCATGCGGGGAATGAGCACCAGGGTGTCGAGGTCGCCGAGCGCCGTGTGGATTTTTTCATAATGATCGGCGAAAAGGGTGAGCGGATAAAATTCATTGTCGAAAAGCACCAGGATCGATCGCTGGTCGCCCGGCTTCATGGCATAACCACGCGCCAGCACCAGGCTGGTAATCAGGTCGGCCGGGCGGCCGGGCGGAATGACCAGGGCCGGCTGGTTGCGTTCGGCATGAAGGTAATCGATGTAGCTGGCGGTGCCTTGGGCGTAATTGAAGACGATGCTCGCCCGGGTGCCGCGCGAGCCGGCGCTGGAAGATTCCTTGGCCGCCAGCAGCCGGCCGTCCCGGCCGTCGAAGATCGACTCTGCCTCGGCCTTGAACGGATAAAGGGCGCGAACCAGACCGTGCGTCGCCGTGGTCGTGGTCAGGCGCAGCTGCGGCAGACCCTCGAGGATTTCACTTTGTGCTGAAATTTTAATCTCCCCGGCGCCCCCAAAAACGCCCCAACCGACGCCGTAGGTCAGAGCCTCTCCCGATTTCAACGCCAGCTCGGCTGGATCGGCGTGGAGGCCCACCCACGGCAGAAACGCGAGCAAAAGAAACGGGCGAAGGGTCATGTCAGGTGAAGATGGCTGATGGGATGTTATAAAAAGTGTGACTGTCGAAAGAGACAAAAGTGCATTAAAAATGCCAACCGCTTGAATGATTTATCGGCTGTTTTTCGCCGTGCTGAACCGGGAGAAATCATGCGCGCACTGGACGGCCGGCTGGAGGCGGATAAGTTGCGGGTTACATCATGCAGCCTGCAACCTCCCTTCACATCAAAGGCGCACGAGAGCACAATTTGAAGAACCTCGAGCTGCGGATTCCGCGCGGAAAGTTCGTCGTCATCACCGGCCCGAGCGGCTCGGGCAAGTCCTCGCTCGCTTTCGACACGATTTATGCGGAGGGCTATCGCAAATACATTGAATCGCTCAGCGTTTCCGCCCGGCAGATGCTCGAGCAGCTGAAACGGCCGGACGTCGATTTCATCCACGGGCTTTCCCCGGTGCTCGCCATCGAGCAGCGGGAGGGCGGGGGCTCGCCCCGCAGCACCATCGCCACCGCCACCGAAATTGCCGACTACGCCCGTCTGCTTTGGGCGCTGTGCGGCGAACAGCGCTGTCCGAAGGATGACGGGCGGGTGGTGCAACGCTCGCTGGATGACAATGTCCAGCGCGTGCTGACCGAGTGCGCGGGCGAGCGGGTGATGCTGCTGGCGCCGGCACTGCGGGCAAAATCGAGCGTGCTGCGTGAGGAGTTGCCCCGGCTGCGCCAGCGCGGGTTCCAGCGTGTGCGGATCGAGGGGGAGGTCAAAAACCTCGACGATTCGCGCCTGCTGCCGGCCGGCGCGGGGCCGCGGGAACTGGCCGTCGACCTCGTGATCGACCGTTTGGTCGCCGCCGCCGACCAGCGCAGCCGGCTGGCCGACTCGCTCGAGCTGGCTTTCCGCGAAGGGCACGACCGCGCCGTCGTGCTGGCGCAAAAGTCGGCGGACGCGCCGTGGCGGGAGCTGGCGCTGAGCCAGTCGCTGGCCTGCGAAATCTGCGGCGATGTTTTTGAAAAGCTCACGCCCCGCCATTTTTCCTTCAATCACAGCGAAGGCGCCTGTCCGACCTGCGGCGGCCTGGGGCGCAAACTGCGTTTTTCTCCCGAGCTGGTCGTGCCCGACCCGGCGAAAAGCGTGCGCGAGGGCGCGCTCAAGCCTTGGCGGATCGGCGGAAAAAATCTCATCATCAAGCACAATGCCATCCTCAAGCAGCTCGCCGAGCAGCTGCCGTTCGACGCGGAGAAGCCGTGGCGCGATCTGGCGGAGGAGGTGCGCGAAACGCTGCTGCACGGTGCGGGGGAGCGCCTGTTTGCCTTCAAGCTCCGCCGCATGCGCGAGGCGCGCGCCGCGCCGTTCCCCGGCGTCCTTGCCATGCTCGAGGAAAGCTGGCGCCACACCGCCAGCGAGGGCTACCGCGCGCGGCTGACCACCTTCATGGTCAGCGGCGAGTGCCCCGAATGCCACGGCGCGCGGCTCAACACGCGCAGTTCCGCGGTGCGGATCAACTTTGGAGCCCGCAATTCGGATTCGGGGCCGGACAATCCGCAATCCGCAATCGCAAATCCGAAATCATTTCTCACCTTTCCGCAGTTCATGGCCCACGATGTCGGCGCGGCGCACGGCTTCGCCCGCCAGCTCACCGCCGAGCTTGGAGCCAGCGACGCCGTGCGCGACGTCGTCACCGGTATCGAGCAGCGCCTGTATTTCCTGCTCGAGACCGGGCTCCGTTACCTCACGCTCGACCGCGATTACGCCACCCTCAGCGGCGGCGAGGCCCAGCGCGTGCGGCTCGCCACCCAACTCGGCATGGGCCTGATCGGCGTGATTTACGTGCTCGACGAGCCGAGCATTGGTCTGCATCCGCACGACAACCGGAAGCTGCTCGCCACCCTCGCCAGCCTGCGTGACCGGGGCAACACCGTGCTGGTCGTCGAGCACGATGAGGAAACGCTGCGCGCGGCCGACGAGCTGATCGAACTCGGCCCCGGCGCCGGCACGGAGGGCGGCGAGCTGCTTTTTCAGGGGACGCCGGCCGCCTGCGCCGCCGATTCCCGCTCCCACACCGGGCCCTACCTGGCGCGCAAGCAGGCGGTGATGAAGGAGGTGGCGACGAAAAAGCCCGACGGCGCCTGGCTGACGGTGCGGGAGGCGCGCGAGCACAACCTCCGCGGAATCGACGTGAAATTCCCCGTCGGCTTGCTCACCTGCGTCACCGGCGTGAGCGGCTCGGGCAAGAGCACGCTGGTCAACGATATTCTGGCCGCGGCGGCGGCGCGGAAGCTGAACGGCGCCAAAACCATTCCCGGCCGCCACCGCCACATCGAGAACCTGGATTTTTTCCAAAAACTTGTCCAAGTCGACCAGGAGCCGATCGGCCGCAGCCCGCGCTCCAATCCCGCGACCTACGTCGGCCTGCTCGACCTTCTGCGCGACCTTTTTGCCCAGGTGCCGCTGGCCAAGGTGCGCGGCTACAAGGCCAGCCGTTTTTCCTTCAACGTCCGCGGCGGACGCTGCGAGCGCTGCCAGGGCGACGGCGTGATCAAGCTCGACATGCAGTTCCTCGCCGACGCCTATGCGCCGTGTCCGAGCTGCGGCGGCCGGCGTTTCAACCGCGAGACGCTCGAGGTGAGGTTTCATGGCCACAATATCGCCGACGTCCTCGCCATGACCGTGCGCGAAGCGATGCAGCTTTTCCGCCACATCCCGCGGGTCATGGAAAAACTGGAGACGCTCGACGCCGTCGGCCTCGGCTACCTCGCCCTCGGGCAGTCCGCCACCACCCTGAGCGGCGGCGAGGCGCAGCGGATCAAGCTCTCCCTCGAGCTGAGCAAGCGCCAGCAGGGCGAAACGCTCTACGTCCTCGATGAGCCCACGACCGGACTGCACTGGACCGACATCCAGCGGTTGATGGATCTGCTCTTCAAGCTGCGCGACGCGGGCAACACCGTCATCGTGATTGAGCACAACCTCGACGTGATCAACCTGGCCGACTGGATCATCGACCTCGGGCCGGGCGGCGGTGCGGACGGCGGCGAGCTGGTCTTTGCCGGACCGCGCGGCGAAATCGAAAAAGAGCCGCGCTCGCTCACCGGCACGGCCCTGGCGGAGTGGCGGCACGCTGGAGAATCGGGCTAACTTTCTTTGCGACTTTTCCCGCGCTCCCCGGTGACTTTGTGACATAATACGTTACAAACTTGCCGGCGTTTTCGCCGATGTTTGTAACGTATTATATTACAAATATTCGGTTCTCAGCGTGAAGCACCATCAAGCAGAACCGAGATGCGGCTGGCCAAGGACGTCCTATTTTTCTGCGGGGAGCTCGGGCGAGACGGTCGCGATGCCGATGGTCCAGTCCACGGTCACGGTCGTGCCGTCGGCGAAGGTCGTGCGTTCCTTGGTGCGGTCGGCGTCGAGAAATTCATGATTGGTCATTTCGAGCAGGGCGACGCGCTTGTGCAGCGCGGCCATTTCCTTGACCAAGGCGAGGTTTTTTGCCGCATTGGGCCCCTGGCCGGGAACGATGGGCAGCTCGGGCATGCCTCCGCAGAGGAGGCCCATGAGCAAGCCATTGTCGCCGTCTTCGCGGCTCGCGCCATAGGAGATCAAAATCGCGTCGTGATAGACCAGCTGGTAGAGCGGCACCGGAATGCACTTGCCGTTGCCACCGGACTGGTTGACGCAATCGGCGTAGGGCACGACCCAGTCGGAGCCCGCCTCGGTGGCGGTGAAACCGAGGTTGGCGCGGGACCAGTTGAGCAGTTCGGCCTCTCCGCGCATCGCGTCGCTCCGGGTGGTGGGGTGCTCGGGATTGAAGTCCTCGTCCGGCGGCACATAGCCGATGACGTCGATGTAGATGCCCTGCGGGTGGATGCCGTGCTGGAAAAACAGCTGGTAATTCTTCCGCAGATGGCCGGGTTGGAAGCGGGCGTTGAGATAGGATTGCCTGCCGCCGTCCCAATGCCACATCAGCGGGATCGTGCCGTCCTTCGCGTCGCCGAAGCGCGAGCCGGGAAAGATCGTGGCCGGCAGGGAGGCATCCTCTTCGTGGATGGCGAACTGCTTGTTGAATGAAGGCGCGTCCAGGTAGTAGTCGCGGTATTGGTCGTGGAAAATGAACGGATAACCGAGGTCGCGGCAGGTGTCGGCTAGGCGTTTCAGTCCTTCCCAGCCGCCGGCGGCGGGCGCGGGCGGCAACGGATCGGGGTGCTGGCGGTCGTAGCCGAGGTTGGCCCAGCCGGAGATGAAAACCAGGGCGTGATCGATGCCGCCGGCCTTGAGGTCGCGGAGCTGTTTGGCCCGTTCATCGAAGGTGAAAAGGCTGTAGTGCGCGGCCGGATCGTAGCGGTCGCTTTCCGGGTTCATGTTGTGGAGGATGCTGATACGCGTCTGCGGCGTGCCGATCAGGCTGGCGAGGATGGGGGTGCGGGCGATCTTTTCCCGGAGCGAAACGAACAATCCTGTATCCATAACATAACTACGATAACGCTTGGCCAGGGTGACGTAGTTGCCCTGATCAAAGAAACACATCCGGGCGGTGCGGAGGTAGCCGAACCGGCCGAGGGTCTCGCGCCAGCGCGGGCCGATGACGGTCGGCCCGCCGGCGGGATGGGAAAACTGGTAGGCGGCGTCGTCCGGGGTTTCGATGATCACCATCATGGCGGACCGGCCCTTTTCGAAGCCCCACCAGGACATGGACCATGACTCGACGACGTGGCTTTGCATCACGCTGTGATCGTTGGGGAATTTGGCGTCGCCCCGGATTGGAAAGTACGGTTTCGGCCAGTTCCGCGGCAGGAGGTTGCCGCGATTGTTCGAAAGCACGGTGTAGTCGACGGTGCCGGCGTCGAGCGCGGTCGGCCAGTCAAGCTGGTGCACGGCGGCGTCACAGCTCTCCTTTGCCATGGTGTCGAAGACCAGTTCCTCGTTGGCGCCCTCCAGGCAGATGGTCAAATAAAGCGTGAGGTCGAGCGGCGCGGCCGCCGCGTCTGCGCCCGGCCGCCGCCAGCCGCTGAGGGTGAGTTTGACGCCGGTCTTGAAGCCGGTGTCGTACGGCTCAACGGCAATTTTTCCGGCGTCGGCCAGGCGCACGAAAAACTCCTGTGCGCCCGCCTTTATCTGCATGTCGGTGGGAGTTGAGGCGACCATGTCCCAGGCGGTCGGGCCGGCCTGGACGTGGAGGGCGAGGGTTTTGGCGTCGAGCGTGACCGTCTGGTGCCGGCCGGCGATGGTCCAGGTGTCGCCGGACGACGTCACGGTTACGTCCGGCATGCCGCGCTCCTGGCGGGAAATGGCGGGAGCGGCGGGATCAGCCGCGGCGGCGAGGAGACCGGACAGGAGGAAGAGAGCAATTGACGTCGGGATTTTCATGGAAGGGCGAGGGGTTGGTCCGGCCGGCCGCAGCCGGCCAGGCAAGA
>Ga0070741_10010940_pt1 | contig 16936 bp, 14 predicted proteins | sample Coa_R1_4_FD_66440 | JGI IMG/M metagenome (GOLD analysis project Ga0070741, IMG submission 66440) | Surface soil microbial communities from Centralia Pennsylvania, which are recovering from an underground coalmine fire - Coalmine... | ecosystem: Environmental > Terrestrial > Soil > Unclassified ...
ACGGGCTCTCGAACGTGTTCGGCTTCGGCTCCGACGTGTTCGTCGTCGGCGCGAACGGCGCCATCTACCACGGCGGCCGCAACCTGCCGTTCATCGCCGAGTACGGCGACATCCCCGCGCACCTCGCCGGCGTGTGGGGCGACGCGCCGAGCGACGTGTTCGCCGTCGGCTCCGACGGTGCGGTGCTGCACCCCGGGCTCCCGAGCGGAAGCGACGGCGGCTCGGGTGATCTCGCCGGCGCCGATCTGCTGATGTCGATCGACATGCTGCCCGCCGGCGATCTGCTGGCGTGCGGCAACGTCACGCTCGCGTCGGTCGGGCAGGCGGCCACCCCCGACGGCGGCGCCGGCTTCTCGCAACCGCACACGCTGGCGTGGGACGGCGCGCGCTTCCTCTACGTGCTCAACACCGGCGGCCAGCTCGTGCAGCTCGACACGGTGAGCGGCGCCATGCAGCTCGAGCCGATCGCCGGCTTCTCGCTCGTCAACGTCTCCGATCTCGCCGCCGACGGCGCGGGGAATCTCTACGCCGTCGACTTCACCGCCAACCAGGTCCTCATCCTCACGCCCAACGTCGCGGCCGGCGGCTTCACCGCCAATCCGCTCGCCGGCAACGGCTCGATGGGCTTCACCGACGGCGCGAACGACGTGGCGACGTTCAACCAGCCGGTGGCCGTCGACGTCGACTCGAACGGCGTGCTCTACGTCGCCGACTCGGGCAACTTCGCCATTCGCACCGTCACGCAGGTCGGCACCGTCGCCACGCTCGCCGGCACCGGCACGCCCGGCACCACCAACGGCACCGGCGGGCGCAACGGACAGGCCACGTTCGGCACGCTGGTCGACCTCGCGTGGGATCCGCTCTCGAAGAACGTGTACGTCGCCGACAACGGCGCGAGCGCCATCCGGCAGATCGCGCCGAACGGCACGACGTCGACGCTGGTCGGCCTCGGTAGCGTGGCGCTCGCCGCCGACGCGCAGGGCCACCTCTACACCGACGCGAGCGGCCTCGTGCGCGTGACGATCGCGAACGGCGCGCAGGAGCCGCTCATCTTCGAGGGCGCGTCGTTCTCCGACGGCTCCGGCTGCGGCGCGACGGTGGCGCCGTTCCAGCATCTCGCGGCGGCGGCGAGCGGCCACCAGGTGTGGATGCTCGATATGAGCGGCAACCTGATCCAGACCGCGACGTTCCCGTGAGCCGCGCGAGCACGGTTGCGCACGCGGTCGCGCTCGCGGCCGCGCTCTCGGCCGGCGCGTGCCAGCCGCGCACCGAGATCGTCGTCGGCATCCTGACCGATCTGCCGGTGCCGGGCTCGCTGATGTCGATCGGCCTCGACGCCGATCGCGACGGCGTGCCGGTGGATCGCCGCGGCTGGCCGATGGCCAACGCGCCGCTCGAGCTGCCCGGCACCTACGGCCTCTATTCGCCGTCGGGCGGCTCGACGGCGATCACCATCGTGCTGTCGGGCTTTCGCACGTCGATCACGCCGGTGGTGACGCGCACGGTGAACGTCACGCTGCTCGAAGGCAAGACGCTGTTTCTGCGCATGGCGCTGGTGCAGGCGTGCATCAACCATTCGTGCCCGGCGGGCAAGGGCTGCGTCGAGGGCGCGTGCGTCGACGAGAACGTCGACTCGCGCACGCTGCCGGCGTATCAGCCGGAGCTGGCGCAGATCGTGGCGTGCGACAGCGGCACGCATTACATCGACGTGAGCACCGGCGCCGAGCTCCCGATCGCGGGGAGCTGCCCGTCGGGCCAGACCTGTCAGGAGGGGCTGTGCTATCTCCCGCCGCCGTGAAGCGCGTCGCGTTCCTGTTCGACTACGCCAGCCCGTGGTCCTATCTCGCGTCCGAGTTATTGCCGCGTCGATTACCCGACATTGCAATCGAATATCGGCCGATCTATTTGCGCGGATTGGAAACGTTCTCGAAAGGAATGCCTTATAACGCGGCCAAGCTGCAGTACATCGCGCGCGATCTCCGTCGCTGCGCCGAGCACGAGCAGATCGCGGTGACCATCCCGCCGAATTTTCCCGTCAATGGTTTATATGCCGTGCGCGGCGCGCTTTGGATGATCGAGCGCGACGGTTTTGCCGAATATCACCAAAGAATGTTTCACGCCGCGTGGCGCGACGGCCGCGACGTCTCGCGCAAGGAGGTGGTGATCGAGATCGCCGCCGAGTCGGGCGAGGACGCGGACGCGTTCGCCGCCGCGATCGACTCCGCCGAGATCAAAGATCGCCTCAAGCGCGAGACCGCCGCCGCCGAAGCGCGCGGCGTCTTCGGCGTCCCGACCTTCTTCGTAGGCGACGAGCTCTTCTGGGGGCACGACCGCCTCGATTACGTCGCCCGCGCGCTCGCGCTCTAGCGCATGACGAAGTAGCGCGAGATCGGCTACGGCTACGGCTACGGCTACGGCTACGGCTACGGCCACGGGCAAGACGGAGCGGGTTTCCTGATCGCGAATTACCGCGGTGACTGGAGGTGACGGATCGCGTGGGGCGTCTAGAACCGGCGCCAATCCCGGAGACCCCACATGCACAGACAAACTTTCGAGCTGATGCACGATCAAGTTCGCGCCATCTTTCGCGCGGCCACCGGCGCCGAGCTGCCCACCGTCGAGCGCCGCGGTAACGCGCCGGCGGGCGCGGATCTCGCCGAGGTGGTGGCGCGCCGCTTCGCCGAGCTGGAGTCGGTGGCGCGCTTCGTCCCCGGCCTGGCCGAGCGGCTGCCGCCGTTCGCGTTCGCGCCGCTCGCCGACGTGATCGAGAGCGACAAGGAGTTCCTCGTCGAGATCGCGCTGCCCGGCGTGGCGCGCGACGACGTGCACGTCGAGCTGCGCGACGCGATGCTCGAGGTGTCGGGCGTGCGCCGCGGCCCGAGCACCGACGGGCACGGCTACCGTCACGCCGAGATTCCGCGCGGGCCGTTCCGCCGCTCGCTGCTGCTGCCGCCGGAAGCGGCGAGCGGCGCGCCGCGCATCGACGTCGAGAACGGCGTGGTCCGCATTCACCTCGCCAAGCTGCCGATGCAGTCGGTGGCGAAGGCGTGAGCCGGTAGTCCAACCCCCTTCAAGGAGCGCGACCCATGATGGAACAGCAGCAGGTCAACGTGCAGGAGCTTCAGCGACTGAATGACGCGATCACGATGACGATGGAGGCGATCCGCCGCGTCGTGCCCCAGCTCGGCGTGCTGTCGCAGCTGCAGAATCCGTATTCGCAGCTCGGCGTCCCGCAGCTCGGGTTCGGCAATCCGTGGCAGGCCGATCCGCTGACGCAGGCGTACGTGCAGGGTCACGCGCACGCGCTGCGCCACATTCTGTCGCAGGTCGGCGGCGGCGTCGGTCTGCCGGGCGTACCGCAGCAGTTCGGCGCGCCGTGGCAGCAGCCGCAGCAGTACGGCGTACCGCAGCAGTTCGGCGCGCAGCAGTACGGCGCGCAGCAGTACGGCGTGCCGTGGCAGCACCAGCAGTTCGGCGCGTCGCCGTTCGTGAACCTGCAGCAGCGCCCGTTCTGATCGTTCCACCGAAGCGCTCGCCGCCGGCGTGCTGTCGGCGGCGAGCGTTTCGCTATCAATGAGCGCGACGATCGCCGCGGTTACGTCACGTGCTCGTCCTTGTTCTCCGTCGGCGGCGGCGAGGTGTACTTGATGTTGCCGGGCTTGACGAGCAGGCTCTTACCTTTTTCGTGCACGCCCTTGGCGCGCGCGTCTTCGGCTTTCTTGGCGCTGTCGACCTGCGCGGCGTACGCGTCCTGGATCGCGCTCATCACCGCCGGCGGCAGCCCCTTGGCCTGAGGTAGCAGGTTCACCAGCTTCTGCAGGTTGTTCTTCCAATCTTTGGTGAGGTCGCGCAGCTGGGTGAGCGCGTCCTCGATCGCCTTCGCGTCGGTGCCGGCGCCGGTGTTTTTGGCCAGCCGCTTGGCGCCGTCCTTGCCCGGCTTGAGCAGCTCGGCGAATTTCTGCGTCGTGAGCAGACCGGTGTAGAGCGGCGTGTCGCTGAGCTTGTCGAGCATCGTCGCGTAGGCGCCGTACATCTCGGGCGCGGCGATCTGCTTCAGCCCGCCGATCAACGCCTCGAAGATGCGCTCGATGAACTTGCAGTCGATCTCGTCGTCGGCGCGGTTGGCGTCTGCGGTCACCTCGGCCGGATAGTCGCGGAACACGCCGCTCGCTTCGGGCGTCTTGGTGACGAGGCCGGCGCAACCCTTGATCGTGATGTTCGAGATGTTGTGCTGCGTCTTCAAGATCTCGAGCAGCGTCTTGGCCAGTCCCTCGTCGGCGTTCTTGGCCGTCGAGCACGCGACCAGCCGCACCGACATGCCCGGTTTGATCCCGCGCGCGACCAGGCCCTTCGCCAGATCCACCGGCACCACGCCGCCGACCGCCATGCCCTGCGAATGCCCGACGATGAAGTTCTCGTCCGTGAGCTGCTTGGAGCCGCCGGTCCACCAGTCGACGGCTTGTTCGGCGTGGTCCTTCTGCAGCGCGGCCACCTCTTGATCGGTTTCATGCTGGGCGCGGATGTCGTACGAGCCGACGCCGCCCTGGAAGGTCAGCGGATTGTCCGGCTGCACCTTCTGTCCGATCTTGTCGAGGTCGCCGCTGATCGGATTGCCCATCTTCATGATCAGGCGCTGGATGGGCCTGGTCTCCGTCGACGAAGCGGCGGCGGCGCCGGCGGCGGCGCCGGCCGGCTCGCCACGCGCGGCGCGCGCGCCTTGCGCGTCGGCTTCGGATTCGAGCGCCGCGTCGGCGTTCACCGGCGCGCCTTTGCCCTGCGGCACCGCGACTCGCCCGGCGCGCTGCTGGACGACGTGGCTCAGCTCGTGGCCGAGCACCTCTTGTCCCGACGCGCTCGCCGGATCGTAGCGGCCGGCGCGAAAATGGATCTGCTCGCCCTCGGTGTACGCCTCGGCGCCCATCGCCTCCGCCTGCGGGCCCTGGTGCACGCGCACCGTCGAGAAATCGGCGCCGAACGAGCGCTCCATCTTTTGCTGCACCGGCGCCGGCAGCGGCTGTCCGGAGCCCGCCGCCTTCGGAGTCGCCGCCGCCCGCTGCGATTCCGGCGTGCCCGCCGCCTTGCGCTGGATCGCGCGCCGCCGCTGCGCCAGCTCCCGCAGCGACGAGCCGGGTGCCGACTCTACGCTCGCTTCACCCTCGGGCTGCGCACTCCCGCGTTCCTGCCGATCGCGCATGGTGACTCCGTCGGGCCCCCGGCCCTCGAAATCCCCCCGCCAGCGCATCCTACCACCACCGCCCGGCGCGCCCATGCGACATATTGCCGCACCCCGCTCACCGACGAGAACGGCGCGGCGGAAGCGGAGACTCGAATCAGCGGAGGTTCCGTGCTGCGGGAGTTGATCGGCGGCGACCCGGACGGGATTTGAACCCGTGTTACCGACGTGAAAGGCCGGTGTCCTAGGCCAGCTGGACGACCGGGTCGAGTTGCCGCATGGATGTGCCTCAGCCGCCGCGCGAAGTCAAGAACGCGTTGACGATCGCCGTCGCTGCGTGCTATCGAGTTGCGCTCCGGGCCCGTAGCTCAGCCGGTAGAGCAGCGGCCTTTTAAGCCGTTGGTCGACAGTTCGAATCTGTCCGGGCTCACTCAATTCAGTTCACGCCGCGTTTGAGCCGGATGAAGCGGCGTTCCATCCCTTCATAAGAGCACACGGCAAGGGCGACGCTGAAAAGCGCGCTCCCTGCATATACGAGCGGGTTGGCCAGCGCGGAGCGGTTCGCAAGCGCTCCGACGGCGAGCAACGCCAACACAATGCCGAGCGAGTGAAACATGTAGATGCCGTACGAGATCCGGCCCAGGTACTTGATCCACCCATGGTCGAGGAGCCGATTGCGGCGCGTCGCCGATGCGGTCTGCAGGATCAGCCACGCGCACGCCGCTTCGATCAACAGTCGCGAGTGCGGGATCGCCAGCTTGTAATGAAGCGCGGCGCCCAGGAGTGCATAGTTCGCGACTCTGACCGCCGGATGCTGGAGCCAGAGAGGCGCGCCGCGCGGTCGGAGCAACACCAACGAAGTAAGCCCGCCGAGCGCCATCCCTTCGATCTCGAAATCGTCCAGATACCCGTTGAGCAACCGCCAATCCTGAAACCACGTGGCGGCGATCCAGTCGACCATGATCTTTCCCAGCACTACGCCGAGGAGCGGCACGAAGGGCCGGCGCGCGATGGCGCGCAGGAACCAGGGCCACAGCAGGTAGAACTGCTCCTCGATGCCTATGGACCACGCTTGCGAGGCATAGAGCACCGCCGGATACCAGTACAACGTCAGATTGGGAAGGAGCGCCAGATACAGGAGCAGCTTCTTTCCAAAGTCTGGTTTGAGCAGCTCATTGTAGTTGGAGAAATGAATTACGTGCGGCAGCACAAAGAAACTCAAGGCGACGATCAAGTAGTAGAGTGGCCAGATCCGCAGAACGCGGCGTAGATAGAAGCGTGGGATATTGATTCTCGACGTGGCCCGATGCTCGATCAGCAGTAGGTACGTGATCAAGAAGCCGCTCAGCACGAAGAAGAGGCGCACGCCCTCCCGACCTGCGAGGCGCGGGGCCAGATAGTCTCCGAGCGGCGAGATCCAGTCCTGAGTTCGCTTGAAGCCTTCGACGTGGTAGACGAACACGAGCGCGGCGGCGCAGAAGCGCAGGCCGTCGAGCCCGGGGAGAGCCGTGCGCGCCGGCCCGAACGCGCGGGCGGAGCTTGAGCCGTCAGTCGATGATGCGCTCGAGTCCGAGATAAACAAGACTGTACGCTCGCCGAGAAACCGCGGGCGGATTTTTGGCGCGAAACGCCGATCAGGCGGCGCGCGGCGCCAGCGCGAACTCGCGGTAGATCGCCAGCGGCGCGACGATCACCTCGACGCCGATGTTGCTCGAGAAGAACATGCGCTCGATGCCCCGCGCGGTGCGGATCATCTCGCGGAACGGATCGCGCAGCGACGCCGACTTGCTCTCGCGCGCCGCGCCCTCGGCCGGCTCGTCGGCGCCTTCGCCGCCCGGCACCAGCGTGACCTCGCCGACCAGCGTCCACGGCGCCATCGATCGCCCGCCATACAACGTGCGCAACAGCTGCGGCGGATAGCGCAGCCACTGCTTGTCGACGGCGGCGCGGTAGCGCACCTCGGCGTGGCGCGGTGACGTCACGAGGATCTCGTAGCCCTCGGGATTGAACATGCTGGCGAACATGCGCAGGTTGCCGAGCAGCTTCGCCTCCTGCGTGAAGCCGAGCTTCTCGGCGAGCTTCTCCGGATTGTTGAGATCGTGCAGGCGCCGCTCGATCTCCTTGCGCATCGCCTTGTCGAGATCGGGCTTGTCGAGCTCCGCCTGCAGCACCTTGCGCGGCTCGGCCAGCTCGGCGTACGCGAACGCGGCGCCGAGCTTGTTGTAGTTGTCGAAGAACCCGATCATGCGCTCGTAGTCCTCGATCTCGGCGGTGCCGATCACCTTCACGATCGGCCGCTCGACGAACGTGGCGGCGGCGCGCGCGGCCTCGACGGCGGCGGCGTCGACCAGCGCCGGAGCGAGCGCCGACTCGAGCTTGTCGTACATGCGATCGTGCGCCACGTGCTCGTCGCGCGAATCGGTGACGGGCAGCGGCGCGTCGCCTTCGACTTGCGCGTACATCGAGTGCAGGCGCGGAACGTTCAGGTAGATGAAGTCGCGAATTCGCCGCTGGCTCATGGCCGGCGATAGTACCGCAGCTCTACAAGAGCCGCTCGCGTACCGAGGCGATCTCGCGATCGGCGATCTCGATGCGCCAGTAGAACGGCCGCGGCGCCGAGCCCGAGCGGCAGCCGAGCGTCGCCGACGGCGCCGAGACGAACATCGGCGCGTGGTTCGGGTGATAGCGATAGCCGACGTGGCGATGCCCGTTGAGCACCGCGCGGAATTCGTGGCGCTGAAAAAAATCGTAGACCGCGCGCGCGTTGCGCAGCCGCATGCCGAGCTGCCACGGCGCCAGCCCGACGGCGCGGAACGGCAGGTTGACGACGTGGTGGTGCAGCATCGCCACGCGGCACGCGCCGGGCGCCGCCGACTCGAGCGCGGTCTCGAGCGCGTCGAGACTCTCGTCGGCGATCGCGCCCGACGCGGAGAACGGCGTGCGCGCCGGCACGCACGTGTCGAAGCCGCACACCAGCGCGCCGTCGAGCTCGCGCAGCCACGCGCCTTCGCCCGGCAGCTCGAGCGCGCGCGCGAACGCCGCCCACAGCTCGCGCTTCTCGCGGCGCCCTTTTCGCGCGTGGGCCGGCACCACGATCGGCGGCGAATCGTAGATGTCGTGATTGCCGGGGATCGCCAGCACGCGCCCGCGCTCGACGTACGGCGCGAGCGCCGCGAGCACCAGGTCGTAGCCCACGCCGTCGTCGGTGACGTCGCCGGTGATCAGGATCCAATCGGGGCGATCTTCGAGGAGTTGGTGGGCGGCGCGGCAGAACAGGAGGTTGGTGTTGCCCGGATCGCCGTCGAGCAGGCGTTCGACGTCGGCGGGCGAGGGGAGCTGCGCGGCCAGGCGCCCGTGCTCGGTGCGCAGCCGCTCGCGGACCAGCGCCGCCAGCTCGCGGCGCAGCTTGTCCTCGCCCGACGAGTCGAGCTTGCGCCGCTGGTGCACGGTGCCGAGCTCGTCGACGAGCCGCAGCTCGCGCGCGCGCCGCTCGATGCGCCAGCCGTCGACATTTTCGAGCGGCTCCCACGGCGCGCCGTTCTTGATCGGCTTGGCCGCCTGCCCGTGCAGCCGCCGCGATCGCAGGCTCGACACGTGCTCGCCGAAGCGCGACACGTGCAGGTCCGAGATGTGCGCCAGCACCAGGCTCATCGGGGGCGCAGCTTAGCGCGAATCGCGCGCGAGGCGAGCGCGGGCGAAATCGTTTACTCTCGCCCGCGGAGTCGGCGCATGAAGCTCGACATCGACGACGACATCACGCGCGCGCGCACGCTGCCGGGCGCGTTCTACGGCGACGGCGAGCTGTTCGCGCGCGCGCGCGAGCGGATCTTCGCGCGCGCGTGGCACTGGGCGGCGGACGCGACGCGCGTGGCGGCGCCGGGCGCGCAGCTGCCGTTCGTGCTCGCGCCCGGCCTGCTCGACGAGCCACTCCTGTTCACGCGCGATCGCGACGCGCTCCACTGCCTGTCGAACGTCTGCACGCACCGCGCGAACCTGGTCTGCCCCGAGGCGACGAACGCGCCCGGCCTGCGCTGCCGCTATCACGGGCGGCGCTTCGGGCTCGACGGGCGCTTCGCGTCCATGCCCGAGTTCGAGGGCGCGCGCGATTTTCCGTCGGAGGCCGATCACCTGCCGCGCGTCCCGTTCGGCGCGCTCGGGCCGCTCCTGTTCGCCGCGCTCGATCCGGCGCCGGCGTTCGCCGACTGGATCGCGCCGCTCGCGCGCCTCGGCGGCTACGACTTCGCGCGCCTTCAGCCCGACGCGGGCGGCGCGCGCGACTACGAGGTCGCCGCCCACTGGGCGCTCTACTGCGACAACTACCTCGAAGGCTTTCACATCCCCTACGTTCACCCCGAGCTATCGGGCGCGCTCGATTACAGCGCGTATTGCACGGAACTTTACCCGTTCGGCACGCTGCAGATCGGCGTCGCCGCCGACGGAGAAGATGCGTTCGACGCGCTCGATAACGGCCGCCGTATCGCGGGTTATTATTTTTGGTTCTATCCGGCTACGATGCTCAATTTCTATCCGTGGGGCTTGTCGCTCAACGTGGTCACACCGCTGGCGGTCGATCGCACGCGGGTCGCGTATCGCAGCTACGTGAGCGATCCGGCGCGGCGCGGACGAGGCGCCGGCGGCGATCTCGAGCTGGTCGAGCACCAGGACGAAGCCATCGTCGAGCGCGTGCAAGCCGGCGCCCGCTCGCGCCTGTATCGCCGCGGGCGCTACTCGCCGTCGCGCGAGACCGGCGTGCACCACTTCCACAAGCTGCTGGCGCGCGCGCTCGGCGACGAGGCGCCGCGGCCGTGAGCAATCCCTACGCGCCGCCGCGCGCGCCCATCGACGGCGCGCCGCCGCCGCGCGCACCGACGGGCGCGCCGTCGGGAATTCCCACCACGCTCGGCGTGCTGTCGATGATCTTCGGCGGGGGCCTGTTCCTCTTCTCCGGAATCGGGCTGCTCGTCCTCGCCGCGGCCGCGGCAGAGAGCGGGCACGCGCTGGGAGCCGGGCTCGCGCCCGCGTTGATCGGCGCGTCGTTGCCCGTCTGGATGTCGCTCTCGCTCTTGGTGTTCGGCGTCGGCCTCGTGCGCCGGCGAGCGTGGGCGCGCCGCGCCACGATCTGGTGGGCGCGCGCTGCGCTCGTCGAGGTCGCCGCCTTGCTGGTGCTCTTCACCAACGAGGCGCGCGCCGGCGTCGGCTTCGGCGAGCTGATCATCCTGTCGCCGCTCCTGCTCGCGTTGGTCGCGTACCCGGTCGTGCTGCTGGCGCTCTTGTCGCGCCCGAGCGCGATCGCCGCGTGCGATGGTTAGCGCTACGGGCAGCTCTTGCGCTCGGGAAACCAGATCGTCGTCGCCTGCTTGCACGCGCGGTCGGTGCGATCGACGACGCGCTTGCCCATCTTGTCGGCGCCGGCGTGACGCGGCGGGCACGGCTTGCCGGGATCGCACGACAGCACCGCCCAGCCCGGCACGTCGATCGCCAGCGCGATCACCGTCTGCGGCCCGATCTCCGCCATCAGCACCGCGATCACGTACGACTTGCCGAGCTCCGGCGTCTCGAGCGTCTTGAGCGCCTTGTCGACGCAGCCGCGCACTTCGTCCGGCGTGATCTTGTGCCCGAAGCCCCACTTCAAGCAGTGCGGCGGCGGATAGCTCTCGAGCCCGAGCTGCTTGTTGACCGCCTCGATCGCGGCGCTCATCTCTTTGCCGGCCTTCGGCCCCTTGGAGTCGGCGCGCGCCGGAGCGGCGGCCGCCAGGAGGCCCATCATTAATAGAGCACGCATCCGCGAATCATATTAAAAACGGGCATGCAAATGAAACAGACGATCCTCTTATCGGTCTTGATCGCCTCCGGCTGCGTCACCACCAAGTTCCACGAGCACAAGCTGTCCGAGGCCGAGAGCCTGCGCGCCGCCCAGGAAAAAGCCGGCGCCGATCGCGAGGGCAAGCTCAAGGATCACATCGGCGCGCTCGAGTCGAAGCTCAAGGACACCGAGGCCAAGCTCGACAAGACCACCGCCGAGCGCGACGCGCTCCGCAAGCAGGCCGACGATCTCACCGCGCTCACCGAGCAGCTCAAGGGCCGGCTGGAGAAGCTCGGCCAGAACGTCGACAAGCTCACCAGCGAGAAGGGCGCGCTCGCCGCCGGCCTCGACGACGCCAAGAACCGCCTCGAGGAGCTGCGCAAGCAGAAGGCGGCCGCCGAGGCGCGCGCGCAGGTTTTCCGCAACCTCGTCGAGAAGCTGCACGCGATGATCAACTCGGGGCAGCTCAAGGTGGTCATCCGCGAGGGGCGCATGCTGATCGCGCTGCCCAACGACGTGCTGTTCGACTCCGGCAAGACCAACATCAAGCCCGACGGGCAGGTGGCGCTCGGCGGCGTGGCGCAGGCGCTCGCGACCATCGCCGATCGGCACTTCCTCGTCGCCGGGCACACCGACAACGTGCCGATCCACAGCGCGCACTTTCCGTCGAACTGGGAGCTGTCGACGGCGCGCGCGGTCGAGGTCACCAAGCTCTTGATCGCCGACGGCATGAACCCGAAGCTGCTGGCGGCCGCCGGCTACGGCGAGTTCGATCCGGTCGCGCCCAACGACACGCCCGAGCACAAGGCGTCCAACCGCCGCATCGAGATCGTGCTGCAGCCCAACCTGTCCGATCTGCCGCCGCTCGACGACATCAAGACCAACTGACCCTTGGTTTGTTTGTCAAAGCCACTTTGGGGTCGTGGCGCCGGACGTGCAGGCGTTTCACGCGGGAGGTGTTACTTGAGGTTGGTCTATGAAGAGTCTTTGAGGGGCCGCTCGGTGATCGACTCGACGGGCCGCGTGATCGGCGAGGTCGTGGGGCTGGTGCTGGACGCGGCGGCGTGGCAGGTCGAGGCGCTGCGCGTGAAGCTGCACACCGACGTGACCAACGAGCTGGGCGCGTCGCACGGGACGTTTCGCGCGGCGCGCCTCGACGTGCCGACGACGTTCGTCCAGGACGTGACCGACACCGTGGTGCTCAACGGCCCGGTGGCCACGCTGCGCACGCTCGAACAGGGAGCGCCCGCGCCTGCTTAGCAGGAGCCCACATGGCCCCCATATAGGTCCGCCTCCGCGGTAATCGACCATCGCCTGGTCGATTGGTGAAATATAGCGAGCTAAATTTTTTTAAGTGCGTATGTTGTGCTTGGGCGCATCGCGCGCCGTGATCATCGTCGTTACGCGCGGTGCGACTCCCTTCTAGTGGTCCTCTTGGGGCGCGACAGCGCGCAGTGATCTCGATGTCTCAGCCGCGGCTACGCAAGACGAACTCGGGCAGGCGCACGACCGCGTCACGCGAGGAGACTCGCGTGACGAAGGCGCTCGGCGTTTCGTTTCCGGTCGTGGCCGTAGGCGCGTCCGCCGGCGGGCTCGAGGCGTTCACGCAGCTCCTCGGCCACCTGCCCGCCGACGCCGGCATGGCGTTCGTGCTGATCCAGCACCTCGATCCGGCGCACGTGAGCCTGCTGTCCGAAGCGCTCAGCCGCGCGACCAAGATGACCGTTCAGCCGGTCACCGACGGCCTGCGCATGAAGCCCGACTGCGTCTACGTCATCCCGCCCAACGCCGACGTCGCGCTCGCGCACGGCGTGCTCACGCTCCTGCCGCGCTCGACCGACACGCGCAAGCCGCACCTGCCGATCGATTTCTTTTTTCGCACGCTCGCGCAGGAGCGCGGCAATCAGGCGATCGGCGTGGTTTTATCGGGGACCGCCTCGGACGGCACCGCGGGGCTGCGCGCGATCAAGGCGGCCGACGGCATCACGTTCGTGCAGGAGCCCGCGACGGCGAAGTTCTCGGGCATGCCCCAGAGCGCCGTCGACGCCGGCGTGGCCGACTACGTCCTGCCGCTCGATCGGCTCGCCGACGAGCTGGTGCGGCTGAGCCGCCATCCCTACCTCGCGGCCCGCGAGCAAGAGCTCCAGTGGAAGCGCAACGACGGCACGCTCCGCAAGATCTTCGTCCTGGTGCGCGACGCGACCGGCGTCGACTACAGCGAGTACAAGCCGGCCACGCTCGAGCGGCGGCTCGCGCGCCGGATGGCGCTCTGCAAAGTCACCACCACCAAAGACTACCTCAAGCTGTTGCTCGAGAACCGCGCCGAGGCCGAGGCGCTCTATGAGGACGTGCTCATCCACGTCACGTCCTTCTTCCGCGATCCGGAGGTCTTCGAGAACCTCAAGCGGCACGTGCTGCCGCAGATCGTCGCGTCCAAGTCGCACGAGGCGCCGGTGCGCGTCTGGGTCGCCGGCTGCTCGACGGGCGAAGAGGTGTACTCGCTGGCCATCGCGCTGCTCGAGTTCCTCGGCGACAAGGCCGGCGCGCACCCGATCCAGATCTTCGGCTCCGACATCAGCGAGAAGGCCATCGACATCGCGCGCCTCGGCGTCTACTCGGACGCCGCCGTGCGCGACCTGAGCGACGAGCGCCGCCGCCGCTTCTTCACCAAGGTGGATCGCGGCTACCAGATCAACCGCGCCGCGCGCGAGCTGTGCGTGTTCGTGCGGCACGACCTGGCGCGCGATCCGCCGTTCTCCAAGCTCGACCTGGTGAGCTGCCGCAACGTGCTCATCTACTTCGGCGTCGCGTTGCAGAAGCGGATCCTGGCCACGTTTCACTACTGCCTCAATCGGCCCGGCTTCCTCCTGCTCGGGCGCACCGAGAGCGTCTCGGGGCTCAGCCACTTCTTCTCGTCGGCCGACAAGCGCGACAAGATCTTCGCCCGCTCGGCGACGGAGAGCGCGCTCCGGTTCGCGATGGCGAGCGAGAATCGGCCGGGCGTCGCCGGGTACTCGGCGCGCGCGCGGTCCGGCGCCTTGCCGCGCGGACCGGACCTGGCCAAGCACGTCGATCGCCTGCTCCTCGGCCAGTACGCGCCGCCGGGCGTGGTGGTCAACGACAAGGCGGAGATTCTGCAGTTTCGCGGCCACACCGGCGCGTATCTCGAGGCGGCGCCGGGCGAGCCGCAGCAGAACCTCCTGCGCATGTGCCGCGAAGGGTTGATCGCGCCGCTGCGCTTCGCGCTCGGCCAGGCGATGAAGAAGCGCCTGCCGGTGCGCCGCGACGGCGTGGAGGTGCGGCAGAACGGCTCGGTCATTCGCTGCAACCTGGTGGTGATCCCGATCGTCGGCCCGACGGACACCAAGGAGAGCCTGTTCACCGTGCTGTTCGAGGAGGCGCCGGCGGCCGAGGTGAAGCCGGTGAGCAAACGCGCCTCGCGGGCGAAGTCGCCGCGCGCGCCGAAGGTCGAGTACGAGCTGGCCTCGACCAAGGAGTACTTGCAGTCGGTGCTCGAGGAGCACGCGCGCACCAACGACGAGCTGGCCTCGGCCAACGAAGAGTTCGTCTCGAACAACGAAGAGCTCCAGAGCATGAACGAGGAGCTCGAGACGGCCAAGGAGGAGATCCAGTCGTCGAACGAGGAGCTCACCACCGTCAACGACGAGCTGCACAGCCGCAACCACGAGCTCAGCCAGGTCAACGCCGACCTCATCAACCTGCTCGACACCGTCGACATCCCGATGCTGATCCTCGACGGGGAGCGGCGCATCCGCCGCTTCACGTCCAAGGCGCGGCGGCTGCTCAACGTGCTCCAGAGCGACATCGGGCGCCGCGTCGACGACATCAAGCCGAACGTCAACGTCAGCGACCTCGAGCAACGGATCGCCGATACGCTCGTGTCGGGGACCACCCAGGAGTCGGAGGTCCAGGATCGCGAAGGGCGCTGGTACCGCATGCAGATCCGGCCCTACAAGAACGCCGAGGGGAAGCACGACGGCGCGATCCTGTCGCTCATCGACATCGACGCGCTCAAGCACAACGTGGACGACGCCGAGTGGGCGCGCGACTACGCGCTCGGGATCGTCGACGCGGTGCAGGTGCCGTTCATGGTGCTCGACGAGAACCTGCACGCGATCTCGGCCAACGACGCCTTCTATCGCACGTTCGATCTCACCAAGAGCGCGACCGAGGACCAGGCGCTCTTCAACCTCGACGGCGGCGGCTGGGACATCCCGCTCTTGCGCGGGTCGCTCATGGGCGTGATCGCGCGCGACGAGCCGTTTCAGGATCTCGAGCTCGAGCACGATTTCCCGCGCCGCGGCGCGATGACGCTCCGCTTCGCCGCGTGCGCCGTTCACTCGCGCACGCGCGTGCCGATGATCCTGCTCTCGATCGAGGACATCACCGCGCGCCGCCGCGCCGAGGACGAGCGCAGCGAGCTCCTGGCCAAGACGCAGGCGGCCAAGGCGGAGGCCGAGCGCGCCAACGCCGCCAAGGACGAGTTCCTCGCCACGCTCTCGCACGAGCTGCGCACGCCGCTCTCCGCCATGTTGATCCAGGCGCAGCTCCTGCGGCGCGGCGGGCTCGAGCCGTCGCGGATCATCCGCGCGAGCGAGCTGATCGAGCGCAACGTCAAGGTGCAGGTGCAGCTCATCGACGACCTGCTCGACGTCTCGCGTATCGTCGCCGGCAAGCTCTCGCTCCAGCTCCAGCCGGTGAACCTCGCGCAGGTGGTGCAGGCCGCGCTCGAGAACGTGAGCGCGCTCGCCGAGCGCAAGTCGATCAAGCTCGAGGTCGCGCTCAGCCCCGGCGTCGAGCCGATCTCGGGCGACCCGACGCGCCTCCAGCAGGTGGTGTGGAACCTGTTGACCAACGCCATCAAGTTCACGCCCGAGCGCGGCACGGTGAACGTGGCGCTCGACGCCTCGGACGGGACGGCCACCGTGCGCGTGCACGACTCGGGCAAAGGGATCGAGTCGGACTTCCTGCCGAAGATCTTCGATCGCTTCACGCAGCAGGACGGCTCGATCACGCGCAATTACGGCGGGCTCGGGATCGGCCTCGCCATCGTGCGCCACATCGTCGAGCTGCACGGCGGGACGGTGCGCGCCGAGAGCCTCGGCGAAGGGCAGGGCGCCACGTTCTCGGTCACGCTGCCGCTCATCGCCGCGCAGCGCGCCTCTTCGGAGCCGAGCGCGGCCGGTTCGGCGAAGTCGGAGCCGTTCGTCGGCGCGCGGCGGCGCAGCGGCGATTTGCCGCAGCTCGACGGGCTGCGCGTCCTGATCGTCGACGACGACGCGACGATGCGCGAGTCCGCGGCCGAGCTGCTGAGCGCGATGGGCGCCAATCCGATGGGCGCCGACTCCGCCGCGGCCGCGCTGACCGCGATCGACGCGTTCCATCCCGAGATCCTGCTGTGCGACATCGCGATGCCGGGCGAGGACGGCCTGAGCTTCATGCGCCGGCTCAGGCACTCGCGCACGCCGGGCAAGAACCTTCCCGCCATCGCGCTCACCGCGCTCGCCGGCGAAGGCGATCGCCAGCGTTCGCTCGCCGCCGGCTTCCAGGAGCACCTGTCCAAGCCCGTCGACGGGACTCGTCTGGCGCACTCGCTCGCGCTCCTGTCGAAGCGCACCCCGCCCGCCGACGCGGCCGACGCCGTCATCAAAGTTTGACGGCTATGGTCGCGCCACGGGAGTCACTCCCGTCCGCGCTCGTCGATGGCGGCGAGTAGCATCGTCGAGTCGAGGGGCTTGACGAAGTGGATCTCGAAGCCGGCGCTCTTGCTGCGCGCGCGATCATGCTCTTGTCCATAGCCGGTGACCGCCATCAGGCGCAGGGCGAGACCGACGCGCTCGCGCAGCTTCTTGGCGAGCTCGTAGCCGTCCATGACGGGCAAGCCGATGTCGAGCACCGCGACCTCCGGCGTGAACCGATCGAGCCAACCCATCGCTTGA
>Ga0070741_10010941_pt1 | contig 16933 bp, 11 predicted proteins | sample Coa_R1_4_FD_66440 | JGI IMG/M metagenome (GOLD analysis project Ga0070741, IMG submission 66440) | Surface soil microbial communities from Centralia Pennsylvania, which are recovering from an underground coalmine fire - Coalmine... | ecosystem: Environmental > Terrestrial > Soil > Unclassified ...
ATCGTGTAAAGGAGGTAGTCGCCCCACTCGTCGTCTGTGAAGATCCGATTGGTAATCCCGGGCCCGCCCAGGAAGGCCAGTGCCTTGGCGGGATATCGCTTGGGATCGTACTGTGGTTGGAACTTCTCCGGCGGCCTCGGCGCGAAGATAATGGCCGTCACCAAGGCCAGGGCGAGCACACTGGTCAGATGCACGCGTGGTATGCGGTCGGTTTCCAGAGTCTCGGCCGAGAGGCGGTTGAAGGCGGCAGTCGCACGCCGGGCCCAATTTGCCACGGGCGCCTGCTCGACGGAGGCGATCAGTTCACCGAGGTTCCAGGCAACGATCGGCGCCGCCACCAACATGAAGATGGGAACGTTTCGGCCGGCCAGGAGTCCCAGATGCGCCCACATCAGAATGACGCAGACATAAGCGAACTGTTTGCGCTTCAGTTCCCGGTAAGCTGCTACTGCACCCAGGCAGAGCATGATTTCCCAAGTCCACGCCATCAAGGAATGGAAGCTGACTGACTGGTACTCGATGATGTGCTCATAGCTGTAGCTGTCATGCAGGAACGAGAACATGTGCTTGTGCAGCTCGATGCCGTACGGATTGACGACACTCGCCGCGAAACAGCCGGCACTCGCCAAAGCCAAGCGCCAAGCCCGTCCGAAGCGTTCGCTTCGTTCGTCCGGCAGGAGGAGCCATGCGGCCACTTCGCCCGCCGCATAACAGCCGGTGAGCATCACGCCGAGGATGAAGCCGGCGTGAAGATTCGCCCAGATCGCCGACAACGCCACCAGGGACCAGAGCAGACGGCGGCCGCGGGCACGATTCCCGGCATCCAGCGCTTCCTTGGCGAGCTCGAGAATCCAGAGGAAGATCACACCGAACAGCAGCGTAAACAGGTGCGGCCGCGCCAGCCAGTGCAGCGAGGAACCCGCAATTGCGACTGCGGTGACCGCGAATGCCACGAAAACGTTGTTGCACTTGCGGCGGACGAGCCGGAACAGGAGGGCCATCGTCAGGCACAACACCACCAGGCTCGCTACTACCACGCCACCCAGTCCGCTGAAGTTATAGATCACCGCGAAGACGAGGTCCCAAAGCCATTCCCAGGCGAACCAGGGAGTTCCGGGCATCGTGAAGGAGAACATGTCCGTGCGCGGTATTGCATGGTTCGCGAGGATCCACTGGCCGGTGCGAATATGCCAGCCGGTGTCACCGTCGCCCAGCATGCTGTGCGTTCCGCCCATGCACGAGAACAGAAACACGAGGGTGAGGATGACGGCCAGATCGGTGAGCGAAGGCAGGATGCGCACGATCGGGTTGACGCGCTCGCCCGTGCCCGCCCCGGGCAGAGTCATCGCCGAATTATCAATTGCAAAACCCATTAAAAGTTCACCCGTCGGGCCGCGGCGGATGCGGCTACGTCGTCCAACTACCCAGTTCGGCTTCGAGATCCTGCACTTTCGTCACGTCCCTGCCGTAGTCGCGAAATTTCATGTAATTGACGCTCAGGGCAACGCGAGGCGCCTGGTTTTCCGTCACCGAGACCCGCACGACAGTACCCTGGCAATGAATGCACTTGGTCGGAAAGTCGTGATGCACAGGGAGCTCGATATCCATCGTGATCAAATCCCCCACACGGGGAAGCCGGGAGCCGTTCTGCAGTCCGTTCCAAAGCAATAACAGTCCGCTCCGGCTGATATTTTCCGTGACGCCGACGAACCCGTTGGACCAAACCCGGGGAGAACTGACGTGACACTTCAGTTTCACGTCGATCCGCGGAGTCTCGCGTCTGTTGATGGATTTCATGTATTTTTTCTTTAATACAAGGTGAATTTAGCCGTTTATGGTGTCCGGGGCAATATCGTCAATAGGTGGTAACGAATTTACTGACCAACGTTAATGCTTTGGGGAGAGTCAAACAATGCATAAATCTCCTTTATAATGAGTGCAGCCCGGCGGTTTCAAAAACACTTCGGACAGCTTGCCGACGGGCGGTAAGAGCCGCTCACTTTGCCGAAGTTAACACCCGGAGCTTCGCGAATTTGCCGCTAATTGACCAAAATTGCTGTTTTCGTTTTCCAGAGTGCGGTGATATTCTGGAGCCGGTAACGGGTGATTCGCCTACTTCTTTACAGCGACGCGCCGATATTGGTTGCCGGGCTAAAATCGCTGCTCGGCGGAGCCGAGGGATTCGAACTGGCGTCGGTTTGTTCGAGCCTGCCGGAGCTGCGCAGGGCCGCCGCATCCCTGGATCCCCATATCCTGCTTATCGACTTCACCTCGGACCTGCAGTCCGGGGTTCTGGACGAGATCGATGGGCCATTGCTGCGCGCCAGCGTAGTGCTCTGGGTATACGAGATCCCGGCGGAGCTGGCACTGCAAGCGATGTCCATGGGCGTGCGCGGAATTCTTCGCAGCACACTTCCGCTGGAGTTGATTTTGCGTTGTCTGCAGAAGGTCCATAATGGCGAATTATGGTTCGAAAAGGCGCTCGTGGACGATTATATGGACGTGCGCAAAGCCGGACTCACCGGGCGCGAGATTCAGCTCATCCGCCTGCTCGCGCTCGGCCTTAAGAACAAAGAGATCGCTTCAAGCCTTTCCATCACGGAAGGCACCGTAAAGGTCTACCTTTCCCGCCTGTTTCAGAAACTCGGAGTTAAAGACAGATTCGAACTCGCCCTCTACGGGATGAAGCACCCGGGCGCCGGCGCATTCCGGCCGGCGCGGCCCGGCATGCAGCGCCGGCAGAAGCGGCCCGGGGCCCAAATCGGCCCGGAACTCGAGTAAATGCTTCCCACACAAGCTCTTTCCAGCTATCGTTAGCGGATAACGTTGCCTCATGCCCGAACGGTATCCGGCGGCGTTCACGATTATTTACAAAAATATTCCCCCTATTTTTGATGCATTTTTTGCGGCAGCAAGGGATCCGCCGGCTCGAGCCGGCAATGCGCGTAAACAGCTGAACGACAAGTTACTTGTCATTGATTTCCCAGTTCCGCCAGACGAAGTTAATCTCGAAAATTCAGCCGGTTAATTCGATAATTTTGCGAAATAGATACAATAAAGTGCGGGAAAAATGTTGACAAAATCGGGCGATGACGGCATAATCTCATTGTTAATACTTAACTGTTTCCGTTAATACTACCGTGAGTATACCGGTGAACGGCATACAGACTGGAAGGTAGAAGAATGACCCGCATCGTTTTGTACAGTGATCAGCCGATTCTCGCGCAAGGTTTGAGATCGGTCCTATCCGGCGTGCCCGGCTACGAATTGCATTCAGTCGCCACCACCATGCCGGCGTTAATGGAGACCATGGCTTCTCAGCAGCCGGATATCGTCCTGATGGATCTCACCAGCGAGGTGACCTTCGGCGCTCTGAGCGAAATGAAGAGGGCTATGGCTAACTCCAAAATCGTTCTCTGGGTTCACACGATTTCCACGGAACTGGCGTTTCAGGCCATGGGACTTGGTGTGCGCGGCATCCTGCGCAAGACCCTCCCCACGGACCTGCTTACCAAGTGCCTGGAAAAGGTGCAGGAAGGAGAACTCTGGTTTGAGAAGGCGCTCACCGACAGCTTCCTATCGGCCAAGCGTATTGCGCTGACGCAGCGCGAAGGCCAGTTGGTCAGCCTGCTGTCTCAAGGCCTGAAGAATAAGGAAATCGCAACTGCGCTGTTGATCTCCGAAGGCACCGTGAAGGTGTACCTGAGCAGGTTATTCCAAAAACTCGGCGTGAAGGACCGTTTCGAGTTGGCTTTGTACGGTCTGAAGAATCTCACAGCGGGTCAGGGTGCTCTTGAGCGCACGCAGGGCGATCATCCGCCGCGCGCGGGCGCACTGCCGCTGCCCGGCCTACGCTCGATCGTGCTGGAACGTGGTCCGGAAAAGATCCCGCCGGCCGTGACGCCGTTCCAGAACATCCGGCGCATGCCGACGGTCCGCCAGAACGCGAACTGAGGATCCAACAGGTTTACGCCCCACAGGCCGCCATCCGGAGCCCCACTCCGGCCGGCGGCCGTTTTTTTTGCCGGCGCCGGTAATGCCTGTGCCGCAGAATTCCGGAGAAGGTTCTGGGGCAATTCTGCCTGGAGCCGCTTGAAAGCGGGTCCGCAGCCAGGATTGGCTGTCTCCAAGGTCAGAAGAGCAGTTTCAAGCCGAACTGAATCGTGCGGGGCGCGTTGGACTGGCTAGAGATCACTCCAAACTGGCCCGACGACAGCACCTGGTTGGGGGCGGCGAAGACCACCTGATTCAGCAGATTGAAGGCTTCGGCGCGGAGTTGTAGCCAGAGCCGCTCGCGCAGCGCGAAATTCTTGAATAGGGAGAAATCGATATTCTGCGTGCCGGGCGCGCGCACATTAGGAAGCGTCCGGGTGAGATTCCCGAAGGTGAAGGGCGCCGGTTGCGAGAACGTGGAGACGTCCAGGTATCGGTTGAGCCGGCTGGAGACCGGTGTACTCAGATTCGGATCCTGGCCGTTGTTGTTCGGCCGCAGAACGTTGCTTCCCGAATTGGAAGTGTTCTGCGTGGTAATCGAGAGCGGAAAACCCGATTGATAAGTGGCGATCCCGTTCACCTGCCATCCACCGAGGAAAGCATCCACCGCCCGGTTCCAATTTCCGCCGAGCATTTTGCCCCGGCCGAACGGCAAACTATATACGCCGCTGATGACCAGCCGGTGCGAGATGTCGTTCGAGGAAACACCGCGCTCGCCGCGATTGTTGTAAATGTTCTGGATGCCGCCGGTGTTGTTCCCGACGTTGGAGATGATGGCGTAATCGTCGATGAGCTTTTGCCCGGTAAAGCCAAGCAGAACGCTCAGCCCGCGACTAAAGCGTTTTTCCACCTTCACCTGAATCGCGTTGTACGAGGAGTAACCGCCGGTAATGTAAGAAGCCTGGGGGCTGACAAACTGCGGGAAGGGAGCCACCAAATAGCTCAATGGAATTGTGGCGCCGGATTCCGGCCCGGTCGCGATGATGTGATAGAACGGATTCGGCACACTCTGTTGCAGCGCCGTTCCGAGGGTCAGGACCTGCGGAGGCAGCTGATTGAGGTTCCAGTCGTTCTCGCCCGATTCATTCAGATGAACCCCGTGAGTGCCGACGTAAGCGACGTCCACCAGCAGATTGCCGGGTAATTGCTGCTGGATCTCGAAATCCCAGTTCTGCATATAGGCGACCTTGTTGTCACCGGTGATCGGAGTTTCAAAGGTCGATCCCAACCCGGTAAGCAGGCCCAATGAGCTTCCCACGATGGGATTGAAGCCGTTGGGGAACGGATTACTGATGTACAACGAGGGCGTCAGCCCGTTGGGGATTCCGTTGTAATCCGTAACCGCGCTGAATCCCTGGTTCCCGATGGTGGCGCCCGCTTCGCGATAGGACGGCGCGAAGAAGATGCCGTATCCGGCCCGGATAACGGTGTTTTTCAAAGCCTGGTAAGCCAATCCGACGCGCGGGCTGAAGTCGTTGTACCGCGGATCGTATTGACGGCGGCTGTTTCCGTTGACTCCGGGAAACTCCAGCCCGCCCCTTAGCCCGGCGATTCCGGTGGGGGTTGCCAGCGGCGACGCAATCACCGGATTGAAAGTTTCCATGCGGTTGTAGCGCTCCGTCCGCGGGATGTCGAGGTCGTAGCGCAGCCCAAGGTTCAGGGTCAGTTTTTGATTCACTTTCCAGTCGTCCTGAACATACAGGCCGTGATAGAAGCTTTGCGTGGCCGCATCCTTGGAATCCTGCGTCATGGAACCGGTGCCGACGCCCAACAGCAAAGATGCGATGGAGTTGCCTCCGGTGGTGCTGGCGGCATTGGGATTCGGACCCTGTGTGACAGCCTGGGTGAATGTGAATGCTCCGGTGGACTGGCCGGATTCGATGTCATTCACGCGCAACAGGCGGCCTTCCCAGCCGAATTTCACGAGATGCTTCTGCGCCACTTTGGTGAAGGCGGCGCCCAACAGCTGACTTTCGAATCCCGCCTTCTTCCAGACTCCCGCGCCGGGCTGTCCGAGGCTGTAATAATTGGCCGCTGCGAAACCGGGAAAGTTCAGGTGATCCGCATTAGCCGCGATGTAGCTGGGGAATCCCAGCGTGGTCGGATCGAATCCATCGCCGACGGTGCTCTGCGCGACGGCCATGCGTGAGAGGCCATAGCGAAATTCCATCAGGAAAGTCGGGCCGGCCGTGAAGGTGTAATCGAACGCCGCGCTGTGTGAGATCTGAGTCGCGGTCTGGGCGTTGTTCTGTGCGACCTCCTGAGGAGCGTCGAAATAGGCGGGAGTGGGCTGTACCAGGTCGCGCTGGGAATAGCGGAAGAAGAAACGGTTCCGGTCGTTGATGTTCTCGTCGATCTTGGCATCGCCCGTGTCGGTGTTGAGCACGCTGGAGGCAGCGGCGAAATAGTTGTTCAGACCGGAATTGACGGCGCCCGGCCGGTTTGGCAGCGCGTAGTATTTCATGACGTTGGCCGCCACGGGGTTGATCCGGTCCGCCGGAATGACGTTGCCGGGGAACGGTGACCGTACAAACGCGGAGCCTTGCTGAACGGTGGTGGTGGGATCGTAAATGACTACCTGCTGGCCGGCGGCATTGAAGGTCTGCGAAAAATCGCCCTGCCGCTGCAGCAGGGTGGGAACGGTGGTAGTCAGAGTGGCTCCCGTGCCCTGCCGCAAACCTTCATAAGCCAGGAAAAAGAAGGTTTTGTCGCGCGCGTGGTAGAGCTTCGGAATGTTCAGCGGACCGCCGAGGCTGCCTCCGAATTGATTGCGCTTGAAATTCGGCAGCGGCGTGCCGTTGCGGTTGGCGAAGAAATCGTTGGAGTCCAGATCGGAATTGCGCAGAAAATCGAAAGCGCTGCCATGGTACTGATTCGTTCCCGAACGATAAATCAGGTTGACGACTCCGCTGCCGCTGCGCCCGAACTCGGCCGAGTACTCGTTGGTCTGCACCTTGAATTCCTGCACCGATTCCACCGAGGGAAATACTGCGAATCCCTGGATCGGGTTCACCAGGCCCGGTGCGGCTGGGATTCCGTCAACCAGGATCTCCGCACTGCCGGCGCGACCGCCATTCATCGAGATATTCTGCCCGTTGAAATTCGCGGTGACGGTTCCAGTCACCCCAGGCGCGAGAAAGACGAACGCATAGGCGTTGCGCTGGTTCATAGGCAGGTTGAGGATACTTCGGGTATCGATGACCTGGCCCATGGCAGCCGAGGTAGTTTCCAGCAGCGGAGCATCTCCCGTGACGCGTACGGTTTCCGATGCCGCGCCAACCTGGAGTTGAATCTCGAGGCTCGCGGACTGGTTCACCTGGAGCGTGATACCGCTGCGTTCTTCTCTCTTGAAGCCGGTCGCCTCGACGGCTACCGTGTATGGTCCGCCGGGTTGCAGCGACGGTGCGATGAACCGCCCGTCCGCATTGGTGGTCTCGGTGGTCTTAACGTTGGTAGAAGTATTCGTGATCTCGACTTTGGCGTTCGGAATTACTCCGCCCGTAGGATCCTTGACAACGCCTTCCAAGGAGGCGGTTACCAACTGTCCGAACAGAGTTGCGGCGAATATGAGGACAGACGCGGCTCCCAAAAGCAGCACGTGCTTTTTATGAAGATTCATCCTGAAGCTCCTTCGGGCATCATAGCACCCGACCCTTTCCCGAATGCAATTCGCAACAGCGGAACGGCGATTCCGTCGCACGACATCAGCCGCGGCCGATGAACGGCATCTGCGTCGCCATGATCGTCATGAACTGGACGTTCGCATCCAGCGGCAGATTCGCCATATAGAGGACCGCCTCGGCCACGTGGCGCACGTCCATGCGGGCTTCCGGCATTTTCGTGCCGTTGGCCTGGAGAACCCCGGCCGTCATCTTCTCCGTCATCGGCGTAGCCGCATTTCCGATGTCGATTTGCCCGCAGGCAATATCGAATGGCCGCCCGTCGAGGGAGATCGAGCGTGTCAGGCCCGTGATGGCGTGCTTGGTGGCGGTATACGGCGCGGAGTGCGGCCGCGGCACGTGTGCCGAAATCGAGCCGTTGTTGATGATACGGCCGCCGCGCGGCGTCTGCGCTTTCATCATCCGGATCGCCTCCTGGGCGCACAAAAAGGCCCCGGTAAGATTCGCGCCGACGACCGTGCTCCACTGCTCATAAGTGAGGTCCTCCATGGGAATCGGAGGGGTGCCGCTCCCGGCGTTGTTGAACAGGACATCCAACCGTCCGAACGCCTCGCGTGTGGCGGCGAACAGCGCGCGCACCTCGTCGGGACGGCTGACGTCGGAGGGCACGACCAACATTCGCCCGCCGCCGGCCTTGGCGCACGCGGCCGTCTCCTCGAGTTGCGCCGCACGCCGTCCGGCCAGGACCACCGAGTAGCGAGCCTCCTGCAAAGCCAGGCTGACGGCGCGGCCGATTCCGCTGCCGGCACCTGTGACCACCGCGATCTTATCTGTCATAAGGATCATTGTCACGCAGCACGAGATGCAATGCGGCGAGGCCGCGCAGGACGAAGCCGCGATCCCACAAAGGCGGTCCCATGGCGTTGTCGTAACGCGCCTCCGGAAAAGCCCGGGCAAACGAGCTGATTGCGATCTCGGCCTCCAGCCGCGCCAGCGGTGCGCCGAGGCAGAAGTGCGCTCCGTGCCCGAATGCGACATGCCGGCAGGCGTTCTCGCGTGTGATATCCAGGCGATCGGGATCGGTAAACTGCGCGGCGTCTCGATTGGCCGCCCCGAGGGCGGCGAAAATCATCTCCCCCGCACCGATTGTCTGGCCATCCAGAATGACATCCTCGAGCGCGTATCGCGGAGTTGACATCTGCAAAGGACTTTCGAATCGCAGCAGCTCTTCGACCGCGAGTGCGGCCACCGCCGGATCGGCGCAGACCGCCTCCCACTGCGGACGCCTCTCGAGCAGGGAAAGTACGCCAGCGGCGACCAGGTTGGCCGACGTCTCGAAACCCGCGTTCAGCAGCAGGAACGTCATCGAGAACATCTCCTGCCGGTCGAGTTCGCCCCGGGCGACGACATCGGCAAGATGCGCGAATAGCGGACCATCGGGAGACGGTCGCGCGCGGTCCAGCAGTTCGTCGAGATAGGCGCACACCTCGCCGGCGATGACCGGGAACTGGCTGGAATCTTCGAAATCCGCCTGCACCAGCCGTTGCGCCCAGCTATCGATCCGCGGCGCGTCCTCGCACGGGATACCGGTTAGGCGGCAGATGGAGCACAGGGCAAGCGGCCGCGCGAATGCGGCGACAAAATTCACGCGGGATCCCAGACCGTCCAGCAGCGCGTCGCAATCGGACTGAATCTGCGGCCGCAATTGGCGGATGCGCCCGGGCAGGAAAAATGGCGATACGAAGGACCGCAGCCGCGTATGCTCGGGCGGATCGAGCGTGAGCATGTGGCGATAGAGAAAGTGCGTAGAGCCGTCGTCCCGCGGCCGCCGCTTAGAGAATCGCGGATCGTTCAGCGCCTTGCGCGCCAGTTGGCAATCGTCGACGACCCAGGCACAAGCCCCGGACGGCAATTTGGTGCGTCGAACCACAGTACCTCCTCCACAGATTACAAGCCCATGACGGGAGTGTAAACAGCGCGTTATGGATCCTGTGTACGAGCCTGCCAGAAACATTCCTTGGGCAAATGTTTCGATTGACTACGCGCTTCTGCGTGTGCCATGCTCACCGGCATTCCAAGGAAATCCGATACCCCGATCGTGGCCATCGCGACGATCCCGGCGGCCGCGGCTCGGGCGTACGGCAGGTGATCCTTGCCGATCGTCTCCTTCAGCGTAACGAGGCCCGGTTACAAATCGATGATAGGGGCTACTGGATCGTGGAAGCGCCTTCGACTCCCATTCCCGTGTCGACGACGTTGCGGTTGATGTGATTATCGAGGTTAATCACGTAAGTATCGGCGTCCTCAATCAGAATTGGAGAATGCGTGGCGCAGACGATGCGGAACTTCTTCCTCTCGACAAGCTCCTTCAGCATTTTGAGAATGCGGCGCTGATTGAGAGGGGACAGGGCCATCTCGGGTTCATCGAGCAGCAGCACGGTACCATCCGGCAAAGTCGGGAAGTTCTCGCGGAACATGGAAAGCATGACCTGCCCGTGGCTGGCCATCTGGAGAAACTCCTGCATCTGCGGCTGATCCTTAAAAAGCTCGAGTTGGGTGCGAGGATTGTGCGCCTCGGCGTCGAAAAGGAAAACCTTCTTAAACTCCGTGTCCCCGCGATCGAGCCGATAGATATAACCCTCGGGCTTCTCGCCGCGCAGCGCATAGAAGATGGAGTGGAGCAAAGTAGATTTGCCCGACCCATTCTCGCCCTGCAGCATAATCAGCGGATGCGAAAGGTCCACGATCATCGGCATATGGAAGTTGAGGTTGACGAAGACCGGGTGGGCGAGAATTTTCAGATACATCGCGTCCCAGGATAACAAATCCGCGCGCGCGGCGAGCCAAACGAGGGGTGCTTTTGCGCCTTTATAAGTGGAGAGTAATATGAAATATCCCGTGCGAATCCTGATTGCCGGAGCAGGGATCTATCTGATCGGGTTGGCGGGGCAGGCCGGCCTCATCCTGCTGGGATGGACATCCAACGGTCTCTAGGCCAGTCTAGCAGCGTGTCGCGAAACCGGGACAGAGGGGCTGTCCACTGTACGCACCCGTATCTCGCGGATAGCAGGCCGGCGGTCAGGCACAGTTTCGCGCTGTTCGCGGTTTTGCCACAGGCTGCCAGTTTTTGGCCGGGTTTAAGCAAGTCTCGTTGAATAGTTCTTCGGCCGTCCGTGTCAGTACCGCGTTTCAGGTAGAGTCGCGCCTTGCACCCATATCCTTCGATAACCGAGGGCCAGTACGCCACCAAACCGCAATTCTTTGAAAACGCTTCCCCATGCGGAGTTTTTATTGTAATTTTTAATCGAAGCGAATACGGAAGGAGAGCCAAGGATGCAGTCGGTAGCACACTCGATGGCCGCATGGGCCCTGATGGCAGGATCAGCCGTAGCGACAATGGCCATGACGCGGAGTTGGCGTAGACAGCGGAGACGGACCTACAGCAGAGAGCTCATGCAAAAACTGGCGAGGGCATTATGAGTTCAAGTCTTTTGGGGTTCGGCTGCATTTTGGGTATGGGAATAAGGGGTGAATCTTGGATTTCGCAATCATAACTATACTGATCTTCTTTCTGTGGTTCGCCGCGAAAAAGACCAAAAAGCTTCTCAAGAGACTGGAGCCGGACGACAAGAAGCTGGTGCGGCGCGAGTTTATCGTCATCAAGGCGGACCTGACAAACGTATCGAATTCGCACTTAATCACGGAAGAACCGCCGGCGGCCGCACCGGAGTCCGTCGCCGCCGAGCCGGAGGGAGTAACCTTCGAAGTCGAGGAGCTTAAAGCGGAAGCCGAGCCCGCCGGCGATGGATCCATCCCGGAATTCTCGTGGGAGCCGGCCGAGACCATCGAGATCGGCGCCCGGTAATCAGGCACGGACCCACGAAACGGCGCGCCTCAGATATACTTCTTCAACCAATCGAGCACTTCCTTCATATGCTGCCGCGCGTCCTCGCCGCGCAGCACCCAATGGCTGGCGTCGGGAAAGACGACCAGCCGGCTGGGCACCTGCCGGCGCTGTAGTAGCTTGTACATCTCGAACGCCTGATTGATCGGGACGCGGAAATCCATCTCGCCGTGCGTGATCAGCATCGGCGTCACGTAATTGGCGGCGTATGTCGAAGGGCTTTGCTCGCGCCAGGCGCCCTGCTGCTCCCACACGGGGCCGCCGTTTCGACGCTCCCAGTAGTAAGCGCCGTCGGTGGCGCCCCAGAACGATTCATTGTCCACCAGGCCCGCGTGATTCACCAGACACTTGAACCGCCGCGTGTTGCCTTCGAACCAGTTCATCAGATAGCCGCCGTAACTGGCCCCGATCGCCGCCTGCCGCGATCCGTCGATATACGGATAGGCGCGAATCGCCTCGTCCGCCGCCTGCTCGATCTCCGCCGCCGGTCCGCGCAAGATGTCCTGGTGAATGGCCGCCGCGAACGCCTCGCCGTATCCCGTCGAGCCGGTGTAGTTCGTCATCAGCAGGACGTAGCCAGGCGTAGTCAGAAGATGATAGTTCCAGCGGAAAAAGAACTGGTCCTTGATCATGTTGTGCGGACCGCCATGCGGAAACACGACCAGCGGATATTTCTTCGATGGGTCAAAGGCGGGCGGCAGCACCATCAGGCTCTGGATGCCTTTCCCCGCCTTCGACGTGAACCAGAACTCGTGCGGCGGCTGCCAATCGATATGCTCGATCCGCTCTTTATTCATTGCGGTGAGAAAGCGATGGCCGTGCTTCTCCGGATCCAACACGATCAGGTCTTCGGGATGCACCATGGATCCCCACAGCGCCACCAGCACGGTGCGCGGCGCGCGTTTGGGGATGACGAGGCCGGAGTAGCCGCCCTCCTTTACGTCCTCGACAGGCGTCGGGTTGCCGCCGGCGGCGGGCATCGAGAACAACTTGTCGTGACAATACTCTTCGGCCGTCAGGTAGATGCGCTTACTGTCAGGAGAGATGGCGATGTCGGACACCGAGCGGTCCCAATTCGGGCTGAGAACTTTCGGCCGGCCGGCCGTATCCGGCCAATCGAGTTTCACCAGCCGCGCCAGACTGTACAGCGACGACGCTTCGCCGCGATGGTGCAGCGCATACAATGTCTTGCCGTCCGGGCTGAACTGCGGTTTGGAGTAACTGTCATTGCCTGACGTGATCGCCTCGGGCTCACCGCCGCGGGCCGGCACGCGATAAAGATGGAAGTTCACGGCACTGAATGCCGCCTTGTTCTGTTCGACGGTGGCTGTAAACACGACCGAAGTGCCGTCGGGACTCCAAACCGCCTGCAGTTCCGTGGCACTCAGGCCGGATTCGCCGTCGAATCCCGGCTGGGCGGCGAGTTTGGTCCCGGCCAGCAGATCGCGCGCCGCGGCGGACCCATCGAGCGGCTGTACGAAAACGTGGGGGCGCAGATCGTCCAACCAGTGGTCCCAATAGCGGAAGGGAAACGAATCGAACACACGCATGTTGTACTTGCGCGCCTTCCGCTCGGCGGCGATGCGCTGATTGTCCGCCTCATTCATCGCTCCCGGATAAACGCGGCTCTGGAAGAGGATAGCCTTGCCGTCGGGACGCCACTGCGGATCGGTTGCGCCGTTGAAGATCCGGGTGACGCGCACCGCGTCGCCGCCGTTCAGCGGGAGCACGTAAATCTGCGGATGATCGTCTCCCTCGCGCTTGGTGCTGAAGGCCAGCCGCGTGGAATCCGGCGAGAAGACGGGCGTTTCCTCGGGAGCATGCGTGCTCGTGATCCGGCGGGGCGCAGCGCTTCCGTCAAGCGGCACGACCCAGAGGTCGGACACACTCTTCGAGGGATCGTAGTTAGGCTCGCTGACGGGCACGACTGCCCACTTTCCGTCCGGACTGACGGCCGGCGAGCCGACGCGGCGCATCTGCCAGACGTCCTCATGAGTGATGGGATGCTTCTGTGCCGCCAGAGTTAAGGGAAGCAGCAACAGAGCCGCGATCGATCGCATGAATCCTATGGTAACGGGTCGCGGGCTGGTAATCTGAGGGGTGCGGCTCGCGCATCGCGCCATTTTTATAGTCATCGCATTCATCGCCGGCGCTTATTATTTCTGGGCCGCGCAAGCGCCCGGTCATCCGTTTCAATGGGGCTACGACCTGGGCGGTTATTACAATTATCTGGCCCGCGGCTTCACCGGGGGCCATCTCTACGTCCCGATTCAGCCTAATCCCCAACTGTTGGCGCTGCCCAATCCTTATGTCGAAGGCGTGGATGATTCGCTCAAGGTGTGGGACATGGTCCTCTACCGCGGCCGCTACTATCTCTACCACGGCGTGGCGCCGGAAGTCCTGCTCTTCACGCCCTGGAGGCTCGTCACCGGGCACGACGTGCCGGAGAACTTCGGACTCGCGCTTTTCTGTCTCGCCGGATTCCTCTTCTCGGCCGGCACTCTGATGCGTTTGCTCCGGCTCGCGCGCATGGAAGTGTCGGCCGGTGTGCTCGCCGTCCTGCTTATCGCGCTTGCGTTCTGCCAGGACGTGCCCTTCCTCTTCGGCCGGGTCTGGGTATACGAAATCGCCATCGGCTGCGCATACTGCTGTCTCTCCGGCGCAGTCTTTTTTCTGGCGCGATCCATCCAGTCGGGTCGCCCATCCGTGTGGCTGGCGGGGTCGGGGCTGATGTTCGGACTGGCGATCGCCAGCCGCCCCCACCTCGGAATCGCCGCGATCATAGCAACGGCTGCGCTGGCCATCCAATTTGCTCGCAAGCGTCACTTCGCCGGGATTCTGCCGTTCCTGGTGCCGCTCACCGCGGTCGGCATCGGCGTGATGATCTACAACTACGAGCGCTTCGGGCATCCGCTGGAATTCGGGGTTCGCTACGTAATGGGAAGTCATTCTCTGAGCCGGACGGAACTCTCGAAACGATGGGTGCTGCCCGGACTCTACTATCTCGTGATCAGCCCGCCCGATCTGAGCGCCGTCTTTCCCTGGATACGGCTGGTGGCCCGGCATAAGTTCGAAGTGACCTTTCTGTTTGTGGAGCCTATAATCGGATGCCTGTTCCTGGCTCCCTTCGTAATCGGGATCTTCTTTCTCCGCCGGGCCTGCGGCGGCATGGTATCGTTCGTCGCGCTCATCACGGCCACGGCGGTGCTGCTGTTCCTCGCGGGCACAGGGTTTAATACGCAGCGATACGAAGTGGACTTCCTGCCGCTCGGCGCCCTGGCGGCCGCGGCGGGATTCGCGGCCGTTATCGCCCGCCGCACAGGATGGCAGAAGCGCGGTCTCACCACGCTTCTGGTCGGGCTGGTAGCGATCGGGACGTTGACGAACCTTGCCATCGCGGTAGCCGGACCATACGACGACTTCCTCAAGGGCGACCCACGGACGTACACCCGCATCGCCGCATGGTTCAGCCCGGTCGCACGATACCGCCCGCTGCTCGATCCGAACGTCGATGTCGAGTTCACCGCCGCCTGCACACCGCACGACGACGGCTTCCGCGAACCTTTACTCGCGCTGGGACACTACACGTTCCGCGAGGTCGTCGCCCTGGAGCACCACTCCGGCAAGTTCCGGATCCTCGCGCAGTCGGACCGTGATTCCGTGGCGCAGGAGATCGAAAATCCCGGCGCGCGCCCGATGTCGTTCCAAATCGCCTACCACACGGGCGTCCATAAACTCACGGTGAGTCTGGACGGACGCGAAGTGCTCAGCCACGAGCTCGAGCACCTGCTCACGGCGCCGGCGCAGGTGACGGTCGGCGCAAACCAAATCGCCCCCGAAGTTTCGGCGCCCGCCTTCACCGGACGGCTGGAGCGCGTCAACGTTGCGTTAAAATAGCTCCCGTCGTGATGGGGAAGAAAACCTGGAGACTGCTCGCAGCCCTGGCGTTAGGCATCTATCTGTTCCGCCTGACGCGCGGCGCGCTGCACCTCCCGCTCTCGCCGGATGCGATCACCAACATCTACCGCGTGTACAGTTATCCGGTGAGCATGCTGCTGCGTGCCAACGTCCTCTTCTTCGAAACATCGCCGTACTTCCGGCCGTTTGCCAGCGCCTGGTATCTCGCCATCTTCCACTTTGCGGGCGTTAATCCCCTGCCCTACCAGGCGCTCAATCTGCTCGTGCTCGCCGCGAACGCATTGCTCACCTACGCAGTCGCGCGCCGGCTGACCGGATGGCGCGATGCCGGATGGCTGTCCGCGCTGCTGGCGTCCTATCACACACAGTTCAACGGGCTCTATTTCGACGCGGGCTTTATTTTCGACGTCCTCTGCTATTTCTTCTACCTCGCGGCTTTCCTCTATTACCTCCGCATTCGCCAGCAGGACCGATACCCTGGGGCCGGATCGCTGGCGGGCTGTGGCGCGCTCTTCATCTGCGCCTTGAACTCGAAGGAAATGGCGATCACGCTGCCGGTGTGCCTCGTGTTTTACGAATGGCTTTATCATCCGCCGAAGGCTTGGCGCCCGCTTGCATTGCGGCGCTGGCTTCTTCACGAGGGCCGCGGACCACTGGTCATCGGCGCGATGACTCTGATCTTCCTGATCGGCCGCGCCACGGGCGAATACTCGCTGATGAGCAACACGGCATATCGCCCGGTGCTCACCTGGGATCGCCTGATGCTCACCAGCCGGCAGTTTCTCGGCGATCTCTTCTTCCTTCCCAACCGCTTCACGCCGGCGACGGTCCTGCTGCTGTGGGCGGCGCTCGCGGCGGTCGCCTTTCTAACGAAATCTCGCGCGCTGCGTTTCGCCTGGCTGTTCCTGATGTTCAGCGTGGCGCCCGTGGCATTCGTGGAGCCGCGTGGGGCAGCGCAGTATTACGTTCCGCTGTTCGGCTGGGCCCTCTACGCGGCCACGGCGCTCTCGGGAATCACCCGTTGGCTCGCCCGTCCCCTTGGCGAGTGGGGCGAGCGGCTGCGCGCGCCTGTGGTGATGGCAACGGTCCTGCTCCTTCTGTACCCGTTCTACAAAGCAGGGAGCTATACGAACGTCACCAGCGTGACCATCGACGGCGCGCAGTTACAATCGCTAACGGCGCAACTCGTCGCAATGCATCCAACTCTGCCTCAGGGTTCACGCCTGTTGTTGCTCAATGAAAGCGATGATTCGGCGTGGGACACCTATCTTGCCTCCGTGCGCCTCAACTACCACGATCACTACCTCAACATCGACCGGGCCCGCCGTATGGATCGCAAGCCCGGCGAGAAGGACCTGGCGGTGTACGATCACGTGCTGGACTATCGAAACGGGCACCTGGTAGAGGTCGAGCGCCCGCCCGACCCGCGGCTTAAGCCAGCAGTCGTGGTTTCGGCGCAAGGTCCTGAACTTTTTCACGCCGACTGGTCGGCGGTCAA
>Ga0070741_10010942_pt1 | contig 16933 bp, 14 predicted proteins | sample Coa_R1_4_FD_66440 | JGI IMG/M metagenome (GOLD analysis project Ga0070741, IMG submission 66440) | Surface soil microbial communities from Centralia Pennsylvania, which are recovering from an underground coalmine fire - Coalmine... | ecosystem: Environmental > Terrestrial > Soil > Unclassified ...
TCGCGACCGCGGCGCTCGCGTGCTTCTGGATCGTGCACCTGATCCGTCTGCCGCAGCCCGTACCCGTATGAAGGTGCTGATCGTGACGGGGATCTGGCCGCCGGACGTCGGCGGGCCGGCGTCGCATGCCCCGGAGGTCGCCGAGTTCCTCCTCGCGCGCGGACACGACGTCGAGGTGGTGACGACGGCGGACCGGCCGCCCGAGCCGCGCCCGTACCCGGTCCGCGCCGTTCCGCGACGCCATGCACCGGGGATCCGCCACTACCGGGGCGCCGCGCTCGTCCGCCGCCGCGCGCGCGCGAACGACGTGATCTACACGACCGGCATGCTCGGGCGCTCGTCCGTCGGCGCGCTCCTCGCCCGCACCCCGTTCGTCCTCAAGCTCACAGCCGATCCGGCGTTCGAGCGGGCGCGCCGGTGGGGGCTGTGGCGCGGCAGCCTCGACGACTTCCAGCGCGCGGCGCCGGTTCCGACGCTGCCGCTCCGGCTCGCGCGCGACGCGGACGTGCGGCGCGCAGCGCACGTCGTCACCCCGTCCGCCTATCTGCGCACGCTTGCGATCGGCTGGGGTGTGCAGCCCGACCGTGCGACGGTGCTGCCGAATCCGGCGCCGCCGCTGCCGGAGCTCCGGGATCGAGAGGAGCTTCGGCGCGAGCTCGGATTCGAAGGGCCGACGCTCGCCTTCGCCGGCCGGCTGACGGCGCAGAAGTCGCTCGACGTCGCGATCGCGGCGGCGCGCCGCGCCGCCACGCCGCTCGTGATCGCGGGCGACGGGCCGGATCGCGCTGCGCTCGAGCGTCTCGGGCATGCGCGCTTCCTGGGCGCGCTGCCGCGCGCGCGCGTGCTCGAGCTCTTCCGCGCCGCAGACGCGTCGCTCCTCTCCTCCGCGTGGGAGAACTTCCCGCACAGCGTCGTCGAGGCGCTTGCGGTCGGGACGCCCGTGATCGCGACGCGCGCCGGCGGCGTCGAGGAGGTCGTGCGCGACGGCGAGAACGGGCTGCTCGTCGAGCCCGGCGACGTGGACGCGCTCGCCGCCGCGATCGGGCGCTTCGTCTCCGAGCCCGCGCTCGCCGACGCGCTCCGCGCGCACGCCGCGGCCTCCGTCGCCGGGTACGCGCCCGACCTCGTCTACGGGCGGCTCGAGGCGATCCTCGAGCGGGCCGCCCGATGACGCCGCGGGTCCTCTTCGTCGGCCGCACGCGCTACCGGCTGCCGCTGCCCGAGGGGCTCGCGCGGAAGTGGGACGCCCTGTCCGAGCGGATGAACGTCCGCGTGCTCGCGAGCGGCACCGGTCGCGATCCCCGCTTCCACCTGATCCCGCCCCGCCACCTCGACGGGCCGCGCTTCTACGCGTCGCTCCCCTTCGAGGTCGCGCGCGAGCTGCGGGCGTTCGACCCCGACGTGATCGTCGCCGAGAGCCCGTACGAGGCCGTCGCCGCCGAGATCGCGCGCCGCACGACCCGCTCGCGCGCGAAGCTGCTCGTCGAGGTGCACGGCGACTGGCGCACGTCCACCCGCCTGTACGGCTCGCGCCTCCGCGGCAGCGTCGCCCCCGTCGGCGACGCGCTCGCCGGCTGGGCGGTCAGGCATGCCGACGGCCACCGCGCCCTCTCGTCGTTCACGGCGTCGCTCGTCCGGCGCGAGGGCCGCGAGCCCGTCGGCGTCTTCCCGACGTTCTCGGACCTCGGCGCCTTTGCCGGCCCGGCCGCGCCGGTCCCCGCGGAGCCGCGGCTGCTGTTCGTCGGGATGCTCGAGCGGTACAAGAACGTCGAGCTGCTGGCGGCGGCATGGCGGCTCGTGGTCGCCCGGCTGCCGGAGGCCCGGCTGCACATCGTCGGCAACGGCACGCAGACGGCGGTCGCGGCGGCGCTCGCGGCCGAGGGCGCGCAGTGGGACCGGTACCTCGACCCGCCCGCGGTTGCGCGTGCGCTCGACGCGGCACGCGCGCTCGTGCTGCCGTCGCCCGCCGAGGGCCTCGGGCGGGTCGCGATCGAGGCGTTCCTGCGCGGCCGCGGCGTCGTCGGAGCGCGTGCGGGCGGGATTCCCGACATCGTCGAGCACGACCGCACCGGGTTGCTCGTGGAGCCTGGCGACGCGGACGCGCTCGCCGGCGCGATCGCCCGCGTCCTCGCGGAGCCGGGGCTCGCGGAGCGGCTCGGGGCGGCCGCACACGAGGAGTCGTCGCGGTGGCTGTCGTCGCCGGACGAGTTCGCCGACCGCGTCGTCGCGACGGTGCAGAAGCTGCTGTGACGAAGCCACGCGTGCTCTTCGTCGCGCGCACGCGATACGAGCTGCCGCTGTCGCCGAGCCTCGAGCGGAAGTTCGCGGCGCTTCGCGAGCGGTTCGAGGTGCGCGTGCTCGCGACCTCGGCGGACGGCAGGCCGCGCGACGACGGCACCTTCCACCTCGTCGGCCGGCTCCCGGCTCTCGACGGCCTGCTGTTCTACGTGCTGCTGCCGTTTCGCGTCCGTCGGATCGCGTCCGCGCATCGCCCGGACGCGATCGTGACGCAGAGCCCGTACGAGGCGGCGTTCCTGCGGCTCGCACGGGTGCGTGCGCGGATCGTCGTCGAGCTGCACGGCGACTGGCGCACGGCGACGCGCCTCTACGGGTCGCCGCTCCGGCGCGCGCTCTCGCCGCTCGCCGACGCGGTCGGCGCGTACGGCCTCCGCCGGGCGGACGCCGTTCGCACGATCTCGTCGTACACGAGCGGGCTCGTGCGCGAGCTCGGCGTCGAGCCCGCCGCGGAGTTCCCCGCGTTCATGGACCTCGAGCTCTTCAGCGAGCGTCCGCCCGTGCCGCTCCCGCCGCAGGCCGCGGCACTGTTCGTCGGAGTGCTCGAGCTCTACAAGAACGTCGACGGCCTCGCGCGTGCGTGGCGGCTCGCCGCGAAGCGGCTGCCCGGCGTGCAGCTGCGCATCGTCGGCCGCGGCTCGCGGCGGTCGGTGGTCGAGCAGCTCGTGCACGAGCTGCCTGCGCAGACCGCGTGGACGGAGCGGCTGACGCAGGCGGAGGTCGCACACGCGCTCGACGAAGCGACGTGCCTCGTCCTTCCGTCGAGGTCGGAAGGGCTCGGCCGTGTGCTCGTCGAGGCCTTCCTCCGCGGCCGGCCGGCGGTCGCGATGGACGTCGGCGGCATCCGCGACGTCGTCGAGGACGGCGTCAACGGCCTGCTCGTCTCGAGCGACTCCGAGCTTGCCGACACGCTCGTGCGCCTCCTCTCCGACCGTGTCCTCGCCGAGCGCCTCGCCGCGGGCGCACGCCGCTCCGCCGACCGCTGGCTCGCGACGCCGGAGGAGTACGCGGCGCGCATCGACGCGCTCGTCGCCCCCTACACTTACCGCCGATGACCGCGCAACACGCGAAGCAGCTCGTCAAGAACGCGCTCTACCGCTCGATCGGCGAGACGTCGACGGCGCTGCGCCTGACGCCGAACGGCAACGCGACGCTGCGCATCCTCATGTACCACAAGGTCAACGACATCCCGGACAACCCTACGACCGTCCCCGTGTCGCTCTTCGACGAGCAGCTCGCGCAGGTGCGCGAGCTCGGGTATCAGATCGTCGGGCTCGACGCCGTGATCGACCACTACACGCGCGGCGCGGAGATGCCTCCGCGCGCGGTGCTGATCACCTTCGACGACGGCTACCGCGACACGCTCGAGAACGCGCTCCCGATCCTCGAGAAGCACGGCTCGCGCGCGGTGATCTTCGTCCCCGTCGCGTACATGGAGGACGCGACGCCGCTGCCGCACGAGGCGCTGCTCGTGGAGCGCGGCGTGCGCAACCCGACCCTCGACTGGGGGCTGCTGCGCGAGCTCGACGCGTCGGGCGTGCGCGTCGAGTCCCACGGGATCGCACACCGGCCGCTCGCGGAGATCCCGCTCGACGAGGCCGTGCGCGAGATCGCGGTCTCGAAGCTGAAGCTCGAGGAGGAGCTCGGCCGGCCGGTGCAGGCGTACGCGTACGTGAAGGGGTCGGAGGCGCACTTCCATCCCGTGCACGAGAGCATCCTCAAGCAGTCCGGGTACGAGATCGCGTTCACGACGATCTCACGGTCGAACGGCCGGCAGACGAACCCGTTCCGGCTCGGCCGCTACAACGTCGAGCCGTATCCGGCGCGCACGTTCGAGCTCGTGCTCGCCGGTGCGTGCGACCTGATCGCGTTGAAGGACACGGTTGCCGGCACCCACGCGAGGCGCCTGTTCAACCAGGCGCTCGGCACGGCGACCTCGCGTGAGGGTCGCTGAGTACGGCGCGTCGCGCCGCGCGGACGTCGCCGACCTGATGGGCCGCGTCTGGGGCACGCGGCCGGCCGAGGACGAGCTGGCATGGTTCTACGAACGCAACCCGGTGCGGCCCGCGTCTGTGCTGCTCGCCGAGGAGGACGGCCGCGTCGTCGGCAGCGCCGCGATCAGCTACCAGCCGCTCGGCGAAGAGACGGTCGGCTTCGCCGTGCACCTCGCGACCGACCCGGCCCACCGCGGGCAGGGGATCTTCACGAAGCTGCAGGCGGCGAACGAGGAGCGGGCACGTGCGGCGGGGGTCGCGCTCCTGCTGACGGTGCCGACGGACGCGTCGGCGCGGATCCTCACGCGTCGGCTCGGGTGGTCGCGGCTGCCGTCCCTCCGCGTCTGGGCGCGCGCGCTGCCGCCGCGCGCGCCTGCAGATCGCGTCGAGCGCCTCGGCGACGCGTGGCTCGACTGGCGATTCGCCGACGCCCCGCGGCCGTACGCGCTCTACGCCGACGGCACCGTCGTCGGCCGGCGCGGGCGCATCTCGTACCTCGCGCGCGGCCGGCTCGGCGCCGCCACGCTCGCGCTCGACGGGACGCCCCGTGCGGGCTACGTGCCGACGCCGAAGACGTTCACGCTGCTCGGCAAGTCGCTCGACGGCTCACCGCTGCCCGCGCGCCCGCGCCTCGAGCTCGGCGACCTCGACTTCGTGTGACGCGCTTCGTCTTCGTCACGCAGGAGATCGACCCCGCGCACCCGTTCCTCGCCGCGACGGTGCCGAAGGTGGAGGCGCTCGCCCGCCGCTTCGACGAGGTTGCGGTGCTCGCGGCGTCCGCGGTGCCGGGCGTGCTACCCGCCAACTGTCGCGTCGTCACCTACGGCTCGCGGTCGCGGCTCGAGCGCGGCGCGCGGTACACCGCGGCGCTCGAGCGCGAGCTGCGCCGGCGGCCGGCAGGGGTGCTCGTGCACATGGTGCCGCTGCTCGCGGTCGTCGCGGCGCCGCTCGTGCGGCCGCGGCGCATCCCGCTCCTCCTCTGGTTCACGCACTGGAAGGTGTCGCGGACGCTCGCGCTCGCCGAGCGCGTGTCGACGGCGGTGCTGACGGTCGACCGACGGTCGTTCCCGCTTCCGTCGCACAAGCTCGTCGCGATCGGGCACGGCGTCGATCTCCGGCGGTTCCCGTGCACGACGCGTGCTGCAACCGACCGTCTGCGCGCGCTCGCGCTCGGCCGCACGTCGCCGGCGAAGGGCTACGAGACGATCGTCCGCGCCGCGGCGCTCGCCGACGTCGACCTCGAGCTGCGCGGGCCGTCCTCCACCGCCGAGGAGCGGGCGGAGCGCGCGCGGCTCGTCGCACTCGGCGCCCGCGTCGAGGATCCGGTTCCCTACGCGGACGTTCCCGACCTCCTTTTCAGCAAGGATGTCCTCGTGAACAACATGCGCGAGGGCGCGCTCGACAAGGTCGTCTACGAGGCGGCCGCCACGTGCATGCCGGTCGTGGCGTCGAACATCGGCTTCGCCGACCTGCTGCCGCCGGAGCTCCGCTTCGCCCGCGGCGACCACGAGGAGCTCGCGGAGCGGCTGCGCGTCGTGAAGGAGATCGATCGCAACGAGCTCGGACGGCAGCTGCGCGCGGTCGTCGAGCAGCGGCACTCGGTCGAGCACTGGGCGGACGAGGTCGCCCGCATCGCCGCGCGATGATGCTCCTGCACGTCCAGAAGGTGGCCGGCATCTCCGGGTCGGAGGCGCACCTGCTCCAGCTGCTCCCGGACCTGAAGCGGCGCGGGTGGGACATCCGCTTCCTGATGCTCCACGAGCAGGAGCCGGGCGCGTGGGAGTTCGCACGCCAGCTGGAGGCGGGCGGCGTGCCGGTGGACGGGATCCCGATGCACGCGGACGTCGATCCCGGCACGTTCTTGCGCGTCCTCGCGTACCTCGTCAATCACCGGCCGACGATCCTGCACACGCACCTCGTGCACGCCGACGCGTACGGGCAGACGGCCGGGATGCTCGCCGGGATCCCCGTTCGCCTCTCGACGAAGCACGGCTTCAACGAGTTCCGCGAGGGCCGGATCTTCGCTCTCGGCGACCGTACGATCGGCGCGCTCGCGCACCGGCAGATCGCGATCTCGCGCGGGCTCGCGCGGTACCTCGCCGAGACGGAAGGCTTCCCCGAACCGGACTTCGAGATCGTCCACTACGGGATCGCAGCCGGCGCCGATCCGAAGCCGTACGAGGGCGAGGAGCTGCGCTTCCTCTGCGTCGGCCGCCTCATCCCGATCAAGGGGCACGTCGTGCTGCTCCGCGCGTTCCGGCGCGTGCTCGACGAGCGGCCGGACGCGCGCCTCGACATCGCGGGCCGCGGGCCGCTCGAGCACGGGCTCAAGGACCTCGCGCGCGGGCTCGGGCTCGACGGCGCCGTCCGCTTCCTCGGCCACGTCACCCCGATCCAGCGCGCGGTCGAGGAGTCCTTCGCCGTCGTCGTGCCGTCGCTGGGCGAGGGCTTCGGGATGGTCGCGCTCGAGGCGATGGAGCGGGCGCGCCCGGTGATCGCGGCCGCGATCGGCGGCCTCGAGGACCTCGTCCGCGACGGCGAGACAGGGATGCTCGTCGCGCCCGGAGAGGCGGAGCCGCTCGCCGATGCGATGCTCCGTCTCGCCTCCGACCCCGCCCGTGCCGCCGCGTTCGGGCTCGAGGCGCGGCGGCGCGCGCTCGAGCGGTTCCCGGAGGACCGCTGCACCGAGCGGACCGAGCAGGTCTACCGCTTCTGGCTCGCGGAGCGGAACGGCGGCCGCGCTCTCGCGAGCAGGCGCTCGATCGCGGCGGCCGCGAGCAGCGCGAGCACGAAGTCCCACGGCACGCGGTAGCGCGTCGTCCCGGCGAAGACCCAGGCCGCGACCGTCTCGTAGGCGACGAACAGGATCGCGAGCATGCGCACCGCCGCAGGCACCACGAAGAGGCCCGCGATCGCGAGCAGGTAGAGCGGGACGACGTAGAGCGGCTCGACGACGTTCCGCGCGAGGCTCGAGCTTCCCTCGTTCTCCTCGCCGAGCTTCGGGTTCCACATCATCTCGGTCGCCTGCGCGACGAGCTTCGCCTTCGCGCCGGGGTGGTGCTCCCAGAACTGCACGACGAGATGCTCGTAGTGCCTCTGCTGCATGCACTCGTCGACGTGGATCCTCCGGCCGGACGAGACGTAGATGTCGCCCGCCTCCTGCGGCGTCCGCCACTCGTTGGGCACGTGGCCGTGAGCGCGCTCGGGGATGTCGGGCACGGCGTCGATCCAGCCGCCGTGCGAGAGCACGCGGTACGTGCCGAGGTTGTTGGCCTTCCACAGCGCACGCGCATCGGTCGTGATCGCGAAGCAGCCGACCTCGACCTTGTTCCGGATCACCCACGGGGCGAGCACGACGGCGGTCGCGACGAGGACGAGCGCCGCCGCCTGCAGCGTCAGGCGCCGCCGGAGGAGGAAGAGCGCGAGGACGACCGGCAGCAGGACGAGGCGCGTGTTCGAGAGGATCGCGAGGCCGCAGGCGGCGCCGACCGCCGCGCCCCCGGCACGGCTGCGGGCGGCGAGCGCCAGGCCGAAGACGGCTGCGCCGAGGAGCTGGTCGACGATCTCGCGGTTCCCGTGGACGTCGTGCCAGACGAGATACGGCTGCAGCGTCGCGACGAGCGCCGCGACGAGGCCGATGCGCGGCGAGAGGAACCTGCGGCCGATCTCGTGGACGGCGAGCGCCGTCGCGATCGCGATCAGCACCTGCGCCGTCCCGAGCGACCACCAGTGGCGTCCGGCGACCCAGTAGACGGCGATCAGGAACCAGCCGTACACCGGCTGCGTGTACGCGGACGGGTCGCCCGGCACGTACCCGAAGGTGCCGCTCGCGAGGAACCGTCGCGCGATGATGTCCGACTTCTCGATGTGGTCGAAGATCGCGGCCTTCTCGTGCAGGAGCACGGCGACGCGCGGCAGCGCGCAGGCTGCGACGACGATCGCGGTGGCGCGGCTGCGAGTCACGTGTCGATCAGGCGGCTGCGTAGACGGGCGCCGGCTGCGTGTCGACGTACGTGCGTTGCCAGAGCTCGAGCATGCAGAGGCACCAGAGCCTGTGGCCGTGGTCGGCGCGCTGCTCCGCGTGCTCGCGGAGCAGCCGCTCGACCTCCTCGCGGCGGAACAGCCCTCGGTCGGGCCCCCCGAGCAGCAGGTCGCGCGCGGTCGGGCCGAGCTCGCCGCGGAACCAGCGGTCGAGAGGCACGCCGAAACCCGTCTTCCGGCGGGCGACCGCCGTCGGCGGCAGGTCGGCGCCGAACGCCCGCTTGAGCGCCTCCTTGCCGGACGCGAGCTCGCGCGGGAGCGCGAGGCCGACCTCGACCACGTGGTGGTCGAGGAACGGCGAGCGGAGCTCGAGCGAGACCGCCATCGACGCGAGGTCCGACTTCGGCAGCACGTCGCCGGGCAGGTACGACTCCGCGTCGACCGCCCGCAGGTCGTCGTGCTGCGGGAGGAACGTCGACGCCGCATGCGCACGCGCCGCATCGGTCCAGAGGCGCCGGCGAAGCTCGAGCGGGAACACCTCCACGAGCCGCGCGTAGCGCGCGGGCGCGGGCTGCGCCGCGACGTCGAGGAAGCGCCGCGTGCGGAAGAGCGCCGAGCGCGGCTCCCGCATCCCCCACGGCGCCGCGAGCGCCGCGCGCGCCAGCGCCGCCGGGACCCGGCCGGCGAGCGCATGAGCGCGGTAGCGCTCGTACCCCCCGAACACCTCGTCCCCGCCGTCGCCGACGAGCGCGACCTTCACGTGCGCGCGCGTAGCCTCGCACACGTGGAGGAGCGGCAGCGCGGCCTCGTCTCCGAACGGCTCGTCGAACACGTGCGCAAGGCGGTCGAGCTCGGGCGCGGCGTCGATCTCGAGCTCCTCGTGGTCGGTCCCGAAACGCTCCGCGACCGCGCGCGCGTACTCCCGCTCGTCGTACGCCGCATCGGGGAAGCCGACGGTGAACGTGCGGACGGCGCCGCTCTGCGCCTTCGCCATCGCCGCCACGACGATCGACGAGTCGAGCCCGCCCGAGAGGAGCGCTCCCAGCGGCACGTCCGCGACGAGCCGCCTGCGCACCGCCGCGGTCACCTCCTCGCGGACGCGCGCGACCGCCTCGGCCGGAGAGTCGAGCCGCTCGTCGGCCGGGCGCGGCGACCAGTACCGCTCCGTGTGCACGCCCCCGCCCTCGACGACGACGTACGAGCCGGGCGGCACCTTCTCGACGTCGCGGAAGCCCGAGCGGGGCACGTACTGCAGCGCGAGGTAGGCGTCGAGCTGGACGAGGTCGAGCCGCCGCGGGAGCTGCGGGAGCCGCAGGAGCGCCTTCGTCTCCGACGCGAACGCGAGCGAGCCGTCCGGCAGCCGCGCGTAGAGGAGCGGCTTCTTCCCCAGCCGGTCGCGGACGAGCACGAGGCGCTCGCGCGAGCGGTCCCACAGCGCGATCGCGAACATCCCCTCCAGCCGCCGCGCGAACTCGAGCCCCCACTGCTCGTACGCGTGCGGGATGAGCGGCGAGTCGCCGGTGCCGCGGATGTCGTGGCCGCTCGCCTCGAGCTCACCACGCAGCTCGCGGAAGTTGTAGAGCTCGCCGTTGAACACCGCGACGACGTCTCCGCGCTCGTTCGCGACGGGCTGGTCGCCGGTGGCGAGGTCGATGATCGACAGGCGCCGGTAGCCGAGCACGCAGCGACCGTGGGCCTCGACGGCGCCGTGATCCGGACCTCGATGTACGATCGCGCCGTTCATCCCCTCGACGAGGCCCGGGTCGGGAGCATCGCCGCCGAGGAGTCCGCAAATCCCGCACATGTCCGGTACCCAAGGCTACGCGGTCGTCTCGTGCCACGTCGAACGGCCGCTCGACGACCGGGTCTGGCGCCGCTACCGCGCGTTGCTCACGCGTCGCCCGGCGGGCTTCGCGATCGCATCGCTCATGCGTCCGCCGGCGAAGGACGAGGACGGCGAGCTCTTCGCCGTGCGCGCGCGCGACGCCGCCGCGCACGGGCCGTTCGGGCACCACATCCACTGGACGTCCCCGACGCACGCACGCCCGACGGCAGGCGACCCCGCGCTCGCGGTGCGCGACGAGGCGGCATGGCTGCGCGAGCACGGCCTCGAGCCGCGGTTCTTCTGCGGCGGCGGCTGGTACATGGACGTCGACGTGCTGCGCACGGTCGCGGACCTCGGGTATGTCGACTGCACCGCGACCGCGTGGCGACCGGCGTACCTGCCGGTCGGGTCGGCGCGTGCGGCGCTCGATCAGCCGGCGTGGATCCGGCTTCCCGACGGCCGGCGCGTGCTCGAGCTGCCGACGACGCACTCGCTCGGCGCCGCCGCCCGGTCGCTCGCCGGGAGCCTGCCGCGTGTCGTCCACCTCCACTTCCACGACTACGAGCTCCTCGACCCGCGGCGCCGCGCGGCGCTGACGGTGACGCTGGCCGTGCTCGCGCGACGCCGTCGCGCCGGCGACCTCGGGATGCTCGAGACCGATCGTGAGGTGGGTTGGGACGACGTATGGGGCGGCTGACCGCGGGCGCGCTCGCATGCGCCGCGCTCCTTTTTGCGGGCTGCGGCTCGCACGGCCGCTCGACGCAGCTCCAGATCCGGGTCGACCGCGACCCGTTCAGGATCTCGATCGTGCGCGGCGGAGACACCGTCGTGTCGCAGGACGAAGGCGCGCGCCTGCGCTACCAGCTCGCGGCCACGGGCGTGCAGCACCAGCTGACGAAGGTGCTGTCGTCGAAGGGGAACGTGTACCGCGTCGCGACGAACGAGCCCGGCCGCACGGCAACCGTCACCGTCGCGCCGACGCGCAGCGGCTTTCGCGTCTCCATGCGTCTGCATCCGGCGACGAACGTGGAGCAGGTGTACGACGCGTTCGGCGCCGGTGCCGCCGACCATTTTCTCGGCGGCGGCGAGCAGGGCGACGCGGTCGACCTGAAGGGGCGGATCGTCCCGCTCGAGGTGTCGTACGCGTGCGCGTACGTGTCGGTGCCGTACTTCGCGAGCTCCGCCGGCTGGGGCTTGCGCCTCGCCACGCGGAACGTCGGCGCATTCGCCTTCCCGGGCTCCGCCGGCGGCGGCGGGTGTCGCTTCGGCTCGGAACCGCAGTGTGAGTTCCCGCCGCTCGAGACCCGCGTCGAGGCATGCGTGAAGGGCGCCGCGCTCGCCGAGGACCTGTACGTCGGCGGCTTCGCCCGGCTTCTCCACGCCTACCAGGCGGACGCGGGGGAGCCGCGCGTGCCGCCGCCGTCGGAGCTCGCGCTCGTCAAGTGGCGCGACGCGATCGCCGGGCCGCCGGAGGTGTTCGACGACATCGCGAAGCTGCGCGACGCGGGCATTCCGATCGGCTGGGTGCTCGTCGACAACCCGTGGGAGCCGTGCGTCGGGATGCTCCGGTTCGACCGCAACCGGTTCCCCGACCCGGCGGGGATGATCCGGCGGGTCCACGCACTCGGCGTCCGGTTCATGCTCTGGGTGTCCCCGAAGATCATCTGCGGCCAGGGCTACCCGCGCAGCGCGATCCTCGGCAGCGCCGAGTCGCAGACGCTCGACCTGACCGACCCGCGCGCGGTGCGCGAGTTCGAGCGGCGCCTGCGCGCGCTCGTCCGCCTCGGGATCGACGGGGTGAAGGGCGACCGCGGCGACGAGATCGATCTGGAAGGGCGCAGCCCGTCGCTCCCGAACGAGTACCCGCTGCTGTACGCCCGCGACGTGATGAGCGTTCTGCCGCCCAGGAGCGGCGCGGTCTTCCGCGCCGCAACGATGGGCTCGCAGACGGTCCTGCCCGGAATCTGGGCGGGCGACCAGCCGGGCGACTGGACGGGGCTCCAGCGCGCGATCCGGTCGGGGGCGACGGCGGCGATGAGCGGGTTCTCGTCGTGGGGGTCGGACGTCGGCGGCTACTCGTCCGCGGGCCTGACCGGCGACGTGTTCGCGCGGTGGGCTCAGCTCGGGGCGGTCTCGCCGGTGTTCGAGGTCGGTGGGACGGGGCCGAACGCCCGGCCGTGGACGCTGGGAGCGGACGCGATCGCGGCGCTGCGCGACGCGGCTGTCCTCCACTACGAGCTCTTCCCCTACCTGTACCGGCTCCTGCAGGCGCGCGAGCCCGTCCTGCGTCCGCTCGGATTCGGGTTCCCCGACGACGAGGACGCGTGGAAGGCCGACCTCGAGCTGCTCGTCGGGCCCGACCTCCTGGCCGCGCCCGTCACAGGCGCCGGCACCTCGCCCTCGGTGTACCTCCCGGCAGGCCGCTGGATCGACCTGCACACGGGCTCGGGCGTCGAGGGGCCCCGGGCCTTCACGCGGGCGACGCCGCTCACCGAGCTGCCGCTCTACGTCCGCGCGGGCGCCGTGATTCCGTTCGACCTCCGGACGGAACAGGACTCCTGGTGGGGCGTGGACGAGCTGACGCATCCCGGTCGGGCCGGCTACCTCGCCACGGACGGGAGCACGGTCGACCTGCGGGGCCAGCCGCACGACGTCCAGCTGTGGGTCCCGGCGTCCGCACGGCCGCGCCGCGTCACTCTCGGCGGCCGCGAGGTCGCATGGCGCTGGAACGCGGGCAGCCTTCCCGGCGTCGTCGTCCACCTCCACGGCCCGGTCGTGCGCGGGCGGATCGCGCTCCAGGGGGCCTAGGATCACCGTGGTGCAGCAGCTTCGGGAGCCGGCCGCTCAACCGATCGAGGACATCCGGTCGGCGCGGCCCTACCTGCTGACGCGCACGCCGATCTCCGCGTTCGTCCGCCGCGTCGCGAGCATCCTCACCCTCGTCGCGATCGATCTCTCCGGGCTCGTGATCGGCGTCTACGGCGCGGTCGTGCTGCGCTCGCTCATCCGCGACCCGAAGCCGATCCTCTGGAACCTGCTCTGGCAGCACGAGACCGACTGGCTGCCGTTCCTGATCCTGCTGACGCTGCTCGTGTTCTCGCGCAACGGCCTCTACCGCCCGCGGGAGGTGCGCGAGGGCGCCGGCCGCATCGTCCCGTCGGTGCTGCTCGTCGCCGCGCTGTCGCTCGCATTCGCGATCGGCACGGGGCAGCACTTCACCACCTTCGGCCTGTACGCGGCGGCGGCCGCGTTCGTCGCGCTGCTGATCAGCATCTTCCGCTGGAGCTACGAGACCCTCACCGGCTCGTTGATGCGCTCGTTCGGCGTGCGGCGCAAGGCGCACCTCGTCGGCGACGCGGAGACGGTGGCGCGCCTCCGCGCGACGCTCGGCGCGAGCCGCGGCGGCATCGACTACGAGTTCGTCGGCGAGAGCCTGCCCGGCCCGGCGCTCGACGCGGCGCTCGCGCGGCAGCAGCTGGACGAGCTGATCGTCGCCGACGCCGGGTACGGCGAGGAGGAGCTGCTCGAGATCGTCGAGGCGGCGCACCGGCGCGGCGTGCACGTGCGGGTGGCGCCGCCGACGGCCCAGCTGCTCGTCGAGCGCGGGGAGTACGTGCCCGGTCAGGCGGTGCCGCTCTTCGAGCTGCGGCCCCCGATCCTCACCGGCGCCGACTGGGCGCTCAAGCGCAGCTTCGACGTGGTCACCTCCGCGGCGATCGTCCTCGTCGGGCTGCCGGTGTGGCTGCTGATCGCCGCGCTGATCAAGCTCGGCTCGCGCGGCCCGGTCTTCTACGCCGACCCGCGCATCGGGCTCGGCGAGCAGCCGTTCACGATGCTCAAGTTCAGGACGATGGTCGCCGGCGCGGCCGAGGCGCAGGCTGCGCTCGAGTCCGAGAACGAGGCGAGCGGCGCACTGTTCAAGATTCGTGACGACCCGCGGGTGACGCGGGCCGGCCGCTTCCTCCGGCGATACTCGCTCGACGAGATCCCGAACGTGCTCAACGTCCTGCGCGGCGAGATGTCGCTCGTGGGGCCGCGCCCTCTGCCGCTCCGCGACTTCACGCGCCTCGAGTCGTGGCAGCGGCGGCGGTCGAACGTGCTCCCGGGGATGACCGGGCTCTGGCAGATCGCCGGGCGAAGCGACCTCCCGTTCGACGACCTCGTCCGCCTCGACTTCTACTACCTCGAGAACTGGTCGCTGTGGCTCGACATCACGATCCTCGTGAAGACGGTGCCGGCCGTGCTCGCCCGGCGCGGCGCCTACTAGGCGCGCTTGCGCGGCGGCGAGACGAACACGACCAATGTGCCGACGCGACGCTCGCTGAAGCGTTCGCGGCGGAGGAGGCGCTCGTCGGCGGCGAGCTCCGGCTGCCGTTGCACGAAGACGTACGCGAAGCGCGCCGCGGAGCGCACGGCGCGGTCGTATGCGGGGTGCCGGTGCGTCGTGTAGTCGGTCGGCACGGGCGGGAGCACGCGGCCCGGCGCCACGACGGAGAGGCGCGACAGGTCTGCCTCCGACACGATCATGCGCTCGCGCGTGTCGAACGTCATCCGGTACGCGACCGAGTAGTGCGCGAACGCGCGGTCGACGCCTGCGCGCTCGAGCGCCGCGATCGCAGGGCGCACGTCGACCTCGCCGGTGTTGTAGCGGTCGATCGGCCGCCGCGCGTCGCGCCAGTCGATCCACTTCGCGAGCGCGACGCTCGACACCACCGCCGCGACCACGAGCAACAGCACCGACCGTGGCAGCGTCGACGCAGCCGTCGCGGCGAGGAGGACGAGCGCGGGCGCGAGGACGAAGACGTAGCGCGGCTCGTCGGACGTGACGGTCAACGGGTCGAGCGCAGTGAGGAAGGGATAGGCGACGACTACGGCGACGAGTAGCGAGGCGGGGTGCCGGCGCCAGATCCACGCAGCAGCTGCGATTGCCGCCAACACTGCGAAGTACGCGGCAGTCCCGACGATCCTGCCTACGACCCAGTGGACGGCGAACGGCACCCGCAACGCGAGCATCTCCGGAAAGGTGTCGAGCCCGAAGGTGCGCAGCCGGCTCGTGTACGTGCCGGCACCGCCGCGCTGGTCAAACGACCACCAATCGTGACGGACGTTCGATAGCAGCCAGGGCAGCGCGCCGATCACGAGTCCGGGTATCGCGAGCCACGCGTCGATCCACGCGCGGGGCCGGCGCAAAGTGAGCCACGCGAGCGCCGGGACGATCACCGCGACCGTCTGGAGCGACTCCCAGAACGCGAGCCCGAGCACGAGCCCGAGGAGCGCGATGCGCTGGCGGCTCGGCTGCTCGTCGACGAGCAGCACGAGCCAGAGGACGAGCGCCGAGTAGAGGAGCCCGCCGCCGTAGAAGCCGCTCCAGATCTCGACCTTCCAGACGGCGTACACCGGCCAGAACCACAGGAGCAGCGCCGCCGCGAGCCCGACCGTCTCCCCGCCGAGCCGCCGGCCGATGCGCCAGACGACGACGATCGCGGCGACGCTGAACGCGATCGGCACGAGCCGCATCAGCAGGAGATGCGTGCCGAAGATGCGGAAGAGGAGCGCCACGGGCAGCACTTCCTGCGTGCCGCCGTACGCCTGTCCCCAGAAGAAGGCGCTGATCTCGCCGTGCGCCGCGTGGCGCGCCATCAGCCCCCACACCGCCTCGTCGGTGCCGAGGTGGCCGATCGAGGAGCGGTAGATGACGACGCGGAGGACGACGCCGAGCGCGAATGCGCCGGCGACCGCGATCACGACCGCCGCCCGCCGAGCGCGCACGAGCGGACGTTACGCGACGGGTCGGCGCGACGGGCGTGCACCGTCCGGGTGTGGTGCTGTAATCGCAGGGTTGCGCAGTCAGCCGCTGACGCTTCAGGTCCAGACCGGCGAGATCACTCTCCTCAGCAGCGACGTCGACGTCGTCGTGACCGCAGCGCGGCAGTGGGCGGCCGACGTCCGTGAACGGGCGCACAGACAGGCACACGAGCGTCCGGGGGACGTCGAGCTGGCCGCCGCCGTCGAGAGCGGCGTGCAGAGCCTCACGGAGACGCTGCTGACGGCGCCGTCCGGCTTCCGCGATCCGCCGCTCGTCCTCTCGGACGACGACGTGAGGACGCTTCGGAAGGTGCTCGGCGAGATGCAGGGCTACCAGCGGGTCGAGCTGCCGCCGTCCCTTCGACAGCTCGTCGACGAGCTCTAACCGGCAGCTGCGCCCTTTACGGCGCCGTAATCGCTTCCTGCGACACTTTCCGGTCGTGCGTGCGCCCAGGCTCCTCTGCGTCGCCTCTGCGATCGACCTCGACTACCGCTACGGCTGCACGCCGGCCTGGTGGCAGCTGTGGAAGGGGCTGCACGACGAGGGCGCCGACCTCGTCGTCACCCCGTACAGAGGGCGGCCCGTCGAGACGCCGTGGTGGCGGATCGCGCCGAATCCGGCGTATCGCGAAGGGGAGTCGTACGCGCGCGTTCGCGACGTCGCGGCGCGCCTCCGCGGCGACCGGTACCTGCGGCGTGCGGAGGAATCACCCGACGACTCCGTGAGCGACCGCCTCACGCGCGAGGCGATCTGGCGGTTCGTGACGCCACGGTGGCAGCGGCATCTCGAGCGGCTCGTCGAGCGCGAGCAGCCCGACGCGATCGTCGTCTTCACGGTGCCGATGGCGCACTTCCGCGGCATCCCGACGGCGCTTCGCGAGCGCTTCTCGCTTCCGGTCGTCTTCTACGACGGCGACGTGCCGATGAGCCTGCCGGAGTTCGGCGGGATGGACACCGGCTTCAACTACTACCACGGTGCAGACCCGGGCGAGTACGACCTCGTGGTGAGCAACTCGGAAGGTGGCCTCGAGCG
>Ga0070741_10010943_pt1 | contig 16933 bp, 14 predicted proteins | sample Coa_R1_4_FD_66440 | JGI IMG/M metagenome (GOLD analysis project Ga0070741, IMG submission 66440) | Surface soil microbial communities from Centralia Pennsylvania, which are recovering from an underground coalmine fire - Coalmine... | ecosystem: Environmental > Terrestrial > Soil > Unclassified ...
ACACCAACTGCAGGCATAACGGTTGTCGCGAAGCTCGAAAAAATACACAGGGCGATCGTATTCGCTCGTCCACACGCCCTTAATGATCTTCGTCTGCAGTGGATCGATCTGGACAAGCGAACCTGGACGGATCAGTGGATCGAGTGTGTAGTCCTCGGTTCCCACGTAGCCATAGAGAAGATCACGCTGGCCCGCTTGCTGCAAGAGAAACAAGGACATTTCACCGAGACTCTCAACCATCCGATGGAAAAGGTTCGTCCGTTCCAAGGCCAGTGCGGATCGCAATTTCAAAGGAGCGTTCGCACCGGACTCCCCTACCCTGGGCAGTGGGGGAACAAGGTGCGTGTGGGGCAGTGCAATCAGTCCTCGTTCGTTGCCTAGGTCCTGAAGATTGAGTCCGAAAAGGGCCAAGATCTCATTGATGTCGCACCGGTAGATAAGGCTTAAGCTGTAGAGCTTCGCCAAGCGCGGGCGGAACCGCCCGTTCTCGACATCACTCACCCAGTTATGAGACACCTCAAATGCCTGGTCTTTCTTTTCTTCAGCGATTTGTTGGCTGAGGCGTGCAACGTCACGAATGGACAAACCGGCGCGTTCGCGTTCCGCTCGGAGGCGCTTACCAGCTTCGGGACTCGACGAGGAGGCCAACATGGGAACGGCTCAGTTGGCGTTTCGGTATGGTAGGCGCAACTCAGTCTGTTTGTCCACCAGCAATTCGTCTTGTTCGGAAATCCGACATACTCCATGGGTGTTGGCTGTCGATTGCCAAGTTCGCCACGGGTAATTTGTTCCAACTGGTCGGAACTCCGACCAGAATTTCGGTTGTAACCAGTTACTCCGAAATTCCAAAATCCGTGTTTTTGCCCCGATATCGAGTAGCTGCCCGAAATACCGGACAAGTTTCAGATATTTGTGACACCGCGGGCGCCAAACGTGTAAATCAACGCAAGTCTCTCTGCGAGCAGATCGAGGGTGACCGGACAATGTGCGCGCAAGTCGACAATGTGGGCGCAAGTCGTACTGGTCTTCGATCAGCACTCTGACTTCTGGCTGGCGCTGGGCAGAACGTCTCGCGAGAACGAGCGACGAGAGGTTTGGCGGTGCGCCTTGACGGCAGTCCAGTATCGAACCGGGCGCTTGCGGAACAGGTCAAGTCAATCCTTGCCAGCAAAAGGCTTACGTTGTACGAGGCGTCCCACAGATCAATAACCCTGTTCGGGCGATGGTCACCCTACTACGTTCCGCATAACCTCTATTACGATCTCCGTCGAGAAACGTACAGCCCCAGTCTGTTCCAATTGTTCGCCCTCAGCCAGATCTCCGGCTATAGCCTCTCAGACTGGCTCAGAGTCTTTGGGTTTGAGACCGAGTGGATCCCGCGTCTGCAGCTTCAATTTCCTTCTGAACGAACCGTCCTTCTAGATTCATCCCTGGATGATCCGAATGTTTTTGTCTCCTGGCTACGCGACTTGCCAAATGCTGTTCCTCCGGTTGGCGTGTTTTCGCTTTCTCAGGTTCTGGAATGGACTCGGCCCCGGCGGCTAGGCTCATTGCAAAGGCGGCTGGCCGGAGAATTTCTGTACGCCAAAATTGGCCATGCCGATGCGCTGGCATTTCCTGATCTGCTCCCAGGCAGCATCGCGCGGGTAAGGCGGGGTATGTGTGACGACCTCCTGAATCGATTTAGCGACGAGGGTGCCAAGAATTTATTCCTGATTGAGCACAACAAGGGACTATGCTGCTGCCGGTTCAAGGTGGTCGGAAATGGCCGAATCGTGCTTGCCAGTACTCAACTGCCATATGCCAGTGTCGAGTTCCGAGTGCCCCAGGAAGCAAGAGTGGTTGGCATCGTGGACCTGGAGATTCGAAATCTTGTGAAGCCGCAGCTACCCGTGCTCGGCGATTCCTGCACGAAAAGCCGGGCGCTGGAGGCGTTGTCCCCCCAACCATCGCAATTCGGGCCGCTTCTTCGGTGGGCCCGGTTAAGGCGGGGGCTCTCATTCCGTGCGGCTTCCACGATCACTCGAAAGATTGCAGATCTGCTTGCGGACGATCGCTACTTCATTGCTCCCGGCTCTCTGTCAGATTATGAGACCACGGATATTCCGCCGCGCCACTTCCAAAAGATTGTCACGTTCTGCGTCGTATATGCTTTGGCGTTCGACATACTCCTCAAATCCCTGGGTCTTAGGCTGGAAAACGCGGGAGAGGAACCCATTCCAGATGGGTTCATGGGGCGACCGTCAGTTGTCACGACTCAGGAGTCTGCCGAGCCAGAAGAGGCCGGTCCGTCTGAACTCCTGGCGGAGATGACTGCTCAGTTCGAGGAGGTCCCGTTCTTTCTGCGAGGGTCACTCAGAACGCTGACCAGTTTGCAAAGACTATCGCTGAAGGATTTCTTCTGGATGGGTCCCGGGCGGAATGATCCCCAGCCGTACTTGGCTGGCGCCTTGCTGGCCGTTGTAAATCGCCGCCAGAAACAGCCAAGCGACTGCGAGAAGAAACCGCTCTGGCAGCAGCCTTCGTACTTGATTCTCAAGAGAGACGGGACCTACTTGTGTGGTTGTTGCAGCCGCAATAACAACACCCTGATCGTTCACTCGTATCCGAACGGAGTCCATCGGCGAGAGCAATTCAGAACTCGCGATGCAGAGGTGATTGGGAGAATTGTCTTGGTCACACGGAAGATGACCTGAAGACCCAAAATCCCCATCGGTTCTGGCAAAGCCTTGAAATCTCGAGCGGAGCCCGAATTAAGTGGGCGTCCCTATCCACCCAAACCCACTCTATCGCGCCTGTGAAAAATCGCTTCGGTGATCTTGTCCATGGCGCACAGAACGGGCTCGAGAGTTGTGATTATCTCTTTCGGCTCCGGCGAGTCGGCAGTGGTTCGTCCGGCGCAATGACTCTCGCGGAAAGTTGACGCTGAGGAAAGTCTTTCTTGTTCAACGTGACGATAAAGTCTGCTTCGCCATGCTCGGCACAGGCGCAAATCGGATCGTCTCCAGGATCTGGCGACACTGCAGCCACCTTTGGCACCTCGATTTCTTCTGCTTCTTCGCGAAGCAGATTAATGATTCGTCCGACAAGCTGACGGCGCACGCCAAGCCTGGCAAAGACAGCCTTGTACTCGGCAATGATGTCTGCGCTTATGAGCCATGTAAAATGGCCATCGTTGAGCCAGGTTCGCAGCAGTTGTGTACTGGGATTCGTGGCCTGAATGTTCGGCTTAAATCCAGCGACTCCGGCAACAAGCACAGAAGTGTCGACGACGCCTCTACGGGCGGGTGCTCGTTGCTTCGGAGGCAACTGTAATCTCCGGTTCCGATCTCGCGGCCTTCCGCTGCTTCTTTAATACTTCGAGAATAGCGTCCTCGCTGACCTCGCCGAGATCAACCGCGGCATCACTGAGTGCTTCCACGAATTCTGTTTTCCATCCCGGACGCTTTCTGCCCTTCGGTAAGTCTCTGTATACCCTTGCCCATGGCAGCCTCTCCTCGATCTCCTCTGCCAACAATCGCACCGGAATCCTCACCTCAATTGCCGCCGAACCTGAGGATGGGCGGGAGCGAACCCAGACAAACTTGCGCCACTTTTCTCCCGAAGCCGCTGCCTTCGAGGTCAGTTGGACGAGGCGCACCAAGTAACCGGTCGAAACGCCAAGCGACTGCCTAAGATACCAGCCAATCTTTGCCTGGAGCAATACGTTCTGATCGAACCAGTACAGGCCCGCTCGCCTCCTGGGTTTGACCACTCCGAACTGCACAAAATTCTGCAGGTCCTTCGCCGGCATTCCCAGTACGGCGCTTGCTTGCTTCAGTTTCAAGGCCTGAGTCTGCACATCGAGTCTCCTTTACCATCTAAATATTAGACCTTATTTCTCCCAACGGCAATAGGCAAACAACAATCCACTGTAAGTCGGTTTAGAACCAGCAAGCTACACGCCTTGCCGCGTCGTCTTCGAGGCAGTCTTGACACTTAAGGCCAGTCCTGCGCTTCCGGTCGGCCGAAGCCTGAATTAGTGCCGGAGGAGGATTCCAGAGAGGCCTATGACCAAGCAACGGGTTTCGTTCCTCAATTTGGAAGATCTTCTGCTGCTCTGAAGCTTGCGACTCCTTGGCGGACTCTTAATCAATCGTCGATCCGGCCATGAAGTCCTGCGCTTGGCGGAAACCCACTTGCTGAAAAGATGGCAGACGCTTCTTTCGGGACCGATCGAACTCCTCACCAGAACAGTATTCGCGGACTCGGCAGCTGGTTCCGCATTGCATCGGTGGCCACGAACACAGTCGAATTTCCGAACACTCTATGCGCCGTCCGTGTGACGGAAACTGCTCTGTTTCCAGGGAAATTCGCGGGCATTGATGGAAAAGCGAACAAACAGAAGATTGTCTGGACAAGGCCGGCACAGCGTATCTAAGCTCCTCTGTCACAGGTCGTCCATTGTCTAGGCATGCGAGGTATTCTCTTTCACTCCGGGTTCCGGGTGAACTGCGCTGGCTCTCCCAGCAGATTCGACCATTCGTGCGCTGGCACGTAGCCAGTTTTGTGTGCGTCACCGCAGGCAGCATCCTGGCCCTTCTGACGCCTCTGGTTCTCAAGTGGCTTATCGATCAAGTTCTTCCGCGAAAGGATGTGGGCTTGCTGTTGGGTGCAGCGGTCTTGATTTTTGCGAGCTACCAGGGACGAACCGCGCTTACCAGCGCCGGCAATTATTTGACGCTGAACGCCGTGCAGAGAATGACATTTCGCCTACGCGTCGAGCTGCTACAGCACCTCGACAAGCTCTCCGCGAATTTCTATGAGAGCACGCCGCCCGGCACCGTGATGTATCCCTTCAAGGAGCCAATAGAAGAGGTGGCCTATTTCGGTTCGGATCTTCTTCCGGCGATTCTGAGAATGGGCCTTTCGACTGCTTTTACAGTCGTGACGATGTTCGTACTGAGCCCCGGACTGACTTTGGCGGTTTTACCTTTGATTCCAGTCTTTCTCGCGACCCGACACCACTTTCGAACGAAGCTGTCTGACCGATCTGACGACGTGCAGTGGAACCAATTGACCTGGACCAGCTTCCTCGAAGAGCACTTCTCCTCCATTCTTCCCATTCAGTTGCTTGGTCAGGAAAAGCACCAGGAGAGGAGGGCATGCCGGCTCCTGGCTAGAACAACTCGCTCTCACCTCGCGCTCTTCAAGACCGGAATCCGGTTTACGGTGTGCACGTCCCTGGCGGTTGTTCTCGCCGTCTCGGCTGTAATCGGCTACGGTGGGTGGAGTGTCATCGTCGGCACGTTAAGCCTTGGGAGTCTGGTTGCCTTCTACAGCTTCGTCACCCAACTTTTTGAGCCTCTGAGCGGGGCTGCCGAGTTATATGCCCGAGCCCAGAAGACCTTCGCCAACATTCGCCAGTTGCAATCGATCTGGGCGTTGCGCCCGAGCATAACAGAGTCGCCCTCTTGTGTTCGGTTTCCGGACGGGGATTGGAGCCTGGAATTCGCTGGCGTGGAGTTTGCATACGGGCAACAAGAAAGGGCGCTCCGCGTTCCGTCTCTTCAGATCGCGAGCAGCGAGGACGTGGCAATCATTGGGGAGAATGGAGCGGGAAAGAGCACGCTTGCGAGGCTCATCGTTCGTGCGTATGACGTGAACTCAGGATCGATCCGGATCGGTGGAACAGACATCAGGGACATTCAGCTGAAAAGCCTGAGAAGAAATGTCTGCTATCTTCCGCGAGATCCAGTCCTGCTCGACGGCACCGTCGCTTCGAATCTGCGCTTCGTCAGGCCAGCCGCATCCGACGGAGAACTGGGTGAAGTCATCCAACTGGCTGACCTTGCCAGTGTGGTTCGAGCACTCCCGGAAGGACTCTACCAACGAATTGGGCCTGATGGATGCCAGCTTTCGGGCGGAGAGCGTCAGCGTCTGGCGATTGCTAGAGCGCTTTTGCAGAAGCCATACATACTCATTCTGGACGAGGCCACATCCTGCCTGGACACCGCATCGGAGGCGCTCGTGCTCCGCAACCTTCGGCAGCACCTCTTCGGCTCCACTCTGGTTGTGGTATCTCACCGCCTTTCAACATTGAACGCGTTTCAGCGAATCCTCCTGCTCTCGAATGGGCAGATCGCAAAAGAATTAAGGCAGGACGCACCTCACGAAAAGGCTGCGGGCACGCCTTTCAAGGGTTTGAGTGTACATTTCAATTACTAGCATTAGCCGGTCGGCTCTCGAGCCAGCACAGGTTTAGGATTGCATAAATAGCAGCAATCCGTATGCCTGGGACAAGTTGGGTGCTCCCCTCTTATGCATCGGCACGTTGGATTCTCCAGGCAATCGACTTCGCCGCTGCACACAGGCGTGCCCGCGCGGTACCGCAATTCGCGCAGAATGACGCGCTTCTCCCACAGATCGTGCATGCCAGTAATGTAGGCCCGCAGATGCCGACCTACCTCCTGATGCTCGGGACCGAGATCGTTGATCAGCGACTCGTAGTATTCAAGGAGTTCCTTCGAGATCATGTTGCATCTCCCGATCGGCAGAGTATTAGACGTGTGGCGACGTACCAGGAAAATCCGCATCCGCGACAACATCGAAGGGGGGCAGCATAGTCTCTCCGTATCGTCCTGACTAGATCGTAAAAGCGAACACGACGCGTCTGCTCAAAGCCGGATGGACACCGCGTATCTCGTTGATGTGACAATGCGCTCTTCCCAAGGCTGATTCTTTTCCGAACATTTTCATAAATGTGTGGCGCTTCCACTGCCCGGAATGGCAACGTGTGCAACACACACGGTTTACGAAGGGCCGCCGAGTGGGGCGGTGCGATGTACAGAATCTCCCATGGCGTTCGCAGCACGCACGGCCAAGATGGCGCGATCGTGCTGGACATCGAGCAAGGCCAGATGTTCAACCTCAATCTCGTCGGATCAAAGATTCTTGAGCTCTTGGAAAAGGGTTCTGATGAAGCCCACATCGTGAATGTAATTAGCAGCGACTTCGGCGCCAGCCCCGAAAGTGTTGCAAACGACGTGCGCGAATTTATCGAATCACTAAGGCAACGAAAGCTGATCGTAGACGGTTAACCGAACGAACTCATTGAAACCGGGGGCGGGTGTTGGCAACTTCAACCGAAAACGAACGCGACATCTTCCGCGTGATCATAGTCCGCCGTGCCGGGACGGAGGTTCTCCTGATACCCGATGGCAATCGATTCCGGCTTCCATCGGTGAGCATCCCGCGATGCCAACGAGTCGCGGAGAATCTCACGGCGGCGGTTAAATCCGAATGGGGTCAAAAAGTTGTCTGTCTCTTCACGCTCGATCACGCCTCCGCAGAAGTGCGGGGCGACCAAGTTCACTATCAAGTCGGCGAACACCGGCAGACTGGCGCAACTCGCGGGCGAACGCAATGGGTCGCGGAGGCTGGTTTTTCCCCGAATTTATTTGCTGATCAATCCGATTACAAGGCGGTCCGACACTCGATGGCAATATGCCGCGACGAAACCCTCAACGTGGAACCTGGGCCGTTTGCGCGGCCGGGCTGGTTCAAGGAGCTCTATCAATGGGTTGAAGCCGTGATTGAGCGCGAAGGTTTTCATCTCAATGGGGAGTTCCGCCAACTCAACGCCAGTCCCACTTTCAGCTTGATTCGCTTCGAGACTGACGGCCCAGTCTTCTGGTTCAAAGCTGTAGGCGAGCCCAACCAGCGGGAATTTCCGATTACGCGGACGCTCGCAGGACTATTCCCGGACTATGTTCCACCAATTGTGGCCGAACGCCCGGACTGGAATGGCTGGCTTACAAAGCAGGCGGAAGGAACAAACCTTGATGAAACACAAGAATGCGCACTCTGGGAAGCAGCAGCGGCGGCTCTAGCGGAGATCCAGATTGAATCCATCGGACACCGTGAACAAATCCTCGCATCCGGGGCCCATGATCTCAGGACTGAGTCGCTCGCAGATCTGATTCAGCCGTTCATGGAGACGATGGAGTTGCTGATGGACCAGCAGACCAAGATCCCACCGGCTATCCTCGGCCGAGCGGAACTGGCGGTCCTCGGAAAACGCGTTCAAGACGTCCTCGATGTCCTTACGTCCTTTGATATCCCCAACACGCTTGGGCATCTCGACCTCAACCCGGGCAACATCCTCGTCTCCGGCACCCAATGTGCATTCCTGGACTGGGCGGAAGCATATGTCGGCCATCCTTTCCTCAGCCTTCAATATCTGCTCGAACACGGGCGCCGTGCGCACGAATCGAATGCTGTAGTCGAAGCAAGGCTCGTCGAATCCTACCGTGAACGTTGGGAGCGAGTTGTCTCGCGCTCAGCAATCGATGTCGCTTTCGAACTCACCCCGCTGTTGGCGGTCTTTGCCTACGCGGCAGGAACAAATTTATGGCGCGACCCTGAGAGACCGCAGCATCCAGCCACGGCGGGATATGTACGCAGTCTGACGCGCCGGATGAATCGCGAAGCGGAGCTACTCGAAGCACGGAGGTCAGTGTGCGCGCAGTGATGGAATCTCCGCCCTCCTCCCCGGTCGAGCCCGTGACCGAGGTCTTGCATGGCATCCCCGTAACTGATCCCTACCGCTGGCTGGAAGACCAGGAATCTCCACGCACCCGGGAGTGGATCGCAGCACAAACTCGCTATGCGCGGTCATATCTCGATTCCATCCCAGATCGAGAACGCATCCGGCATCGCATCCGTGAACTGCTGCATGTTGAGACCTACGACTCAGTGCAGAAGGCCGGTAACCGCTATTTCTTCCGCAAACGCCTAGTGGGGCAGGAGCAGCCCAGCATATGTGAAGTCGCAGCTTGTCGTGATCCCCGGTATAGAAAATCTCCACATCGTCGGCAGAGTTCGTGCCCAGGACATGCTTGTAAACGGCTTGATGGTGTTGTCTCCGGGAATTGAGTGGTTCGTGAACGTAGTAGAACGCACGACAATCTGGCGCGAATGCGAAACCTCGCAGATAACCTCGCGGCAGGCCGTCGGGCAGAGTCGTTCGGGTCTCGATGTCCAGCAACTCAAATGTGCCAGTGCGCTCCCCGCCTTGCTTGACTTCATAAAGCAGCAAGCGGCCGCCGGGCGAAATGCAAATCGGTCTGACCGCGGTGTGTGGCCCTGTTCCACGCAGCTTCCTGTAGGTTGTGGCGAACGGGGGTGTTCCCGCAGGGGCCAACGCTAGATTCGACAGATTACTCAAATCGTACCCGGTCACTGCCGGCAGCGCGGCACCGCCGGCCGAAGAAGGTGCGAAATCGAGCTCCCAGCGCAATCCGTAGGTGAGGGTAAGCCGTGGAGTTGCGCGCCACGTGTCTTGGGCGAAGACGCCCAGGTTGTGCAGCAACAAAGTGGAATCGCGTGCTGAGAATATGCGAGCGCCGAGCAAGTCGTTGGCTGCCGCTGACAAGGCATCTCCGTAGATGGGTTCCTGTGTGTAGACGGCGGGACTGAATGAAGGCCTCAATCGCCGATAGTCCACTCCGAACTTTAGGTTGTGAGTTCCTTTCTGAATTGTGAGATTTTCCACCAAGTTGATCTGCCGCTGAACATTTGCGCTGCTGGCTCCGATCACCAGGAATGGATTGGAGAAACCAAAGATCACGAACTCAAAGGCGCCATTCTTCGTGGTGAATGGAGTTGGAAGCGGCAAGCTTGCTGAAGCCACTGGGACGGCTCCACCGAAATCATCCAAGTAGTTGTAACTGGACGCTTCGGTCCTGCTGTAGTTAAAGCGAAGATCGTTCACCGCAAAGGGAGAAAAGTTCCACGTCAAACCCGCAGTGCCGGTCCAAGTCGTGATCTTCGCAACCAGGACATCGCTGAGGGGGTAAACCGCTCCACGACTCGCCGATTCTGAGGGGGAGTAGTTGAAACGACCAAATAAACTAAACTTGCTTGCAATCTTGTGATCGACTCGGAGACTGTAGGCGTTGAGGGTTGCGGGATTGGAATAGCTCGCATTGAACTGCGCTACTCCGGTTCCTGGGTCGTCCGGGCCGTTGGGCAACGGATAAGCATTGAGAAACGGCTGCGTGGCAGGAACTGCAGCCTCACGGGCGTTGAGGTCAGGGACACCAGTAAAGGTTGTTGCGGGGAGACGGAGTCGGAGACCCTCATAGGAAAGGAAGAAAAACGTCCGTTCTTTGATGATGGGACCCCCAAAGGTCCCTCCGAAATCATTCTGCCTTTCCGCCGGCTTCATGAGACCAGCGTTTGCGCCAAACCAGTTGTTGGGATCCAATGCGGAATTCCGCAAATAGTCGAACAGGGTTCCCTGGAAGCGATTTGTGCCGGAGCGAGTGACGATTGAGATTTGCGCGCCCGGCGTTCGCCCAAACTCCGGTGCGTAGGTCGAGGTCTGAACGCGGAACTCCTGCATGGCGTCGACAGATACCAAACTGTTTGTACCCCCGAGAACGCTGAACGACCCAACTGTTCCCGCAACGCCGTTGCCGCCATTGAAATTCGCTCCAATGCCGATGTTGGCGCTGACGCCGTCAAGCATCCAGTTGTTGGAGGCAGTGCGTTGTCCGTTGACGCTAAATTGTCCCTCAGCGCCCTCTGAGCTTGGAGTCAGAACAACTCCGGGCGTGAGCTCAATCAGTGTCTGAAAACTGCGACCGTTCATTGGCAAATTCTCCGCGAACTGCCGATCCACAACCGTGCTGACTGCCGCGTTTTCCGTGTTCACCAGTGGCGCGCCGCCCGGCACGGTAACCGTTTCAAGCACAGCTCCGATGGGAAGAGTGAAATTAATCGATAGCGCTCCCTGAACGTTCAGCACGATGTCGGGCCTAATAATCGTCTTGAAGCCAATCTTGGATACCTGAATCCGGTAGGGGCCTGGAGGCAGGTTTGGCAGGACATAAACTCCCTCGTTATTGGTCTGCGTGGCGTACTGCACCCTTGTGACGTCGTTCACGGCAATCACTTCCGCGCCGATAATCAATTGGCTGGTGGGATCCAGGACCAGTCCGTTGATGTTCCCATTGGGCGACTGTCCGGCAGACGGGATAACGAGCAGGACAAGCAGAAGACAGATAAAAGGGAGGGTGATTCGGGGGAAACGCATACTAATTCTCCAGCGGACAACGAATTCAGCCGCTCCTTATTTGTCCGCAGGCAGCCCCTCCGTTTTTGACAGCTGTCTGAATTTCTTTAAGAAATCCAGGTAGACCCTATTCTAGAACGGATGAATTGGACGTGAGCTTGAACGACTTCGAACTCAGGGATGATTAGGAGTAACTCGGAGATAAGCAAAGAGGAGCGGTTTGCCGCTTGGCTTTTCGCTCCTGCCGTGCGGCTCGACGGTTACAAAAATGGCATCGATTTGGGCCAGAGTCTTGGGATCATCCAGCTTCAGAACCCAGCGCTTCTTGGAAGCATTGTCCTGATAGAAGATGCCCAAATTGAGGGCGTGTTTCCAATCCGGGCCGCGGCGCCCCCAGGCTTGAAAGGTCTGAGCATGCTTGCCTTCCTGCCGATCAAGATCGTAAGCGTAGAAGATCAGAGACTTATCCTTCGTATAGAACAAGCGACCATAGGGCCTGCGCGTGACCCCCTGCTCGTCGGTGTCATAGACCTCCGCGATGTACAGATTGCGCGCCCCCATGACCTCACGAATGTCGCGATCATGAGAAAGCAGCTCTTCCTGTTGGCTGAGGGACGCGTCGCGATCCTGGAGCAACTGTGTGAGTTCCGTAACTTTGTATTCCAGGGTCTTGGCGTGCGCAGCTTCTTCGCTCGACTGTTGCTGAAGGGAAGCCATCTGCTGCTTCAGCGCCTGGGATTCCACTTGCGCGGTTTGGAGCTTCTCTCCCAGGTCAGCTCGCTGGCGGGCGAGATCTTCCTTCCCAGACTCGCCATTGCGTAAATCGCTTTCTAAGCGGTCCTGCGCCTCCTTCATGCGATTGATCTCGGCTGACTGCCGTGCCAGTTGGTGGCGAAGTGCCGCAAGGGCCTTATCACGCTCCTCGATCTGCTGACGAGCGATAACCCGCTCATGGGCGGCATCGCTCAGCTGCTCTTCGAGAGAGGGGCCACTGGCGAGCGCAGGCTGATTCTGCTGTGGATTCGTTGTTGCAGGAGGCGCGGTCTTTGCCTGTTCGGTACCGTGCCGCACGCCGACCCAATAAGCACAGAGACTGAGTGTAATAAAAAGCAGGATTCCGGCGGCATAGAGCATCCAGACATGACGCCAGGTGGATTCGGGTGCGGTAGGGAGAATTCGGCGAAATGTGGCGCGGATACCGTTCGCTGGTTGTGCGTTGGAGGGTTGCCGTTCTTCCCGCGCGAGGCGTTCAAAAAAAGCCTTTTCGGCTCTCGCTTCAGACCAGCCGGGCCCGGGATCTGTACGCTCGGATTCTTCAGGTGCAAGAGCAGGAATGGCCTCGTCAACGACAGCCTCATATTGTCGCAGGGCTTCGCGGCAGGCGGAGCAGACCGCAAGATGTTCCTCCAGCCTGTTTCGTTCTTCCTCGCTCAGATGGCCGGAGGTCGAAACTGCACAGAGCTCGAGGAACTCGTCATGGGGTCCGCTTGAAAGCAACGTACCCGCTCCTACGGTGGCTGAATCCTTTTATCATACTGCTTTCCCGTCCGGCAATTTAGCAGCAAAAATCCGCTTTCGCAGCTTGTCCAGCCCTCGATAGTAGTGCTGTCTAGCGTTTGCCGTGGTTTGGCCCAATCTGGCGGCAATCTCCTCAAACGTATAACCTTCGAAAAAGAACAGCGATAGGGTCTCCCGCTGATTCGAGGAAAGTTGTTCGAACCAGTGCCGAAGGGTGTCTCTCTTCTCCAGGGCTTCCTGGATTGAGTCCGCATTTCCTCCGGATCTCGTCGTTCGATCATGGGTGGCCTGGATTTCGGGCTGGTCGATGTCCAGATGGCTGTAAAAGTGCCGTGAGGTCAGGTATCGCCGGCGCGAAACCGCCCGGTGGTGGGTCATCTGAAGGATCCAAAAGCGGGCCGAGCCTCTGGAGCTGTCGAAGGTGTGGCAGAGGCGCTGGATCAACAGGAAGATGTCCTGGAGCAGGTCGTCTGCCTCAGATGGGTCTCGAAGCACCCTGTATGCAACACCGCGGACAACCCGCGCATAGCGATGGAAGAGCACGGCCAGCGCGTCTCTGCTTCCCTGGCAGATCCGCGCCATCAATTCTTCATCTCGTTCTTCATTAAGGTACTGATGGGGTGTATCAGTTGCCTCAGCGTCGGTTTTGGGAGCAGCTAGAGGGGGTAACCGAATTGCAGCGAATGAATCCACGTCCACCCCTAAATTGACACCCGCCAGGCCCCTCTTCTGCTTGAGAACCGAACCGCGGTCTTAAGAACGAGCCTTTCAATGGAGGACTATAGTCCCTGAATTATTGGGCGTCAAGCAAAGCAACATGGCCTGTGCCCAAAGCAATCGGTTCTGATAAAGAAAGGCAAAGCCAGACGCTGCCCCAAGCGATCGGGGCCGAACTCACGGATTTGCGCCGAGCGAAAAAGGTGTCCCAACAGAAACTTGCAGATTGCTTAGGCTATGATGTCACCCACGTTCGAGAAACCGAAATGGGTGGCAATCCGACTCTAGAATTCCTCATTGCCGTCGCTACGTATTTTCAGATTTCGCTCTCAGAGTTTATTCGCCGGGCGGAAATCCGGTGCTCGCGTTCAAAGTAGCAGGACCATTGTCAATACAGGACTATTGTCCCTGAATTGTTTGTGTGTCCTTCGCAAATGATGCGAAGGTGGCCAAACAGATAGGCGCCGATAAGGAACGCAAAGCTCGCAATCTGGACGAAGCCCTGGGAGCCGAACTGACCGCACTCCGGAAGCGCCATGGCTGGTCTCAAGAAAAGTTGTCGGAATTGATCGGCTACGACGAAAGTTATATTCGCCAACTGGAACAAGGCGTGAAGAGCGCGACGCTGCGCACATTGTCTGACCTAGCAGCTGCGTTTTCGATGACTGTCTCTGCGTTGATCAGAAAGGCCGAAAGGCATTTATCCGTTCGGGTCAAAGGATAGGGATTCGAAACGCTTGCTTGGCATCAATTTACTGTTTGGGACCGATAAGAATAAGCGGATTTCATTGCTGCATTCTGCTTGATTCCTTCGCTGAGCGGCGGCTGCAATAAACGGTTTGGAAGGTGAACGAATAATCGGCCGTTGTTCGTCCATCCTGGCAGTGATTTCCATGGCCGGCGCTCGGCACCGGCATTGGCCGAGTCAGTTGGCATCAGAAGATTCAGAGTGCCCTGGACGATCTTGAAGGCGTCGACATAGCTGTTATGAGCCCAACGAAAGGTGTCAAAACTGCCGACAGTCACTAAGCTAGTCATCCATTCTGCTGGAGCCCTTTTCCGAATTGCACCAATAGTGAACGGCCTGGATGTTCGAGGGGTGGTCGTCTCGGAAGGCACCGCCCATTCCCCTGGGATCAATATGGTCGGGGACGATATCGTTGTAGTCTGTGAACTCTTCGAGACAGATCCCGCATTTGCCGCCCTGCTCGGTGATCTTCCGCTTTACGAGTTTTCGCATCTCCGCAGGCGATCTGAGCTCACGGTATCCTCTCGGGTGATGCGCGTCTTCAACGCACTGCACACCGGGTCGAACGAGTCTGGGTGGGCGATGAATGGGCTCACGGCCACAGCAAAAGCGGGAGCGGTGGATGGGACAGAATTCATTACGTTTGAGTCGCATGAGGTGCCTCCAGCTTTGGTTTCAAAGACAGAAATGAGGGGCGGAAAGGAGTGATGGGCTTGTATAGCGAGACCTGAGAGAATGTTCAGTGGCCGAGAAAGCGCAGCTCCGACGCGGTACTCGAGGACCTTGTGAGATTGCGATCACTCTCACGAGCGTGGATTCGACTCATCCTTTCTCTTTACCGTGTCAGGTAATCCTGGTTAATTGCCAGGGATGTGCCGCACGGTTTCATCGCCCGCTCGAGATAGGATCCACAGTTCGCCTGGAGGGTCTTCCCACAGCGGTAAGCGTCAAGGCACGGGTCGTGAACTCTATCTCAATCGGCGACTACGAGAAGCTCTGGCTGTTAGGTTTGGCGCTGCATCAACCGGGTAACGTCGGGGCAGTCTGAGCCCACCCGAAGATTGGACGCTGTAAAAGACGGACAAGAACATCCGTCGTGGGCGGAACTCTGTTCAATTCAACCGCCAAATACCCTGTTTCTCAGTGCTGCGGAAAGATCACTCGACATAGGCGTCTGGTTTGAGCTTGCGCGTTCGCTTGTGGGCACCAGCATTTTCCAGGTGGGCGCTTCAATAGAATTGCACTGCGATGGGAGTGGCAGTTGAACTGCATAGCCTCGGCGATGCTCATCTGTGTAGGTAGATTGTGACTAGCTTTGAACACGCACTAAGCGACAAGCAACGCCGGTGGCGAGTGCCGATTGCCGGTCTCGCGCTGACAAAATTCGGGGATGAGACTCGAGGGCCCAAATGGCTTCAAGCGTTTATATCCCTTGACAGGTGCTGCCGGAGAGCATGAACCTGAGGCAATCCGCAGTTTGATTTCAGAGAATCGCAGATGCGCCTCGCCCCAAGTGCAAAACCTAGTCTTGACGAACAGCTACGGCGAGCGCTGAACAAAATTAAGAAGCCGAGCACGGCGGAAGAAATTACCGAACTGCTCAATCGCGAGCTGGGTCCCGGCGATCAGCCCTTCCAGACGGACGAAGTTGAGACCAGATTGCGCGATGCCTCTAATAAGGTGCTCAGATTGTATTGGCTAGACGCCCGACCTCGTCGGTAGGTTTTGAGCGTCCGCCAGGGTTGTCGGCAATTAGGCTGCTGAGTCGTCCAGCTAGAATCCGGTGCGTGTTGGCGCCTCCCGGCGGCTTAGAATGACCAGTGCGAAGGTCGGTCGGAGGGGGTAGGATCAGGCGCTCGGCGCTGTCCTTAGAGTGGCTATCTCAGTTTCCTTGCGCTTTCCGCTGAGACATGCCCCGCCGACCTTCGCCTGCCTCAGGTGAGATTCAGCCTCTTGGCCAACGGAAATTGGGGAAACTTGACCCTGCCACACCGTCCGCCTACCATCTGCCAGAGACAGGCCCGATGCGATAAACCTGCCAAGAAGACTACCTCGCCCACAGGCCTGTTGGTTGTGCAGCGAGAGCTCCCATGCGTAGCGCTTCCATGGAGCGGGTCGAACGACTCCGCCGTAGCTTGTTCCCCCTTCAGGGGGATCAGGTTGGCTGGCGTGTCGCCTCGGTCGCGGTAAGCATCCTCTCCGTTCTTTTGATCGCACTGACCGTGGGTTACAAGCTGCGTGGCTCTGAGCCGCCATCGCCACTCCTCCTGGCGCTGCTGTTGACCTTCGCCACGGTGGTCTTGCTCCTTTCGAAGTTCCTCCACGTGGCCAGTCATGAGGGAGGCCAAACCCGCGTGGCTTTCAATATGTCCGAAAGCGAGTTCCAATCAGTCTTTGAGAATGCTCTGGACGCTATCTTAATCCTCGATGACCAGGCGACCTGCCGCGAGGCCAATCCTGCGGCTGAATACCTTTTCAGCCTGCCCAGACAGGACTTGATTGGTAAACGGATTGAACACGTTTATAAGAATCCGGCCCAATTCAAACAAGCATGGGGCCGTCTGCTCACTCAGAAGTTCCAACAGGGGGATGCGGAATTGCTCAGAGATGGGCGGACGTCTGTCTTCGTGGAATTTTCCGCCAAAGCTGATTGTTTGCCTGGCCAGCACGTCATGATCCTCCGCGATATCACCGAACGGCGACGTGCGCAGATCTCGCTTCTCGAAAGCGAAGAACGGTTTCAGCAGATGGCGAGAAACATCCAGGAAATCTTCTGGATGATCGACGCCGAAAGCAAGAAAGCTTTGTTCGTCAACCCTGCTTATGAAACCATCACCGGCCGTTCATGCCAGTCCCTGATGGAGCATCCGATCTCGTATGAGGAAGTGATC